>Ga0066659_10001080_pt1 | contig 11446 bp, 7 predicted proteins | sample GraSoiAngelo_108_FD_75176 | JGI IMG/M metagenome (GOLD analysis project Ga0066659, IMG submission 75176) | Grasslands soil microbial communities from the Angelo Coastal Reserve, California, USA - 14_0903_09_40cm | ecosystem: Environmental > Terrestrial > Soil > Grasslands | place: USA... | reverse complement strand
TTGGCAGCAGTGACGTCCTCACCGCCGGTGATCGGCTCGGACTTCGCCACCTTGCCGGTCTTGTGATCGACGATCACCTCGGAGAACGCATCACCCTTCGCGGAGTACACCGAAAGCTGCAGCCTGCCGTTTTCGACCTCGTACTTCGCCGAGATGGGCATGCCCTCGGCCTTGCTAGCGGCGATTCCACGCTCGAGCGAAACTTTGGCATCCTTCATGTTCGCGGCGAGATCTGACTTCTCCTCCGCGATCGCGGACAGCGCGCAACTGACGACGAACGTGGCGATGAGAAAACTGCGCATGGGATCCTCCTTCCGCCATCTTCTAGACCAGCTGAATCAGATGTCAAAGGACCTTTGTCGCAACCGTATCATCCAACTTGGCCGCTGCGGAGTTCTCATGATGATGGCCAGCATCGGCGTATTTCACTAGTGAACGGGCGACCACGTCGCGGCGGTGGCCTTCGACTTTCGCCCTGTACCGCCTTGGATGGGCGTATCGCACCGTCGGCGTAGGCGGTGTGCCTCGTGCGTCTGATTCCGGCCGCCCGCGCGGTCCCGTGGGTGCTCAATGCGCTGCGCGGCGGCGGGATCAACATCGTCGCCATCCACCAGCACATGACCGGCGAGAGCTCGCGGATGCTGTTCCTGCACTACTGGGGCGTGGGCCGCACCGAGGATCTGGCGCGCACCCTGGCCGCCGCGCTGAAGAAGATTTTGGCTACGGAGGTCGCAATGAAGACATTTCTATTCGCCGCAGCAGCGCTGGTGCCACGACACCGGTACGTGCCGAAGGAGACAGGAGTGCGCTAGCCGCGCAGATGAAGGGCCGCCTCTCACGAGCAACGAGACCAAGGTCGTGACGGAAAAACTGAACTGAGCGATACGGAGGCGACCGAGTGCAGCAGTCCGTTTCGGCCGTCGTGGCCGTTGCGCTCCGCGCCGCGCGAGGAAGCTTCTCCGAAGCCGAAGGCTACTGGTTCGAATCCACCCCGTTTACTGGCTGAGCTGATGGGACCCCTTCGCGACCTCCTCGCCTGATCGATTGGCGACACGCGATGTCTAGGAGTCGAGCACTCCTACGCCGACCCACAAAGAGGCGGACTCGCGTCCCGACCGCCGCCCGTTTGGCACGATTCGTGGAGGGTGCGTGCCAGGAGCACGCACCATGAGGACGCTGCAGCATGAGGATTGTTCCTCTCTTGGCAGTTGTCTCGGTTCCGCCGAGCTTGTCTGGCGGCGTCGTCGGACGATCCTTATGCGCACCCTTGCCGTGGTCGCGCTGCTCGCAACGACGGTCCACGCGCAGGAGCGAGTCGGACCGTTGATGCTCGATCAGGCGGTCGGATTCGCCATCGCCCATCATCCGGCTCTTCAGGCCGAGGCGTCCGCGGAAGAAGTCCGCCGCGAACAGGTGTCGGTCGCGCGCGCCGACTATCTGCCTTCGGTCGATCTCTCGCTTCAGGTCAACGCTGGGACCGGCAACGTTCTGCGGGGTGGCCTCTACTCCATGAAGGGCATCCCGGTCGTGTCGGGACCGCCCACCGGGCGATCGTTCAATGATGCTTCGCTTGGAAGTCTCGTCGGAGTGGGTGTCTCGTGGGATGCCATCGGGCTCGTGCAGAAGATGGCGGAGGTCGACGCAGCCCTCGCCGATGAGGCGCAGGCGCGCGCGACCGTCGAGGCGCGCCGCCTGGCAATCGCGTTCGCGGCCGCCGATCAGTTCCTCGACGTCCTGGCGCGAGCCGAGACGGTGCGTTCGGCGCGGGCGGCCGTGGAGCGCGAGCGTGTCTTCGATACCATCGTCGAGGCACTCGCGAAGCAGGAACTGCGCCCCGCGGCCGACGCGTCACGCGCGCGAGCGGAGCTGGCGCTCGCCGCGACTCAGCTCATCCGCGCCGAGCAGGCCGAGGCGGTCAGCCGTACGGAGCTGGCGCGTGCGCTCGGAATCGCCGGCGCGCGCATCGAGATCGCCGCCGGCAATCTGCTCGCGCCGGTCGCAGCACCGGCCGAGACAAAGGCGAAGCATCCACTCGTCATCGAGGCCGAAGCAGCCGAGCGCGCCGCGCGGGCGAGAAAGCACGCCGTCGAGCTGACGTATCTGCCGCGGCTCGACCTCTTCGCGTCGTTGTGGGTGCGCGGCAGCGGATTGACGTCCGGGACGCTTCCGCCTAGCCCCGCCGAAGGCATTCGTCCGGACACGCCGAATTGGCTGACCGGGCTGTCCCTGTCGTTGCCGGTACTCGAACTGGTGACCGTGCGCGCCCGATCCCGCGTCGAAGCAGCACAAGTCCAAGTCGCCGATGCGCGCAAGCGCGAAGTGATGCAAGCGGTGCAGGCGCAGATGGATGCGGCGCGCCAGATCCTCGACGCCGCTCACAAGGAAGCAGCGAACACGCCCATTGCGTTGGAGGCCGCGCGCGCCAGCGAATCGCAGGCTATTTCGCGCTACCGAAGCGGGCTGGCCGGCGTCGTCGAGGTCGCCGACGCGCAGCGCCTCCTCGCCCAGGCCGAAATCGAAGACGCGGTCGCGCGCCTGAACGTGCGCCGCGGCGAGTTGTTGTTGGCCCGCGCGATTGGGGACCTCGGCCCGTTTCTCGACGGCGTGCGGGGAGGTCGCTAGATGTTTCTCGTCATCCGTGCACTTCGTCGGCCCTTCACCGTGCTCGTCGCTGTCCTCGCCATCCTGCTCTCGGCGGGCCTCGCGGTACGGCGTGCGCCCGTCGACATCTTCCCGAACCTCGGCGTGCCGGTCATTTACGTCGTCCAGCCGTTCGGCGGCATGTCGCCGGCGCAGATGGAAGGCGAGATCGTCTCCTATTACGAGTACCACTTCCTCTATGTCGCCGGGATCGAGCACATCGAGTCGCAGTCGATCCAGGGCATGGCGATGCTCAAGCTGTACTTTCACCCCGGCACCGACATCGCGGAGTCGATGGCGCAGGTGACGGCGATGACGTTCCGCGCGACCGCGTTCATGCCGCCCGGGACCCTGCCCGCCTTCATCGTGCGGTACGACGCCGGCTCGATTCCCGCCGGACAGCTCGTCTTCTCCAGCGACCGCCGCTCCGATGCCGAGATCCAGGATCTCGCGCTCTATCGCGTACGGCCGGTGCTCTCGACGATTCCTGGGGTGTCGGCACCGCCGCCGTCGGGCGGCAAGGTCCGGACGATCGTCGTCTACGCCGATCCCGATCGCATGCGCTCGTACGGCATCGCTCCCGACGAGATCGCGACCACGCTTGCCCGTGAGAACCTGACGCTCCCCTCCGGCAACGTCCGCGTCGGCGACTTCACCACCATCTCGCAGACGAACGCGATGGTGCAGAAACCCACGGACCTCGAGAGCATCCCGCTGCGTACCGGCTCTGGACCGACAGTCTACTTGCGCGACGTCGCACGAGTCGAGGACGGCGCGGACGTCGTCTACAACATCGCCCTCGTCAACGGCCGGCGCACCGTCTACCTGCCGGTCACGAAGCGCTCTGACGCCTCGACGCTCGACGTGGTCAACGCACTGAAGGCGATGTTGCCGAAGATGCACTCACTCGTGCCCGACGATGTCCACATCGATCTCGCTTTCGACCAGTCGATCTACGTCAAGGGCGCGATCTCGGGCCTGATCACCGAAGGCCTCCTCGGCGCGGTTCTCACCGGTCTCATGGTCTTGCTGTTTCTGCGCGATTGGCGGTCGGCGCTCATCGTGGTTCTCACAATCCCATTCTCGCTCCTCGCTGCCGTCGTCGGTCTGCGGCTCGTCGGACAGACCGTGAACATCATGACGCTCGGCGGTCTCGCGCTCGCGATCGGAATCCTCGTCGACGAAGCGACCGTCGCGATCGAGAACATCCATCGCCACCTGGAAACCACGCCACAAGCCAGTCGCGCTGTCGTTGACGCCATGCGCGAAGTCATCGTGCCGCGTCTCCTCGCGATGCTGTGCGTGATCGCCGTCTTCATTCCGTCGTTCTTCATGGTGGGCGTGGGACGCGCGCTGTTTCCGCCGCTCGCGCTCGCCGTCGCGTTCTCGATGTTCGCGTCATACCTCCTATCGAGCACCCTGGTGCCGGTGCTCTCGGTCTGGTTGTTCCGCAACCGGACTCCCAGAGCCGAGCAGAGGCCAGGTTTGTTTGGTCGACTGCAGGAGCGATACGGACGCCTCGCCACGGGAGTCGTGCGGCTGCGCTGGCCGGTCATTCTCATCTACGTCGCGGTGTGCATTCCCGTTCTCCTGCTCGCCGGCCGCGTCGGAACCGAGCTGTTCCCGCGAGTTGACACGGGTCAGTTCCAGCTTCGGGTGAGGGCGCCTGCCGGAACGCGTCTGGAGAGGACCGAGGAGATCGTCCTCGACGTCGATCGTACGATCCGCGAAGAGGTGGGTGCGCCGTTCGTGCAGATGACTCTCGGCAACATCGGCAATCCGCCGTGGTCGTATCCAGTCAATGCCATCTACACCTGGAACTCCGGACCGCAAGAGGCGGTGCTGTTGGTGGCGCTGGAGCCGGGGAAGCGCCCAAGCGTCGAGGCGCTACAAGAAAGCCTCCGGAGGAAGCTCGCCGAACGCTGGCCCAACGTGCGCTTTTCGTTCGAGGCTGGCGACATCGTCTCTCAGGTGCTCAACCTCGGCGCCCCGACTCCGATCAACGTCACGGTTTCAGGCAACAACGTCGCGGAGACGCGCGCGTTCACGCAGAGGATCGCGAATGAGCTGACGCGCATTCCTGGTTTGCGCGACGTGCAGATTTCTCAGGCGCTCGATTATCCGACGCTGGACGTACAGATCGATCGCGAGCGCGCCGGACAACTCGGCGTCACCGTCGAGCTCGTCGCCAAGTCGATCGTGGCTGCGACGTCGTCGAGCGCGCTGACCACGCCGAACTACTGGACCAGCCCCACCACGGGCGTTCCGTACCGGGTAGCGGTGCGGGTGCCCGAGAACCAGATGAGCTCGGCCGATGATCTGCGCAACCTTCCGGTGATGCCCGACGGCGCGCCGCGACCGCTAGTCAGCGACGTCGCCACGGTGACGCCGGGCGCGACGCCCGGAGAGATCGACCACTGGAATAGTCAACGCACGCTCAGCGTCACCGCCAATGTCGCCGGGCATGATCTCGCAGCCGCGGCGCGGCAGGTCGATGCAGCCGTCAAGCGCGCAGGCACACCGCCGCGCGGGTCGACAGTGGCTGCGCATGGCCAGGTCGAGCAGATGCTCCTGACGCTGGCGAGCCTCCGCGGAGGCTTGCTGCTGGCGATCGTCGTCATCCTGCTGCTGCTCGCGGCCAACTTCCAGTCGATCCGCGCCGCGCTTGTCGTGCTGTCGACGACACCGGCGGTGCTCGTCGGCGTACTTCTGGCGCTGCTCGTGACCGGCACGTCGCTCAACGTGCAGTCGATGATGGGCGCGATCATGTCCATCGGGGTCGCTGTCGCGAATGCCGTGCTCCTCATCCCGTTCGCCCACGAGCGGCGCCGCGCTGGGGACGAGCCCGCGACCGCTGCGATCGCCGCGGCCCGCAGCCGTTTGCGCCCGATTCTGATGACGTCGGCCGCGATGATAGCAGGCATGATTCCGATGGCACTCGGCTTCGGCGAGGGCGGCGCGCAATCGGCGCCGCTCGGCCGTGCCGTTATCGGCGGCTTGATGGCGTCGACCGTCGCCACGCTCGGCGTCCTGCCGGCGATGTTCGTCGTGGGTGAGCGCAAAGGCCCCTGGCGATCGGCCTCGCTCGATCCAGATGACCCGCATCTATCCGACCACCAAGAGGCCACCTCATGAGGACGGCTACTCTCGTACTGATCGTCGCGCTCGCGGGTTGCGAGCGCTCGTTGGCGTCGCCAGCATCTGCGGCAGCGGCGGCCGAAGCGGTGGCCACCGTCGAGGTCGTGCAGGTCAAAGCCGACAAGCTCGACACGACGGCGCGCCTTCCGGGCGAGCTGACGGCCTACGAGATGGTGGCGCTCTACCCGCGTGTGAACGGCTTCGTCGACCAGATCGGCGTCGACCGTGGCTCGACGGTAAGGCGCGGCCAACTCCTCGCGAGGCTATCGGCGCCCGAGCTGGCGTCGCGGCGCGCCGAGGCGCAGTCGAACCTGTCAGCCGCGCTGTCGACCTTCCAGCGCACGCGCGCGGCCTCCGAAACGCCGGGCGCCGTCGCCAAGCACGACCTCGAACTCGCCGAGGCCGCGGTCAAGGCCGAGGAGGCGCGGGTCCAGTCGTTGCAGACACTGGAGAGCTATCTCTCGGTGCGCGCGCCATTCGACGGCGTCATCACTGAGCGCAACGTGGATCCCGGCGCGCTCGTCGGACCGCCGGCGGGCGCGAACGCAACACCGATGCTGCGCATGGAGTCCGTTGGTCATTTGCGGCTGACGGTCGCGGTGCCGGAGACCGACGTTGGAGCGATCGCGGAAGGCGCGAAGGCGGAGTTCGTCGTGCGCACCTGGCCGGGACAGCGGTTCGGCGGCGTCATCAAGCGTGTCGCACACGCGATCGACACGAAGACCCGCACGATGCCAGTGGAGCTCGACGTGGAGAACAGGAACAACAAGCTCGCGCCCGGCATGTTCGCCGAGGTGTTCTGGCCGATTCGACGCGATGCGCCCTCGTTGTTCGTACCATCCAGCGCAATCGTACAGACGACCGAGACGACCTACGTCGATCGTGTCCGCGGCGGCGCGATCGAGCAGGTGGCGGTACAGCGCGGAACGGCGCTCAAGGATCGCGTCGAGGTGTTCGGACCGCTCCAGGCGGGCGACCTCGTTCTCACCCGTGGATCCGAAGAGCTGAAGGACGGGACGAAGGTGATGACGAAACCGTACATACCTGACGGCGGGACTGGGACGTAGAGCATGAAGTAACAGCGGGTGCCCGCAGTTACTTGTGCTACTCCGATCCCGGTGTTTTCATATATACCAAGTACGGTATGGTATATAGCCATACCTGGTAGCATATACGGGAGATCCCTGTTAGAACCACCACCATGCACACCCAACAAGAGAAGGAGAAGCTTCTCGGACGCATCCGGCGCATCGGAGGCCAGGTGAAGGCGGTGGAAACGGCACTGGACAAGGGTGCCGAGTGCGCGGACGTGCTGCACGCCCTCACCGCCGCGAGGGGGGCGATGAACAGCCTCATCGTGGAAGTGCTGGAGGACCATGTTCGCTTGCACATCCTCGATCCGGACGAGCGCCCGGGGACGCCCAAGGCCGAGGCGACTCAGGAGTTGCTCGACGTCATGCGGACCTACCTGCGATGACGGAGCATCCGGTGCAGCATGATGACGAGCAGCGCCGCGGTATCGACCGCTGGGACGTCATTCGGATCGGGCTCGTCGCTCTGGTGGCGGCGCTGACGTGGTTCCATGTATGGCAGCCAGTCTCACGCTTCGACGTGTTGGCGATGGCCGGGCTGCTGGTCGGCGGTTGGCCGATCTGGCGCGAGGCCCTCGAGGCTCTTCTCGAGCGCCGCATGACGATGGAGCTGTCCATGACCATCGCCATCGGCGCGGCGGCGGTGATCGGGGAGCTCTTCACCGCGCTCGTGATCGTGCTCTTCGTCCTGGTGGCCGAGGTGCTGGAAGGGCTCACGGTCGGCCGCGGGCGCAAGGCCATCAAGCAGCTCGTCGATCTCCTGCCACGCCTCGCGCTCGTTCGCCGCGGCGGCGCCGAACGGGAGGTTTCTGCCGACGACCTTCAGGTGGGCGAGATCATCCTGGTCAAGCCCGGCGCACGCATCCCCATCGATGGCATCGTCGCTGGCGGGCACTCCTTCGTGGACCAGGCCACCATCACCGGCGAGTCGATGCCGGTCGAGAAGCTGGCTGGCGACCAGGTTTTCGCGGGCACGATCAACCAGTCGGGAGCGCTGGAGATCCGCACCACCGGGATCGGGCGCGATACCGCGTTCGGGCGCATCATCGAAGCGGTTGAGCGCGCCGAGCAATCGCGCGCCCCTATCGAGAAAACGGCCGACCGTCTCGCCGGTTACCTCGTCTACTTCGCACTCGCGTGCGCCGGTTTCACGTTCCTCGTCACGCGCGACGCCCGAGCCACTATCTCCGTCATCATCGTGGCCGGCGCCTGTGGCATCGCAGCCGGAACGCCGCTGGCCATCCTCGGCGGCATCGGTCGCGCGGCGCGCATCGGCTCGATCATCAAGGGTGGTGTCTACTTGGAGGCGCTCGGCCGTGTGCAGACCGTCGTCCTCGACAAGACCGGCACGCTGACGCTCGGGAAGCCCGAAGTCGCGCAGGTGCTTTCGGTTTCAGGCACCACCGTCCTGGAAGTGCTGGAGACGGCGGCCATCGCGGAGAAGCGGTCGGAGCATCCGCTGGCCACGGCCATCCTCCGGCGCGCCGCTACAGAGATGCTCGCCGCCGGCGAACCGGACACGTTTCACTACCAGCCTGGGCTCGGGATCGTCGCGTCGCGCGGCGGAGCGCAGATCCTGGTGGGAAACCGTGCCTTGCTTGCCCAGCAGGGCGTGGACGCGACCTCCTTGGCGCAGCCGACGGACGGCCAGGCAGAGGTGCTGGTCGCGCGCTCAGGCCGGGCGATCGGGGCGATCCGTCTTTCTGACGTGCTCCGTCCCGAAGCCCGGGACGCCATCCGGCAGCTCCGCGAGCTCGGCCTGCGAACGGTCTTGCTCACGGGCGATGCGGCTTTGGTCGCGCAGGCAGTCGGCAACCAGCTTCGGGTGGACGAGCTACGCGCCGAGCTGATGCCGCATCAGAAGCAGCAGCACATCGAGGCGTTGCAGAGGGACGGTCAGATGGTGGCGATGATCGGCGACGGCGTGAACGATGCGCCAGCGCTGGCGCAGGCCACCGTGGGCGTAGCGATGGGCTCGGGCACCGCGGTGGCGATGGAGAGCGCTGATGTGGTGCTCATCGGCAGCGATCTCGGCAAATTCGTGGAAACGGTGCGCATCGCGCGCCGCTGCAGGCGGATCATCTGGCAGAACTTCGCGGGCACACTCGTCGTGGACGTACTGGGGGTAGGCCTCGCGGCGTTCGGACTGCTCAACCCGCTGCTGGCGGCGTTCATCCACGTCGCGTCGGAATTGACCTTCATTCTGAACTCGACGCGGCTACTGCCGAGGACTCAAGACGTGCCGGCGGCTCCGGCCATCGCGCCACAGGAAGATAGCGCGTCGATAGCTCGGGTCGCTGCGTAGAGCCGCCGAAGTCGTCGCCATCGGGGCGACCACGGATCCGCACATGGACCGGCAACGCTGAATTGGAATCGCGTGTAGGCCGGTTTGAAACCTGCGCCTGGTCTCGATCCGGATCATGTGATCGGCGTTACAGCACGTTGAGCAGCCAGGAACACCTTCAGATCTGCCGGCGCAATGCGGATGGCGTTCAAGATTCGGTAGGGTGCCCGCCGGGAACTTTGACCAGATCTTGTCCAAACTAGAGGGGACTCGCGGATCCCGATGTGGACTTCCGTGGACTCCCAGCTTCGCCTAACTACTCGAAAGGACTGAAAACATGAGTGGTGACGCCCGTCTGCCGGTTGGGTGAAATCGCCCTCATAACCCGAAGGTCGCAGGTTCAAATCCTGCCCCCGCAACCAAACGGAAGGCCCGGTTTCCTCGAAGGATTTTCGCGGAGCCGGGCCTTCACCTTTTGGGCCGTTTACCTTGTTGCTGACCACCGTGTCGTTGGCCAAAAGTCGAAACCCACGCCAATCATGACTGTGATCGAGCATCCCGATGACGATCGTGTGGTGGCGTTACGGAGTTGAGCATGAGCGAGAGCTGACAGCACCGGCGGCGGCAAGACCGTCGCGAGCAGCGATTGCGCCCCGATCTTGCCGCCAAAGGGGAGGGTCGACTGTGACTATGCCGCTCGGCGGACGTAGCGGTGGTGGAGGCCGCCGACCAGGGGAAGGGCAACGACGCGGCCGTGCTCCGGTGGCTCGACGGTGCGAGGCTCGGGCGCATCTTTCTCGAGCGCGAGATGCGTCCGCGAGCCATGTAGTAGCGGAGGTAGCTCTGCAAACGACGACGGAGATGTCCCTCACTCAGGACGATCACGTGGTCGAGAAGCTCGCGGCGGATGGTCCCGATCACTCGCTCGGCGAAGGGGTTCTGCCAGGGGGCGCGTGGTGCCGTGAGAACCTCCGCGATGCGCATGCCCTTCACCCGTCGCCGAAACTCGCCGCTGTAGATGCGGTCTCGGCCGCGGAGGAGGTAGCGCGGCGCCGAGTCATCGGGGAACGCTTCGACAATTTGTTGCGCCGTCCAGGCGGCAGTGGGGGAATCGGTGACGTTGAAGTGCACGACTTGCCGGCGATGATGTAGCAGGACCACGAACACATAGAGCACCCGGAAGGTCGCGGTCGGTACGACGAAGAAGTCAACGGAGACGAGGTCGGCGACGTGATTCTGGAGGAACGTTCGCCAGGTCTGAGATGGTGGCTTTGGGCGCCGCGGCATGAGCCGGGCCACGGTGCGCTGCGAGACGTCGAGCCCGAGCTTCAGCAACTCGCCGTGGATGCGTGGCGCGCCCCACAGCGGATTCGCGAGCGCCATGGTGCGCACGAGATCCGCAAGCTCCGAGGCGACCGGAGGTCGACCCGTTTGCCGTCGGCGGGACTTCCAGGTCCAGAACGCGCGAAAGCCCTGCCGGTGCCAGTGAATCACGGTTTCGGGACGAACGAGATGAAGCGCCTCTCGCCACCCAGCCCAATGGTTGGAGAGCCATACCCAGAGGAGACGATCGAGGCGCCCGAATCGCGGTCGCTTCGAACGGCGACGGAGCAGGGCAAGCTGCTGCCGAAGCGCCAGATTCTCGAGCGTGAGCTCGCTGCGGGTTCTGAGCGCCGCGCGCAGGGCGGCCAAGAGAGCGAGTACGAGGGGCATTGCCCTCATGGCTCGCACGCCGCTCGGACATCGTCCAGTCCGGGCTCGAGTTTTGGCAAACGACGCCTCGCGGTGCCAGCGAATCACGGTCTCAGGGCGAACGAGGTGGAGCGACTCGCGCCAACAAGCCCACCGGTTGGAGAGCCACACCCAGAAGGCTCGATCGAGGCGCCGAATTGTGGTCGCTTCGAGTGGCCGCGAAACATGGCGAGTTGTTGCCGGAGCGCCAGGTTCTCGAGCGTGAGGTCGACGCGGGTTGTGAGCGCCGCGCGCAGGACGCCCAACAGAGCGAGTGCGAGGTACATTGCTCTCCATGGCTCGCACGCCGCTTGCCCATCGTCCAGTCTCGTGGTCGCGTTTTGGCAAAGGACAGCTGACCAAATTGCGGCGTCCGGGACGTCGGCTCGCATCAACGGACAGCTTCGGGTGAATCGGCAACGGCGAAGATCTCCATCCCCGCCTCAAAGAGCGATTAGATCGCGCGCCCAACCGGATTCGTCGATCAGGTCGGCGACCCGGTCGAGATCTGCGCGGATGCGCTGGTCCCACTCGGCGGTCGCGCCGCTCCATCCGAGCGAGC
>Ga0066659_10001076_pt1 | contig 11455 bp, 8 predicted proteins | sample GraSoiAngelo_108_FD_75176 | JGI IMG/M metagenome (GOLD analysis project Ga0066659, IMG submission 75176) | Grasslands soil microbial communities from the Angelo Coastal Reserve, California, USA - 14_0903_09_40cm | ecosystem: Environmental > Terrestrial > Soil > Grasslands | place: USA... | reverse complement strand
TTCCGTACTTCACACCGCAGGCCGTTGCTGGGAATCGGCTGGTGATGGAAATCCTTCAGAGGACCACGAGACTGCTGCTGAGCCTCCTGGCATTTGCACGTTGCACGCGAGGCCGCGCGTCAGTATTCCGAGCCACTCCTGCAATGTCAGAATCGAGATTGGTCTGTTCGTAAGACCCGGCAATTGCCGGAATCGAAACCACTATGAGAATAGACAGAAGCGCTGGAATTACGGCGCTCCTCCGCCCGGACCGCTTTGTTTACGCTCATGACTTACCTTTGGAGATTTCACCTTTCGGAAATCCGCCAAGCAGCGCTTCGAGAGTAGGCGAGCACAGAGGCTGAAGTTGTCAGTGGGATGTAAAAAGACTGTTAGTAACTGTCATTCCAGGTTCTCAGGGCGTTGAGAGCAATAACCTGGTCGGGCATTTCCAGCCGCAAAGCCCCCTCAGCGCAATTGGGTCGGGGATAAGGTCATGCAAGAGCAATGTCGGCGACACCCACATGTCAAGAAATTGTAAAAAGAATGTCACCATTTCTGTTCTTCTCAGCTCAATTGTCAGAACAGGAGTAAGCTAAGTGGATGTCGACGCAAGTCTTACGGGCCGTGACCGGAACGAAACCGGCGGAGAGAATTCTGGTTGTCGAGGATGATCGCGCTGTGCAGAAGGCGTTGAGACGTTTGTTTGAGGCCGAGGGATTCGCGGTCGACGTTGAGAGCGACGGCAAGGCCGCCTTGGAAGCTTTCCGCGCGACGGTACCCTCTGCTATCGTCCTGGATCTCCGCCTTCCCGCCATGTCAGGCAGAGACGTATGCCGCGAAGTTAAGCAACAAGTACCCGCGTTGCCCATTATTATCCTAAGCGCCACCACCGACGTGACGGACAAGGTGCTGCTGTTGGAACTCGGTGCAGACGATTACGTGACTAAGCCGTTTAGTCCTCGGGAGCTGCTGGCCCGCGTCAGGGCTGCGATAAGGCGAACTGTTCGCCATGAAGTCGGAGAGATGTTCGCCTTCGATGGAATATCCATCAACTTCGCCAAGATGGAAGTGATTCGAGGAGGGCAGCCGATCGAGATGACCGCCCGCGAATTCAGCGCGCTGAAGTTCTTGGTGCTGAATGCCGAACGGGTAATCTCGCGAGACGAATTGCTGTCCGAGGTGTGGGGATACCAGCATTATCCGTCCACACGAACGGTGGACAACCACATCCTGAAGATCCGGCAGAAACTGGAAAGGGAACCCGCGAATCCAGTTCATTTCCGCACCGTGCATGGCGTGGGTTATAAGTTTGTGCGCTGAAATACGATCCTCTGTATTTGGCTTTGCATTCTTCGCGTAGGCTGAGGGCGGACGTGACAGGGTTTCGACTGCGTACCAAGTTCCTGCTTTCCATGCTGCTGATTTCGTCGGCACTCACGTGCACTAGCCTGCTCGTTGTACGCCGTAGTGTTCAGACGCAGGTACGGAACGAAATCTTTGCCGATCTGCGAAATTCCGCGGGCACTTTTCAGAATTTCCAGCGCGAACGCGAAGCCACACTCACCCATTCAGCAGAATTGCTGGCCGATCTTCCGGACCTCCGTGCGCTCATGACGACCACCGATGTGGCCACCATTCAGGATGGTTCGGGCCGTCTGTGGCGCCTGGCAGGCAGCGATTTGTTTGTGCTCTCGAATCGTTCGGGGAATGTGGTTGCACTCCATACGATTACTCCGGGATTCAGCCGCGATCTGGCGCAAACGTTTCTCCAGAACTCTCTGGAAGAGAGCAGCTCTGGTCAATGGTGGTTTGGCGCGGGTCACCTTTACGAGGTCTTCCTTAAGCCTATTTACTTCGGACCGGAAGCGGCCAATCAAGTGGTGGGGTTTCTGGCCGTAGGCTACGAAATCGACGAGCACCTGACCGCTGAAGTCAGCCGGATCGCCGCCAGCCAGGTTGCTTTTTCTTACGGCAGCACGATCGTGAGAAGCACATTGCCCAGCCTTCAGGAGTCGGACCTGGTTCGGCAAGTGGACGCACTCTCGGTTTCCGATGCCCGGCAACCAAGTACGATTCAGTTGGCCGACGAGCGATTTCTGGCTACCACCTTGGATCTGGCTGCCGGAAAAACTCCCACCGTGCGCCTAAGTGTGCTCAAGTCCTACGATCAAGCCACCCTGTTCCTGGACAGTCTGAACCGGTTGCTCCTGTTGCTCGGCATAATCGCGGTGTTAAGTGGCAGCGCCTTAGTCTTTCTCATCTCTCATACTTTTACCAGGCCTTTGGGAGAGTTAGTTCAAGGCGTGCGCGCCCTGGCCAGGGGAGATTTCGCCTTCCCGCTCACCACGACGGGCGGCGACGAAGTCGCAGAAGTGTCCCAGGCTTTCGACCGCATGCGAGGGAATCTGCTCAAGACGCAAGGTAGTCTGTTGGAATCGGAACGCCTGGCCACCATAGGACGCATGGCCAGTTCCATTTCCCACGACCTGCGTCACTCCCTCGCGGCCATAGTCGCCAATGCGGAGTTTCTGTGCGAAGCCGGCTTAGCTGCCGACCAGCGCGAGGAGTTGTATCAGGAAGTACGCATCGCCGTAAACCAAATGACCGATCTGATCGATTCGCTCCTGGAGTTTTCCCGTACCCGCGAATCGCTCCGGCCCACCTATGGCATCCTTACCGAGTCAGTCGAGCGCGCAGTGCAGTCCATCAAAGCACATCCCGAGTTCCACCAAATCGCCCTCGATTTTGTTGGTGACGACAGAATTGAAGGCTGGTTTGATCCCCGAAAGCTGGAGCGCGCTCTCTCCAATCTCTTGTTGAACGCGTGCGAAGCGGTATCACCGTCGAACGGCCGCATCGATGTCAACTTGCGAGCCATAGCAAGCGGCGTCGAAATTCGTGTGTCGGATAATGGCCAAGGTATTCCAGAATTCATTCGAGATCGCCTCTTCCAGCCCTTTGTCAGCGCCGGGAAGGAAAACGGCACCGGTCTCGGTCTGGCAGTGGTGCAGAAGATCGTGCAAGATCACGGCGGCGATGTGACGGTTGAGAAAACCTCCGAACAGGGTACCGTTTTCAAAGTAGTTCTTCCGCTTGTGTCGTCGAGTTCTCCGCGAACTGAGGTGGGCACGGTTGCTGGCCCACCCCTCAACCCTGCGAGTTCAGCCGACACACAATGAAGTAGCGGGTTCCGGCAGCGGAAGGGGCCAACCTGATGAAATCCGTAGCAGCAGAACTCTAGTCTTCGTCCTCAGGAGGCGCCTGTGCTAGATAGGACCACTTCGGTTTTTGCATTTGGAAGATTTGCCTTGCCGTTGTTCGTTGTGTGTGCTTTTGCCACGCTGTCCCGGGCGCAGGATCCTCGAACACCGCCCCGGGAAGCGCCAAACGATGCAGTATTGTCAGCTATGCACGACCTCGAGGAGCAAGTCCGGCAACTCCGGGAGGCGGTTGTTGAGATCCGTTCTGAAGCAGCACACTATCGCGCTGAAGCGGCGTCGCTACGCCAGGAATTACAGCAAACCAGAGCAGAATTGGGATCTGGCAGCAACCTGGCGCAACCAGCCCCGCAAGTACCGGCACCGTCTCCTGCCAGCTGGCCGCTCGAAGATCGGGTCAGCCGGCTGGAAGAAGATTCCCAATTGCTCAGTGCCAAGATCAACGAGCAATATCAGACCAAGATTGAAAGTGCCTCGAAGTATCGCGTCCGCCTGTCCGGCATGGTGTTGATGAACCTGTTCAGCGATCGCGGCATCTTCGACAATCAGGATTTTCCTTCCCTCGTGGCTGCTCCCTACTCCGGTCACCCGCAGGGAAGCTTCGGCGCAACGCTCCGCCAGTCGGAGGTCGGGCTGGAAGTGTTTGGGCCTCATCTGGCTGGAGCAAGCACTCGAGGAGACGTTCAGCTGGATTTCGCGGGTGGCTTTCCAAACATTCCCAATGGTGTCACCTCCGGAATATTGCGATTGCGTACAGCCACCCTCCACTTGGATTGGAAAAAGACCTCCCTGATCGCTGGTCAAGACGAAGCCTTTTTCACGCCACTTTCGCCGACATCATTCAGTTCGCTCGCTGTTCCCGCCTTCACTTACGCCGGCAATCTCTGGGAATGGGTGCCTCAGGTTCGGGTGGAACACAGTTTTGATATCACCGCGAACTCCAATCTCCTGATGCAATTCGGAATTTTGGACAACCTCACCGGCGATCTCCCCGTATCGCAATGGGGAAACATCCCGCAGGCCGGAGAAAGGATCGGCCAGCCAGCGTATGCCGCGCGAGTGGCCTGGAGCTGTTCGCTGTTCGATCAGCCACTGACGCTGGGTGCGGCGGCTTATTACGGCCGTCAGGACTGGTGGTTCGACCGTTATCAGGATGGCTGGGCCGGTACGGCAGATTGGGACATTCCTCTAAGCGGGCGATGGACCCTCAGTGGCGAGTTTTACCGCGGTAAGGCTCTGGGGGCGCTGGGTGGCGGAATTGGCCGCTCCGCCATTCTCAGCGGGCCGGTAATTTATCGGGGTGTTCAAATCCGGGGTCTGAATGCGTTGGGAGGTTGGTCTCAACTTAAGTTTCGCCCCACAGCAAAGCTGGAATTCAACGCGGCCTTCGGTACTGATAATGCGATTGCGCAAGATGTTCGGGCGTTTTCGACAGGCGAGAGCAATAGCAGTCTTCCGCTCGATCTACGACAGAATCGCAGCGCCTTTGGCAACGTCATTTACCGGCCCCATCAAAACCTGTTGCTATCGGCCCAATACAATCATCTAAGAACTTCGCCGCTTGATCTGGCGGGCCGGACCGGTGGGCAGGTAAACCTGACAATGGGTATTCTGTTCTGAGAACATGCTCTGCGCGAACATCAGCATTCGATGCATTATAAAAAGGCGCCGGATGGAAATTTGTGTGTCTCTTTTGCTGGGCAGTTTCGCCTGGGGACAGGCAACCACCGTGACCGCCAGGGTTGAATTTCAGAAGTCCGGCGGACTCGAAAATCCCACGAGCGCTTCGAACGTCGCGATGTGGCTTACTCCGCTCAACCTGTCAGCCGGTGTAGCCGACGAATCTCCTCGCCGCCCCCGACCTCGGCTGGTTCAGCGGAACAAGCACTTCGAGCCGCATATAATAGTTGTGCCGGTAGGTTCTTCTGTAGAATTCCCCAATCGTGACCCTTTCTTCCACAACGTGTTTTCGCTCTTCGAAGGAAAGCGTTTTGACCTGGGACTATATGAGGCAGGCACTACCCGAGACGTGCACTTCGATCGCCCCGGTATCTCTTACATTTTTTGTAACATTCACCCGGAAATGAGCGCCGTGGTCATTGCCGTGGAAACTCCGTATTATGCACTCTCCAATCGACGTGGCGAGGTGGAAATCAAGAATGTCACACCAGGACGATACCTGCTCCGCGTCTGGTCCGAAGCCTCCTTGCCGGATCATTTGAGAAACCAGGCTCGCGAGATAACGATTTCCGAGAATACCTCCCGGCTCGGGACCATCCGTCTTATGCAAATCCCGGTAACCCACGCTCACAAGAACAAATACGGACAAGATTACGAGCCGCCCAGCCCTTCTAGCCCCGCCTACGAGCGGCGGCCGTAGATCGCAAGACCGCTGCGAATTCGCTCGTCGGTCCGGAGGTACGCGAAACCTCACATCCACCTCCCGGACTCCAGGAGCAATTGGGCTGGAGATGGGACTCTCGCCTCCTTCGCTCACCGCCGTCAGCGGTCGGCGCTCAGCCTGTTGGACTCGCTTGATGTTAGAAGGCTACCCAGTTTAAAGCAGACCACTTTCCATCCTGTTGCCTGATGCGCCACTCCGATTGCGACTACGTCCCGCGGGGCAGTAACAAATTGGAATGTCGCGATGTGCTCAGCCTTTGTATCTTCGCCGCCAGGCACGGGGCTGAATAGATAAGGAAGATCGGTTTGGCCCGCGCGAATAGCGTCCGATAAACTGGGAAAGGACACCAGATCCTTTTCAAGTCGGTCTCTTAGCCTGGGGGGACTTCAAGACGTGTTCCATGTCCTGTCTGTTTGACGATTCCGTGATCAGGGTTTAGCCAGGTGAGGAGCATGTTTCGCAGCAGTGCGGGATGACGAACTTCAGTGAGGCCAAGGTTCGCCAGTACGCCTTCGCTGTCGATCGGCTCGGTGACAAAATCAAGTTTGCTTCCCACAATCCAATTTTCGAGAAACCGGCGCAGGAATCTCTCAGCGTCGTTGACGGGCGCTGGCATCGCCGCGGCCAGCATCGGGGGCCGAGAGGGCTCGGGACAGCGATATTTCGGCCCATCGGGAATGCTGATGTGATTGAGAAAGCACTTGCGAACTGCGGTATGGAACCGCTGGATCGGACTCGAACCAAGCCAACTTGCCAGATTTGGTCGCTGCTTCGGCAAACTGATACACGGCGGGTTGAAGGCTGGCCCATGAGGCCGGTTGCGAGCCGCCACCCATGAGCTTATGGTACTCGAGCAGATATATTTTTTCGTAGACCCTCTGAGCAGTCTGCTCCGTGTCAGGGATGTGCTTGTAGGTGATGTCGGCATCGTGGGACAGCACCCCGCCGCGTTTCTTCGGGTGCCCCCATGCCAAGCTATGGTCGCAGGTGATTGCGATGTCGGGCACTCCCGCGTGCGACCAGGAATCTTCCAACGGGTGGAGCGAGTTACCGAAACGAAACAGTGCGATGGCGTGGGGAGCACCTTTGGCGGCTGTTGCCAGTTCCATCCGCGTCCAGCGTGTGGCCGAATCGTCACCCGGCGTGCCGCTGCGAGCTAGATGCCTGTCCGGTACTGGCGCATAGGAGGGGAAATGGTTGTATTGCACTAAGCGGGAGGCGCCCGGTTCATCTTGCGCTCCCGAAGCGATGATCTCTTCTTCGTCCACAGAAAACCCTGCCTTGACCGCGCTAGCCATTTCGTAAGGCCATAGTGGAGATCGGTTTCCCACTTTGGTGGGCAAGGCGAGCAGAGGGATAAGAAGTGCAGCCGTGAGCGCGCGCATAGCTATCCGATTTCCTCTCTGTTCAAGACTTTGCGTTCCGAGAGGCACGCCTTCCTGAGCTGGGCTTCTGATCTTCGCCGTTCAAAAAACTGGCATGGTAAAAAAGTTTTCTTCCTCGAGGCCACCCGGCTCAGCCAGGCCGCATCGAAGTTGCGCTACTCTGAACCATTCATGCAGTCCTTAGCGCACAAGATCCGCCGTGGTGTCATAGAGCTACGTACAGATATCGGTCTGGCGTACGCGAGACCGTCATTTTGGCAACGCATTTACCTGCTCTGGACCTTCCGCAATTTTCACAGGCTGCCCAAGGAGGTCCTGAATAGCCGACAACTGAAACTGATCTACAACTTGTGTTGGTCAGCGACTACCAGAGAACATGAGCTGACGATCAGGACCTCTATCATAGGCAGTATTGAAAACGTACGCCTGATGCGAATTCCTAAACTCGCGGTCCAATCGATCACAACCAAGGTGCCCCAGGTAAGCGTCGCCAGCATGGATGTCGCTCTGCCCCGAGCCGCAGGTTCGGAACAGATCCCGGTCAGATCGAGCCCGAGAGCCCATGACCATGTCAGCCTCGGGAATTTGGGCAGACCTAGCAGCAATGTTTGGTCTATTTCAGCATCCAGACAGGAGCCTGCGGCCGAAGAAAGCGAACCCAAGGAAGCGCCCCAGCTAGAGGCATATCGGCATTGGAGTAGAAGACCGAGGCGAAACCGCCTGGCATGGGTGCTCGCTGGCGCCTTGGGTGCAGTGCTGCTTGCCATTTTTTTTTATTTTCGAGACATTCAACAGGCGGACATCACCGTTCAGGAAGATGCCGTGATGCGCCCGCAGTCCGCTTCGGCGAGCATTCCCCCGGCCGCTGTCGCCCAGCCGGAGAAAGTTCAGCCGTCTGTGCCCGCGCGACTCAAGTCGCCGGTCGCGAATCCTGTCGTCAAACCTGAATCAGCAAGTTCGACTCCCAAAGCAGCTATCGCGAATCCTGTTCCCAAACTTCGATCTGCGAGGTCGGCTTCCACGCCGCCAGTCGCGAATCCTGTCCTGCAACCTGAATCAGAGAGCTCTACTCCCATACCACCTATCGCGAATCCTGTTCCCGAAGTTCGATCTGCGAGGTCTGCCCCTACACCGCCGGTCGTGAATCCTGTCCTCCCATCTCCATCCGCGAGTTCAACCCCTACACAACCCTCCCCAACGGCTTCCCTGGGACAATCGGAGGGGCACCCTAAGACTGCGATCCTCACCCGGCCGCCAGTTGCGAGCATGGACCCGACCCCGGAAGGACTCCTACAAGTCGCAGAAGCGCCCGAACCCGGGTTTCGCTACCCAGTTCCGCCGAATCGAGCCCCCCGGGGAAAAGTCAGTCTGAAAGCAGTGGTCGGCGTCGACGGCAACGTCAAGCAACTTACGATTCTCAACGGCAACCCCGCTCTCGTAGCGGCCGCGGTGCGAGCGGTGCGGCATTGGCGTTATCGTCCCTACAAAATTAGCGGCCAAACGGTCGAGGTGAAGACGACGATCACATTCAATTTCCTCGGGCGTGATGCAGTATCCGTCAGTTTTCCGGCCGAACCCTAGCCCTTAGCTTCAACCCAAGAAATATTGAATGGAGAAAATTGCGCTGAGCTACGATTACCGCGGAGGTGAGGCGAAAGTCGGTGCCTGCAGGGTATAGAGGAATTGGCGGATTTCTCTGCGCTGGCGCTCGGCTTGACCTGCGGCTTCCTTCGAGAACTCTTTATAAAGTTGGATCTCTCCTTGTGCCTTCAGATTTTCTCCCGTCTGAGCATAGGCCTGCCCTAAGCGATAGTGAGCTTCTTCCATGCGGCGATTTGTTTCAATCGCTTTTTGGTAGGCGGAAATTGCCTTGGGAAGGTCTTTTTGTTCCGAGTAAAGGATCCCTAGTTGAAGGTAGGCGAGGTCGAGTTTGGGATCGAGATGAACGGCTTTCGCAAGCAGGCCCTCGACCTTGGCCAGATTTTCCGACAGATCCCTCCGCTCCTTCCAAAGGCTGAGAGCGTAATAGTAATTGGCCAGTGCGTTTTCTGGTTCGAGCCTGGCGAATCGCTCCAGCCGCTTCCCGACCTCATCCCACACGGCAGACTCAGCACTTAGCATTTTGCCCAACAATAAGTACGGACCCGGATCCCCGGGGTTCAAGTCGGATGCTTCGCAAAGACGTCGGGCGGCTTCGTCAGGGACGCCTTGTGCGTACCAGGCCACGCCCAGTCCGGTCAGCATCCTTACCGAGTGCGGGAAAAGACGATGTCCTTTCGTGAATACCTGAATGCTCGGCTCGGTGGCACGGTGGATCAGGAGTTCGGCTGCCCAGTCGAACAAGTTGGGTTCGCTCGGTTCGAGTTCCGCCGCGCGCTGGTATTCGTGAACGGCGGCCAGAGGATCACTTAACTTCTCGTCAATCTCACCGAGCAAGCGATGCAGTTCAGCCCTGTCGTGCCCCACGAGAAGGTTCTGAACGGTTTGGCGTGCGCGTTCGTATTCTGCGGCACCAGCATGAGCGAGTGCCAGTTGATAGGAGTTGTCGTAATCGCTCGGATTGAGACGCGCGGCATGCTCAAGGTAGAAGAGTGCTTCCCGAGGTCTGCCGTTATCAAGGAGAACCTTCCCCAGCTTATGATTTGCGTCAAAATTCCCGGTCTCGTGTTCAGCCTGCGCGCGTAGCGCCTGCTCCGTGGCTGTCGTGAGTGTAGAGGACTTTGAGCTAGCCGGCGATTCCCTGCCCAGCGAGGCAATCCCCTTCTTAAGCGATTCTGAAGTTCCCAGGGTTGCGTTTGAACCATGTCCGCCAAGGTTCGTGGGATCTGTGATGCCAGCCACCGTGAATCTGGGTTCGTCGAACAACTCCGGGGTTCCCAGGCTTGAGCTTGGGGACGCGGAGGATTCCAACACAAGATCGATTTTCTTCGTCTCTCCGCCTGCCAATTCAATGGGGCCGAACGTTGCGGCTCGGTAACCTGTCATCTCCGCTGTCAGGGTATAGCTGCCGGGAGCAAGCCCGGAAAAGTGATAGCTCCCTTCCGGATCTGTCGGCGCCGCTACGCTTTTGGTTCCCGCCCTGGAGCGCACGTAAACCGTCGCACCGGTAACGGGGCGCTCACTTCTGTCCCGTATACACCCCTGCAATGCGCCGGATTGGGAATCGATCCGAGATTGGCCCTGAACGGACTGAGCGAGGAGCGCGAGTGTCACAATGAAGTGGGTCGCAACGCGGATTAGGCGTTCAGGTTGCCACGCGTCCATGAGAGTTTCACGCTGTGACTGGCTGCTGCAAGGTGATCGTTATCCTAGGCTCTGGTTGTACCGACAATGCCCTTAGTTTCCTGAATTGTGAGTATCTGATTAGCTTTGACTTGTGTGAACCGTTCGATTTTCTGTGTCGTCGGCCACGTGACTTCGATCACATCTATAAGTTGAGCTTTCCCTAATCCGAAGTGCAGGCGCAGGTCGCACTGTGACATGACGCTTGAGCCGCTGTGCACCTCATCCATCTGAACATGGCGGCCCGTGATCACCCGCACACGCGCGCCAATGGCGGTACGATTGCAGTTTGTGCCGATCAGCTTGAGCTTGATCCAATTCTGCTTATTGCCTCCGTCGTTGCGGAGAAGCGAGGGTAGGTCGTTCATGTTCAAGACCAACCCATCCAGGTCGCCGTCGTTGTCGTAATCTCCGAAGGCGGCGCCCCGACTGGAGAAGCGCTCACTGATCCCCGGCCCCATCTCCGAAGAAACATCCTTGAATCGCCCGTTGCCCAGGTTTTTGTAAACGACGCGGGGATTCTTGAAAGTCTGGCCAACATCATGGGCCTGTATTTCTGGATAAACGTGCCCATTAATCTGTAAGAGATCCGGCCAACCGTCATTGTCGAAGTCAATAAAACCGCAACCCCATCCAACATACTGGTTGTTAACCCCAATTCCTGATGAGAACGTCACATCCGTGAACGTCCCGTCTCCATTGTTGCGGTAGAGATTCGAGGTGTCATCTGCGAAGTTGGTCTTGAAGATATCAAACCAGCCATCGCAATCATAATCCGCTACAGCAACACCCATTCCCGCCTGTTCATGGCCATTTTCGCTGTAGGCGCAACCGGCCATCACTGCAATATCAGTGAAGGTCCCGTCGTGGTTATTGCGAAGTAGTATGCTGGGTTCTGAGTCCACCGCCACATAAATGTCGGGCCACCCGTCGTTATCGAAGTCGTAGGACACGGCGGTAATCGAGTACCGCGGCCCGGGTTTCAGAATCCCCGATTTCTCTGACACGTCGGTAAAGGTGCCATCACCGTTGTTGCGGTACAGAACGTTGGTATCGCCCGGAAGTCCACGCGGGCCGCACATCACAGGAATCCCCTTCCATTGGCAGGCGGGAGCATTCTCAGAGGAAGAGATCTTGTCAGGATCCAGCTTGATGTAATTACACACAAAGAGATCTAAGTGGCC
>Ga0066659_10001074_pt1 | contig 11467 bp, 14 predicted proteins | sample GraSoiAngelo_108_FD_75176 | JGI IMG/M metagenome (GOLD analysis project Ga0066659, IMG submission 75176) | Grasslands soil microbial communities from the Angelo Coastal Reserve, California, USA - 14_0903_09_40cm | ecosystem: Environmental > Terrestrial > Soil > Grasslands | place: USA... | reverse complement strand
CGTAGTTTCCTAATGGGCTGTGAACTCGCTCGCCCGCAATCGGACGTTATAGTTCCTAAGATTTGCGGTCGTGGTGCTTCAGCAGGCGTTCCCGGTACGCGTCCTTAAGCGGGGGCTGCCAAGGCGCTGAAAGGGACTGTAGGAACCGTTCTCTGTGGGTAAATTTGTGGGTAGAAAATCTCACAGCCACAAACTTGCTTGCGCTGCCCACGAAGCGATTAGGATCGGTCATCAACGTAGGTACGACGGCTCGCCCTATTTCGGTGGGCACAATCTTGATTTCTTGACATCCGTGCAGAGTTTATCGCGAACCGTGGCTAGCTGCCGTGGTTCCTTTACTGCAAGTATCTGCGGTTGTCCATGCTGGACAGTGTAAATGGTCGCAGTATCACCAAGAATTTTCCCTTGTTCGGTAATGACTAGACACCTAACCGCCAAATCGTCGAAACCATCGCCATTGAAATCAGCGAACTTAAAAAGGCAATCGTCCTTGGAGTCTTCCTCGGTACCAACTGAATAGTCACTGCCAATCAGGATTGCGTCATCCTTTTCGCCCCAACTCCTTATCTTCCATGTGCCATCAGTCCAATCAAAGCGGAACGATCCGAGAAGGAAGTCCGCCTCGCATTCGGTGCAACTGGGATAAGTAAAGACGATGTCGGGAATCTTTGAGGAGTCGAATCGAACGAGCTTGTTGAACCTCCACTTCATAAAGCCCTTTTCTGAAGGCGTTTTCTTGCCACTCTTCAGATCGTAGTTGAAAACCTGAAAATAATTCCCGCAGGTGGAGGTTGAGGTCTCGCGTTCTGCAATCAGCACAAGAGCCGATGTTTCGAACACACCAATGCGGCTGATCTTTTTGTACAACTCCGCGACAACTGGTTTAACTTTCTCCGGATCATCGGGTTTCAACTCTTCCGCAAAAGCCGCTTTTATGCGCTCGTAGAGAACCGCATCTTTGGATGCATTGAGCCAACGGAAAGCCGTCGATGAAGATCGAACTTCCTGAGCCGCCGCAGGCTGGCACACAACTACGGCGAGGGCGACCACTACAAGATTTCTCCACATAATACCCAGCTTACAAGGAGCGGGTGTGAAGGGCGAAAAAACCGAAGACGTCAGTAAACAGTTCGCTACTAACTTGGATTCGGGTCGAAGAACTTGCTGGACAGTGTGCAAGTGAGGAGGGTTTAGCACGACTTGCGCCTATTTGAGACGGGTGACCGAGTTGTTTTTCTCGCAGGAAGAAACATAGGCGGCGGCTACTACCCACGCTACTCGCTTTGGGTCATGGGCATAGAAAGCCAGCAGGTATGGGCGGCTGACAACGACCATGTAGGTTTCACGTCTTTCGGCTGGCTTCCATTCATACACATGTCGCCCTTGGGCTTTTCGCGTTTCTTTCAGGGCGACGGAGCTTCCTTCCACTTTCGCGAACCGGGCAATCGCGTCGGATGCGACTCGCTGCGGGTCGTCGAAAACCCAATCTTGCTGCCCAGCGTCAGCTTCCCGTTGCGCTTTGATCAAATCAACTGTCGGATCAATCGGTACGAGGTCACGGTAGCCGCATCCTACTTTCCCGATGTCAGGCTGGTCGGAAGCAGCACCATAGTCAAGGTCATCACGATTCTGAGCATCAACGGATTTTACTTCCTGAATCGCAAGCAGTGTACAGCAGCCCATGTGCCCGTAGCCGCCCCAGAACGTTGCTTTCGGATACTTGATCAGCCGCCCGGAGAAAAATCGCCCCACCAATGTCGCATGAACAATCGACCCATGGAGTCCAGAGTGGAACGGCGGCTGAATGAGTTTGTCGAATTCGCGGAATTGATCATTGTCGATTAGCGGGATCGAGATGTCCTCAACCTTCAATTCCTTCGGACGGTGTCTATCAGCCGTGACCCCACAGCAGTACATTGTTCCTGACTTCGCCTTTCCACCGTACTCAAGCCACACGCCCGGCCATGATGGGCAGGTCGGATCGAACACCGTGAAATCTTCGAACGCGTGCGACACGAACCCGGTCACCTCCACCAGTTTGTGGTTGTATGCCACTGGGTCACTCTTAAGCTGGCAAATTGTCACCGCCGCAGGCGGCTCCTCAGCAGCCACTCCGGGAACTGGCGTCTGGGCAGTCGCAACTGCGCCGAGCACCAGCATCATGGATGCGCACCCTAATAGCTTCATGTACATTAGCCCCTAATCGTAACGCGGCTAGTTGTAGAAACATAGACCCGTCCAAACTTCTAGGCATTCACGGTCGGCGGAGGTGACACCAGCATGGATCGGACAAGTGCGTACCCGAAACAGGACTTCGAGGGCATGGTCTGCGAAATCTGGTCAGGGTTGGACATCTGCCTTTACCACACGGCGTATGTAAGGATTTACTCGGACACGACCGCGATGCGCTTAGCGGGTAGCAGGCGGCGTGAAGCGATCTTGCACCAGATGCCACAGGCTGACCGCGACCTGCTTCAGGAAGATGTGCTTGTATTTCGTGCGCACTTTGCAGGCGTCCTTTGGCAGCTTCACCACGTCGCCGATGAACTCATTCGGCTGGCGTATAGACGCTGCTATCAAGAGGGCATCATAACCAAGGATCGCTACGATGCGCTTGTCAAAGCACTAGACGACGACCCATTACTCAAAGAGATTCGGGATTACCGAAACTTGTCCCACCAGTTCGCCGGAGTCATCATGACGCTGCACGATGGAACCACTCACGCATTCATCGCCCATGTCTTGCCGCCGTTGGGTGCGCAAGCACCTGCGCAGCAGGATTCGATCAATGAGCAGGAGATACGAAAGGAGGTGGAAGAACGCGAACTCAACATGAAGTTCCAATCATATTGCGATCATGTCGCAGGCTACTGCGAGGGTCTTTTCAGAATTATTGACGGCAAGTACAAAATGGCAGTGATGCCTCGCAGTCATGGATTCTTGGTCACGATTCCCCATTCGTATCAAGGACAACTGCCAGAGGGAGCAAAGGAAACGATCTACGTGAACGCCGTGGGTTCGCCGAACTAGACGATTCATGCCCATCGTTACCGTTAAAGATCGAGCAGGTTGTTTGCCGGAGAGATTACATGGACTCTGTTGCCGCATCTCTGGCGCTCACGGCAAATGAATGGCGTCGAAGCCGAGCTTCGATCACGCGTCGGGTTTGGTGGTCTCACCACGCAGCAAGGTCAGGCGGTACTCGTTGTACACCTTATTGCTGCGGACGCTGCGGTCTCCCGCTGTGAAAAGCTGCCAGACCTTCTTGTCCGTCAGGTAGCGGCTTTCCAAGGCGTCGAACCATTCAACCATGTCTTCCGGCACGCCCTTCTGCGCATGCGCAAGCCTGTCAAGCCGCTGAAACCTCTTCTCGGCTCGCACGCAGCGGCAAAATCCATTTCGGCGAGCGTCTGCTCATCGCTGACGTATGGCTTGCCGTTGACCGTCTTTACGGTCGTTGCCTTGACCTCTTCGAACATTGACGCGATCAGTTCATCGTCAGTCATTCGTCCTCCCGTCGAATCGTAAGTGGTCTAGCGGCGCACATCGGGTCGTACCGCCGAAATCCCTTGTCTTCATCGTTGGCGACGTTCATCGCTTTGTTGATCTCCCATGTCAGCGAGTTAATCGACACAAGAAGTGGGCAGCGGTTTTCTTGGTCATGGACGCAGGACATGTGAATTCTCAGAAGCTCATCGAGCAACTCAGGCGTCATGCGCCGGGGCTTCGGGACTGTTTCACCCACGGGCGCACCACGCGATGGTGAAAGCGACGGGGAAATAGGCAGCGGCAGCCATCAATTTGGGGCTGTGCGTCTCCCACAGCACGCCGAACTCGCAGCCGTAAGAGAAGAATAGAGAAGCGAACATCCACGCGGTGCCCTTGGCGACCGAGCACAGGTAGCCGCCGCGCCGCGCTCGCCATTCCTCCACAGCTACGCGCCCGGGGCGAACCCAAGCGGAAATTGGCTCTTAAGTCACGGTGGTCAAAAAGGGGGTTCCCGCAGCAGCCCCAAGTGAGTGAATCTAATGGTTGAGGAATCCGCGTCCGTGCTGGTCAGCCCGGTATACCTTGTGAGGCTACGGTCGATGATTACCAACGACCAAAGCAGCCGTGGCGCAGCGATCACCAGCGCCGAGAGATCGGCAAAGTGTTTGTCGCCATCAAACAAAACCTGCGCCTCTGCTTGATCTGCGAGCGCGTGTTCACACCGCAAGGTGCCGCCGAACATGCGCATGTGGCTTGCTCTTTGGTGAATGAAAAAACGATTACTCAACGAGCAAAATGATCCTGCACATGCTTTATGCACGTCCGCATATATCCAACCCACTGCGTCCGCACAAATAGCGACAACAGAATCGAGGCTAACCAATTCTTGGCGTGAAACGTGTACGTCCAACGCAATGTGCTTCCATTTGCATTAGGTTCAAACCACCACTGCCCCTGGAAAACCGCGCCAGATTGACGCGAAAGGCGAAAGGAGGCAACTGGGTGTAGAATGCCCCACTGATTTGCGAAAGTCGCAAGGTGACGTAGGGCAAACGTATAGTCGCTCGTTTACGTTTTATTACAAGCCAGAGTATCTAAAAGGACCCAACGTCTTGCAGTACCGTGTAGTCCCCGAAACCAGTATCACAGAACGATGTCCTAACAAGTGCATAACGCATCGTTGGCAAAAAATATTCTGTAGGAGCATTTGACCAAAGCAAATGAAGGGTCGGTGAGCGAAATGGCACAAATCCATCAGGTAAGAACTCGGTATAAGTCAGGGATAGTGGTTTGTCTTCTGCTGATCGGTGGCTTGTTTCCAGTGACCCTCGTGCAATTGCAGGCGCAGAGCGACACCGGATCGCTGCGCGTAGAAGTAGTGGATTCGACCGGAGCTGTAGTCGTAGGGGCGGCGGTCAAAGTGACTAATGAAGCCACCAGTGTTTCCGCCACCAAGAACACGGTGGCGGACGGCTACGCCACGTTCGACCCCATCCAACAGGGTACTTACGACGTGGAAGTCCAAATGGCGGGTTTTAAAGGCGTCAAGAACACTGACGTCACTGTGGATGTGAACGGGCGCAGGTTTCTGAGCGTCAAGATGGCCGTCGCGCCGGTCAGCGAAGCGATCGACGTCGTCGAAAGTACTCCACCATTACAAACCGAGCAGGCTTCACTCGGACAAGTTATCAGCGGCGATGTTGCGGTACAACTCCCCCTTCAGGGCCGGCGTTACACAGATTTGGCGCTCCTGGTGCCGGGGGTTACCGTAGCCAGCGATTTGAACCCGGTCACGCGTGGGCCGGACTGGTTCGTGGCCAATGGCAATTATCAGACGCAGAATAACTTTCTGCTGGACGGCTTTGACAACAACCAGGGCACCACGAATGCGCAATCACTTTCCTCCGAAGTAGTGCGCCCATCGCCGGATGCGATCAGTGAGTTCAAAGTCCAGACCAACAGCTACTCGGCTGAATTTGGCCGCTCCGCCGGTGCGGTGGTCAACGTTTCTTTGAAAGCGGGCACCAACCAGGTGCATGGTACCGCCTTTTACTACAACCGTGACAAAGCATTGGCAGCGAACTCCTGGCTGAACAATCTGACCGGTTTGCCCAAGCAAGATTTGGGATGGCATCAGTTCGGAGGGTCAATAGGTGGCCCGATTGTAAAGCATAAGCTGTTTTATTTTGGCGATTACGAAGGCTTTCACAGAACTTTTTCCGATACCTACCTGCGAAATGTTCCCACAGTAAAAGAGAAACAGGGAATTTTCCCCTTCACCATTAACGACCCACAGACCGGACTACCGTTTCTCAACAACACCATTCCGCAGACTCGGATGGATCCTTTGGGTGCCAAGATCGTCGCACTCTATCCCGATCCGAATCTGCCGGGAAAGATAGATAGCAGTTCGGGACGCACCATTGAAAATTATGGGGCAGTAAGACCCGACCGGGAGAACACCCACAAGTTCGATATTCGCAATGACTATTACGCCACACAGCGCGACCAGATATCCTTCCGCTACAGCTTCCTCCAGGAGGACATCTTTCGCAGCGCGATTTTCCCGGGAAACATCGCGGACTGCGGCTCGCAGGACTGCAACACCGGAGGCCAGTACAACCGCAACCAGAGCCTTGGCGCCAGCTGGACACGGACCCTCTCTCCAACCATCGTGAACGTAGTGCGATTCGGCTATTACCTTACGTATGCGACCTTCTCTCACACATCTGTCAGCGCTCCGACTGCGACAGAGTTCGGTTTCAAGGGCATACCTTCTAACCTTCCACCTACCGGCGGACTTCCCCGAATCGAAATCACCGACTATCAGGAGTTGGGGACGCGCAACTTCCGCCCACAGTTCCAGAAACCGCATCTCTACGGAATACTTGAGAATGTCTCCCTGTCGCAGGGAGCCCACACAATTCGTGTGGGTTTCGAGTTACGGTCGAAGAGCGATCAATTCGTTGATATTCAGCGCAGAACTCCCGACTACCGCTTCCGTGGCAATTTTACTGGTGATCCGTTGGCCGACTTGCTGCTGGGCATGCCTGACCGATTCAGCATGAGTTCGGTCCCGGTAGTGAATCAGTTGCAGCAAGTCTGGGCGGGATACGCGCAGGACGACTGGAAGGTAAACTCTCGACTCACTCTCAATCTCGGTCTGCGATACGAGTACGCAACCCCGTACTATGGTGACTCCCCGAATCGCAACGTCAATTTCGACTTCGCAACAGGTCAGCTTATTCAGGCGAGCGGCTCAAACAAGTACCTCGTGAACCGGGACAAGAAGGATTGGGGGCCTCGTCTAGGAGTGGCGTACCAGCTTGCTCCTGAGAAGGCCGTCATCCGTGCCGGCTACGGTCTTTTCTATAACGGCGAAGACATCTTCGGCTCCGATACCAACTTGCCGTTGAACCCCCCGCAACTCGTCTCAGTAACGTTGAGCGAACAGGGTTCAAACCCACCGTTGCGGCTTTCAGATCCAATTCCCAATAATATTCTTACCCAATTCGACACCAGTACGCTGGCATTGCGCGCTCGGGAGCGCAACTGGCGAACCCCGCGGGTCCATCAATTTAATGTGGCTACCCAGTTTCAACTTCCTGCACGTTCGTTTTTTGAAATTGCCTATGTGGGAAATCGAGGCCGGCATCTGATCGCGAATTTTGACGCCAACCAGACGGCATTTGGTGCGGACCCGAGCGTCCGAGCCAATTACCCATATCCCAATTTTTTCCAGATTTACACCGGCACCACGCGGGGAACATCACATTACAATGCGCTCGAACTCAAGTACGAGAAGCCCTTTCAGCGAGGGCTGTACGTACTTGGTTCGTATACTTATGCGAGCGCCATCGATGAGTCTGGTGCCTGAGGCTCTGATAATCAGCCTCAGGTACGGGACTGCTTCGTTTGTGAACGTGGACCCATGCGGCAGGTGCCACGGCATCGCTTCACTTTGGCGGGAGTTTATGAGATTCCCGTGGGACACGGGCGGACCTTCGGAAACAATATGAGCCGGGTGTTAGACGCCTTTATCGGGGGATGGCAACTCTCGAACATTCTCACTTGGCGTTCGGGCTTACCCATAGATGTATCGATGGATCCGAGTGGAACCGATCCGATTACCGGACTACCAATCAACTTCAGCAACATCCCTGACGATTTCGGTGACATACGTCCCAACCGAGTTGGCAACCCTAACACCGGAATCAGTCCCTCGAATGATCGTTTTCACTTTCTCAACGTCAACGGCTTCCAGCTTCAGCCAGTGGACACACCGGGCAACTCACAGCGTAATGTGGCGCACGGTCCACGGTTTGCCAGTCTCGATCTAAGTCTGGTTAAGCGATTTGCCCTGAACGAGCGCATCAGTCTGGACTTCCGGACTGAGGCATTCAACTTCTTGAATCACACTAACTACAAGGACCCTAGTCAGACTACCTGGGGAGACAGCGGGTTTGGTGTCGTCAGCGATGCTTTTGATCCGCGAGTCATCCAGCTGGCGGTACGATTGCATTTCTAGTCGGCTCTGAGCTTTTTTGAATCTCGGCCTTGGATTTCGGCCTGTCAATCGCGATCAAGCACAATGAGACAAACACTAGCAATGCACGCCTGCAAATTACTGCTCGCCCGTGCTGATATTGGCGGCATCACGCCCCGCAGCGGCAGCAACAGATTTTCCATTCGTGCTGAACACTTCTGGTGAGCCCGTTGCGGAGATTATGGCGTCGAGTCCTGGTTCGTCCTGGCAGAAGACAGGCGCGGAAGCCGCCGTCGCGACAATCGAACTGGATGGCAGTTACGACCAGGATGTCGTGTGATACACCGCGGCCCAGACGAGCAGACTTATTCTGTGTTCCTCGGCCCCCATCGCTGCGGGTCGGCATCGGTTGCACATCGAACGAAGCCCACGCTGGTCCGCTGCAGGCGCTGGCCTCGAAGTACGAACTGTTAGTGTTCACGTAGTCGCCGCGGCAGATCCTGAATACCAGGCAATTGAGCACGCACCCATCGGTTACGCCCGGGCGGACACATTGGGCCACTTTTCCGATGTCCCGATGGTGATGTGGTACGAGCGTCTTCGCGACGGCGCCGACCAAGTGTTGCAATACAGCTTGCTCTTCAGCAATGAAGACAGCGGCACACCCACGGACGCGCTAATGGCGCGCTGCGGCCGCGCTTGTGACATTGAGTACATCTACCGCGTGACCCTGGGAAGTAATGGCGAAATCAAAAAAGAAATCTTCCAGGGCATGGAGCACGATGATCGCCCATTCCAAGGCTCTAAAATCGGCCGTCATCCACTCATCCTGGTTGCGACGCCAAACAACTGTTTTGCGGATACCGGCTTTTCGCCAGTGCAATACAGATTGCTGCCCGTCTATCAGGACCTGAGTCAACACTCGCGTGATCGGCAACGTGGCAACTCAAACCCCAGAGCTCTACTTTGACACAATTCCAATATCCACCAGTTCCAAGTGTCCTTCCGGCAAGCTTGCGTGAGTTGCGCCACGCCCTTCTGTCAACGTCCGACTGTCCATAGGAGCAATGAGAAACCGGCATAGGAGAACAGGAGACGACAACAACCACGACGACAACCGACGACGACCATGATCACGATGCCAAGGGACGATTACCACCACGACGACGATGATCATGGCGACGATGAACAACAGCAACAGCAGCGGCGCGGCCAGCAGCAGCGCCGGCACCACCCGCCGGCACCGCCACAGACGCAGCCGCCATCGGCGCCCTGTACGGGGCTGCACATCCGACCGGGCGAGGCACCGGTGACGAGCTTCGATGGCGAAGGGCAGGAAAGCGGGAGGACTATTTCGCGGCGGCCTGGGCGACGGTTTTGGCGACGGAGAGGATCTGGTCGCCGATCGCAGTGCGCATCTTCTCCAACAGCAGGTCTTTTTCGGCAAGCTTCTCCCACGACGCGACGGTGCGGTCGGTGGTTTCGGTGACGATCGGCCACAGCGGGCTTGCGGGCAGTCGTGCTGTATCGGCAAAGCGCCGCACCTGGTCGGTGGTGATTTCACTGAGGCTGCGGCTGCCGCCGAAGGTAAGGGCGAGTTCATCGCGCGTGATGTAAGGAAGCGTGGCGACCAAATCGTAGGCGGGCGATAAGACAGGCGTGCGGCGGTCGGGATAGAGCAGGGACCAGTTCTTGAGGTGCATGTCGGCGTTGCCGATCAGCACGGAAAACACGAGCCGCCGCAGAAACTCGTAAGTACCGGTTTCGCCGGTTTCCGCCCACAGCACGGCGGCGATATTGGCATAACTGCGGTGACGGTACTTGTCGTCGGGATAGAGGCTGAACACCTGCGCGAAATCTTCCATGTGGATGGTCTCGCCTGCGGCTCCGCGGTCGAAGCGCTGCACGGCCAGAGCCTTGCCTTCCATGGCGACGGCATCAGCGGGCAGGCCGCGGATGTCACGGATGTCGATCAGCTCAGTACGCGGCACTTCGATTCCGACGGTTCGCGCAAGCGCCATCATCGTGTATTCGTTTTCGGGCACCGAAGCAAAACGGCCCGCGGGCAGCTTGACGACCCATGAGCCGCCCATGCCGCCGGCGGGAATGGTCAGGCCGCCCGAGGCTTCCATCACGGCGGAAAACTTGAGCTGCACGCCCGCCAGTGAAAATCTCAGCGCGGTTTCGGGCAAGCGCTCATCGTGATTGCGATCGCCCCCCTCTTCGGCAGCGCCTTGCTCCGGCTGATCCATGGGCGCCACCATGAGCGCCCCGGGAAGATCGGCGCCGAGCACGGCGAGGAGAAAGAATTCACGCTGGGGCTTCACGTTCGCGCGCGCGGCAAGATAGTCGCGCAGATGCCCTTCGGGCAAGAGATTCGAGAAGAATACCGGCAGGCGGGCGGTAACAGGACGCGTCGGCACGACCAGCCCGCCCCTTTGCCCCTTGAAGGAAAGGCTGAGGGTGGGGCGGTTTGCATCGTCGATGTAGTCCTGCTCGAACGAAAACAAATGGCGGTCGCCGCCGATGCGATTGATCACACCGATGCGACGACCATGGAGCTTGACCGCGAGCGCGCTCAGGGTTTTGGGATCAAAATTCATCGCGGTGCCTGTTCTCGGGTGCGAGTTCTTCATCGTCCGCCGCATAAAGCGGCCGCTCTGCAGATTCGGGCTCTTTCTGGGCGCGGATGAGGGACTGCACGGCGGGGACCAGTGAGCGCGGCACGAGCAGGAGGTCCAGGTCGAGGACGCGCACGATGTCGAGCAGCGTGTCGAAGCGCGGCACGATCTCGCCGGATTCAATGGCAGAGATGTGCGGCTGCGGTAGCCCCACCTCCGCCCCGAGCTTCCGCTGGCTCCAGCCGCGCTTGAGCCGCGCCTCCTTTATATGCTCGCGGAGTTCCGCAGGTAGACCCTTGGGCCTGAGCGGTTTGATACGTTTTGTTATATCACTTTCCATGGTTTATATAATAAATAATATCAAACGAAAGGGCGGTAGATATATTAAACTATATCGACCAATCTTGTACATCTACTATAACGTATCAGCGCACTCTGAAGGCATGAGCGATCAGCGTCGATTGCCACACTCATGAACGTCTACGGCAGTGGCTGATGACAGAAGGGGGGCAGACAGCAAGGCAGTGAAGATGGCAATCCCATTATCTGCCTACGCGGTAGGCAGTTCGTCATGCATTGAAAACATGACTCCGATCGAGTGGGGTCGGAATTTACTCGAAAACGTAGTTTCAACGACATAGAGAGCACGGCGGGCACCATAAAAGCGATGGAAGACAGTGGTAAGCAGTGCTAACGGATCACAAACGGATCACGGCTGAGTGATCGCCTTTGCGATTTGAGGGAAAAAACACTAGCGACAAACATCCGGTTCTACGTCTTGTCATACCTTTCAGTGGGTGCTCGGCGCTATCTGGAACTCAAGATGAACCCAACTTTTTCATCTGGACCTAAGTAGGGACCAAGTCTTCCG
>Ga0066659_10001066_pt1 | contig 11484 bp, 8 predicted proteins | sample GraSoiAngelo_108_FD_75176 | JGI IMG/M metagenome (GOLD analysis project Ga0066659, IMG submission 75176) | Grasslands soil microbial communities from the Angelo Coastal Reserve, California, USA - 14_0903_09_40cm | ecosystem: Environmental > Terrestrial > Soil > Grasslands | place: USA... | reverse complement strand
TACGCAGATCATTGCTCTTGTGCCCACCACGGCCGCATCGGGAACGAGTCCCGTTGTCGTCACCGTGAATTCCATCCCCAGCCTCTCTAACATCGTCTTCACCGTGATCAAGCCCGTCATCACCAGCCTGACGCCTCCGGCTGCTGAGCGGGGAGGTTCCGTAACACTCAATGGCTCCGGTTTTGGCGGAAGTCAGGGCAACAGCACGGTGCAATTCAACAGCGTTGTGGCGAGTGTTAACTCATGGAGTAACGCCAGCATCACTGTCGCCGTACCAGCGAACGCGACAAACGGTCCCGTGACGGTTACCGAAGACGGCATCACCAGCAACGGCGTACAATTCACCGTTTTGGAGCAAGTCTCCGTCACCAGCGTCTCCCCCAACGTCGGGCCGATCGGTTCGACCATTACGATTACCGGTGCAGGCTTCGGCTCGACGCAAAGCAACAGCACTGCGAACTTCTACGGCGCAACTGCAACAAGCATCGTCAGTTGGAGCGATACACAGATTGTGGCCCTCGTACCAGCGGGTGCGGCGACCGGAGCAGTTAATGTGCAGGTGGCCAGCATTACCGCCTATGGACCTTGGTTCACTCTCAACACGACAGTACAAACAACGGACTCCCTTGGCAATTTCTCCGCTTACACTTCAGAGTTGATCGGCGGAACTTGGGTACCGGTCAATTCGGAGGGGTCCGGTTGTTCCAGTTGCACGCTGCGTGGAGCAATCAGCTACACGTATGACACTCGTGGAAACGTCTTAGCGAGAACGGACGAACTCGGCCGCACCACCAGCTATACCTACGACTCCAACGGGAATGTGGCTTCGGTCACCGCGCCTATCTCCGCAGGCACCTATGCCACAACGACGTATACGTACAACAGCTTCGGCGAAGTTCTCATCGCCACCGATCCGCTCGGGAACGTGACGACGAACACATACGACACGCACGGAAACCTGCTTACGGTTACCACGCCGGCGCCGAATGGCAACACGGCGGCGAGCGTCACGCAGTTTGTTTACAATTCGCTGGGTGAGCTGACCCAAATCACCGATCCGCTGAACAACGTCACCCAGCTCACGTATTGGCCATCCGGTCTGATCAACACAATCAAGGATGCGCAGAACAACGTGACGACCTACGTGTACGACGCCCATGGCAATCGTACTTCCGTCACCGACGCGATGAATAATCAGACCACGTTCGCCTATGACACCGGAGACCGGCTGAAGACCATCACTTATCCGGGGAGCACAGGTACTACTACGTTCGTCTACGATTATCGCGGGCGCCGGACGTCTGTAACCAATCAGAACAGCAAGACTACCACGTACGCGTACGACGATGCCGATCGGCTGACCAGCGTCACCGACGCGGCGAGCCCCGCCAACGTGACCAACTACGGCTACGACACGGAAAACAACTTGACGAGTATTCAGGACGCCAATAGTCACACCACGTCGTTCAGCTACGATGCTTTTGGCCGAGTCACGAGGACGACGTTCCCATCGGGCTATATTGAGACCTACGGTTACGACGCGGTTGGCAATTTGCTCAACAAGACTGACCGGAAGAACCAGCTCATAACCTACACTTACGACCAGTTGAACCGGCTGACCCAAAAGGCCTATCCTGATACCACGGCCGTGAATTACACGTATGATAACGACAGCCGTTTGACCCAGGTGACCGATCCCACGGGCACCTACCAGTTCACGTTTGACAACATGGGGCGGCTGACAAACACAACCACCAGCTACGCTTTTCTCACGGGGAGGAATTTCGCCACCAGCTACGGCTACGACGCGGCATCAAACCGCACAGGGTTCACCGATCCCGAAAATGGAGCGACGAGCTACGTCTATGACACACTGAATCGCCTGCAAACGCTGACGCCGCCAACGGCGTTCAGCGGGACCGGTAACTTTGGCTTCACTTATGACACCCTCAGCCGCCGCACGCAGATGACGCGCCCGAACGGCCTGAAGTCGGTCTATGCGTATGACAATCTTTCGCGGCTGCAAAGTGTTTTGCACCAGAGTGGCTCGACCACGCTGGACGGCGCCAGCTATACGGTGGACAACGCGGGGAACCGCACGTCAAAGACAGATCAGTTGGCGGGCGTGACGTCGAATTACACCTATGATCCGATCTACGAGCTGACGCAGGTGACACAAGCTGCGACCACGACGGAAAGCTACACATATGACCCGGTCGGCAACCGGCTGAGTTCGCTAGGCGTTTCACCGTACAGCGTGAACACCTCGAACGAGCTGACCTCGACGCCGAGCACGACCTACACGTACGACTCCAACGGCAACACCCTCACGAAGGTGGTTGGATCGAATACCACGAGCTACGCGTGGGACTTCGAAAACCGCATGAGCAGCGTCACGCTGCCGGGAACCGGCGGCACTGTAAGCTTCAAGTACGATCCCTTCGGCAGACGCATCTACAAATCTTCGTCTACAGCCACCAGCGTCTATGCCTACGACGGCGACAACCTAGTTGAAGAGACAAACTCCTCCGGCGCAGCCGTTGCCCGCTACGAGCCGACGCAAAACATTGATGAACCTTTGGCAATGCTCCGAAGCGGTGCAACCAGCTATTTCCACGCTGACGGACTTGGCTCCGTCACTTCACTCAGCAACGCTGCCGGCTCGATTGCCAATACTTATACTTACGACTCCTTCGGCAAACTGACCGCCTCGACTGGCTCCCTCGTGAATCCGTTCCGGTACACCGCCCGTGAATCGGACACCGAAACTGGCCTGTATTACTATCGCGCCAGATACTACGACCCACAAACAGGAAGGTTCCTCCGGGAAGATCCCCTCAGGGCAATCAGTTGGGGCGTCAATTTCTACAGCTACGTGTTAAACAACGCTATAAACCTAATCGATTCGCGTGGGCTGAGCCCGGATTGTGCTTGCGCCAAGGTACCGCAATTCCGTCTGGTTCCTATTTCCGACTGTAGTTACAAGGGTTACCGTCGCATCGTCTATGAATTGCAAGGGCCGGACGCGAAAAAATGGTGGGTGACTGAGCATCAGAACCCAACCGGATGGGCACCTGCAACTCCGGGTTCACCTGAGGGGCAGAGCACGGGAGACCAGGGAATGTTTGACGACACAATCTTCGGTTGGGGCAGAGGCAATAGCTTACAGAATTTCACTGTTTCACCGGAGGATCCAAGGAAAAAACCCAACACTCCTTCGTGTCCCGTAAACGTCCAACTCCCCTCAGGCCCAAACGGAAAGCCGCAAGATTACGGAACGCTTGGAGTATCCCATGGCGGAACCAAAGACTTCACCTTTATCAACGGTAACTCGACTGGCTGGGTCCCCTGCAAGAAGGAGTATGACGAACCAGGGAGGGGATTGTGAGAACGCCGTTGCTCAGGGCTTTGTTTTGGTTGACTGCGGGTATTCTTCTTTTTGCAGGAGGGCTGACGATTTACGCTATGCGTTTACGTTCGCTAAGCCAAAAACTGATTAACTCGGCAAGCGAAATTCACTCAACAGCTGATGTCGAACGCCAAATTGCAATTTTGCGAAATAGGCGAGGCTTGGACTTTTGGCAAGACAGCTCCGCGCAGAATGGAGACCAGACCTACGAGGTTCGTATAGAAAATGGCCTCCTGCACCGCCTTCGCGTCGTGCCACCTACAATGCTTGGTATGACGATAGCAATTCACGACGGAAACCTGCGATATATCATAGTTACAATGTTTGCGGGAAGACAGCCGAGTACCACTTCAGGTGTCTGGGTCCAGGAGTGGTTCGGTTCGGATTCCGTAAGCGCCTTTCACGTGAACGACAATCGTAAGCCCTGGAAGGCAACGGTCGAGTTTTCATCCGCCGCGTCTGCCGCCCAGAGAGGGAAGGCATTCTCATTGAACACGAATTGTTTTGTGAAGCTTGGAGGATGCAAGAGCGCTGAGGAAATCCTGCCTGGAGTCTGGCTGTTAACATCACCCGTCAGCAGCAAGCTGGATCGTCAATCGTACCCCTAAAAGAAAAACATGTACGACACAACGATCCATGCCTACGACACGGCGGAAGATTGTTCCCCAGTTGACTCCAACGGCAACACCCTGACCAAGGTGGTCGGCTCCAACACCACCACCTATGCCTGGGACTTCGAAAACAGGCTGACGAGCGTGACTCTGCCTGGAACAGGCGGCACCGTCAGCTTCAAATACGATCCCTTCGGACGCCGCATTTACAAATCCTCTTCCAGCGGAACATCTGTGTTCGCTTACGACGGCAACAACCTCATCGAGGAGACGAATTCGAGCGGCACAGCAGTTGCCCGCTACTCACAAACGGACAACATCGATGAGCCTCTTGCAATGTTGCGCTCGGGCGCGACCAGCTATTACCACGCCGATGGCCTCGGCTCAATTTCGTCATTGAGCAACGCGGCCGGAGCACTGGCGCAAAGCTACACGTACGACTCGTTCGGAAATGTGACCGCTACGACTGGCTCGCTCACCAATCCGTTCCGCTACACAGGGCGAGATTTCGACACGGAAACCAACCTGCAATTTTCGAGAGCGCGGTACTACGATCCGAAGGCGGGAAGGTTCGTCTCGGAAGACCCGATCCGATTCCGGGGAGGCTCCGACTTCTACGCATATGTGCGAAATAGTCCGACCAACTACACGGACCCAGATGGTCTGAAGACAAGCGTCTGCTGTCGGCAGCTCCATTATGTCTTCGGCTACCTCGGTCTGAATCATTGCTATGTCAAGATCACACAAGACGGTCAACCGCCGCATACGTATGGACTCCACAGAGAGGACTCGAACGGGGTGCTCTTTCCCGACGGAGCGAGGCCGGTGAAGGATGACAAGACAGATACTGGCGGTACGTGTAGTGATGTAGGCGACGCGACTCCGTGCAAAGAGAAGGCGTTGGATAATGGGTACGGAAACCCCAACTGCCCGTCTTGCGGAAAAAACTATCGCTGGTATTCCAACAACAGCAATGCCTTTGTGCCATGGCTACTGGATCAGTTTGATATGACGGCGCCCAGCTTTGGGGGTGCGGCGCGCTCGCCGGGATACTACGGGCCGGTTCTTAGTAATCCGTTTAACTTTTATCCATATATTTAGGGCCTGCGAGTCATCTAGTACTTGATGAGTAATATTATCGAAAGGGATATTTCCAGTTCTGTCGAGAGCAAAAATATGAGTGACGATCTGAAAGTTGAGATGAATAGCGAAGGTTCCATCGAAGTCTCCGCTATGAAGAGCGGCCTCGCGACTGTCATTGTTGGATTGAGTCTGCTAATTCCGGCTTGTATCGGGCTTCTCATTACCGGGGCTCCAACGACGCTTGGTCCCTTTCCAGGAATGACGGTGATACCTGCTCTTTTTCTCTCCTCTCGGGTAGTCGGAGTCGCGGTGCCATCGGTACTCTTTTTCATATGGAATCCTGGACTGTTCCGGGGCGAGAGTAAGATCCCAAAGAGGTCACACTGGCTGTTGGCTGTTGCGACGATCCTGAGTGTCATCTGGTTCGTTATGGGCTGGAAGTACGGGTTGCAGTATCAGGGCGCAGGATATGTGTACAAAGTCTGCGTTGCCAATGTCGCGTGGGTCGCTTTCCTGGGTGGTGTGTTCGCCCGGTACAGGAAGGGCGAGACGTCATTCAAGCTCAACCTCGCCCTACACTGGCTTTTGTTCGCATGGCTCGCTTGGTACGCTTTTCCCTACCTGGGCGAATTACCATAGCCAGCTCGTTCCTGGCGTGAGCTGAGGCCGTCAGAGGGTTGTCGGCGAGCGGCTAACCTTGCGCCGGGGAGCACCGGGAAGAGCGGCGCTGCTGCGCCGGGTGTGGGGGTAGACACGTCACCCCAGACCGTGATGTGCACTGTGGGGTAGCACTCGTTCGTATTCCACCTCCTCGATCAACTCAAAATTGTATGGTGAACGGCCCGTCCAAATAGAAGAGGTGCGGTGTATAATCACGAGATGGTTAAGAATGTGATCCACATCTCGGAAGCAGAAGCCACAAGCGACTTCGCATCGCTGATGGCCCGGGTGCGTGAAGGGGCGGAAGTCGTCATCGAAAAAGACGCGCGGCCCGTGGCCGTGGTGCGTCCTGCCGAACCTCATGTCCGGCTATTATCGGACTCTCTCCGTCTCGCAAGAGAGCACGGCTCGACAGCCACACTTGACGGAGACTTCGCCCGTGATCTCGAAGAAGTCATCAACAGCCACCGTGAACCCCTGAATCCGCCTGCATGGGACTGATCCTCGACTCCAGCGTGGTCATCGCTGCCGAGCGGCGTGGAGATACGATCGAGCACTTCATCGAGCGAGTGGTAAACGTGACTGGCGACCAGGATGCAGCGCTCTCCGCGATCGGTCTGACGGAACTCATCCACGGCCTCTATCGTGCAAAAACTCCAGCCATTCGTCTGCGCCGTGAATCGTTCCTGACTGAACTGTTGGCGGACTTGACCGTGTACCCGTACACGAAAGAGACGGCGATGCTGGCCGGGAAACTCGACGGAGAGCAGCAGAGCAAGGGTGTGGTTATTCCGTTCGGAGACTTGCTCATCGGTGCCACAGCTCTGTCGCTTGGCTACTCGGTGTTGACCGTCAATCTCCGCGACTTTCGTCGTATCCCTGGTCTTTCGGTCGTGCAGTTCTGACTGGAAAGAAATCCGAAGGATCGAACGTGAGGCAAGAAGGCGACAGAAGGCAGCTTCTGTCGAGTGGAGCGCGGGAAGGCTCGCGGGGTTCGAGGCCGCGTCGGATAACGAGCTCGTTATCGGATGCGCCGTGCGCAGCGTCCTTCGCGCCCCACGAAGCACACCGCTCCTGCAAAATCCTGGAGATTCCGAGGTGCAAACGCATTTTCTCCTGCAAGCTCGAAAAATTTCGTGTTTAGAAAGCCGTGGTTGCATTTTTTCGAGGTTCCCCATAGTTCGGGTCGTGGCTTTTCAGCCATCTCTACCCTTACGCCGAAGACAACGGAGCGCGATGGAAGCTGGCTGGTTCACGGCGGCTCACGTAAAATCAGGGTAATGCTGACAGCAGCTAAAGAAGGAACGTTCTCCGCGTCGCGCGATCCGTGTGTGTTTTTTCCTTTAGCTGCCTCGGGGGTGTACCCAAAAACTCGCGTCTGGGGTTCGAGCGAAAAAATGTTGCACTGTTTTAGTGCAACCATGCCGCTAAGTGGAAACTCACGTAGGGGGTGCGAGAAATCTAGTGGAAAAACGGCGGCAGGGTCAGCATTAGACTCCAACGGCAACACCCTCACCAGCGTCACCGGCTCGAACACCACAACGTATGCGTGGGACTTCGAGAACCGGCTGACCAGCGTCACTCTGCCCGGTTCCGGCGGAACGGTGACCTTCAAATACGATCCGTTCGGAAGAAGAATCTACAAGTCGTCGTCGAGCGGAACATCGGTGTATGCCTATGACGGCGACAACCTCGTTGAGGAGACGAATTCGTCGGGTGCCGTCGTGGCTCGCTACGAGGACACGCAAAACATCGACGAGCCGCTGGCCATGCTGCGCAGCGGCGCAACGAGCTACTTCCACGCCGACGGTCTGGGCTCCGTCACTTCGCTGAGCAGTTCGGCTGGGTCGATAGCGAACACCTACACTTACGACTCCTTCGGTAAACTGACGGCCTCGACAGGGTCGCTCGTGAACCCATTCCAGTACACCGCCCGCGAATCCGACACCGAAAGCGGTCTGTATTACTATCGCGCCAGATACTACGATCCAACCGCGGGCAGGTTCATCAGTGAAGACCCGAACGATCAGGGATCGCTGTATGACAACCCCAATCTTTATGAGTACGTCGAAAACAACCCGGCAAACTGGATTGACCCTCTGGGGCTGTACACATTGGATCCACATCAAAAGATACCGCCGCTTCCGCCCTCGCCGGAGATCGACAAACTGCTGAAATGCATAGAGTCGAAGACGGGCCTGAATCTCGTAGTGACTTCAACTTCCGAAAACACTCCTGTCCATCCCCCTGGTAAGCCGCACAGAAGGGGCGTCGCCGTTGATCTGAAGTATGATCCGGGCAATGCCGATAAAATCTTGTGCACGGCTGCAGGTTGTGGCGCTGGTTTTGGGTTGGATGAGGCAAAGCATCCATCGCCAAAGTCCCAGGGCAACCACATTCACTTACAGATTCCACTTGGTCCGCCGAAGATGGGCGGCGGACATGGCGACATTCCGCAGAATGGCTGCAGCGGCGGGTGCAAATGATCCACATCAAGGCGAATCCGATGAGTGCGTTAAGAATAGTTTTTTCGGCGATGCTCTTGCTCCTGTCCGTACTGTTTTTCGGGCACGGCGCAGCTCGTGCCAACGAAAAACCGGAGCTGTGCAAACCGGAATCTCTTCCTTCGGAAATCCAGAATCGCCTCAAGGAAGAGTACGGCTCCTGGAAGATCCAGGAGCCCACGGACCTAAGTCAGCGTGCCCGGGAAGCGTGGGAACCTGTGAAGCCGCCGACGTGCCCGGGAATCGCAGTTGGGCACTTCGAGAGCGCGAAGAGTCTTTCATATGCCGTTTTGCTTGTCCCGACGGGTCACCCAGACGAGGGCTACAGGTTTTTGGTTTTTAGCCAGAAACTGGGCCAGCCGGGTTACGAGGTTCGGGTTCTAGACAAGTTGGACGAAAAGGGTGCGGCCAACTACTACATTCAAAGTACGCCGATCAGCAAGTTCTTCGATGAGGCGTCTCGGAAGAAGTTCCAGGCCCATACCATGGACGGCATCTTGCTTACAGATTCAGGCGAAAACGAGTATGGCGTTGAGGTGTACTTCTGGTCTGGTGGTCGCTACGGGCATGAGCCGATAGACTATTAGCCGCCTGGCTAGTCAGTCCTGCCGGGGCCGGTTACCGTGCAGCGCCGGGGAGCACCGGGTGGGGGATAGACACGCCACCTCATGTTTGCGGCGATCCCTAGCGAAACCGCGGTCAAAGGCAACCGTGAGGAGCCGCATCAGCGGGCAAACTCTTGACGACGGCGGGAGCGGAGGAAATTGAGTGCTACCTGCTGATACGGTGGCCCACTGTCTGCGCGTGTTCGTGCTCTTTGCTTCGTGCGGACGACGGCTCGATCTCGTGCGCCGAGGATGCGGATTCGCGGCTCGGTTCCATCGCAGATCGGTGCGACACTGCGCGCGACAGTTGCTCGGCAAGGTGGCCTTTGTCGTCGGTGTAGAGATGGGCATCATAACGCCCCCGCGACACGGCCACGTACGCTAACCGACGGTTCACCAGTTTTTCTCCTGCCTGCTCAGTGTCTATGTGAACGAGCACGCGGTCGGCGGTTTGTCCCTGGCTGCTGTGGCTGGTGACTGCATAGCCGTAGTCGAGATGCGGATTCTCTTTGATGTTGAATGTGACTGGGCGGCCCGAGTCGAGGCGCAGTTGCAGGTTGCCGCCATCGTCAATCTTTTCGATGGTGCCTAGCTCTCGGTTGGCGATCTGTCGCTCCCGATTCGGAGCTGTAAATTGCACGCGGTCGCCTTGCGCGAATGCACGTTCTGTTTCTCGGTAGAGCGTCACGCCTTGCAGTCGGCGCGGATCGTAGCTGATCTTCTCACCACTCTCGCGTCTGACCGTGAGCAGGTTTTCCCTTGCTTCGACACGTTCGACTCGTGCGTATTCTCCAGCGTCGATACCATGCGTCTTGCTGCCCTTCGTATAGCGCACGATGTTGCCTGGTTCGTATTGCTCGGCCCATTGGCGGTCCGCGCCGGTAATCTCCTGCCGGGCGACGAGCACTCTCACGTTTCTCTCCCTGTGGTCCACTTGCCCGATCTTTTGCATTTCCGTGTGGATCATCCGGTTGATTTCCATTCGAGATCGATTGTCAGGCGAAACAACGAGCGTTCCTTCAGGCTGCTTTATATAGTCACGGGCTATTTCTTTGAGCCGTTCGTCTTGCTGTGGAATTTCATGGACGCGGCCTTGCGTATCGAGCTTTTCAATCGCTTCCTTTACCTCTCCGCGTGAAAGATGCTCGACAACTTCTTTGAGGGCTGGGTCTTTCTGCCGAATGATCTCATCCAGCCGCACGGTTTGGATTCCGGCTTCTTGTCGCTGCTGATACGGGGTTCCGGCTTCAACTGCCTGGTGCTGGCGTGTATCACCCACCAGCAAAACGCGGTCGCTATCTTTGAGCCTGTGCAGAAACTCGTTCATCTGCTTTGTACTAGCGAGGCTCGATTCGTCCAGAACGTACAAGTGTTTTTGTACGCCAGTCTGGTCATTGCCTTGCGCAAGATGCCTTTGGAGCGTGCTCGATTCGATTCCGGCCTCTGCGAGTTTTTGCGCTGCCCGTGAGGTTGGGGCGAATCCTTCAACTTTGTAACCCTCTCGCTCGGCAGCTTCACGAACCACAGCTAACGAAGTCGTTTTCCCCGCGCCTGCGACACCCTCCAGCGCCATGACTTGATCCCGGCTTGCGAGGATTTGCTCGACCGCTACTCGTTGGCTCTGGATTAAATGAGGATGGTGGTTGTCGATTTCTCGCCGCGTTTCGAAGCTCGCTAACGCCGGGCATTCGTTCTGCCCCTCCCGCATCATCTGGATTGTTTCTCGCTCGTATCCGATCATCTCTTCGGTCGTAAAAGCGCGGCCTGGCGGGCCTGACTTTTTCTCGACTTCGATGAATTCGTCTGAGCCGACGCGCTTTTCAAACTCCGTTCGCACCTCTGTGAATGTCGCGTCTCCCATCGAACGCCTAAACGCATCTCGCAATAGATCACGTTCATCCACAACGGCTTCGCGTTCCAGATTACGTTCCTTCGAGAATGTCATCGCCGATTGAACGATTCGGTGAGGCGCTTCCTGCTCGATGTCGCGCGCCGTTTCTTTGCTAGCTCGGACTACGCGGTCCGGCTGATTGCCGAAAGCCTCCGCTATCTCTCGATGGCGCTGCTGCACCTCGTCGTGCGATAGATTGAGCTTGGCCTCCCGTGTTTTGTGGGCCGCAATTTGCGCAGCGTCTGCACCACGCTGTTTCTCTTTCTCAAGGTGCTCCTCGATCTGCCGGCGACGCGGGCTCGATGCCGCCAGGTATTCTTCGCTATAGCCTATGATTTCTGGTTGCCCACTCTTCCCACGTTCGATCTCGTAGCCGAGTGTTTTGAGCCGAGCAGCTAGTTCAGAGCGGTACACCGCCGTCGCATACTGCTGCGTTTTGTAGAGTTCACGCGGTTGCAGTGCATGGGCTTCGCCGTCTTCGGTCTCCGTAAGATTGAAGAAAACAACATGCGTATGCAGCTACGGTGCGGCATAACCGTCGACCGGCCTGGCACTGTCGTGCTCGAATTTTGTGGCCACCCATTTGCCGGTTGTTTCCGCGGGAAGATTCCCGCCGATGCGCGCCTGGACATACCGCTCCAATTCATCGAGTGCAATGCCAACGCTTTCTCGATGTGCCTCCCGTACTCGTTCATCTCCGCCCACAAGGGCAGTCAGCGAC
>Ga0066659_10001062_pt1 | contig 11494 bp, 9 predicted proteins | sample GraSoiAngelo_108_FD_75176 | JGI IMG/M metagenome (GOLD analysis project Ga0066659, IMG submission 75176) | Grasslands soil microbial communities from the Angelo Coastal Reserve, California, USA - 14_0903_09_40cm | ecosystem: Environmental > Terrestrial > Soil > Grasslands | place: USA... | reverse complement strand
TGCGCGGCTATATCGAGCTGGGCCTCGCGGAAGGGGCGACACTGCTCACCGGCGGCCGCGATGCGCCGCCGCTGCCGGACGCGATGCGCAACGGCAACTTCGTGCGCCCGACCGTCTTCGCCGACGTGAAGAATTCGATGCGCATCGCGCAGGAAGAGATTTTCGGGCCGGTAGTGTCCGTGATTCCCATCAGTAGTTTGGAACACGCCATCGACGTGGCGAATGGCGTTGCCTATGGACTTTCAGCTTCCATCTACACGCGCAACGTGAACCGCGCGTTCCAGGCCACGCGCGATCTGTACACCGGAATTGTCTACGTAAACGCTCCGACGATTGGCGCAGAGACGCATCTGCCCTTCGGTGGCACGAAGCAAACCGGCAACGGCCACCGCGAAGCAGCCATCGCAGCGATCGATTTCTTCACCGAGTGGAAGACCGTGTACATCGATTATTCGGACAAGCTCCAGCGCGCTCAAATCGACAACAATTAGGTTACCCGCGAAGCGTAAGAGATGACCAGGAAGCGGCTCGCAGGGCGGGGCAAGTCCTGGTCTATCTATTTTTTATGCAATCCGAGAACCGACTTACGTTGACCCCGCTTGACACGCTTTCTACAATATAAGTAGCGCTCTTTAGCACTAGGAGTAGAGTGCTGCTATGAGGAATTCAGCCCTCCAGGAACGGCGCAACCGCCAGATTCTGGCAGACATCGTGCGCGTGTATATCGAGACGGGCGAGCCCGTGTCCTCGCGGGCGATATCCAAGGGTTTTGAGGAATCTCTGAGCACCGCCACGATTCGTAACGTTATGGCGGACTTGGAGGATGCTGGCTTTTTGTACCAGCCCCATACGTCTGCGGGGCGCGTGCCGACGGCGGCGGCATACCGGTTTTTTGCGCAAGAGATTGCCTCGCAGGCCACCATTACTACGGTGGATCGAGAATGGATCCAACGCGAAATGGGTGGTGCCACCAGTGCGGCGGAAATCACCGAGCGCGCCGGGCACGTGCTGGCGGAAGTGTCCAACGGTCTTGGCATCATTGTGTCGCCTCCTTTGGGCAAAACCGTTTTGGAGCATGCACGGATGTGGCTCCTTCCCGACGGGCGCGTAGTTGTCGTGCTCATTTCGCCGGGCGGGAATACACGGGACAAGATCCTGCGGCCGAACCGGTTGTTCACCCAGGGGGAGCTGGACGCGACCGCGGACTTCTTGAATCGCCATTATTCCGGCTGGACGCTGGAAGCCATTCGCAGCGATCTTTTGCAGAAGCTGGCGACCGAGCGCGAGCGTTACGAAGGCATGGCGCAAAGCGCTTTGACGTTGTGCGACCCGGCGGTGTTAGGCGACGAATCTGCCATGCACGTACACGTGGAAGGCGCTGCGCAGATTATTGGTGCGGCGGAATTTGTGGATCAGACGCAATTGCGTGATTTGCTGGCAGCCATTGAAGAAAAGCATCGGCTCGTGACGGTGCTAAATGCTTGTATTGAAACGCCCGAACCGGTGCACGTGCAAATTGGCGTCAGGGAAATTTCCGAGGCTGGCGATAATCTGGCGCTCATCAGTGCGGCATACACCAGGCACGATTTGGTCCAGGGTTCGCTTGGTGTGCTGGGGCCAACGCGCATGCACTACGAGCGCGCTATGACCGCCGTCGCCTATGTGGCTCAGCTCTTCAGCGAAGCGCTGAGCAAAACTTGAAAAATTTCTGGCACAGGAGAAGCAGGAAAGTGAGCGACAAGGAAGTGAAAGGCAATCTCAATGTCAACAAGGACGAGAACGGCGCAAGCGCCGAACAGTCCGCCGAAGCGCAGGCCGTCGCCGCAGATTCGGTGAAAGCCGATGCGGAGATGGCCAAGCTGACCGCCGACCTCGGGGAATTGCGCCAGACCCTCCAGCGCCGGCAGGCGGACTTTGAAAACTACCGCAAGCGTGTCGAAAAGGAGCGCTTTGAAGATTCTAAGCGCGCCACCGCTCGCGTGATCGAAGGGCTCATTCCGGTGATCGACGGGTTTGAGCACGCGCTCGCGGCGCATCGCGAGGCCGAATACGACAGTTATCGCAAAGGGTTTGAACTCATCTACAAGCAGCTTTTGGAGAGTATCACCAAGCTCGGGGCGGAGCGCCTCGATCCCGCCGGCAAATCATTTGATCCGCACCTGCATCAGGCCGTGGATCGTGCGGAAACATCGGACCACAAGGAGGGCACCATTCTGCAGGTGTTCCAGCCGGGATACGTGTTTCATGGACGCGTGCTGCGTCCAGCAATGGTGCGTGTAGCAGTGCATCCCAGCCCCGCATCGAAAGAAGCGGCGAACTAAAGGAGATCGAGAGTTTCCATGGCTAAGGGAAATCAAAGGGACTACTACGAAGTTTTAGGCATTGCGCGAACCGCCGCGGTTGACGAAATCAAGTCCGCCTACCGCAAGGCGGCGCTGAAGTGGCATCCTGACCGCAACCCCGAAAATAAGTCCGAGGCGGAGGTTAAGTTTCGCGAATGTACCGAAGCCTACAGCGTTCTGAGCGATGCGCAAAAGCGCCAGATTTACGACACCTACGGTCATGCGGGCCTTTCCAGCGCAGGCGCTAGTCAAGGTTTTGACAGCACTGTTTTCCAGGATTTCCACGACATTTTTGGGGATTTCTTCGGCTTCGAGGATTTGTTTGGAGGGGGCGGCAGTCGCCGTGGACGCAGCCGCGCACAGCGTGGCGCCGACTTGCGCTACGACATGTCGCTCACCTTCGAGGAAGCCTCCGCAGGCGTCACCACCAAGATCAAGCTGCCGCGCCAGGAATACTGCGAAGCCTGCAACGGCACGGGCGCGAAAAAGGGCACAGGCGTTCAGGCATGCCAGACGTGTGGTGGCCGCGGTCAGTTAGCCTATCAACAAGGATTTTTCACCATCACGCGCACGTGCCCGGCGTGCCAGGGCGCGGGGCAAATTGTGAAAGAGCGTTGCCCGGAGTGCCGCGGCCAGGGGCGACGGGAGCGCGAAAAGACCATCGAGCTGCGGATTCCGCCGGGAGTGGACACGGGGACGCGGTTGCGCGTCGCCGGCGAAGGCGAGCCCGGACCAAACAGCGGGCCGCCTGGCGATTTGTACGTAGTGCTCGACGTCAAAGAGCATCCCTTCTTCGAGCGGCGCGGCGCGGACCTGTATTGCACGATTCCCTTGAGCATCGCGCAGGCGACTCTCGGCACGGAATTGCAGGTGCCGGGGCTGAACGGGGAAGAGAAGCTGAAAATTCCAGAAGGCACGCAGAGCGGCGCTGTGTTTCGCATCAAGGGCCGGGGACTGGCCGATCCGCGCGGCGGAGGCAAAGGTGATTTGTACTACCACGTGCGCGTATTGACGCCAACCAAGCTCACGCGCGACCAGCGCAACTTGATCGAACAGCTCGGCGCCACTCTAAAAGTGGAAAACAAGCCGGCCGATCGCAACTCTTCGATCTTCGATAGAGTGAAGGACATCTTCGGCTAGTGGTTTCCGTGTTCTTCTCTGCGAACTCTGCGGCTCTGCGTTCCATTTATCCTTGCTCCAACGCAGGCAGCCATGCCTGTATCTAAGATAGAATCTCCGCGTGCGAAGGCGATTCTTCGTCGAGCAATTTGAGGGCAAAACCGCCGTTATGGAAGGTGACGCGGCGCATCATTTGGGCCGCGTGTTGCGCGCCCAAACCGGCCAGCTCTATGAGTTGAGCGATGGCGAAGAAGTGTGGCTCGGCCGGATCGATAGCGTCAGCCGCGACCGCGTCCAGTTCGCCTTGATCGAGCAGTTGCCCGTTGTCCATCCCAGCGTGAACCTCACCTTGCTGCTGGCCGTTGTGAAGTTTGACGCTTTCGAATGGGCGATTGAAAAGGCCACGGAGCTCGGGGTGAACACCATCGTGCCGATCGCCGCGGAGCGCAGCGAGAAAGCCTTGCTCTCCGCGGCAGCGAAACGGGAGGAACGCTGGAAGAAAATCCTGCTGGAGGCATCGCAGCAATCCCGGCGCGTCAACGTGCCCGTGCTCGACGGATTGGCAAAGCCGGGACACGCTTTCACCTCCAGCAGTGAAGGTTTGCGCGTGCTGCTTTCCGAGCGGCCAACTGCCTCGCCCCTGCGACAAGTGCTGCAAGGCCAGAGGGCGGCCAACGCAATCCTAGCGATCGGCCCGGAAGGCGGCTGGACGGACGAGGAATTCGCCGCCGCTGGCAAGTCTGGATTTACGGAGGTTTCGCTTGGCCGCAGGATTCTGCGCACGGAGACAGCTGTCGTTACCGCGTTGGCCTCTCTGAACTTTGCGCTCGGGGATGATTGAAGTCGTACCCAGTTGCGAAATTTCCCTTCACCATGCGTCAAGTATCCGATATTGAGTGAGCAACGAGCCGGCGGCTCAGCGAATCTGAATAAGTGTGCGTCAGGACACGCCCTTTGTCTTCCCAGGGCACCGGCGGCAAAATCGCATCTGGCGCGGGTCTCAATGGCCATGCTATAAATACAAGGCGCCTCAAAATGGAAAGACTGGACGAGAAACAGCCCGCAACCTCGACATCACCGGAGACCCCAGCTCCGGCATCGTCCTCTCTTGTGACTGTTAATCCAATGGCAGTGAGTGTGAGAAGCGACCGCTCCGATGCAAGCGCTGCCGAAAGGCCAGCGCCTCCGCATTCTTTGCGCAACGAAATCCGTGTGTGGACGCGCGACCTCCTGATCGCCATCGGCCTTGCGCTGGTGATCATCGTTTTCTTGTATCAGCCGGTCAAAGTCGAAGGCACCAGCATGGCCCCGCTGCTCTCCGACCAGGAACGCATTTTCATCAACAAATTTGTTTACCGCTTCGAGCCCATCGAGCGCGGCGATGTGGTCGTGTTCTGGTATCCGCTCGATCGCTCGAAGTCCTTCATCAAGCGCGTGGTCGGTTTGCCGGGCGAAACAGTGGAAATCCGCCGGGGCGCCCTATACGTTGACGGCAAGAATATCCCCGAGCCCTATGTTCCCGCGCAGTATGAAGACCTAAGTGATTTTGGGCCGGTGCGCGTGCCGAAGGACAGTTACTTCGTCATGGGAGATCACCGCGTCAGCTCCAACGATTCGCGGGTCTTTGGGCCGGTCGAGAGTCAGTTCATTTACGGGCGCGCCGTGTTTGCGTATTGGCCCGTCGACCATTTCGGCTCGCTCTCGACGACGGACGCAGACACAAAATGACTGGCACATCTTGATGACAAATAGGGGAGGCCCCACTGACCGACGTTCAGCACCGACCCGCGACGCTCGCGCTGGAAGACGGGCGCGTCTTTAACGGCCGCGCGGCGGGCGCGATTACGCGCCGCGGCGGCGAAGTCGTTTTCAATACCAGCCTCACCGGTTATCAGGAAGTCTTTACCGACCCCAGCTACGCCGGACAAATCGTCTGTTTGACCTATCCGCACATCGGAAATGTTGGCGCCAACGTCGATGACGAAGAATCCTCGCGCCCTTACATCGAATCGCTCATCGTGCGCGAATTTTCGCAGGTCTCCTCCAATTGGCGTTCCGCGGAGACCGCACAGCTTTATTTGAACCGGCACAAGATTCCCGTCATTTGGGACATCGATACTCGCGCGCTGGTGCGCCACATTCGCAGCGTCGGCGCGCTGCGCGGAATTGTCGCTACGGACGGAACGCCTGCCGAACAATTGGTCTTCGAAGCCAAGCAATTGCCCAGCATGGCGGGGCAGGAACTTGCCGGCCGTGTCACCTGCGGGAAACCGTATGGGTGGGACAAAGGCTCCGTCGAGGTTGCCGTCTCGCCGTGGTCGGAACAAATGGGCGAATCAGACGCGGAAGCCGAGACGCGGAAACACCGCGTAGTCGCCTATGACTACGGGATTAAGCAGAACATTTTGCGGCTGCTCGTGGACCACAATTGCGAGGTGTACGTCGTGCCGGCGCAGACCTCCGCCGAAGACGTTCTGGCGATGAAGCCCGACGGTGTCTTCCTTTCGAACGGACCGGGCGATCCGGAGCCCATGGGGTACGCCGTTGAAAACGTTCGCAAAATGATCGGGCACGTCCCGGTTTTCGGGATTTGCCTTGGGCATCAAGTTTGCGGACTGGCTCTGGGAGGGAAGACCTTTAAACTGAAATTCGGCCATCACGGCTCCAACCATCCAGTCAAGAATCTGCTCACCGAACAAGTCGAAATCACCGCGCAGAATCACGGTTTCTGCGTGGACCCGGAATCACTGCCCTCCAGCAAAGTGGAAATCACGCACGTCAATTTGAACGACCACACCAACGAGGGCATGCGCCACAAGTCGCTGCCGCTTTTCAGCGTGCAATATCATCCTGAAGCGTCGCCCGGGCCGCACGATTCGCACTATTTGTTTACGCAGTTCACCGATTTGATGAAGGAATTCGCACAGCCAGGGAGTTCGCGGCGCTGAAAAGTCTCACGGGAGAATATGCCGAAGCGCAAAGACATCAAGAAAATTCTGATTATCGGGTCAGGCCCGATTATCATCGGCCAGGCTTGCGAATTCGACTATTCCGGTGCTCAGGCGTGCAAGGCGCTGAGCGCAGAAGGATATAAGGTGGTGCTGGTCAATTCGAATCCCGCCACCATCATGACCGACCCGGAACTCGCGCATCGCACCTACATCGAGCCGCTGACGAAAGATTACCTTGAAGAGATTATCGCGCGCGAAAAACCGGATGCTCTTTTGCCGACGGTCGGTGGACAAACGGCGCTGAACCTGGCTGTGGAACTTTCCGAAAGCGGCGTCCTCGAAAAATACAAAGTGGAAATGATCGGAGCATCTCTGCGCGCCATCAAGGTCGCAGAAGATCGTTTGTGGTTCAAGGATGCCTGCCGCAAAATCGGGTTGGAAGTCCCAGCCTCCGCCCTGGTGAACAACGCGAAGGACGCGTTGCGGCTTTGCGATCAACTGGGATTTCCGCTGGTGATTCGCCCATCGTTCACGCTAGGAGGCACCGGCGGCTCCATCGCCTACAACAAGGAAGAGTTTGGCGAGGCTATCGCTCATGCTCTGGACATGAGCCCGGTTCACGAAGCGCTCGTCGAAGAGTCCGTCCTCGGCTGGAAGGAATATGAACTCGAGGTGATGCGCGATTTTCGCGACAACTTCGTGGTTATCTGCACGATCGAAAATTTCGACCCCATGGGCGTGCATACCGGCGATTCGATTACCGTGGCTCCCGCGCAGACGTTGACGGACAAGGAATTTCAGCGCATGCGCGACGCTTCTGCTGCGATTATTCGCGAAGTCGGCGTCGAGACGGGCGGTTCGAACGTGCAGTTCGCCGTGAACCCGGAAAACGGCCGCATGGTGGTCATTGAGATGAATCCGCGCGTTTCACGCAGTTCGGCGCTGGCCAGCAAGGCCACCGGCTTTCCCATCGCGAAAATTGCCGCACGGCTGGCGGTGGGAATGTCGCTGGACGAAATTCCCAATGACATTACGAAGAAAACACCTGCATGCTTTGAACCGACCATCGATTACGTAGTCGTGAAAATCCCCAAATGGCAATTCGAAAAATTTCCCGGCGCGGACAGCACTCTCGGAACGCAGATGAAATCGGTCGGCGAAGTCATGGCCATCGGCCGGACCTTCAAGGAAGCGCTGCAGAAGGGAATTCGCTCGCTGGAGCCGAGCACGCCTTGGCGGGCCCCGTCGGAAACACCGGACTCGTTGTTGCGTGAAAAACTGGCCACGCCCCGCCCGGACCGCATCCACTGGCTGCTGACCGCCATGGATCACGGACTCCCGGCGCATGAAATCTGCGAGCTGACGAAGATCGATCCCTGGTTCATCCAGCAGATTGGAGAATTGACCGCCATGAACCGGCGCGCGGCAGCGGTGACCGTGGAGACCGCTTCGAAGGAACTGTTGCGCGAGGCCAAGCGCCACGGAACCAGCGATGAACAATTGGCGCAGATTTGGAGAACGACCTCCGCTTCTGTTCGCCTGCAGCCGGCGCGTTACGGCGTGACGCCGGTTTTCAAACGCGTCGATACCTGCGCCGCGGAATTCGAATCCTTCACTCCGTATCTCTATTCCACATACGAAGACGAGGACGAATCCGACGCCCGGACGCGGCCCAAGGTCATGATTTTGGGCAGCGGGCCGAATCGCATCGGGCAGGGAATCGAGTTCGATTATTGCTGCTGCCATGCTTCGTTTGCGCTGCGCGAAGATGGGTTCGAAACCATCATGGTGAATTGCAATCCGGAGACGGTTTCGACGGACTACGACACGTCCGACCGACTCTATTTCGAACCGCTCACGCTGGAAGATGTGCTCGCTATTGTTGAACGGGAGAAACCGCAAGGAGTGATCGTTCAATTCGGTGGGCAAACCCCGTTGAACCTTGCTCTCGAATTAAAACGCAACGGAGTTCCAATTATCGGGACAGCGCCGGAATCCATCGATTTAGCCGAAGACCGTCGCCGATTCGGCCGTTTGCTCGATGAGCTGAAAATTCCTCAGCCGCGCAACGCCACCGCGTTGGTGCCGGAAGAAGCAGCTCGCGTGGCGGGAGAAATTGGATTGCCCGTGCTAGTCCGGCCAAGCTACGTGCTTGGCGGCCGCGCCATGGTGATTGCATACGACGTGAATACGGTGCAGGATTACGTCGCGCAAGCAGCGCTGATGGGGCCGGCGCGACCGGTGCTGATCGACCAATTTTTAGAAGAAGCGACGGAGATCGATGTGGACGCGCTGGCTGATGGAACGGACGTCGTTCTCGGCGGAATTATGGAGCACATCGAAGAAGCCGGAGTGCATTCCGGAGATTCTTCTTGCGTCCTGCCACCGGTGAGTTTATCTCCCGCAATTCTCGAGCACATCCGCGAATACACAAAGCGTCTCGCGCTGGCGCTGAAAGTCGTCGGCCTGATGAACGTGCAGTACGCGATTCAGCGTGACACCGTGTACGTGCTGGAGGTGAATCCGCGCGCGTCTCGCACCGTTCCGTTCGTGAGCAAAGCGACGGGAGTGCCACTGGCCAAGGTCGCGGCACGTTTGATGACCGGGAAAAAATTGGCAAACATGAACCTTCCCATTGTACGGCACAACGGGGTCGCGGAAGTTGCCGTGCACGAATTCTATTCCGTGAAATCGCCGGTGTTTCCATTCAACAAGTTTCGTGGCGTCGACACCATCCTCGGCCCGGAGATGCGCTCTACTGGCGAAGTCATGGGAATCTCGACTTCGTACGGACAGGCATTTGCAAAGGCCCAGCTTGCCGCGGGGCAACGCTTACCGCGCAAAGGCACGGTCTTTCTCAGCGTGAACGACCGTGACAAGAAACAGCTCGGAGCCCTCGGAAAGGAACTTTCGTCGTTGGGTTTTCGTTTGATGGCCACGCGCGGAACCGCCGCCTCGTTGGAGTCCGCCGGCATCGAAGCCGAACCCGTGTTCAAAGTAAACGAAGGCCGCCCCAACATTGTTGACCTGGTGAAAACAGGCAAGATCGACCTGGTCATTAACACTCCTCTTGGGCGCGAATCCTTCTACGACGAAAAATCGATCCGCCGCGCCGCCATTCGTTACAATATTCCGTGCATCACCACGCTGGCCGCCGCACACGCCGCGGCCCGCGGAATTCGCGCGCTTCTCGAGCAGGGAACAGAAGTTGCCGCCTTGCAGGATTTGCACCGTGGACGGGCCGCCGCTTCCGGCGTGCCTGCCTCAGGAGATTAAGCCGTGGTACTTTCCGGAGTCTTTGCCGCATTAACCACGCCCTATGGGCATGACGGATCGGTTTCTCTTCCCGACTTGAAGCACAACGTTCATCGTTACAACCAGACCGACCTGGCGGGATATGTCGCTTTGGGTTCCACGGGAGAATCCGTGCTGCTCACTCGAGCAGAGATGGAAGCAATTCTTGCCACCGTAAAGGAAACGGCGGCGAAAGGAAAAATATTGCTGGCCGGCGCCGGTGCGGAGTCGACTGCAGAAACGATTGAACGAACAAAACGCGCGGCGGAATTCGGTTATGATGCGGCGCTGGTGAAGACGCCTTACTACTACAAACCCGCGTACAAGCCTGAAGCGCTGATTGCCCATTACCGGCGCGTGGCGGACGAATCTCCTATTCCTGTCATGCTCTATTCCATTCCGCAATTCACCGGCATCGCGCTGGCGGCTACGGAAGTGGCCAAACTCGCCGAGCATCCCAACATTATCGGCATCAAAGACAGCTCAGGAAATGTGCAGGGCGTTGGGGAAACGATCGCAGCAACTCCTTCGGTGTTTCACGTGTTGGTTGGCTCCGCGGCGACGGTCTATCCGTCGCTGGCCATTGGCGTGCGAGGAGCAATTCTGGCGCTGGCGTGCGCGCTCCCGGAAAAGTGTGCGGCGCTGTTCGAACTGTTCCGTCAAGGTCACCACGAAAGAGCGCGCGAGCTGCAATCGATCCTGGCGCGCGCGTCAAAACTCATCGTTTCCGAGCTGAGTATCGCGGGCGTAAAGTACGCCATGGACCAGCGCGGCTACCGCGGAGGAATTCCCCGTTTGCCGCTCCTCCCCTTGCACGCTGAACAAAAGAAACGCCTTACGGAGTTTCTGCTGAATCTTGAGCCGGCGGCCGTGAGGGCCTAATTCCGTGCCGTCCGGCTGAATTGATGAGACGTTTTCTCGCGAGGTTCATCTAACCGCTCATGGATTGTCGCCCCCTTGCCTTCCGCCAGGTTCCTCATCAACCGAAACTATTTCTTGAATACCTGGATCGCTTTGAAAAGGTGAAGTCATTCTACTTTCACCTACCTGTTTTGACGGCAGTGACCCGCGTGGCTCGGAAATTGGACTATCCGGGCGAGCGGCGAGCCGAAGTATCCACGATTCTTCGCAAACAGAACATGGCGCTTGGAGCTGGAGCGGACACGCTGTCCAACCTGGACAGGCTTGAAAAGGGCGCCGTCGCCGTCGTTTCCGGGCAACAGGTAGGACTGTTCAGCGGGCCGGCTTATTCCGTTTATAAGGCGCTGACGGCTATCCAAATCGCAGAAGAATTGACGCTCAGCGGAATTCCGGCCGTGCCGGTCTTTTGGATGGCCACGGAAGATCATGATCTCGATGAAGTCCGGCACACCACTTGGTTTGACAAGGGGAAGCTGGTCCGATTTGAATTGCCGGCGCTCCCCGAATCGAGGCGGCCGGTGGGAGAGATTCCGCTCGGCGCACAAATTGAACCATTGGTCCAGGAAGCCGCGGAGTTGCTGGCGAACCAGGGCAGCGACTTGCTCGCCGAATACCTGATTGAAAGTTATGGCCCGGAAGAAACATACGGCAGCGCCTTCGGGAAATTGTTTACGCGCCTTTTTGCGCAGCACGGCCTGGTCCTGATGGACCCGCTCGATGACGGTTTGCACAAAGTAGCGGCTCCGCTCTATCAGCACGCGCTGGCGGAACGCGACGCGTTGAGCGAAAAACTTCTCGAGCGCGGGAAGGATTTGGACCGCGCAGGATTTGATGCTCAGGTGAAAGTAGAATGACTTCACCTTTTCA
>Ga0066659_10001061_pt1 | contig 11495 bp, 10 predicted proteins | sample GraSoiAngelo_108_FD_75176 | JGI IMG/M metagenome (GOLD analysis project Ga0066659, IMG submission 75176) | Grasslands soil microbial communities from the Angelo Coastal Reserve, California, USA - 14_0903_09_40cm | ecosystem: Environmental > Terrestrial > Soil > Grasslands | place: USA... | reverse complement strand
CGCCCCGTGCTCGCACAAGGTGTCCTGGCGGCGGCGGGCGCGCCTCAGCATGCGCGGGCCGGAACACCTCGACGCCACGGAATGGGTTCAGACGGGCTTTCCGCTCCTCCTCCCCCGCTCCCGTATCCGAAATCCCTGAGCCCCGTGGGGCCAACGCGGAGCCCGCGACACCGACGGCGAGCCGTGACGATCTGGCTCCGTGGGGGCGGGTCGAATTGCCATTTCGGCAGCCTGCCGATCTGGCAGGCTGCGGATAGAGGCCGAAAATCGATTTGAATTAGATATGTTAGACGACGCGCACCCAAATTATTAACGGGCATCGTTCGTGCACTGTCACCTACGCGATGGAAAACGTCGGCGCAGTCGCGGTACCGATCTCCGGTCTCAGCAGGACGGCAGAGCCTGGCCGTTCGACGCTCGCCGGCACCGCGGGGAGCTGCCGGGGCTATTCCCTGTCTGAACTCGTCGTGGTGATCGCGATCATCGGGATCATGGGGGCGGCCGCCGTTCCCTGGCTCTTGAGCGCCCTTCCCGGGGCGACCGTCACCTGGGGGGCGCGGGAGATCCAGGGCTCGCTCATGCGGGCGAAGATGCTCGCGATGAGCACGCGCCAGACGATTTGCGTGAAGGTCGTGTCCGGGGGGTATCAGTTCGTGCAGGGCGGGTGCGCGGGCACGGTGTGGACGGGCCCGGGCACGGACTCCACGGGAACCTTCCGCCCCTCTCCGAATTCCTTCACGGTGACCAACAGCGGGACGAATCCGATCTTCACCCCGTTCGGCAACGCCAGTCAAACCGGAGCCCTGACGGTGACGGCGCAGGGCGGGGGCAGCCGGACGGTGAGCGTGACGGCCCCGGGCCGGGTCACGATTCCCTAGGGGTGATGGCGATGGTCACCCACGAACGGCGCTCCAGCCTCCCCCGACCTCACCGCGGCCTCGCGGCGGCGTGGCATGACCGCCGGGGGTTCACCCTCACCGAGCTGCTCGTGACGATGGCGATCATGGGGCTGGTGATGGCGGCGCTGGTCGGGGTCCAGGTGAGCAGCAACACGGTGTTCGTCACGGGTGAGAACCAGGCGCAGGCCCAGCAGTCGGCGCGGACCGCGATGCTGATGGAAGAGGATCTGCGGCTCGTGGGCTATGGCTACCCGCCGGCGCTGACCGCGGTCACGGGGGCGAGTCAGACCTCGATCACCTTCTGGGCCGATCTCAACAACGTGTCGACCACGCTCTCGACGGCGGCGGCCGCCGGGACCAAGATCCTCACGGTGGCGGGCGGTCTGGGGATCAACCCGAGCGATTCGCTCTATCTGAGCAGCGGCAGCACCTCGGAGACCCAGACCGTCAAGACCATCGTGGGCCCGACCATTACCCTCAACGGGACAGGGCTCGCGAACGCCTACCCGGCGGGCGCGGTCGTCGGGCGGCCGCTGCCGGTCACCTACTCGTGGGCGGGCAACACGCTGTCCAAGGATCCGGGCGACGGGACGGGGCCGCAGACGCTGGCCACGGGGGTGCAGGTGCAGCAGTTCAGCTATTTCGACACCACGGACACCGCGATCCTCACGTCGAATCTCTCGGCCAATCTCGCCAACATTCGGCGGGTGGCGATCACGATGACGGCGCAATCGACGGCGCCGAATCCCTGCAACGCCCGTAGCTTCACGGTGACGACCTACGTTCGGCCAAGGAATCTCCCGTGACGACGACCGGTCGACCGCTCAACCTACGACAGACGGAGGGCAGTAAGACTATGACGCGACTTCAAGCACGGCACCTGCTGAGAGCCGAACACGGCTACGCTTTGGTCCTCTCTCTTGTCATCCTGGCGGCCCTGTCGGTGTTGGGCCTCACGCTGCTGACCCTCGGCACGACCGAGGTCGCGTCGTCGGCGAACTGGAAGGACTACAGCAAGGCGTTCTACGCCGCCGACGGCGGGCTCGAGTCGGGGGTGGTCGGATTGCGGGCGCTCTTGGTGAGCACCCCCGCGCCGACGGGTACGCAGCTCGCCACGATCACGGCGCCGACGCTCACGAGCCCCGGCCTCAGCTTCAGCGCCTACTCGGTGACACAGCTGAGCCCGGCGCCCTATCAAATCCAGATCGCGACCGGTCCCTACGCGGGCATGAAGGGCATCGCGACGGATTATCAGATCGCCGCCCAGGTCGCGGCGGCGGGAGGCACCCAGTCGAGCCTCACCCAGGTCTTCCAGTACATCCAGGTGCCCCTCTTCCAGTTCGCCGTGTTTTACGGCAAGGGCGTGGATCTCGAGATCGCCCCCGGCGCGAACATGACGCTGAACGGGCCGATCTTCGCGAACAGCAATATCTATATGGCGCCCGGTGCCACGCTCCAGGTCAACTCGCGCATGGCGACGGCCGGGAACATCTACCGCACCATCAAGAGCAGCGGCGTGGAGGGGCTCAACGGCAACCCTCAGATCATGGACGACAAGGGCTCCTACAAGGCGTTGAACTTCGACCATGTCGACAAGAAGAACTTCACCGGCAGCTGGACGGCCTCCCAGTGGCAGGCCGAAGCCCAGAGCACCTTCGGGGGCATGGTGAAGGACAGCGCGATGGGGATCACCGAGATCACGCCGCCAGTGCCGTCGCTGTTCAACAACCCCTGTAACCCGGACAAGCAGGCCCACACGCTGATCGAGATGCCCCTGGTAGGCGACTCCTCCGCGCTCACGGCGGCGAAACTCTACACGCAGGCGGACCTCCGCATCGTGAACGGCGTGGCGACCGACCAGAACGGCAACCCCGTGACGCTGCCGGCCGGCACGATTACCACGACCAGCACCTTCTTCGACTCCCGCGAAGGCCAGATGATGGCGGTCACGCAGGTGGACGTCAGCAAGCTGAACACGGCCGTGCCGGTCTCGGGAGGAGGGTCCTGCTCGAGCGGGTGTCTCACCAATTGGAACGGGATGGTCTACGTGGCGTCCACGACGAACAGCTTCGGCCCGTCGACGCCGTGCAGCTCGAACAAGACCCTCGCGTGCCCCGCGGTGCGGCTGGTGAACGGGGCGAACGCTGGGACCACCACGCTGCCGACCAAGGGCCTGACGGTCGTGTCGCAGAATCCCGTGTATATCCAGGGGGACTACAACCCGGGCCTCCCCGCGACCCAAGCGCCCGCGGCGGTCCTGGCCGATGCGGTGACCGTGCTGTCGAACAACTGGAGCGACGCCAACGCCGCGACCAGCAGCTCGACGCTGGGCTCGCGAACCCCGACGGCGACCTCCGTGAACGCGGCCATCGCCACGGGCCCGAGCAACGAGTCCACGTCAGGTGCCGGCAACGGTCAGCTCGAGAACGACATCCGGTTCCTCGCGAACTGGAGCGGCGTGACGATCAACTACTCCGGGTCCCTGGTCAACCTCTGGCACAGCCAGCAGGTGACGCAGCCCTGGCAGAACACGGGCGTCTACTACAATGCCCCCGTGCGGAACTGGAGCTACGACACCCTGTTCGATACCACGATTCCTCCGGGGACGCCGAAGGGCGTCGTCATGCAGAAGGGCCGATGGGCGCGGAGTTAGGGCCACCAATGGCAGCCTGGCGAGACGAACGCGGCATGACGCTCATCGAAGTCCTGATCGCGATCACGATTCTCGTGGTCGGCATCCTTGCGCTGATGAACTCGGTCACGGCCGGCTACCTGAGCGTGGTGTTCAGCGGAGGCCAATCGACCGCGACGGAAGTGGGGAGACAGCTCTTCGAGCAGCTCAGAAACCAACCGTTCAATCCGGGACCGGCCACCGGATCGGATAGCCCGGCCCCCGGCGTGACGCGGTCGTGGACGATCGCGACGGTCGGGGCGACCCCGTCGCCCAATGGGCTGGCTCGGATCACCCTGACGGTGACCTGGCCGAGCGGCTCGGGCGCGACCCAAAGTACCACCTTCGAGACGTTGCGCGCGCAATGCGCCGGTAACTGCTAAGACTCCTCCGGAAGCTCCGCGTTCCCTTCCTGCTGCTCCGACCGCCGTGTTCGTGCCGACCGCGCGCGGGACCCGGGGGCTGATGTCCGCGGTTTCCCCGGCGCGGAGAGCCGCGGCTACCCGAGCAGCGAACCGAGCGAGACGCCTGAACCGCGGACCATCCCGCCCGTAGAGAGGCGAGCGCCAGCGCCCGTCACGGCCCGCGTCTGCCACGACCCGCCCCGCCGATCAGCGTGAGGGCGTCAGTGTGATCGCCGCAGGAGCTCCCCACCGGCCCCCTAGAGGCTTCGAGACGCCAGAGTTCGGTGGACGCGAGCGCCGCATGTGACAGGTCGTCAAAAAATCCTTGCCAAAGCTTCTCGGCCCGCCGTAGACTGATCAGGAGTGTGCGCCTACGGTAGGCGTCCATCGTCATTCCCGAGCCGATCGGCGCCCTGGCCCTCACGTGTGACGTCGCGGACCGCCCGACCGCTCCACCTCGTGCTGCTCGCCGGCGGGGTTGTCCTGTTCCTCACTGGGCCCGGTCGCGGAGCCGCCGACGCGCGCCGACGGGAAACGGGCGCGTGACCGAGACGGCGCCCGCCGGCTCGCCCTGTCCCAAGTGTGGACAGGAGAATCTCGAGACGGTGCGGTTCTGCACGCGCTGCCACACCCTCCTCCGCTACGCGTGTCCCGCGTGCCACCACCTGCAGCCTCACGGGGGGAAGTGCGACGCGTGCGGTGTGGACTTCATCGAATACGAGACGGCGCAGCTGCGGCTTGCGCGCGAGCGCGCTCAGGCCGCCACCGCCCCCCGCGTGAGCCCGGTGACGCGCGGAACGATCATGGGCGTCATCCTGTTGCTAGTCGTGATCGGTGCCTGGTTGGGCCTAAAGCGGCTGTCCAGCGCCCCCCTCCGGCTGTCCGGCGTCCCCGTCCAGCAGGCGCCGCCGCGCGTTGCCGCCCCCGTGCCGGCGTCCCCGCCCCAGCCGCCGCCCCCGCCGCCGGCGGCGGCCGACGAGGCGCAGCTCGCGGCCGACGTCCTCCGGGTCCTGCAGGGCTTGCGGTCTCTCGTGCAGGCGCACGTGAACTACCCGGAGTACGGGCCGCGCGCGTTCGACGCCAAGAGGACCGTCGAGAGGTACGCGAGCGCCCCCGGGGGCGACGCCGAGCTCAAGCGCGGCATGCGCGAGACCATGGATCTCTACATGCTTGCGGCGACCGCCTGGAACGCCGGGCTGCGCGCCGACTCCGGCGACGAGCGGGGCGCCGCTGCCGCGTTCGCCTCGGTGTCCCGCGATCCCGTGCTCGACTCCTGCCCGGCCGCCCGGGCGGCCCGTGACAACGCGAAAGAGGATGCCCGGGCCCCCCTCGAGGTGGTGCAGGGAATCAGTGTAGTCTCGGCCCTCCCCGCGATCTTTGAGTGCGCCGAGAGCCGGCTCGCGGATGTCGAGCGACGGATGGGCGGAGGCTCGTAGCGACGGCGGCCGGAGGTCGGAAGGCTCCCCGCGGAGGCTCGGGCTCAACCCGGATCCGGCCCGGCCCCTCCCCCCCGATCCCCGCACGTTCGAGGGCGCCTGCGAGCGTTCGGCAGGATCCTCTGGCTCGTGGCGGGGCCGCCCTCGCCCGAGTCGGTCTCGCGCGAGCGCGAGGCCCCGCGCGGCCGCTGCCGCCGCGCCCCTGACGGTTGGGCCGGGCGCGCCGGGACGCCCGTCGGCGTCAGATCTCCCCCAGGTAGGCGCGTCGGACATCCTCATGTCGGACCAGATCCGCCGCGGCGCCCGAGAGCACGATGGTGCCCGTCTCGAGCACGTACGCACGCGTCGCGACCTCGAGCGCGAGCGCCGCATTCTGTTCGACCAGGAGCACCGTCGTGCCCTGCCGGTTGATGCGCTGAACCGTCTCAAAGATCTGCTCGACCAACACCGGGGCCAGCCCCATCGACGGCTCGTCGAGCAGGAGCAAGCGGGGATTCGCCATCAGCGCGCGGCCGATGGCCAGCATCTGCTGCTCGCCGCCCGAGAGCGTGCCGGCCCGTTGCCGACGCCGCTCCCAGAGCCGGGGGAAGAGCACAAACACCCGATCGAGGTCAGCGGCGGCCCCGGCATCGGACCGCGCATAGGCGCCCATCTCGAGGTTCTCCCAGACCGTCAGCCGGTTGAACACGTGGCGGCCTTCCGGCACGTGCGCGATGCCCTTGCGGACGATCAGGTGAGGCGGCATGCCGCGCAGCGACTCCCCGTCGAACAGGATCTCCCCCGACCGCGGGGCGAGGAGGCCGGAGACCGTCTTCAGCGTGGTGGTCTTCCCGGCGCCGTTGCTGCCGAGGAGGGCCACGATCTCCCCGGCCGCGACGTTCAGAGAGATTCCCTTGACGGCCCTGATCTCGCCGTAGGACACGAGAAGGTCCCGGACCTCAAGCATGCGCCCGGCGCCCCAGGTAGGCCTCGATCACGCGCGGGTCACGTCTCACCTCGGCCGGGTCGCCCTCGGCGATCTTCTCGCCATGGTCCAGGACGATGACACGGTCGGAGACCCCCATGACGACGCGCATGTTGTGCTCGATGAGGAGCACCGTGAGGTGAAACTCGCCGATCAGGCGGCGGAGGAGGGCCATCAGCAGGCCGGCCTCGCCTTGCGTCATGCCCGCGGTCGGCTCGTCCAGCAGCAGGAGGGAGGGACCGGCGCCGAGGGCGCGAGCAATCTCGAGCCGTCGCTGGTCGCCGTACGGGAGGTGACGCGCGACCTCATTGGCCTTGGCCCGGAGCCCTACCACCGTGAGGAGCTCGGCGGCCTGCCGCGAGAGGCTCTCCTCGGTTGTCCGGAAACGCCGGCCGCGCGCGAGCACGTCGCGGAGCCCGAGTCCGACGCGCGTGTGCATGCCGACCAGCACGTTCTCAATCGCGGTCATGTTGGCGAAGAGCCGGATGTTCTGAAACGTCCGGCAGATTCCGGACGCCGTGATCTCGTCGGGCCGGAGACCGACGAGCGACCTCTCGCGGAAGATCACCGTTCCGGACTCCGGCACGTCCAGCCCGGTGACGATGTTGAAGAGGGTCGTCTTCCCGGCACCGTTGGGACCGATGATCGAGACGATACGGTGGGGCTGGATCGCGAACTCCACCTTGTTGACGGCGACGAGCCCGCCGAACGCCTTGGTCACACCCTCGGCGCGGAGGAGGGTCGTCATGGGCGGGCGGACGGCTCCCGCGGCCTCAGGAGCCAGGGCGCGCCGTCGCTCGTTCCGATCATCGGGCCGGCCTCGCCCCGAGGCCGCGGTGCGGCCCACGGCGGCGGGGCGTGCGATGAACTCCGCTCGCGGTCCGCCCCCGCACTAGCGACTCCCCGCGAGCGGCGCGCGCGATGCGGCGCCGTCGGCCACACCGCCCCTCAGTCATCGACAAGCACGCGGCGGCGCCGGCGGGCGGGGAGGATACCCTCCGGCCGGAAGATCATCATCAGCACGAGAATGAGGCCGAAGACCATGCGCTCGTACTTGGCCGGCTCGAGCTGGGTGGGGAGGTCGGCCAGGTTGTAGCCGAAGACGATCGTGCCCGAATTCCGCAGGTCGTTGAGCCAGAGCGACAGGCCCTTGAGGACCTGGAGGTTGAGGACGGTGACGATCGTCGCGCCCAGCGCGGGACCCGGGATCGAGCCCATGCCACCCAGGATGACCATCGCGAGTACGCCGATGGACTCGAGGAACGTGAAGGATTCCGGGTTGATGAAGACTTGTTTGGCCGCGAAGAGGACGCCGATGACGCCGGCGAAGGAAGCGCCGCAGGCGAAGGCGAGCAGCTTGGTCCGGACCAAGGGGACCCCCATCGCCTGGGCGGCCGTCTCGTCTTCCCGAATGGCCTCCCACGCGCGCCCGATGTGCGAGTCCGCGAGGCGCTGGTTCACCGCGATGACGACGAAGAGGACGAGCAGGACCAGGAAGTAGAAGTACAGCGAGTAGAGGAGGCCCAGGGACACCCCGGGCAGCCGCGCCGGATCGAACGGCAGGGGCGGGCGGCTGATCGGCGTGATGCCCTTGGGCCCGTTGGTCAGGTTGATGGGCTTGTCGAGGTTGTTCGCGAGCACTCGGACGACCTCGCCGAACCCGAGCGTGACGATCGCCAGGTAGTCGCCGCGCAGCCGGAGGACGGGCAGGCCGAGCAGCACGCCCGTGAGGGCGGCGACGGCGAGCCCCACCAGCAGGAAGACGAAGAACCAGCCGGGGGCCAGCGGGAATCCGCCCCCGAAGATCTGGTTGGCCTGGGGAGAGCCGAAGATGGCCCAGAGATAGGCGCCCACGGCGAAGAACGCCACGTAGCCGAGGTCGAGTAACCCGGCGAGCCCCACCACGATGTTGAGGCCGAGGGCGAGGGCCACGAAGATCCCGACCTGGGTCGCGACCTCGAGGTAGTAGCCGTTGACGGTGCCGATGGCCGGCATCAGCACGCCGAGCGCCAGCACCGCGAGCGCGACCTTCAGCCAGCGTCGCATCGGCGCAAGATAGAGCGCCAGGATCGATGCCTGGAAGAGCAGGAACGCGAGGATCGAATGCGGAAAGACGGACACCGCGTACCCGGAGGCGGCCAGTAGCGCGAGCACCCCGACCGCGTGCATCACGGCGCTCCCGCGGGCACCGAGGGCCCCCTGGCCGCCGCCGGACCGATCACGCCCGCCCCCGCACCACTTCGCCCAGGAGCCCCTGAGGACGGAAGATCAGGATGAGGATCAGCACGGAGAAGGCGAAGATGTCCTTGTACTCGGCGCCGAACGCCCCCCCCGTCAGGAGCGACAGGTAGGAGGCGGCGAACGCCTCGAGCAGGCCGAGGACGAGGCCTCCGGTCATCGCGCCGGGGATGTTGCCGATGCCGCCCAGCACGGCCGCGGTGAAGGCCTTGAGGCCGGGAGTGAAGCCCGTGTAGGGGTTGATCAGACTGTACTGGACGCCGAAGAGCACGCCGGCCGCACCGCCCATCGCCCCCCCGATGAGGAAGGTGATCGAGATCATCCGGTCGACGTTGATGCCCATGAGGCTCGCCGTGGCCTGGTCCTCGGCGACCGCCCGGATCGCCGTGCCGAGCCGGGTCTTGTTCACCAGCAGGTGGAGGGCGAGGAGCATCAGCAGCGAGGCGGCAATGACTACGAGCGCCTTGACCGAGACGTCGACGGTCGCGGTCAGCTCGAACCGCCGGTTCAGGGGCTCGAGCCCCGGATACACAAGGTTGAACGCGTTCCGCCAGACGCTCTCGACGAGCCGGATGAGGTCCTGAAGGAAGAAGGAGACGCCGATGGCCGAGATCAGCGGGATGAGCCGGGGCGCGCCCCGGAGCGGCCGGTAGGCGATCCGCTCGACGGCGACGGCCAGCAGGCCGCTGACCGTCATCCCCGCCCCCAGGATGAGGAGCAGCACGAGGACGGGGGATACGCGGTCGAGGAGGCCGGCGTGCTGGAGGCTCAGGAGGATCTCGACGCCGACGAAGGCGCCGGTGACGAAGATCTCCGAGTGGGCGAAGTTGATGAACTCGAGCACGCCGTACACCATCGTGTAGCCGAGCGCGACGAGGGCGTACATGAAGCCGAGGATCAAGCCGTCGAGCAGGACCTGGGGAAAGATCCCGAGAAGGAGCGGGTAGTCCATCGAGTGGACGCGACGGGCGGGTGGGGGCGGCGGCGGCCGCGCCGCGCTCTACATCTTCGGCGCCGGGGTGGCGATCAGCAGCCGCTTCACTTCCCGATTCTCTCCCCACTTCTCCGGGTTGTCCGAGGTGACCTGCAGGACGAAGTAGAGCGCCTTCTTGGGGTCGCCCTTCTTGTCGAACTCGATCGTGCCGGTGATGCCGGTGTATTTCACGGCGTGGATGGCCGCCGCCACCTCCTCGCGCTCGGGGCGGCGGCCGCCCTTGGCGGCGGCGGCGATCCCCCGGAGGGCGATGGCGGTGGCGTCATAGGCCTGGGCCGCGAACGGCTCCGGGTTCTTGCCGAACTTCTTCCGGTATTCCTCGGCGAACTGCCTCGCCTGCGGGTAGACCGAGACCGGGCCCGCGACCGAGGTGTAGTACATGCCGACTACGGCCTTGCCCGCGATCTTGGCGAGGTCCGAGGAGTCCAGGCCATCGGGCCCCATGAACCTCGACTTGGCGCCCTTCTCCCGGGCCTGGCTGAAGAACGGGCCGGCCTGGTCGTAGAGTCCGCCGAAGTAGATGAGCTCGGGGTTGCGCGCCTTGACCGGCGTGATGATCGGGTCGAAGTTCGACTTCTCCTCAGAGCCCTCGAAGCCGAGGATTTTGATCCCCTTCTTCTCGGCCTCGGCCTTGAAGAACTCCGCCACCCCCTGGCCGTACGTGGTCTTGTCGTGGATCACGTAGGCAGTCTTGACGCCGAGGCTCTTGGCGAACTCGGCGCCGACGGCCCCCTGGACATCGTCCCGGCCGCAGACGCGAAAGACGTTCGAGTATCCGCGGTCGGTGACGGTCGGGTTCGTGTTGGCCGGTGAGATCATCGCCAGCGACGCGTCCTTGTAGACCTCGGAGGCCGGGATCGCCACGCCCGAGTTGAGATGGCCGATCACGACGAGAACGTTCGTGTCCGCGATGAGGTTCTTCGCATTCGCGACGCCGACGTCGGGCTTCGCCTGGTCGTCGAACGGCACCAGCTCGACGGCGAAGCCCATCTTCTCCAGCGGGCCCCGGAACTTCTCGAGCGCGAGCTGGGCGCCGAGCTTGATGCCTTCGCCGAGCGCGGCCTGGCCGCCGGAGAGCGGGCTCTGGGTCGCGATCTTGATCGTGCCCTTCCCCTGGGCGGCCACTCGAGAGCCGGCCGGCGGCCAGGGGCACAGGGCGGCGAAGGCGACGAGGGCCACGTAGACGACGCCGCGCGCGCGGTGGGTCTTCATCGCTTCCCCCTGGCAGACACGGAAGTTGATAGGTGAGGCCGGGGTCATTATGAGCGGCCGCCCCGGCGCCGTCAAGACGCGCGGGCGTTGCGGATCGCGTCGAGCAGGCGCCGGCTGGCGGCTTCCGGATCGGGCACGCCGCACACCGCCGAGATCACCGCGACGCCGTCGGCGCCGGCGCGGATCGCCTCGCCGACGTTGGCCGCCGTGATGCCGCCGATCGCGATCAGCGGCACGCGCATCTCGGGGCGGAGCTCGCGGAGCAGCCCCGGTCCGACCAGCTCGAAGCCCGCCTTCGTCGCGGTGGAGAAGATGGAGCCCACCGCCACGTAGTCGGCGCGGGCGGCCTGGGCTGCCCGCGCCTGCTCGGCGGAGTGGGTGGAGACGCCGAGGAGCATGCCAGGGCGCAGGAGCGGTCGGGCGACGCGGGGGGGGAGATCGTCCTGCCCCAGATGGACACCGTCCGCCTCGACCGCCACCGCCAGGTCGACGCGGTCGTTGACGATGAACGTCACCCCCGCAGCCCGGCAGCGGCCGCGCAGCCGCTCGGCCAGCGGCAGCAGCCTGCCCGACGGCCACTCCTTTTCCCGAAGCTGGACCATCCGGCAGCCGGCGGCGATGGCGCCCTCGAGGACCCCGTCGAGTTCCCGGCCCCGGGCCGCCGCGCGGTCGAGGAT
>Ga0066659_10001056_pt1 | contig 11511 bp, 7 predicted proteins | sample GraSoiAngelo_108_FD_75176 | JGI IMG/M metagenome (GOLD analysis project Ga0066659, IMG submission 75176) | Grasslands soil microbial communities from the Angelo Coastal Reserve, California, USA - 14_0903_09_40cm | ecosystem: Environmental > Terrestrial > Soil > Grasslands | place: USA... | reverse complement strand
GTTCGTCAAACTCGACGAGCAGTGGTTTCGTGTGATTGGGGTCGTTGGCCCAAAATTGAGTTCCCAGACAGATATCAGCGGCATCCCCTCCCAGGACCTGAACAACATCGTCTATATACCTCTGAACTCGGCCATGTTTCGGCTCGAAAACACCTATAGCTGGTTGCGTGACGAGATTGACGGCCTGTACCTGAACCTTCGCGATAGCGCAGAAGTCGTGCGGGCTTCCCAGGTGGTACGGGCAATTCTGGACTCGACTCACCACAGCGCCGGCGATTTCAGCATCATCGTGCCGGCCGAACTCCTGGCTGAGCAAAGGCGAACCGAGCGGCTATTCAACGCCGTGATGGTGGCGATTGCCTCTATTTCACTCCTCGTGGGCGGAATCGGAATTATGAACATCATGCTGGCCAGCATCCTGGAGCGGACACGCGAGATCGGCGTTCGCCGCGCCGTTGGTGCCCGTCAATCCGATATCGTGCGCCAGTTCGTAGTGGAAGCGGTCATGATATCCGTGGTGGGTGGGACATTCGGAATTGTCTTCGGGTTCGCAATGTCGCGCCTCATCGCGTGGCTTGCGGGATGGTCCACGATTGTGACTGCCGCCTCCATTCTGCTGGCGTTTGTCGTTTCCATTTCCGTAGGGCTGATCTTCGGTATCTACCCGGCCGTTAAAGCTGCACGTCTCGATCCCGTCGAAGCGATTCGGTACGAGTAAAAAGCCGCTGGTGAGCGTGATCCATCTTAGGCACGAGTAACTGCCTGTTCTGGAGGATACTTTATGAGGCTGCGTTTCATTCTGTGCCTGGCTCTCTTATTCACGGATGCTGGCCTCCTCGAGGCGCAATCGTTGCTCCAGAAGGAGACATTCCGTGGGTTGACGAACCGAGACGTAGTATCCGAGACGCTTCCAGGTCCGAAGTATATGCGCGACCACGTGGTCGACGGGAAACTCAGGCTTAACCTCCAGGATGCAATCGCACTGACGCTGGCCAACAACAGCAATGTCCGTCTCCAGCAGCTGAGCCTGGAGACCACGAAATATGGGATATTGCGCGCGCATCAGCCCTTTGATCCCGTGGTGCAAGCTGGGTTTAACACCTTGCGCTCGACTTCGCCGACGTTCACCAACCTTGCCGGTGCCCCGACGCTGAGCGCGTTGAATCAGGTCACACAGATCAACTATTCCCAGACATTTGAGAACGGGACTGCCTTCCAGGCAGGCTTTAGTGCGACCAAACTGTCGTCCAACAGCACTTTCAACTCTTTCAATCCATCCATTGCCTCCAGTCTCAATTTCCAATTCGCGCAGCCCTTATTACGCAATCGATGGTTGTTCGCCAACCAGGCGCCCCTGGTTATCGCTCGTCGCAACGTCCGCCAATCGCTGGCCAACTTTGAAGCCCAAGTGAGCGACGATATCTTGCGCGCAGTTTCTCAATACTGGAATGTTGTCGAGGCCAGGGGAAACCTGGAAGTCGCGCGGAAATCGCAGGACGCTGCGGATGCCAGTTACAAGCGCGACAAGAGAGCGCTGGAACTCGGCGCCTTGCCGCCACTGGATATCTATCGTTCCGAGTCCCAGGTGGCAGCGCGCCGGGTGCAGGTCATTCGGGCTGAATACGCTCTGAAGCAGGCGGAAGATACCTTCCGCTTTACCGTCGGCGCAGACCTGGACCCATACTTCCGCGCCATCGATCTGGACCTCACCGAAACTCCCGAAAGCGAGGGAGAGCTCCTAACTATCGACGCGGCGGCTGCTCTTGAGATGGCCTTGGACACCCGCCCGGAGTTCGATGCTGTACGCCAGTCGCTCGCGAACGATCACACCAACATTCGCCTCGCTCACAACAATCTCCTGCCGGACTTGCGCTTGGGCGGAACATACTCCAGCAACGGCCTGGGAGGAAACCAGATCGATTCCGTCACTCCGGCGCAGGTGACGCCGGTCGGCCTCGGCGACTCTCTGAATCAGGTCTTTGGCTTCGGATTTCCCAGCTATGGATTCTCTCTGACCCTCAATCTGCCCATTAAGAATCGCGGCGCTCAGGCTGACCTGGGAACAGGGCTGGTCGCGCGCCGCCGCGACTTGTATAACGAACGCCTGCTGCGCGAGCAGATAACGCTTGAGGTGGCAAACGCCGTACACCAGCTTGAGCAGGCCAAGCTCAGTCTTGCCGCCAGCAAGGAGTCTTTGGATCTGGCACAAAAGAATCTTGCAGCCGAGCAGCGCAAGTACGAATTGGGCTCGGAAACCATTTTCTTTGTGCTCGAAGCACAAACCGAACTCGCCCAGGCTGAGTCGGGTCTATTGCAAGCCGAGATCGGTTATCGGCTGGCAGTCGCGGCGGTTGACCACGCCACCGGCAATTTGCTTGCGCAGTACCACGTCAAGACCGCTGACTTAATGCGTTAAGAAGTCCGCTTCGGTTTTTGTGCCTGGCTGGCATGAGAGATACGAGTGACCGTTTGGCAGATTGCGCTCAGTCATTTCCTATGATAGATGTTCACAAACTAGTGCCATGAGCGACGAAAAGCAAAATCCGGAACGCAACTTCCGGGCACGAATAGCCAGCTTCATTCAGGCGGACCAGCCTTCCCGGTGCAAGCAGCTTACAGAAGAAGAGGCGCAAACCCTCAAAGCTGCGTCGGGACGACTCGACCAGTTGTTGGCCCGCATAGCGGAAGAGGAACGTGCCCGAAGCCCGCAGCTCAAGCAGGAAGAGGTCCGAGCTCTCACCGATGCCGCCGGACGGCTCGATCGCCTGCTACGGACGTCGCGACCGGAAAAAGGAAAGGATTCGTGATCTGTGGAAATCCGTGGTGGCGTTTCTCCCTAACTAAGCTCCTTGTCGTCGCGAGCGAGCGCGCCTTTTGCGCGAATCGAGGGATCTGGTGTTCCTGGCTGTCGAAAAACAAATTCCTCGCTCCCCCGGAATGACAACCATTGAGGTACCTGCCATTGTTATTGCACTGTTAACGTGACGGTGACTTGCTTCGTTATCGGAGGGGTTCCAGAAGACGTCGCCGTCGCCGTTATGGTGACTACGCTAGAACCAAGAGGCGTCCCGACAGTCGGAGTACTCCCGCCACCGCCTGGCGGGCTGGCTCCGGCCCCGCAGCCCGTCGACCAGATGGTGGACAGCGTTAATAAGCAGATCAGTCCCAAGAGACGTGCGCTGCCCGCTATCCGCTTTCCATTTCTCCTCATCAACACGATCCCCATGAAACCGGGTAGCAAGAAGGCGTAGAGCAATTCAGAACGGCCGAACAGGTGTTCCAGGCGAGCGGAAGCGGTGGTCTGAATCGTGAGCGTCGTGTTGGCCAGCGCTCCGCTCGTAGTGACGGTGGCTGGACTAAAACTGCAAGTCGCCTGCAGTGGCAGCCCCGAGCAGGCGAAGGTGACGGTTGGGCTGAAGCTGCCCGCTGGCGCGGGAGTCACCGCCAGGGTCACCTGACCGCTCTGTCCGCGCTTTACTGTGAGACTGAGTGCGCTGGGCGTGACCGTGTAATCAACCACGGTCAAGGCGACCGGTGCCGACGTAGAGCTGCCAGAATTCGTATCTCCACTGTAGGAGGCCGTGACTGTATAGGGGCCGGGACCGAGAGAACTAGTCGTTAGACTCGCGACACCGTTCGAGAGCGGTACTACACCCAAGATGGTCGAGCCATTCTTAAAGGTTACGCTGCCCGTTGGCGTCGTGCTGCCCGAAGTTGGAGAGACCCTCGCGGTGAAGGTCACAGCCGATCCTGCGATGGCTTGCGTCGAGGATACGGCGAGTTTGGTCGTAGTGGAAATGTTGGCCACCTGAAAAGTGGCGGTAACCAACTGATTAGCAGTCATGGAAAGCGAACAGGCACCAGTGCCCGGGCAGGCGGCGCCACTCCACCCTGCAAACGTCGAGCCCGCGGCGGGGGTTGCCGTCAAAGTGACGGTGGTCCCACTAGTAAAACTCGCACTGCACGTGGTCGTCGGGCAGTTGATTCCCGACGGATTGCTGGTAATCGAACCCGAGCCGCTGCCCGCCGAGGTGACTGACAACGGGAAGGTCACAAGGTTGAATGTAGCGGTAACGGACTGCGCCGCGGTCATATTCACGCTACAGGTGCCCGTGCCCGAGCAGGCGGCGCCACTCCACCCTGCAAACGTCGAGCCCGTGGCGGGGGTTGCCGTCAAAGTGACGGTGGTCCCACTAGTAAAACTCGCACTGCACGTGCTCGTCGGGCAGCTGATTCCCGACGGATTGCTGGTAATCGAACCCGAGCCGCTGCCCGCCGAGGTGACTGACAACGGGAAGGTCACAAGGTTGAATGTAGCGGTAACGGACTGCGCCGCGGTCATATTTATGCTACACGTGCCCGTGCCCGAGCAGGCGGCGCCACTCCATCCTGCGAAGGTGGCTCCTGCGGCTGCCGTGGCCGTCAAAGTGACGGTGGTCCCGCTGGCGAAATTCGCGCTGCAATTAATACTCGGGCAGCTGATTCCTGCCGGGCTGCTCGTAACCGTTCCATTTCCAGCCAGAGTGACATTCAGAAGGAAGGTATTCGTGCTGCAGTTGGGAAATTTGAAACTTGCGATGCGCGTGTTCCAGTTAAAGACACCATTAGTCTTGATGTACTCCTGGGTGTACCAGAAAGTGCAGTCGTCGACCGGATCAACTTGCATGGCGCTGTAATCGCCCCAGCGGGTCAAAGTGCGGGTCTGCGAGGTCTGTGAACCGCTTCCGCTGACCACCCTGGTTTCTGCCTGCATGGTGCCGGCAGGATCCGTGGGTACTCGTCCGGTGAAAGCGACGGAGGGAAAGACCGAGCTGCTGGAAATGCTGTAACCCACGGCAATGTCGCCGACCTGGTCCATGGCTATGCTGCCCATCCAGCGATAGTTGGAATCCGGGGCAAAGGTTCCTTGTTGGGCAAGAACCGGACTGCCGCTGGGGTTCTGAATTTCATACCAGCGAACACCTCCGCTGGAACTGGTAGCTACGGAATGGTTCACCACCAGTGATTCGTGCGTCCCCAGGTTCCGATAGGCCAGGCGGTACATGAGCCGATCGTCAAGAGAGTCCAACTGGCTGGTCGTACCCGGCTGCGGAACGCAGGTGCCAGTGTTGTTGTTGCAAAGCGGCAAAAAAGCAGCCACCGGGATGACCGTCGGTCCGGTGAAGGTGGAATTTGTGGAGGTGGCGAAGTCCGCGTGGAATTTGAAAAGCTTCAGATTATTCGTGCCGTAGAACAGCATGTAGTTGGGCGAACCGGCCGGCGGGGCAGTTGTGCCGTCCAGATCGGAGGGGAGCAGCCCGCCTACCGACGAATTTTGCTGGAAGCAGACCTGCTTGGCCGCCGTGCCGTTCAACATGGCCGCACGGTCGTAGGCGCAGGCGTCCGAGCCGACGAAGTTGTTCCCGTTGAACATGTTGAAAGTCTCGTAATACCCGTCGGGCCAGACGCCCATCTTCGGGTAATCATCGAAATTGTTGTACTGGAACGAATAGCGGTTGTACGTACCTGTGGCATCGGAGCTTGTAGACACCGCGATGCACTGCAAGTAAGGCGTGGTGCTGACTGAAAACTGACTGAACACCCAGCGATTCGCCAGCTTGTCGTAGAGCACGATGGGATCGCCGTCGTTGTTGTCCTGACAACCTCCCCCGAAGCCCGACCACAAGGTGTTGCCTGCCGTCGGCCCGGAAATTAGCGCTCCCGTGGATTTGTTGAACACGGCAAAGGAAGTGTTGACCCACTGCACGTACTGGGTCGCGCCCACCGCTCCATTGGTGTCGGGAGGAGCTCCGCTAACGTTGAATTTGTACTGTCCGTTGCCCAGCCCTTCAAAGCCCAGGCCGACCACGGGAGCGAACGCGGCGATGGAAGCGGCTGTCCTCTGCCGAACCGGGTCATCCGGCAGCGCAGCCAGCCCGGCCGGCAGGGGAATGCGCCTTACCGGCTCGGCTTCGTGCATTACGAGGGCCTGTTTGGGAGCTGCCTGAATCATGTCGCGGAGAGGCCGTGATACGTCATGCTGTTCCTCGGTCCGTACGGTCATCAACGATTGTGCCGCCACAGAAAACGAAAAAAGAAGAGGCAACACGACGCCTAACAGGAGCTTCCAGGTGTACGACTTTGAACACTGCGACATTACTGATCTCCCGGTTTTATGTCCGGTGCTTGACTTGGCGGAGCACGTCGCTTGAGACCCAGGTTGATTGACATTTCCCTTTCAAGACAACGCCCGGTTTGACGAATGCCGTTGAGGTCCCAGTCGACGAAGTAGTGCTTGCTCAGAGGAAATTACGAGGCCAGTAAACGCAGAGTAGCTGGTTCCGGCGGCCACAGTCAAGACCCTTACCCAGACCCTTACCCGTATCACCCACATCCCAACGGCCTTTCGGCCCAAGACAGAAAGTGACCTTGGTAACATCGCGAGTATGGAGATCAGTTGCTAACCGGTGCGCAGGACCACCAGCGCCCGGGCAGGCGGCACCGGGAAATGCCAAAGCTGCGCCGTAAGAAATCGGCTGGAAAACCTATTGACCGTTGTGGTCGAATGTGAGCGCGCAATCTCAGGAGGAGCCTCAACGATGCGGATTACACGTGGCGAAAAAGCACTTTTCGTGATCCCAGTTATGATTGCTGCAGCATTTGCCCAGACTGGAGAGGTACGTGACAAACGAAGTCCGCGTGCAAGCGCCAATCGAGCCGCTGCTCAGAGACCCACCTCGGAGTCGCCGCTGCCGTTGCGGCCAAAGTCATTCGACCTTGCCGCCATGGACAAGAGTGTGGATCCCTGTTCCGACTTTTACGAGTATGCCTGCGGTACCTGGCGCAAGAACAACCCCATCCCGCCCGATCAGGCCCGCTGGGGCCGCTTCAACGAGCTGGCGGAATACAACCGGCAGGTCCTGCGCGAAATTCTGGAAAAAGTCTCCGCAGATGACCCGCAGCGCAGTCCGGTGCTCGAGAAGATCGGGGACTTCTACCAGTCCTGCATGGATGAGCCAGCCGTGAATGCCAGGGGCATCGCCGGGCTCAAACCCGGTTTGGATCGCATCGCCGCCGTTAAAAGCAAAACTGACCTGGTCGACACGATTGCCTATTTGCAGTCCCTGGGTGTGAATGTCCTTTTCGGGTTCAGGTCGCAGCCGGACCTGCACAATGCCAGCATGGAAATTGCGGGCGTCAGCCAGGGTGGGCTGGGCTTGCCCGATCGCGACTACTACCTCGCCCAGGACGAGAAGTCGAAGGAGACGCGCGAGAAGTACCTGGCCCACGTGACCAAAATGTTCACTCTGGCCGGAGACAGCGAAGCCGCTTCCAAAAAGGAAGCGGACGCCATAATGGCGATCGAAACCAAGCTGGCCCAGGCGTCGCTGGAACGTGTACAGCTGCGCGATCCCAGGAACCGCGATCACAAGATGAAAGTCGTGGAATTAGCCGCGCTGGCTCCGAATCTGGAGTTCCCACGCTTCTTTGCCGCGAGCGGGTCTCCGGCGTTCACCGAAGTCAATGTCGTGCCGCCCGATTTTTTTCAGCAGGTGAACACGGCGCTCGACTCGATTCCGCTCGACGATTGGAAAATCTACCTGAGATGGCACCTGCTGCGAGCGGATGCGCCGGTGCTTTCCCGGCCCTTCGTGGACGAAAATTTTAACTTTTATGGACGTTACCTCAATGGACAGCAAGTCCTGCAGGCACGTTGGAAGCGATGCGTTCAGATGACCGACAATTTGCTAGGCGAGGCCCTTGGGCAGCCCTATGTGGACGAAACCTTCGGCGCCAGCGGCAAGCAGCGAATGCTGGAAATGGTTGACGAGCTGGAAAAAGCCCTGGCTGCCGATATTGAAGGTCTGCCCTGGATGACCGCCGAGACCAAAAAGCAGGCGCAGATCAAACTCAAAGTCATGACCAACAAGATCGGCTATCCCGACAAATGGCGCGATTACAGTTCGGTGATGATCGTGCGCGGAGATCTGTTGGGAAATGCTGAACGGGCGCGCGTGTTTGAAGTGCAGCGCGTTCTGAACAAGATCGGCAGGCCGCTCGACAAGAATGAATGGGGAATGAGTCCACCTACGGTCAATGCTTATTACAATCCGGCCGAGAACGACATCAACTTTCCGGCGGGAATTTTGCAGCCGCCCTTCTTTGATCAGAAAGAAGAGGACGCCGTCAACTTTGGCGGAATTGGCGTTGTGATCGGCCACGAACTGACGCATGGATTCGACGATCAGGGCAGCAAGTTCGATGCTCAAGGCAATTTGACCAACTGGTGGACGGGCAAGGACCGGGAAGAATTCGACAAGCGCACCAGCTGCGTGGCCGATGAGTATGGTTCGTTCGTCGCAGTTGACGACGTGCACCTGAACGGCCGCCTGACCCTAGGGGAAAATACGGCCGATAACGGAGCAGTACGGATTGCTCTGATGGCCTTGAACGACCAAAGGCGCGAAACGCCTAACGCGACCTACAATCAGACGGTCGAGAGATTCACTCCAGAACAGCGATTCTTCCTTGGGTTTGCCCAAATCTGGTGCGAGAATCGCTCCCCGGAGAGTTCCAGGCTGTTGGCCAAGACTGACCCGCATTCGCCCGGCCGTTACCGAGTGAACGGCTCCTTGCAGAACAATCCCGATTTCGCCAAAGCCTTCGGCTGTAAGACGGGTCAACCCATGGTTAGCCAGAACGGCTGTCGCGTCTGGTGATTGATTCGATAGATGGATATGGGGAGGCCTTCAACTCAGCCCTCCTTCTTTTCCTCCGCCCGCACCTTCCATGCGATCTGTCGAAGCATGCCGAGCCACACCTCGGCATCTCGGGCTTCCAGGTTGAGGCGGCGAACCAGCCGGCGCACCTTTTCTTCGGCGGAGGTTGCGGTGCCCGGATGTATGTAGCCGCTCGCTCGCAGCACCTCAAGCAGCACGCCGGTGAACCGCTCGAGGTCGCGCGCAGTGGCGGGCACCTCCTTCTCTGCTGTACCTACAGAATTGTGAGCGCATACAAGCTCGTACAAACAGACCGCCACTGCCTGCCCCAGGTTCATCGATCCATGCTCGGCGCGGGTGGGAATGCGCATCAGCCAATGGCAGTGGCTCAGGTCCTGGTTCGAGAGTCCAACCCTCTCCGAGCCGAACAGCAGAGCCACTCTGCCTGAGACAAGTTGCTTGCGGATAAGGCTTGCGCCATGTTCCAGCCGTTGAAGAGGCTGCCGCAACTCACGTCGGTGCCCGGCCGTCGTGCCTACCACAAGCCCGCAATCGGCCACGGCTTCCGCTACGCTCTTGCATTCTTCCGCGTCAGTGAGTAGCGCGGCGGCGCCGACCGCAGAGCGCGCCTCGCGAAATGCAATCTCGTACGGATTTACAACCCGGAGGTTGAGAAAGCCGAAATTACTCATGGCGCGCGCGGCGGCGCCGATGTTGAGGGGATTCCGCGAGGCTACCAGGACGACGCGCAAACGGCCGAATTCAGCGGGAACAGGCAACAAGGTTTATTCTCGCATGGAAGTAAAAAGCCTCCGTTGGCGGAGGCTTGTTCTACCCAACCGAGAGGCAGCTAGTAGCGCATGGAACAGTAGCCGCCCGAGGCGTTAACCCAGTTCCTCTGGATAAGGTAATTAGTCCCGCCCAGCGTAATGTTGTACTGCGACCCGTTACTGGCGGTGGAAGTGGTCCCAAAAGTCCAGGCACACTTGTCGGCATTCTCGTTGCCCGACGAATCGTACCAGGCGTTCAGGTCGGGATCCGAAATCGCTTCCTCGGATTCGTGAGCAATCACCGAGGCCATGCCGTCAGCCCCGGAATTGTTGTTCGGGCTGGTGGTCTGTGCCTCGCAGGACATCGGACACTGGTCGGGGTTGCCCACAAACGAAAACTTCAGGTCGGACCCGTGTATGGTTGCGTTGGTATGCCAGCCGCAGTACACGGTACAAAACCCCGTGACTTCCATGACATCCGACGAAGTAAGCACAAAGTAGACACCGTTGGTGTCCTTGGGCAGATCTGTGCCCGCATGCGCTGCCACGATCGCTTGAATGTCGGAGTCAAGCAGGACGGAGCCTCGCGAATATGCGTCCGAGACAGACGTCCCCAAGGCCATTAGCCCGCTTACGTTGGCGGATGTATCACCATAAGTCGTGTTGATGTGCTCATAGGCGCTGCCGCTCAGGCCCGTAATCAGGTTGTTCAGCAGGCTCTGCGTACCTGGGCTATCCGAGGTTCGGTTCGTCAGGTTGGCGCCACTGCCGTTCCACGTGCCGTACCAGATGTAATAAATGTTGGGAGTACCCGGCATGATCGGCCCGCCATGATAATTGATGCCGTTGCCGGTTGTTACCGCAGGCGACCTATGCCGCTGCGCCGGTTTCGTAACCCGTACGCCCCAGCCCTTGCCCGTCGGTCTCATTTCTGTGTCTCTCGTCGCTTGCCCTACGGACATCAGCGCGAAGATCAGGACAACCAAAAGGGTCCAGAGTCCTCGGAATATTCTCATTTTCATTTGCTTTCTCCAAGGAACGAAGTGTAGTGCTCAGTTCTGGTAAGGAAGCGAGCCCGGCCTGAGATGCTGGACAGCTACTCTGGGTTGCCGCTGGCACCCTCACCAAGCAGGGCTGCCCGATGACGGTAAGCAGAATCCAAAATTCCGAACCGGGAAGCGCTCACACGAATTCGTGACAACTGAACATCTGGATTAAAGGCGCTAGCCGTAGTGCCGATAGCCGTCTCGTATGCAGGGTCCGGGCCGCAGCCCAAGAGGCCAGGTCTGGAAGCGTAAGCAGCTGTTGAGGTTAGGGTTATCTCGCACTGAACCTGTCGGTGAGGGAGCGGAGCTGTAAGTGGTGGAATTGAGATGGTGCCAAGAGGCCGGGCTGGCGAGAGCGGTGGAGCGGAACTGAGACCGGCTCGCTGTTACCGCGATACTGGGAATCGCACTGGTATGTCCTGTATCTCTATCCGAATCAGAAAAGGATGTATCGCCGATTGGCTGGGGAATCCGAGATTAGGTTGCAGTCTTTCCTCTTTGAACGCTCGATTCGTTTTTGGCAGGATCGCCGCAAAGAATTGGATCTGCACCTGCTTCCGGGTTATGGCTTTGTGAGCACCTCGCTGAGAGAGCGGGGGCGGCTGCCACCGGTGGCGGGCGTGGTGCAGTTTGTCCCTTTCGACGGACAGCCGCGCCGGTCCCGGAATACGGGATCGAAAGCCTTGGCTGGACTTTGGGGCCGCCTGGGGTTGCAACCGCATTCCTATCTAAAGCTTGGACGACAGGTGCCCGTGCGGAGCAGACCCTTGGCTGGCCGCGAAGAGATTCTGATGTATAGGAAACGTAGCTTCACCTTCTATTGGCTTAGGCCAGGACGTGCTGGAACCATACACGAAATCCATCGATCGCTGGCTTTGGCCCGATGTGTCTCGGAACCAGGACACGTCCGTCTCCAAAGCCAAACAAGCCGTCTCCGATTACCGAGAAGCGCCGTAAAGCCCCGCCCTTTAGGGCTGGGGATATAAGGCGTGATTT
>Ga0066659_10001053_pt1 | contig 11523 bp, 5 predicted proteins | sample GraSoiAngelo_108_FD_75176 | JGI IMG/M metagenome (GOLD analysis project Ga0066659, IMG submission 75176) | Grasslands soil microbial communities from the Angelo Coastal Reserve, California, USA - 14_0903_09_40cm | ecosystem: Environmental > Terrestrial > Soil > Grasslands | place: USA... | reverse complement strand
TGTAGCGTTAGGGTAAGCGGGATTCTGAATCAAACCCTCGCGAACCCGCCACCCGTAGTCTTCGCCCCCGCCCGGATTAAAGTGGCTTTGCACGTCCACCTCTTCGCGGTGGAACTCCCCCACGTCGCCGATAAACATATCCCCATTTCGGGGATCGAAGCTGGCCCGAAAAGGATTGCGCAGGCCGAACGTAAAAATCTCTTGTTTGTCCGTCTGCGATCCATAGAACGGATTGTTGGGCGGGATCGTGTAAGTGCCGTCGTCTCCGATATGGATGCGCAGGATTTTCCCGAGCAAGGTCTGCGTGCTTAGGGCGTTGCCCCCCGGCTCGATGTGGCCCCGACCTGCGTCGTTAAAATGCCCGCCATCGCCGCTGCAGATATAGAGGTTGCCTTCGTCGCCTGGGCGCGGGCTAAAGCCGATCCAGTCAAAATTATGATCGTGCCATGGCTGATCGGCAGTGATCACCGTGACTTCAGTCGCTGGATCGGTGAAGTTGGGATCTGCGCTGACAGTAAACCGCGCGATGTGGGATATGCCCATGTTCCACATCCCGCCATCCTTGCTGGTCCAACTGACATAGAAATGGCCGTTGACCGCGTAGTTCGGATCGAACGTCATGCCAAGAATTCCGTTGCCTGTGCCTTGCCCGACTTCGAAGGAAATATCGAGAAACGGTGTCGGATTGACCGTTCCCGATGGAAGGTTGATGATCTTGATCTTTCCGTGCTGCTCTGCCACAAAAAGCCGGCTGGTGTCCCCGGGCGGTGCGCAGACGTAAAGCGGGAGTGTGAATCCGGTCGCGACCTGCACCGCATCGATTCCGTCGGCGCGGCTGGCGGATATCGTTAAGGCCAAGGCCAGAATCGGCAGGAAACCAGCGCTGACGAAGCAGCTGATCGCGCGCGAAAAGGCGCGGAAGTTGGCGGTGTCGGTGATTGTTCTCATAGTTGCGCCTTTTTACCGCCGGTGTTGCTCCACGGCAAGCAAAGATTTAGCACGCGAAGTGTTTGTTTTGCTTGGCCTGAGTCGGATAAGCGCCGTCCGCCACGGTCGTAGTGACCAACAGCATTGGGAGAGTGACCAGCAACAACGCGAAGCTGACAGTTAAATAACGCCGGAATCCCATCGCGAAAGAAGGACTTGCTCAACATCCTTTACGGCACAATGCCCATGTGGCACATCAACCGTCGTCTTTGGGAGAGAAGGCCGACTTGTTGCGAGTTATAAGAGCATCGCCTCCGTCCGGGAGCGCATCGGCCATACAGCGGCACAGCCGAACTCGTCACTGGCGCAACATCCGCCACCGGCTTCCGCTCAGGATAACAGGCTCCGGAGCGGCGGGAGCAGACTCCCTAGTGGCATCGTGTTGGCTAGAGGCTAACTACCCGATAGCCGAAAATGTCAATATGCACAGACCGACCCTTCTCCCGACCCCTTCAATCACGAGCAACTGGTGGCGCTGAGGGAAGTAGCTTCCCTACTTCTTCGACGGCTTTAGAGCTGACGGAATGAACGCCGTCAACTTGCCTTGCGAGGCGAGGGGTGCCGCGGTTGCGACGAAGAGATGATTGCCGGCGAACACCGGCTGGGCGAAGACTATGTTGTTTGTTTCCGGTATGGTAGTGAGAATATTTCCATTTGCGGCATTGAGGAGATAAACTGCGTTCAGTGTTATGTTCGAGATGTTGTAGGTTCCCGCAGCCAACACACCTGCTCCATTCAGGGTGGGGCTTCCCATGACTGGTCCACCAGTTAAACCTGTTTCCCAAATGACATTGCCATTCGCTGGGTTGAAGGCGCGGACTGAGCCTCTAAAGACCGTAGCGTTTATAGTCGTCTGGTTCCCGGCGACGAACAGCTTTCTGCTAGTGGAGTCCCATATGGGTGCGGCGAGGTCTGTGCCGATGCTGAAATCCTCTGTAGTCCCCACCTGAAACGACCAGACCGGGCCATTTTGCAAGTTATTCGCGTCCAACGCATGAAAAATCCCGTCCTTGCCATTGGCGCCGACCATCTTTGTATTCCTGTTGTTCAATCTGGCTTCGAACAACGTGGGCGAAGAGCCCCAATCGAGATCATCGCTTACGGGGTTGATCCACTCTGTTTGAAACCGCAAATTACTGGCCTTTAGTTTTATGATCGCGAACGAGTGGCCGCCGGGGTCGCCATTACCCGTTGTTATCCAGAGAGAGGTCCCGTCCGTGGCGGCGGTCGACCATACGCCCGCGCCAGTCGAACCCCTCGGGAGCGTCCAGAACGTTTTCACCAGCGTGCCGGTGTGCTGGTCGAAAGCTTCAAGAGCACTCCGAACCAGCGGATTGTCGCATTGAGACGCGAATCCCAGATAGATCCTGCCGTTTACGATCGTTGGCGAGCCCCAGATGAAACCCGTGTTTCTGGTCGTTCCGACGTCCGTCACGAACTGTCTAAACACGATATTACCGGTCGCAGCGTCCAGGGCGTAGAGATAGCCATCGCCGCCTCCCACATAGACCGTGAGCGTTCCCGAAACAGGGTCGGTCGCCAACGTGGCAGTCCCAGCGACGCCATGCCCGCTACCACAGCTTAACGGCGTAGTAAATCCGAGCAACTGGTGCCATAACACCGCCCCTGTCGCTTCGTCGAGGGCATAAAAGTTTCCCGTATTCGAGCCGATGTAAACAACGCCGTTAAAGACAGTCGGACTCGAATACAAGCTCGCAGCCGGCTGGCCTTGCATGGTTGGTCCTGGGTCGACAAAGCTCCAGTCTTCCACCAGGGTGGAAGCGTTAGATGGCGTGATCGCTGTCGCCAACGCGTTATGCGATGAATGTCCATTGTCGAAGAGATAGCCGGGCCAGTCCGAGTTTTGTGCCGCTGATGTCGCGATCGTGGCGGCAAATGCAGTGGTCAGCACGGCAATGATAATGTGATGCAACGATGCTTTCATAAGGTGGTTTTTGCTTTTGGTGAGCGCGATAGTGCCGTTTCGGATGATCAAAGTCAAGATATACTCGGGGATGTGTTGAATGCGCCTCGGTTTTCGCTGCTGACCAAGGAACGAACTCCCGTGGAGAAGCAAGAGCGCCATTATGCCTTTTTGCCACCGGCGTTGCTCCACGGCAAGCCCCAAAAATTTAGCACGCGAAGTGTTTGTTTTGCTTGGCCTGAGCCGGATAAGCGCCGTCCAGTCACGGTTCGCGCGGCGGATCTCGCAAGGCTAAGGAATGACGAGTTCCGCTGTGCCGCTGACGGCTGGGCTGCTTACGCCACCAGCGATAAGGATGCGTCCGTCGTTAAGCATAGTAGCGGTGTGATTCTGTCGGGGCTCCGTCATTGTGCCAAAAAGACTGAACTGACCAGTTGAGGGATCAAACAACTCCACCGTGTCCAGCGCCTGTTCAATTCCGCCGAAGATGGAATTGCCGGTTGTAGCTCCACCGATTGCCAGAACCTTGCCGACCAAGGAGCCCCATGCGGGATTCGTCAATAGCAACGAAATGTGCCGCTGCCGCGGATGGAGTAATGCTCCCACCGTTGAAAAAGTCTGAGTCGAAGGATTGTATAAATCGGACGGGAGCGAAGTCGAGATTCCACCACATACCATGACCGTGCCATTGGGGAGCAACGTGGCCGTGTGCTCGGTGCGACCAGTGCTCATGTCTTCCACTTGGGTCCATGTTCCGCTACCGGCATTGTAAACCTCAGCGGTGGGAGTACCCTGGTCAACGGGCTGCCCGTTTGAAACGGATGCGCCTCCTTCCACGAGGACAGTGCCGTCCAAAAGAAGGTTAGCCGCGTGACGCTTTCTTTGAACGTTTAGCAAGCCGGTAGAGGAAAAGGATTCGGTCACCGGATTAAAAAGCTCACAGGTATTGAGGGGGTTCGGACCCTTTCGGCCACCGGCCTCGAGCACGTTGCCATTGCCAAGTAATGTCGCGGTTTGGAGCGAGCGGCCGTTGTTCATTGGACTGGTCAGGTGAAACTGCTGTGTCGATGGATCGTAAATTTCAGCGGAAGCGAGGTCGCCGGTCGCGCTCTTGCCACCAGCAATCAGAACCCGGTTGTCCTCCAATAGCGTCGCCGTATGGCTCTTTCTCGCCTGCGACAATGAGCCAACCAGCGTAAAGGAATTGTTCGCGGGATTAAAAACTTCCGCGGACTTCAGCAAGACCGTATCGGTGCTACCTGCAGCCAATAAGACCTTTCCGTCCGACAACAGAGTGTCTGTATGCTGGTTCCGGGCGACCTGCATGTTCCCCAGCGATGTAAAAGCGTGAGTGCTCGGATCGAGTATCTCTGCCGTCTGTATCGTCTTATTACCAGTAAATCCTCCAGCAACCAAAACCTTCCCGTTCAACAGAAGTGTGGCTGTCATCCCCGACCTATTCTCATTCATCTGACTGTCAATCGACCAGATAGTAGTGTTGGGATCATAGATCTCGTTTACATCCAGGAATCCGCTCTCAAGAGTGGTTCCTCCGATGACGAGGACTCGCCCGTCCGCCAAAAGCAGCGCCCGGTGGTTGGACCGGTGGTAGAGCATATGGTGCCCAGCGGTAAAGGTTCGCTGAATCGGATCAAAGATATCGACCTGGTCATGGGGACTCGTCCCCGAAAAGCCGCCGGTCACCAGCACCTTGCCATTGAGCATCAGCGTCGTGGCGTGGTTGGCACGAGGGATAAGCATTGTGGCGGACAGGAGCGTGAAGCCATTCGTAGAGGGGTTAAACACCCAGGCATCGGCGGCGGGCTGGCGGCCGATGTACCCCCCGGTAACAAGGACCGTGCCATCTGGGAGCAGCACCGCTGCCTGACTCGTGCGATTGGTGGGCCAATTCGTTGTTGCCGTAAACACCTGCGTACTCGGATCATAGGTATCGGCTTTTTTGCCTCCAACGATCAAGACCCGTCCATCCTGGAGCAACGTCGCGGTGTGCTTCTCTCGCGGGATCGTCATGATATGAGCTACCTGCGTGAATTGACCCGTCGCTGGATTGTACAACTCTGCTGTTTTTAGCAACGGCAATCCGGTACCTTGTTCGCCTCCCGTGAGCAGCACCGTCCCATCCGGGAGCAAAGTCGATGTGTGGAATGCCCGCGGAGAGATCATGTTGCCGGTCGGCGTGAAAGTCCCACTCGAATCGTACAGCAACGCGGAATTGAGCGTGGCATTTTCATTCAGGCCGCCAGTGATCAACACCTTGCCTGAATTCAACCGCGTTTCAGCGTGGCCCGCGCGCTCCGGCGTAAGTACGATGGTCGATTGCGCCTGCGCCTGGCTGGTTCCGAGGAAAGCAAAAAGGGTCAAAACCAAAGGCAGATGGAATAATTTTTTCATGGTGGTAATAGTGGGTTTGGTCGAAGGCAGTGTTTTCTAAAGGTGAACGAAAACTGTAAGATCGCACCGCGAGCCGCACGAAGCAAATAATTTCAGATGATTCGGCTCAGTCGCACCTTCGTTTCTTGCGAATGTGCGCGCGTTCGCGGGTTTCATTGCGGGGAAGGTGCTCGACGACCTGCCGCTTCTGTTCTCGTTGCTTGTCTTTGGCGCAGCGGCAATCGTGTTTGTTTCCAAACAGCTTCGCTTCTCCTTAGGGGCAGGAAAAAGCGCGTTTTGAAACTGCGCGAGACTTAGGTTACACGCATGCGTAAAGGCGGCCGCGGCGTCGACGATATAGCCGCTGAGTTTGAGGATTCTAAAATAAAGAGATAAAGAGCGGCCAGCTGGATGCTACGGATTGCATTTTGCTACAAGAAGGAGAACTCAAAGGATATGCAGATCTGTCGGAGCCTTAATGTGGCAAGTTTGCTTTCAACCTTGCGCCTTCAATCGCCAGGACTGTTTGTTCGATGTCAAGATTGATGTCGGACCCGTAAACTCCAACGTATTGACCGTCCAAAGAGACTGCGTTTTCCAATGCGTCTTGGGGTGTATAGAGATGTGTAGCCCTGTGTCCCCTCCTTCACCGGCCACCATCAATCGGCGTCCAATTTATAAACGCCGTCCTGCGTTTCGATGTCTTTCGAGCCGATCCTGATCCGCATTCCATCCACGTTTACATTCTGCCACGGGTGGTGATCAGTGGGACCTATCCCATGAAGGGCATCTACAGCCGCCGGCAAATCAACGATGCCGGCAGGATTGGGCTTCTGGGCTGCGACGGGATCGGCGCAGGTGAGCATAACTACCGAAAGGCCGGCTGAAATCACGAAAGTTTTAGCGAAATTTTTCATAAAAATTCCTTATGCGCGGGGTCATTACACCAAGCCACCATTCGAGCAGTGTAACAGAGGAGGGTATAGGATTGATTCTGTGATTTAAGTTACGGTAAGATCACTTGGGCGGACGTCGCCACGCCGCCGCCGATGTGACGAAATGGCAGACGTAACGAACCCGAGCGAAGATGCCCCGTGGCCTCATTGGCCTAACGTCTGTTCGTCTTAACGAGCTTCGCTGTCGCCGTGCGAGTGATCGTCGGAGAGCCTCCCATGCCGGTGACCGTGAAGACGTAGGTGCCCTTGGCCGTGGACGCGTTGACTGTCAGGGTCAGCGTCGAGGAAGTCGTCGCCGGATTCGGGCTGAAGTTCCCGGTCGTCCCCGACGGGAGGCCGCTTACGGAGAAGGTCACCGGTGAATTGAAGCCATTGGTTCGGTTAATAGTGACCGTGTACACGGCTGTCCCACCTCCGCGATTCACGCTGACCGACGAGGGACTAATCGAAAGCGAATAGTCGGGAGCGGGGGTCGGTGTTGGCGTGGGAGTCGGGGTAGGAGTTGGCGTCGGAGTTGGAGTTGGGGTTGGAGTTGGCGTCGGAGTTGGAGTTGGAGTCGGGGTCGGGGTCGGTGTCGGTGTTGGCGTGGGAGTCGGGGTAGGAGTTGGTGTCGGAGTTGGAGTTGGTGTTGGAGTCGGAGTTGGGGTTGGAGTCGAGTGCGTTAGCGCATTGTGCGCGTAGCTGATTACGGTGGGCAGATTAGCCACGTCAATTTGGTAAATTTCGATATATTTCTCAGCATAACTGACGCCGTTATCCACGGATTCGGTCAAAGCAACCGCAGGATCAATAGGAACTCCGTTGTTAACCCGGTAGGTGGCGTCGCCAAAGCACCAATAAAACATTTGCCCAGCGACGTCGGGCTGGAAATCCGATATCATCTGGTAGAAAGTGCCCGTTCCCGGCGCAACAGGAATAAAGGTCGAAAGATCGTTTTTCTGCACAATCAATCTCCCGGGCCAGGATGCGCGAGCGTTTAGCACGGCGTTACGCGCCACGTAGTCCGCGGTGGGATCAAGATCGTAGCCAAGTCCCCAATGAGGATCGCCTCCCACAGCCAGGGTCACATATTGATTCGGGAAAGCCGCCATGGTGGCGTTGATAATTGTCGCGCCTGCGTCAAGCATTTTCTGAGAGGTGTAGCCGAGGGCCAGCCATTGATTTACGTAAGAGCGCGTGTCTGGGACATACCAGTCTTCGCCGGTTGCGTTAGCGAAGCTTGCCGAAACAATTTTGATCACCGAATTATTGGTGAAATGCGCTCCCAAGGCAGCGATCATTGCTGTCTTCTTGGCGAGAAAAGTAGGATCCCAGAAGACCGGAATGGTGGTCTGCACTCCGTTATTACTGAACGTGAAGAAGCTGCCCCCCGCGTTCTGAACGGCAGTGGTGACCCAGGCTGGTTTAGCTGCCTGGGTGTTAATTCGCAGCAGAACCTGCTTGCCCGCTGCTGCCGACGCTGCCACCGCCGAATCGAGAAACGTCCAGTTGAAAGCTCCCTCAGTCGGCTCCAGAGCACTCCAGTCTTGTCGGAGAGTGATCCCGTCCACGTCAGGATTGGATAAGACGGTGCTCCAGGGTTGGTTCCCGGTGTCTGTTATAGAAAAGACCCCTTGAGGCGTGATCGAGGGCGGGACAGCTGGGTTAACCGTTAGTGTCGCGTTGTTGCTGGTCACGCTCCCGGCAACGTTGCGCACCACCACGGCAAAGAGCGCACCGTTGTCAGCCGTCGTTGTCTGTGGAGTGGTATACGACGCGCTAGTCGCTCCGCCGGATATATTCACCCCGTTTTTCATCCACTGGTATGTCAATGGGGCTGTGCCCGTCGCGGTCACGGTAAACCTGGCTGTCTCCCCCTCTGTGACCGTCGCGTCGGCAGGCTGAGTCGTGATCGAGGGCGGGATAGACGCTGGGGTAACCGTTAGTGTCGCGTTGTTGCTGGTCACGCTCCCAGCGACGTTGCTCACCACCACGGCAAAGAGCGCACCGTTGTCAGCCGTCGTTGTCTGTGGAGTGGTATACGACGCGCTAGTCGCTCCGGATATATTCACCCCGTTTTTCATCCACTGGTATGTCAATGGGGCTGTGCCCGTCGCGGTCACGGTAAACCTGGCTGTGTCCCCCTCTGTGACCGTCAGGTCGGCAGGCTGAGTGGTGATCGAGGGCGGGGTAGGTGTAGGCGTCGGTCCGTTCAGAGCTGCTCCCTGAGTCGCCAACATCGTTTGATATGCCGAGTTCGTGACATCGATCTCATAGGTCTCAGCAAATTTGCAGCCGATATTCACCGCTGCCGTAAACGAATTATTTATGGCATCGTAAGCCGAAAGAAGCGGGGATTGGCCCCATGGCGGAGCGTTGCTTAGGCGGGCAACATTGTCGGCATTACCGGTAGAACAGAGAAACTGAACGCCGGTAGGTTGGGTGAACCGGTTATCATAAATTGGAGCGAATGCCGTAAAGCCAGGCTGAGAAATCGCGTTTAACTGGGCGTTCATAATTCCGAATCTGCCGGGATAGGTGGCCACACCCCAAGCTATAAAGTCATTCAACCCTGTGTCCCCTCCTTCAGTGGTTGGAAACGGGTCTGCCGCCGTAATAAAAGGCGGCGTTGTCGGAAATGCGGTCATGTAAGCATCAGTGGTTTGCGTCGCCACCGCTTCCCAGGCCACCATTCCGGCAGATAAATCCGCCGTCGCGGTATAACCCGCTGCAACCGCGCTGGCGTTAAAGTAATCAACATCCGCTTGAACATCGCAGAGACGGGATTCACCTGTCTGACCTAAGCCCCCCATGGGGACGTAGAGCAGTTTGGGATTTCCGTCATATCTCGCGCCGAAAGCGGCAATGAACTCTAGCCATTTAGTCAGGACAGTGGGATCCCACGGCACCGGCAAAGCGCCCGCATCAGGTGCGGTGAGCACACGAAATGGGACTCCTGCATGGCGTCCCAGAATCGAAAAGGTAAGGCCGGCAATCTTGGTTGCGTTCGCCGGTACGGACAGGGTCGCAACTGTGCTGCTGATTCTTGAAATGATGGTAGTGCCCAGCGGAAATATGTCGATACAAACAATCACCCTGCCAACATCGTCGGCAACAAAGTTGGCGGTTAGGGACGTAAGCGTTGAGCCACTCCTTGTGGTCGAGCCGTCCGTGAAAGTGTCTGCGCCCATCAGCCACGGTGGGGATGCGGTCCCAGCGGCGACGCCCAAACCGATAAACTTTCCGCTAGTAGCGGCAAGAGCTAAACAGTCATCAATCGGCGTCCAATTATAAACGCCGTCCTGCGTTTCGATGTCTTTCCAGCCGATCCTGATTCGCATTCCATCCACGTTTACATTCTGCCACGGGTGGTGATCAATGGGACCTATCCCATGAATGGCATCTATAGCCGCCGGCAAATCAACGATGCCGGCAGGATAAGGCTTCTGGGCTGCGACGGGATCGGCGCAGGTGAGCATAACTACCGAAAGGCCGGCTGAAATCGCGAAAGTTATAGCAAATTTTTTTATAAAAATTCCTTCTACGCGCAAAGCAGCGCGCCGAGTAAAGGTCGCGTTCCAGTTTGTTTTCGGTGTTCCACGTGCTAAGCGAAGGGAGGGGGGATTATTCATAATTATTAATGATTATTAAAAAGTCATAACTGTTCACATTTATTCACAAACGAGTCAAGATCTTTTTCAGAAATCTTTTGCGACTCGAAAACCGTCATACACGACCCTTCTCCTCCTACAGCGCACAGGAACGCGACTGCGCTACCCCCGGAGAAAGATCCTCCCCTCACGTGCGGGAGCACGTTCAGGCCCGGCATCGCTCACGCGGTCACCGGGCGGGGGAAGTGGATCGGCTTACAGACTCCTGCGATTCCAAGAGCGAGCTGGAGATCCGCGCAGCGCGATCCGTCATGAGGCCAGTTCGCGGGCGAGTTGCAGGAAGAGCCGCCGCTTTTCCATTTCCAGCAAAGGCAGCGTAATTCGGTCGGCCAGAGAATTGCCGAGCGACCGGTCGCGGGCGAGCTCGATGCTGCGGATTACATTTTGCTACAAGAAAGAGAACTTAGAGGGTATGCAGATTTGTCGGAGCCTTAATAGGGCAAGTTTGCTTCCAACTTTGCGCCTTCGATCGCCAGCACGGTTTGGTCGATATCAAGCTTGATATCAGTCCCGTAAATTTCAACGTATTGACCGTCCAAAGTGACTCCGTGTTCCAATGCGTCTTGTAACGGAATGGGGGCGGGAGGCAGGGGAACCGGATCTGGGTTCACGTAGAGACGTGCAGCGTCACTGGCGAGACAGAGCATCTGAAACCCTTTTGGATAGGGGACTGGCGGCGGAGGAGGGCTGTGAGGAGGGATGGTCGCTTGAAGCGGATACATAACCCCGAATTGACCTGAGTATGTGGTGAACCCCCAATCCCTGATCGAATCCACTGCCCCCTGGCCGCCAACAGTAAAGGGTACTACCGGGTTAAGCACAACAGCAGTAGTGGGAAAGGCGGCCGTAAAGGCGGCGATGATCGTCTCCGCGGGAGGAACATAGGCGTCACTGAGACTGGCATAACCGGCCTGCATCGCCAAAGCAGTCAGATTGGTCTCGTCTTGCGGGGTTTTTGCGAAATACATTACGCAGTTTTGCATAAAACCTGTCGGGCAGACGTATGCTAGAGCAGGGTTGCCGTCGTAGCGCGCTCCGAATGCATTGATGAAGGCCAGCCATTTGTTCTGGAAAGCGCTCTCCCAAGGGAGCGGCATCGAGTCCCCGGAACCATCGACCAATCTGTACTTGGTCGCGCCGCTATCGTAAACCCACTGCGGAGTAAGAGTGCCAGCAGAAATTGAAACTCCGATTTTCTTACCATATTGGTTGCCGAGACTGAGCGCCTGATCGATGGTGCTCCAATCGTAGGTGCGGCTTTGCGGCTGAACAACATTCCAGCAACACCTGAGCCGAAGGCCATCTACCCGGGGATTTGTCCACCCAGGTATGCCAGACAAATCTCCGATGGGGTCTTCGATCGTGTCAGGCGGACAAAGGGCGATGATGCCAGCAGGGTATGGTTTTATGAAGGTTTCTGCTTTTCCCGGGATCGCAATCAGCCCGGCAGCGCAAAGCAGCACGCCGAGTAAAGCCGGCATTCCGAAAGATCGCATTCCAGCCTGTTTTCGATGTTCCACGTGCCAAGCGAAATCCCGAAAGTTATTAACACTCATTCACAAGTTATGCGCACTCATTCACAACCTGTGCAAGACCTTTTTCAGAAAATTTTTTG
>Ga0066659_10001051_pt1 | contig 11529 bp, 9 predicted proteins | sample GraSoiAngelo_108_FD_75176 | JGI IMG/M metagenome (GOLD analysis project Ga0066659, IMG submission 75176) | Grasslands soil microbial communities from the Angelo Coastal Reserve, California, USA - 14_0903_09_40cm | ecosystem: Environmental > Terrestrial > Soil > Grasslands | place: USA... | reverse complement strand
GCCCGCTTCCGCGCGCAGAGACTGGACCAACTGACAAGCGTCCATGTTCCCGATCAGGATGTCGGCGAGGACCAGGTCAGGTTTCTCAGCGCGGACGATTGCCAGCGCTTGCTCGCTGTCGGCGGCCGCGAGCACGCGGTGACCGTGACCCCCGAGCAGCGTTACCAGCCGGTGGTTAGCGGTCTCCTCACCAACGATCACGATGGTGGCCATGACGCGCTCCGATCTTTCGCAGCGGGCATGTCGAGAAGGGGTGACCGTCCTTAGTCCGTTCGGGCCCATTAGCGCCATGGCCGGATCATGCACGAGCCAAATGGCATTGCCATGGCAATAGTGCGCGCTCGGCAACGCAAACGGCTAGCGTTTTCTTTTCGATCTGTAGTTCCTCCACTACTACAAATCGTTGAAGCGCTACCAAAAGATCAAGCTTGCGCGATAGTGAGCCAGAGGGGCATGCACTACCATGCTTTTTGTCCAGCGTGATCATTCTCTTTTTTTAGGCGCATTCAAAAATCTATGGACAGCACGATACTCGTGGTCGAAGACGAACCGGAAATCCAGCAGCTGATCGCGATGAATCTGCAGCATGCAGGATACCGTGCGTTGCGTGCGGCCAACGTTCCGGCGGCCGAGACGCTGATGCGCGAAGTGCTGCCCAACATGGTACTGCTCGACTGGACACTTCCCGAGACCCTCGGGGTGACGTTTGCGAGGCGGCTGCGCGGCGATCAGCGTACCGCGGATATCCCGATCATCATGCTCACTGCCCGCGCGCAGGAGGCGGACAAGGTCACAGCCCTCGACGCGGGGGTGGATGACTACATTACCAAGCCTTTCTCCACGCGTGAGCTGCTCGCGCGCATCAGGGCGGTAATGCGGCGATGCGCGCCCCAGCTTAACGATGAGGTCATCGAGATAGCCGGCCTGCGGCTCGAATCGGTCGTGCACCGGGTGAGCTGCGGCGGCCACGATATCGAGCTCGGGGACATCGAGTTCCGCATGCTGCATTTCTTCATGACCCACGTTGAGCGCGTGTATAGCCGTGCTCAACTGCTCGACGAAGTCTGGGGCGACCATGTCTTCGTCGAGGAGCGCACCGTGGACGTCCACATCCGCAGGCTGCGCCAGGCGCTCGCGCCGACCCGCCACGAAGGGCTGATCGAAACGGTGCGCGGAACGGGCTATCGCTTCCGTCGTAACCTGGCCTGAGAGGCACGAGTGGCGGCCCTCCAGGCGCGCAACGTATCAGCGACGGCGCGTTTGGGGATCGAGGCGCAGCGCGATCCTGGCCAGCCGATCGCCAACCTGCTGTCCCACCCGTCTTTCATCGCGTCGGCGAGGCTCGAGACCGCCAGGCGCGAGTGCATCGCCAACGTTTCGCACGAGTTGCGTACGCCGCTCACAGTGCTGCTGGGCTTTATTGAGACCGTGCGGAATGTCAGGCTCGATCCCAAGTCATCGCGCGACTGCTTCGACCTAATGGAAGAGCAGTGCAAGCGCATGCAACGGATCATCGAGGACCTGCTGCAGCTCTCCACGCTCGAAGCGGCCAAGCCGCCCGCCGACGAGAGAATCGATGTCCGCGTGCTGCTCGCCGGGATCCGCACCGACGCCGAGGGGCTTTCCGCCGGCCGCCACCGCATCGTGCTGGATGTCGACGACGGTTTCGATCTGCTTGGGGTGGAGCGCGAGCTCGCCAGCGCCTTCGGCAACCTCGCAGGCAACGCTATCCGCTACACGCCACCCGGCGGAGTAGTGCGTCTGGTATGGCGCGCCTCGCCAAAGGGCGCGGCATTTTCAGTCGAAGACACCGGCATCGGCATTGAAAAGCAGCACATCCCGCGGCTGACGGAACGTTTCTACCAGGTGGATCGCGATCGCTCGCGCCAGAGCGGCGGCACCGGACTCGGACTTGCGATCGTGAAGCAAGCCCTATTGCGACACCAGGCGACGCTCGAGATCGAAAGCGAACCTGGCAGGGGCAGCCGTTTCACTGCGCGGTTTTCCGCGCACCGGGTGATTCCCGCGAGGGCTCAGTAGGCGTTTTGCTGTTTCAGCACGACATAGATCGTTTTCAGGACGACCTGCAGATCCAGCCGCAGCGACCAGTGCCGCAGGTAGGCAAGGTCATACTCGAGGCGCGCCTGCATCTTCTCGAGGCTGTCGGTTTCGCCGCGCAGGCCGTTCACCTGCGCCCAGCCGGTGATGCCCGGCCTGACCTTGTGCCGGATCATGTAGCTCTTGATCAGCTTGCGGTACATCTCATTGTGAGCCACGGCATGGGGACGCGGCCCGACCACGCTCATGCGGCCCTGCAGCACGTTGATGAACTGTGGCAGCTCGTCGAGCGAGTAGCGCCGCAAGAATGCGCCAAAGCGGGTCACGCGGGGATCGTTGCGCGTAGCCTGCCTCACCACGTTTCCATCTTCCAGCGCGCACATGGTGCGGAACTTGTAGACCACGATCTCCCTGCCGTCGAGGCCGTAGCGACGCTGCTTGAACAGCACTCCCCCGGGCGAGCTCAGCTTCACGCCGATTGCGATGGCGAGCAGCAGCGGCGAGATCAGCACCAGGATCAGCGACGCGAGGACGAGGTCGCTCGCCCGCTTGATCAAGCCGTTGAAGCCGTAGAAGGGCGTCTCGCATACCGCGACCACCGGCATGTCGCTGATCGTGTCCATGCGCGCCTGGATCAGATCGGCCAGAAAGATGTCCGGCGTGAAATAGATCGATGCTGTCGTGTCGCGCAATTCGTCGAGCATCCTGAGGATGCGCGGCTGCGATGCCATCGGCAGCGTGATGTAGATCAGGTCCACGCGATGCGTTTTCGCGTACCCGGCGAGCTCGCTCAGGGAACCGAGAAACTCGCTCGCCGCGATGCTGCGCATCCTGGCGGGGCCGCGATCGTCGAAATAGCCGGCGAAACGGATGCCGAGAAACAGCGCGCTCCTGATACGCTCGGCGAGCTTGCAGCCGAGCTCGCCTCCGCCCGCAATGACCGCGATTCTTTGCATGCCCTCCGCCGCCAGCAGTCGCGACAGAACGACCGGCGCCATGAGGTGCACGGTGAACAGTGCAACGGGAGTGACGAGCAACCAGGCGAGAATGACGCGCTGATCGAAGCGGCTGAGCGTCTGAGTGGCCCAGCCCAGCAGAAGCAGCAAAGCGACGGTCACCGTCCAGCTTGCTAGAACGTCGCCGGCCAGGCCCCGGATGCTGGTGCCCTTCGGGGCGCTGCCGGGAAAGGTCAGCGAAAATACGAGGAGTGCGAGGATCAGGTAGGAGCTTTCGAAAACCTCGCCAAATGCGAGGACAGAGAGCCCCAGCATGCCGATCGCCACAACGGGATCGAGCGATACCCGGACCAGCGCCGCGGGTCCGGGCTGGCTGGGTAGCAGGTGTGGCCGGGTATCGGGTGCGGCGAACAAAGATCACCACTCGATGCGCCGTTTGTTTGCGCATCGTCGTGTATGCAATGGATCTGGAAAATAAGGCAGGCGATGCTCGCCGGTGATGTGCTGGCGACTAGCCCCATCGGACTACTCCCGGAGCCGGTCGTCCCGGCCGAAGCGGCCTGTAGTCGAACCGCCACCTCGAATCGCTCGATAGCTACAGGAAAATCCAGCTATGGCGACAGCGGACCGCAGCAGCACGCATTATGATCAAGTCGAGCTGTTGATTCTGCTGACGCTGTGTGAACTTTTCCCTCATGCGAGTAGACGACGGACCGCAAGTAGCCGACCAGCCCCAGCCCTCGCCGCGAGAACATCAAGACTCGGTGTTGGTGGAGCGCCCTTCTGTAAGCAGTCCTGCGCGCTTCGATCCCTTCGAGCTGGAATCGCTCGTGCTGAACCTGGATGCCTCGCTCAAGATACGCGCACGCCATCAGTTCTTCGGCTGGACGCAGGGCACGCTGCAGAGCCTGATCGAGCATCAGCTGCTGATCTGTGCCCTGCACAATGGCGGGCCGGCGAAGTTCTATGTCGACAGCTTTTCGACGGTCCCTGTGGAGGCTACGCACTTCAGCGAGCTGTTCCGCCAGGATGTGTCCCTTGTGCCGCACCTCCTTAAGAGCTGGGAGGAAAACCACAGTCAGGTGGTCAGGTGCGAAGCGGGAAACGGGGGCCAGTTTGCAGGCAGCGCCCTGGCGCGCGAGTTGGCCCGGCTGGGCGCCAATCACATAGTTGCGCATGGAACCCACGATGCCACCGGACAGCCGACGAGCTTCTTTGTTTTTGCCTGCCGGCCAGGCTCGATCGGTCCGAGGCAGGTGTATTACGTCGAGCTGCTGGTGCCCTTCCTGCACTCGGCCTGGGTCCGCACTCAAGTCAACTGGCAGGCAAAGAGCACCGGGGTGAAGCCCGCGGTGACGGGCTTTCTCACCCCGCGGGAGCGGGAGATCCTCGAGTGGATCTACCGCGGCAAGAGCAATATCGAGGTCGGAATGATCCTGAAGATCAGTCCTCTGACGGCGAAGAATCACGTGCAGAAGATCCTGCGCAAACTGGGCGTGCTGAACCGCACGCAGGCTGTGGGGAAGGCGCTCGCGCTGCGCATTCTGAACACCTGAAGCCGGCAGCAGCTGGCCCCTGTCGGATCCGCTTCGCTTGAACCCTGGTGAGAGGATCTCGGCTGCACTGGCACATCCCGCCGTGATGCGGGTGGCCCCGTTCGCCATTTTCATCGTCTTCATTGCGGTATCCTCGCTGGTCCCTGAAACCGGTCCGCAACAAGCCGCAGGCGATCTACGCTGGCTGGACGTGCTCAGAGCCGCGACTGTCACCGCGGCCCTGATCTTTTTCTGGCGCGGTTACGGGGAGCTGGGAGCGGCCAGCGGTGTGAAGCCGCAGCGGTGGCTGCTTGCCATCGGCTGCGGACTGGCGGTTTTCGTGGTGTGGATTCACTTCGACGACGGCTGGGCTGTGGTCGGTCGCACCGAGGGATTCGACCCGACCGGCGCCGATGGCGAGATTCAGCTTACTCTCGCCGGCCTGCGCCTCGCCGAGTCGGTCCTGGTCGTACCCGTCATGGAGGAGCTGTTCTGGAGGTCATTCCTCCTGCGGTGGCTGGATGCCCGGGATTTCGCCGCCGCCGATCCGCGGCGCGCAAGTCCCCGTGCCTTCGCGCTCACGGCGGTGCTGTTCGCGTCGGAGCATTCGCTCTGGTTTGCGGGGCTGGTCGCGGGTCTTTTGTACAATTGGCTGTACAAAAGCACCGGGAACCTGTGGGTTGCGATCGCCTCGCACGCGATAACCAACGGTGCACTGGGGATCTGGATCCTTGCTACCGCAAACTGGCGCCTATGGTGAGGTTTGGCGCGGCGATCATCGCAGCCGGCGTGCTCGTGCCGGTGACGGATGCCGTTGCCCTGTGGGACGACAAGCTTGAGCTGTTCGCCGCGCAAACTCTCACCCGGGACGATAACGTATTTCGCATCTCAAGCGGTCTCGATCCGGCAGTGGCGCTGGGCTCATCCTCGAAGGGGGATACGTACTCCACCACGTCGCTCGGGTTTAACCTCGATTTCCCGGTGAGCCGGCAGCGCTTTCAGGGCGGCGTGACGTGGAACAAGACTCGCTACGACCGATTTACCGTTCTCAACGGGGACGGGCACCAGGGCCAGGGGATCTGGGTATGGCAGGTGGGCAACGATATTTCCGGTCAGCTGGGATATACGGAAACCTTTGGCTTGGCGTCGCTGGCCAATATCCAGAGCGGTGTCCAGAGCAGCACGCCAAATTTTCTTACCACACAACGCGCGTTCTTCAACGCCGCATATCTGTTGACACCGCGCTGGCGGTTGCGGGGGGAAGCGGGCAGGCTCAAGCAGTCGAACGAGGTCCCGGAGCGCAAGGTGAACGACACCAGTACCGATAGTGTCGATCTCACCGTGAGCTATGTCACACCGGTCAGCAACCAGATTGGCCTCGGCGTGCGGGTGGAGGATAGCCGCCTTCCGAACCGGCAGTTCGTGGCGGGGGACCTGTTCGACAATTCGTACCGGCAGCAAAACGTCGCGGCCGTCACCGATTGGACCCTTACCGGCAGTTCACACCTGAGCGCGCGGGTCGGTTCGGTCAGGCGAACCTACACGCAATTGCCGCAGCGCGACTTCGAGGGCGGGACGTTCAACGCCGCGTATGACTGGAAGCCGACCGGAAAGCTCACACTGATCGCCGCTGCGCAAAAGGGCATCAGCACGAGCGAGCAGATCAATATCGGCTTCGTGCTCGTCAAGGGCGTTGCCCTGCGTCCGGCGCTCAGACTGACCGATAAGGTCAACATAGCGGGGGCCTTTGAATACAGCAACAGGGAGTACCGTAGTGACCCTGCGCTGGCGCTGGGGGTCGTGCCGAACCGGACCGATCGTGTGCGCTCGGCCGCGGTGACGGCATCTTATCGGCCCATCCGGACCGTCACGCTGCAGATGGCTTTGCTGCACGAAACACGCTCATCGACGGCCGCTTTCGGCGATTACGCGGCCAATGTCGTCAGCGCGACTGCCCGGATCGGATTCTAGAACAGCGACTTCGCCAGACAAAAAAAAGCCCGGGCGTACAGCCGGGCGAGGTAGATGCCTGTTAGGGAGGAAGGAGGGGAAGACATCTACCCGACCCCATAATAGTGGCTCGAGTCTAGATCCGCTATCGCGAAAGCCTGATTTTATTGTAGCGACTCGGCGATCTGAAGTCGCCGCCCGACTACAACCCCCTTGGCCCAAACGGACCAGACTGCTGGCGTGGTCACAGCGTGCGTGGCCTGTAGCAGGCTCAATAAAATGCTTGAGGGACATGCGTGCATGGATGAGAAAGACGGGCCTGCTTGCGGTCCTTGCCGGGACGCTGGGGTTTGTCGTTCTTGATTCCGCCAGAGTGGAGCGCTCGACACGGACTTCGAACACATTTTCTTCCGACCCTCGCGGGGCCGGTAGCGGCTCGGTTCCTCTCGCACTGCCTGAGCGTTCTCAGCTTGGAGCACTCCGCACACCGCTCTTCTCTTCGCGTTCGTGGCGGCCGCCAGCGCCCAGGATCTCGACAGCGCCCCAGGCGGCTCCTGCACCAACCGCGCCGCCGATGCCATACAGGTATGCCGGGAAGCTGGTACAGGGGGGGCGCCAGTCGGTGCTTCTGTCCAGGGGCGACAGGGTGTTCCCGATCAATGAGGGTGAAACGCTGGATGGCGCATACCGCGTGGAGTCCATCGGTGAAACCCAGGTCACCTTGACGTATCTGCCCCTCTCGCGCGAAGAACGCATCGCAGTGGACTCTTCGCTCCCGGTCGCCGCGCCTGCGGCCCGGTTGGATCCCGCTGCCGCGGCGGGCGGTGGGCGGGCCGCATCCGCAACCCGGGAAGCTCCTCGGTAGCCGCAATTTCAGTTACCGCGCGAGCCCGGGGACGGCTCAGGGCGTCACATCGAAGGCGTCGATGATCACCCAGCTATCAACAGAGGCCGCGTTCCTGGTCCCTGTCACCTCTACGGTCATTGAATGTGTCTTGCTGTCGAGACCGGTGGCGGTGAAGACCACGGCCAATTCATCGGAAGGAGCGTAGGTATCTACCTCACCCATGAAGACCCCGTCTATCGAGACTCGCGCCTTACCATTGTTGTTAGCGCGGTAACCGAGCCAGCGCACGCCGGTTCCCGTGAAGCTGAGTGTTGCCACAGCGCCGGCCAGGTTGGCCTCCGCGTAAGTCCCGCCGGTGGCAATTGAAGCGGTTCCGTGGACCCAGGAGCCGGTGTAGCTCACGGCCGGGTCGGTATCTTCAACGCGTGTTGCGGCGCTCACACTACCGGTCACGTCGAACGCATCGACGACGATGTGGGCGCCGCCCGAGGTAGTGGTGCCGGTCACCGTGATCACCATTGTGTGACTGCCCGCTGTGAGGCTCGAGGCCGTAAATACGACCTCTGACGTTAGTCCCGGACTACCCGGGGCAGCCGGGCCGGCGGTGTCGACCGAGGTCGGTGCACCTCCATCGATGGACACCGTCGCGATCCCGCAGACGCTGCATTTGAGGCCGATCCAGCTCACCGCCGTGCCCGTGAAGCTAAAAGTCACGGTTGCGCCTGACACATCCGAACTGCCGGCGGTGCCGCCGCTGAAGGCGGCGACTTCCGGCCCGCGCAGCACCCAGGCGCCGGCCGGGCTGGTGCTGACGGCGGCGCTGTCCTCTTCAAAGCGAGTTCCCGTCGACCCACCGTTCGCCACTGTCACCGTTACTATTGCCGACTCGCCGATGTTGCCCGCCGTATCCTGCGCTCGGGCCTGCAACGTATGAGAGCCGTCGGGCACCGTCCGTGTATCCCACACCGCCTCGTAGGGCACCGTGTCGTCCAGCGTCCCCAACTGCTGCCCATCCAGCAGAAACTGGACCACCCGCACCCCCCCGGCATCCGAGGCGCTGGCCGTCACGGTGAGCGTGCCGGAGACCGTGGAGCCGGAGGCGGGAGACGTGATGCTGACGGTCGGGGGCGTGGTGTCATTCGACACCGTGACGGTGACACCCGCGGAGGTGGTGCGGTTGCCGGCCGCATCGCGCGCGACGGCGGTAATGGTATGCGAGCCGTTGCTCGAGCTGGTCGTGTTCCACGAGACCGAGTACGGTGTGGCGGTGAGCTCCGCGCCGGCATTGACGCCGTCCAGCTGGAATTGAACGCCCGCGACCCCGACGTTATCGGAAGCGCTCGCCGTCACAGTGATCGTGCCGGAGACGGTGGCCCCGGAGACGGGAGAGGTGATCGCGACCATCGGGGGCGTGGTATCCGCGGCGTTGAATGTCACGGTATTGTCGATGCTGGTGGAGGCGGTGTTGGTGTTTCCCGCCGCGTCACTGGCCACCCCGGCACCGATGGAGGCGATCACCGTGCCGGCGGTGCTCATGCCGCTGACGGCCGCGTTGTAGGTGCTCGGACCCCCGCTCACCGTTACCGTCTTGCTGCCGCCCGCGGTGCCGCTGAGCGTGACGCCGGTGCCGGTGAAGCCGCTCACCGGCTCGCTGAACACGACCGTGAAGTTGATCGGCGCGGCATTAGCCGGATCGGCTTGGGTTGCGGCCTGGTTGATCGTCACTGTCGGCGCGACGTTGTCAACGGTAACGGTGACCGGCGCGGAGGTGCTGCGGTTTCCGGCCGCATCGCGCGCGACCGCGGTGATGGTATGCGAGCCGTTGCTCGAGCTGGTCGTGTTCCAGGAAACCGAATAGGGCGACGTCGTGTCTTCCGCGCCGCCATTGATGCCGTCCAACTGGAACTGCACGCCGACGACCCCGACGTTGTCCGAGGCGCTCGCCGTCACGGTGATCGTGCCGGAGACGCTGGCCCCGAAGGCGGGAGAGGTAATGCTGACCGACGGCGCGGTGGTGTCGTTGAAAACCGTGACCGTGACGGGGTCAGACGTCCACAATACGCCAAGCTGATCTCGCGCCACTGCGGTCAGGGTGTGCGAGCCGTTGCTCGCGCCGGTCGTGTTCCAGGAGACCGAATAGGGGCTGGAGGTGTCTTCCCCGCCGAGGTTGGCGCCGTCCAGCTTGAACTGCACGCCCGCCACGGTGAGAAGACCTACGATGGTCACGCTCGCGCTGACCGTGACTGTACCGCTGACGGTGGATCCGGAAGCCGGAGACGTAACTGTGACGATCAGGCTTCCCAGTTGCGCCGACGCCTCTTGCGGCGCAATCCAGCTCCCGATGGCCATCGCCAGCAGGGCTGCGGCGCGAGCGATTCTCCTTTTCACCGCACCGCGCTCACGGCTTGGTAGGCATTCAGGTAGCCGGCTCCGACCTCATGCGGCTGGTAGCCGGGCATTGGCGTTGCCGTCCGTTCCAGCGCGGACTTGACCTGATCGGGACTGAGCGCCGGATTGGCCTCCAGCATCAGGGCCACGGTTCCCGACACATGCGGTGTTGCCATGCTGGTGCCGCTCGCCGCCGCGTAGTACAGCGCGTCGGCTCCGAGGTTGACCAGGTCCACGGCGAAGAAGCTGTTGATGACGATGCCCGTGGTTGCGCGGGCCGACGCGATATCGACGCCGGGCGCAGTGAGCGTCGGGCGATTGCGAGGATCTCCGGGAACGCCGCGCGAGGAGAACTCCGCCAGCGTGTGCCCGTCCTTCTGTCCTGCAGCCGCGCAGATCACCCACGGCGCGACGCAGTAGGGGCTCAGCGTGTTCAAGCCGGGTCCGGCGTTGCCCGCGGCGAACACCACCACCAGCCCGGCATCGTGGGCGATCCTGCTCGCCACGTTGACGGGGTCATCGGGCGCGAAGGCGCCGCTGGTCCCCCAGCTGTTGGAGATCACCCGGATGCCGTACTTCAGCCGGTTCTGCAGGACCCAGTCGAAGCCCTCGAGCGCCGTGAGGATGAACAGCGCCTCGCCGGCGCCGACGCCGACCAGCTTCGAACCGATGGCGACGCCGCGATACTTGCCGGCCAGCGCGGCACCGGTGCCCGCGGCGATCCCGGCCACGTGCGTGCCGTGCCCGCTGCTCGTGTCGGTGTCCGAGAGGCCCTCGAGAACGAGCGGCCCGCCCCCGAACAGATCGGGAGCGAGCTTCACGTTCTGCACCACCTTGGTCCCGAACGGCAGGTCCCGATGGGTCGCGTCGATGCCGGAGTCGATCACGGCTACGGTAACACCCTTGCCGGTAACGCCCAACTCGCTCCAGACGCGATTCGCGCCGATGAGCGGGACGCTTTCGTCGAGAAAGTAACTGAGCTGGCGATTGAAATAGATCGACCGCAGGCCGGGCAGGGCGGGCAGAACGAGAATCTGCAGGCTGGTGCCCTGCACGCCCACCATCGGCAGGGCGCGAAGCGGACGCACCTGAACGCCGACGGCCCGCAGCGCAAGCAGATCGGTTGCGGTGGGGTAGTGATCGAAGGTGAGCACCGCCTCGATGGGCTGGTCGAAGCCGGCGGATTGGAGCACCGACGAGAGGGCGGGGTCGATCTTTACTGGCGAGACCGGAAACCCGGGAACGCCCCCGGGCAGCGGCAGCACACTGAGCTGCGCCGAGGCGAGGCCCGCGGTCAGAGCGAGCGCCGCGAGGGCGACAAGGCGCATCAAAACAGCTGGCATCCAGTCCTTCGTCTTATTGGTGTTTCGAGGTAACTAGTGAAAAGTACTGAACGCAGGTTTCGAGCGTGTGACCGGCGCTTGGACCGTTCGGCTTAGCTCGTCGCCGCAGGGGTGTTGCGGCGTTCTGCCGTACGCCGCTGCTGTCCAGCGCGTCGTTCTTGCAGAGCACGGGGCGCTTGTTGAATGCGCCGTTCTTGCTGACGACGCCGTTCTCGCTCCCGGCGCGGGTCCTCGAACCACCGGTAGGCCGTCGTTTCGTCCGGAAAGCTCCGCACATTCAACCCGTGCTGTCGCGCGATCAATTCGATGTAGTCGTGCGAAAGCCGCAGGTCCCTGGTGTCACCCAGCAGCGCCACGCGCCGCGACGATGTGACTGAAAGCTCGCGGAAGTAATCGATCAGCCCGTGCCGCTCGAGCTGAAATATCGGCTTCGACGAACGAACCGAAATCAG
>Ga0066659_10001050_pt1 | contig 11532 bp, 9 predicted proteins | sample GraSoiAngelo_108_FD_75176 | JGI IMG/M metagenome (GOLD analysis project Ga0066659, IMG submission 75176) | Grasslands soil microbial communities from the Angelo Coastal Reserve, California, USA - 14_0903_09_40cm | ecosystem: Environmental > Terrestrial > Soil > Grasslands | place: USA... | reverse complement strand
TGGGGCGCTACCGCCGTGCGCCGAGCCCCGACCAGATGATTGCGGACCTCATGGGTCGCGCCCCAACCCCGGGGCTGCAAGCGAGCATGAGCAACCGATGATCGTCTCCATTGAAACGCCCGTCTTCAAGGGCCGAATGCTCCGGCGCTTGATCGACTCGGTGCTCCACCAGAGCTCGCCAAATTGGACGTTCTCGCTGCTGTGGGACGGCGGGGATCAGGAGTCACGTCGCATCCTGGAGGACCTGCATCGCGAGAGACGTCCCAACGTGACGGTGTACTTTGCGGAGAACCGCGGCATCGCCAGGGCGCGCCGCTTTTTGTCCGAGCACAGTCGGGGCGACTTCATTCTGCCGGTGGATGACGACGACGTCCTGCCGTTCCACGCCGTCGAGCGGTTCCTTGAGGTCGCGGAGCAGACGCCCTGGGCGGCCGTCATCCGCGGCCAGCGCAAGATCATCGATGAGGAGGGGAAGGTCCTCGACACGCCCCCGTGGTTTCCCTTCGGGCCGCGGCAGTATCAGCACGGCATGGTGACGGACCTAAGGAACCACACCCAGCCGTATCTGATCCGGCGGTCGGCGTACGAACGAACCAGCGGCTGGGAGGGGTTCGAGGATTTCGGGTTTGCCGGCGAGGACTGCGACATTTACCTCAAGCTCGAAGAGGTCGGCACCATCGAGCTGCTCGATGAGACACTCTACTACTATCGACTCCACCCGAACCGGGCGAGCCTGGTACTGACCGATGAGGGCGCCTACGAGATGTGGCGCCGGCTCGCGGACAAAACGATTGCCCGTATCGGCCTGCCGCTGAAGCGCCTGAACCAACAGCCCCCGTTCGTCTACGAACGACCGCCCAGGCCAGCGCCGACGCTCGCGATGGTCGATTTCGTGATCGTGGCGACGGAGCAAGCGGCGCGACCACGCGCGGATTGCCTGGCCCAGTCTTTGAGGAGCGCCGGTGTGACGGGCGACGCCGTGCGCGTGATCGACCACGGGGATCCCCGCAGCCTGAACGAGGGTCTTCGGGAGGGAGGGCGACCCTTCGTCTGCGTGCTCGATGCCGCGATCAGGGCCGACGGTGCCGGGCGCCTCGGCACGCTGTTACGCCTGATGCACGAACACGACGCGGACCTGGCCGCGCCGAAACTCAGCGGCGACGATGGCGCCATCGTCTGGGCGAACCCCGGCTTCGCAAACGGGAACCGGCCCGAAACCAAGGCCCCGGGTGAACGCCACGCTCCTCAGTACGACGGCGTGACGAGTGCGGCATGGGTCGGCGAGAAACTGCTGCTGGTTCGCCGCGAGGTGGTCAACGCGGTGGGTGGCCTCGACGAGGGATATGACGACGTCCGCACGGCGATGGTCGATTTCTCCCTCCGAGCCCGCCAGCGGCAATTCAAGTGTGCATACGTCGGCGCGGTTGCCTTCACGTGCACCAGGGAGCCAGCGCAGCGCGCCGGCGCGCTGGACCGACTGCACCGGAAGTGGGCCGCCTACCCGCAGCTGTTTGGGTGACCGCCACGCCGGGGCGGCCTGCGCCGGTCTACGGTAGCCGTGCGTTGATGATCTGACCCACGCGCAGTGCGTTGGCGGCCACGGTCAGGCTCGGATTCGTGCCACCGCTCGACGGGAAGAACGAAGCATCGACGACGTAGAGGTTATCGACGTCGTGCGCCCGATTGGTCCCATCGAGCGCGCTCGTCTTGTGATCTTCCCCAAAGCGGCACGTTCCGCAGACGTGCCCGTAGTTGATGTTGTTCCGTCCGCCGGTGACGACTGTCACCCGGTGTCGCGGGGAGAGAGTGGCGGCAAGGCGCTCGCGGAAACGCCGGTTGCGCTTCCCAAGCTCGGGCGCATAGCGGTACTCGAAGCGCATTCCGGCCCGCACCGTCGGATCTGGAATCACGCGGTTGTCGGAATACGGCAGATCCTCGACGATCGTCACAAACATGCCGGCCCGCTGGAAAGCCCGAGGCGCGATCTGCGCCACCAAGGGCAGCAGCGGGCGTACAACGCTCCTCCACCAGCGTGGATCCTTCTTCTCGACGTACCGCAGATAGGTCAGGATGACGACCGGGTTAATGGCACCGGGGAGCCCGAGTGACTGGAGCGCTCCCAGCTTGCCGCCGTCATCGACGTAGAAGTCGTTGAGGGCCAGCGTTCGTGCCGGTCCCTGCAGGGAGTGCCATTCGCGGGTGTCGATCGCGATGAAGTCGCTGGTGTGCAGCATCAGGTTCCGCCCCACCTGTCCGGAACGGTTCGCCAGGCCGTCCGGCCAGGCGGACGATCGGGAGTTCAAGAGCAGGGTCGGCGTCATCCACGACCCCGCGGCCAGCACGATCACCTTCGCCGATACGGTGACCTCCCGGCCGCGCCACCTCGCGCGAACCGCGTTCACGCGCGAGCGATCGGCGATCAGCTCCAGTACCTCGCAACCCGCCAGCAGTCGGGCGCCGTGCAACGTGAGCGCGGGCATCAGGCACACCGCCGCCGCATCGCTCTTGCACCCCCGTAGACAGAGGTCCAGGCACTCCATGCACGTCATGCCGTAATCGAACCCCACGTGAGAACGGTAGGGATGCAAGCCGAGCGCGCGGAACGACTCGCAAAAGACCTGATCGCGGGGGCTCAAGGGGGGTGGGACGCGGAGCGAAGCCGTGGGATCGGGATTCAGCGGATCCTGCGTGCCGCACACACGATAGAGCGATTCGGCGAGTCGGTAGTAGGGAACCAGCTGGTCATGCGAGATCGGCCACCGCTCGGGCAGATTCGCTTCACGCACACCGGGAAACTGAGATCTCGGCTCGAAGTCGGACGGAGCAAACCGCTCGAGCTGCGCGCCATAGATAGTGGTCGAGCCGCCGGAGCCGCACCCCCAGGGCGCGTTGAACGCGATCTTGCCGGAACCGGTCGAGCCTTGCAGGGGAAAGGGCCATCGTCCGGCTCGCAGCCGGGATTCCGCCTCAGCGTCCGGCAACGAAGGCGTCGTTTCCGACGCCTCGGGCCCGCCGTGAAGGAACCTCCCCTTTTCGAGGAACAGGACGCGCCGGCCGCGCCTCGCGAGCTCGAAGCCGACGGTACTACCGCCCATCCCTGTCCCGATCACAATCACGTCCCAATCGTCGTGCTCTGGATGCTCGGGAACGTGGCCGCTCACGGCTTCCATTCCGAGAATTCGAGGGAATACCACGCCACGGCCAGTGTGCGGACATCAACGGAATTCTCGAGCACCTCCCGCGGCGACCGCGCATACGCGTAGTCGAACTCCAAGGTATCGACCGACGCTCGCAGGGCCCTCGCAGGCAGGACCACCGAGTACTTCTGCCTGCCCGGACGCACTCGAACCCTCTCAATCACGGTCCCGTTGAGCTCGATGGTGACCACCTGCGGCGGGCTCCGCGGGAACACAAACGGCAAGGCTTCGAAGTCCAGGCGAATGTTCCGGCCGCTCGGCAGCGGAACCGTGAGCATGGACTGCTCGCCCTCACTCCACGCGAACGTCGCGCCGCCCGCGGCTTCGGCGTCGTACCACCCGCTCGGCGTCCAACGGCGGGCGGCACTGTCCCCGATCGCTAGGTGGAAGGGAAGGGGCACAGGCGCGGGGGGGCGTAGCGGCGGATTGTGAGACACGCCACCCGCCTTACGTACGCCTGCTGCCGCCGGCGCAGGATCCACGAGGGGGGCGAGAGCAAGGCCCGCGGCATGGACATGCGTGTTCCGCAGATAGAGGTACGGTGCGACCAGAGCGATGCCCACGGGAACGACGATCCAGGGGGCCAGCAATAGAAGAGAGAAGACAGTGCGTTCCGCCGGGAGCCGTCCAGGCGCGCCGTCCGCGACCCCCGTGCTCCGACGCATGGGGACTCTCTTTGAGTACGAGATCAAGGGAGCTTCCACCAGGTGATACGACGCGGTCCCGAGTGCCGCGGTCACCGGAAACGCGAACAGCGCCAACGCCGAGACGAACAGCAGCGGGTCTCTGCCGATCAGCATCGGATCCACAACGCGGAACAGCGCGGTCGCGATGCAGTACACGATGATGAAATGGTACAGGTAAAACGAATAGGATATCGCACCCAACCACTTGAAGAACGGGTGGTCGAGCGCCTTGATCAGGAGGTTGCGCGTGTGCGTCAAGGTTCCGTAGAACACGAGGAAGGTAGCTCCACAGACCTCGATGAAGAGCGACGTCGGCGTGAAGCCCCCGGTATACACGTTTGACGTCACCGCCACGAACAGCGCGAACCACATCAACCGTGTGCCCCAGCGACCTTCGATCCTGGGCACGAGCCTCTTGAAAGCTGGTTCGGCGGTGAGTCCGACGTAGAAGACGTAGCCATACAAGGCGAGACTATTGAGGATCGTGGGCACGTACGAGAACTGCCCCAAGAGCGGCTTGAGGTAGTCGGTGATCACCGCCACGCTGGCTTGGGTGGTCCGGTTGCCAACGGCAAACGAGACCCCGATCAGACCCACGAGTATCGCTGCCCGGACCCACCCGGGCGAGCGGCGGCTGGTCCAATAGAGCAACGGAAACACTAGTGATATCGCCACCTCCAATACCAGCGTCCAGGCGACTCCGTTCATGTCAACGCGGAGCAAAAGCGCGTTGAACAGGCCGGTGATGGGCGAGAGCGTCGCCGGGAACCACGCGCCGAACATCTGTGACGCGGCCGACGGGCGAACCGCGTGGCCGAACGAGGACAACGCGATGGCGATAAAACCAAGCGCGACCAGGTGGGCCGGGTAGATCCGGAACCCCCGACGGACGTAGAAGCGAGAGACGTTGTCCGGCCGACTCGCTCCCTTGTCGAGCGAGAGTCCCAGCACGTAGCCGCTGATCACGAAAAAGATCATCAGGGCCGTGTGGCCGTTGAGAAACAAGCACACGAGCTTAATGAGGAGCAACTGTGCACCCTGGCCGTCCCACGGAACGACCAGGAAACAGTGGGTCACGATGACGGCGATCGCGCCGAGCCCACGAAACGCTTCCAGTCGCGAAATCCGGTCCGTGGGGCTGGTGTTGGGCATGGCAGTGGACCCTACAGAGCGGGGCTACCAGCAGCCAAGCGTCTCATCGGCAGGACCTGCTGGGTGGGCTCGAAGCCCGCAAGCGCCCCGGCATTGGAGGGACCCGGCAAGGCAGCGGCATCGGTCCCGCGTACATCCTATCGCCGAGATGTATCACAAGCGGCGGCTTTCCCCCCGGATACGCGAGGTGTCTTTGCCCAGCGAGTCGATCCACGAGGTAGGTGCAAGGGGCATGCCAGGAGCAGACTTCCTTCACGGCCCACTCGGCACGTGCGATCCCGTTGGTGGTTGGACAACCGCCCACCGCCGGCACACACGCTGGAGAAGCGGAAGCCGCGCCGCCCTCAGGTCTTCGAGTCGCGGAACCATTGAGCGGCGCGGGGACCACGACGCATACGTCGCGTCTCGGTGTCTTCATTACGAAGTCACTTCCGCACTTCGGCGAGCGTCCCCTGCAGAGCCACGGCCCCATTCTTGCTCGACGAGCCGGTAGGTCCAGGTGACACCACACGATCTTGAGAGCTCCGCTGCGACTTTTGACCAACCGTCGGAACGTCCTGCTCCCGTGCACCTCGGTGCTGGTTAGCGTGGCCCTGTTCGAAGGCGCCGTCCGCGCCGCGTGCATCGACTCCAATCAGAGCCCCAACTGGAGATACCATCCGGTCTTGGGCTGGAGCCAGGTTTCCACCGGCTCGTACGACATCGTGGTGGATGGCCGCCCCGTCCCTGTAAGCTTCAATTCGATCGGCTTTCGGGACCGCGTATGAGTGGCAACGCTTTCCTTACGCGCGTGATGCTGCCCGCACTGAGCGTGCTCGTGCTGCTTGGGGCAGCATGCTCGGAAGCCGATCGAGACACGGGCCGGGCGCCCGGGCCCGCGGTCACGCCCGCGGCGGCAACAACGACGACGCCTTCCACGGTACAGCCCTTGGTAGCGGCGCATTACTTCGGGCGGCAATGGCCGGCGAATTTCATCGCCGGTTTCCGCCGCAGCGGTGTCCGCAAGGACTTCGCGCGGATATCCGGCGACGGCTTCAATGCGGTGGTCCTGCTGGTGTCCTGGGGCGATTTCCAGCCGGTGTTCGCGCCTTGCTGCCGGTACGACGAGCGCGCATTCGAGCGACTGCATTTCCTGCTCGACGAAGCCGACCGGGCCAAGCTCAAAGTTGTGCTGCGAGTCGGGTATGCTTGGAGTTTCCATCCCGATGCCGGCAACGTCGGCATTCGGGTCGACCGCCTGTTGAATGACCGGGCGGTGCGTGCGGCCTACCAGCAGTTCGTCGCGCGGTTGGGCCACGAGCTCGCCGATCGTCCCGGTGTGGCACTGACGTTCATGAGTTGGGAAGATCAATGGCTGCATCGCATCGACAAGCGTGCCAGGGCCGACTACGGGGAGTTCCGCATCGCCAGGCCGTCGGTGGCGACGTCGTCCTGGGGGTTGCCCACGCCGCAGGGCGACGATGCGGAAGCGTTCAATGCCTACTGGGATTGGCTGGTGGTGGAGAAACTGTTCCGCCCAGCGTTGTCCGCTTTGCCGAATCTGTCCTACGAGGCGCGTATCGACAAGGATCCACATTTCGTTGAGAAAGCGGGACGCACCGAAGTGGATCGCTGGATCGGCCACGCGGGTATGGCAGCCTTGCCGCCGGGCCGGCCGCTGACTATTTACTGGGCGCCGTTCTGGGGGGCGCGCAACGAAGGCGAGCAGCTCGGTGCCGACCAGAGCCTGCACCTGTTGACGGTGTTGCTCAAGGAGACTGCGCAGAGCAGCGGCCTGAGCGCTTTATTCATCGACCAGTTCAACGTGGTCGACAACACGCTGGGCTACGAGCGCAACGCTGTGCTCCAGCGGAAGGAGATCCCCGGATTCCTCAGTCGTGCGGTCTGCGTGATGAAGGCGAACCACGTGCTGGGTTACGGATTCTGGACGACGGTGGACTATCGCGAGAGCCCGATATACAACCCGGCCTTCGGCTACGGGCTGGACGGCTGGTCCTTGCAGCGCGCGAGCGGTGATGCCCGTGCCGCTCTTGAACCGCTGCCGGACGGTGATTTCCAGCTTCGGCTGGGCGCGGACGATCAGCTTTCGCAGGAGATTCCGGCGCAGCGTGGGCGGCTTCCGAAAGAGGATGCGCTGCCGGACACAACCTGCATCGAGGCCATAGTCAGGAAGGCCGCGCGGCTTTCGGTTCGGGCTGGCGACGGGCCGGCGGTCGCGCTGGAGTTTCCGTCGACGGGTCGGCGGCAGGTGTGTGCGGCGATCGTGCCGCGGCCGACGGCGGATCGTCTGGATTTGCGTATCGTGGCCGAGCGCGGTGATATCGCGCTGCGCTCGCTGCAGCTGTTCGATCATGTGCAGTACGGCGGCCTCTATGATGCCGATGGCCGGCCCGGCCCCTTGCTCCAAGCGATGCGCACGATGAATCGCGACTTCCTGGCCCACCCAGCGCCGGCGCGCTGTGCGAAAGAGCCCGAGTGAGGAGCCTCTAGTCCGACGCCGAACCCGACATCTCCCGAACAGCGCCTCATCCGCTTGACTTCTCACAACTTGGAGCCGCATGTTTGCCACGTCGTTAGCCACGACGACAATCGCACGGCCGCTGAATCGGGAGGATCGGTGACCACCGAGGAGGGCGAGTTCGGATGCGCCCGGGTCTGAAAGGTCTGGTCCTGAGCGGGGGCAAAGGGACTCGCCTCCGACCGATCACGCACACGGCGGCCAAGCAGCTCATCCCGGTTGCGAACAAGCCCATTCTGTTCTTCGTCCTCGAGAACATCGCCGCTGCGGGCATCGAGGAAGTCGGGATCGTGATCGCGCCCGAAACCGGCCACGCGATTCAGGCGGCAATCGGGGACGGCTCCTTGTTCGGGCTGCGCGTGACATGGATCCCGCAGGCGTATCCCGGTGGCCTGGCGCACTGTGTCAAGATCGCCCGTCCGTTCCTCGGTGACTCGCCCTTTGTCATGTACCTCGGCGACAATTTGATCGGCACGCCCATCACCCAGTTCGCCGACGAATTCCGAGCGGGCGGCGCCGACGCGACGATCTTGTTGAAGGCGGTGGACAACCCGTCCGCATTTGGAGTCGCGACCGTCGACGATGCTGGGCGCGTCCTGAAGCTGGTGGAGAAACCGAAGGATCCTGCATCGAACCTCGCGTTGGTCGGTGTGTATTTCTTTTCGCCGGCCATCCACGGCGCGATCGACCAGATCGTTCCCTCCGCGCGCGGCGAGCTTGAGATCACCGACGCGATCCAGCAACTGCTCAACGACCACGCCCGAGTCAAGTCTCACATCATCGCTGAGTGGTGGCTCGACACAGGGAAGAAGGACGACCTCCTCGCCGCCAACACGACGGTATTGGACTCATGGTGTAGGACGGATGTGCGGGGCAGCGTCGACGCGAAGAGCAGCGTTCAGGGTCGGGTTCAGATAGGCCGCGACACGGTGGTCGCCAACTGTCGCATCCGGGGACCCGTGATGATCGGCGAGCGCTGCAACCTGCGGAACAGTTTCGTGGGTCCGTTCACCAGCGTGGGGAATGACACCGAAATCGCCGATTCCATCATTCAACACGCGGTCCTGCTCGAAGGGTGCCGTCTCCAGGGCATCAATCGGCTGGAAGACAGCCTGCTCGGACGCAACGTCACCATGTCGAGCCGTGGTTCGCAGGGGTTGTACCGGATGTCGCTCGGGGACGACTCGGACGTCGAGGTGTGATGAACCCGGCGACAATCCTGGTCACGGGTGGCGCCGGCTTCATCGGCTCCAACTTCATTCGTACGTCGCTACTGCGTGATCCAACGGTCCGCATCGTCAACCTGGATAGTCTCACTTACGCCGGCAACCTGGAAAGCCTCACCGATGTGGCAGGAGAGCATGGCGTAAGGGGGGACAACCGATATCGATTCGTGCGTGGCGACATCCGGGACGCCGAAACCCTCGCCTGCCTGCTTGCCGGCCGCCTCCGCAGTGAAGCCGGCTCCCCCCCCCCGCCCCCGCCGGCACCCGGTCGGAATGGCTTCCGGATGTGGTGGTCCATTTCGCCGCGGAGTCCCATGTGGATCGGTCGATCGTCGGACCCACCGCCTTTGCGGAGACGAATGTCGGCGGCACGCTCGCATTGCTCGAGGCGTGTCGGGCCGAGTTGCTGCGAGCGCCGCGACCGTTTCGGTTCGTGCATGTGAGTACGGACGAGGTATATGGGTCGCTGGGGCCGACGGACCCCCCGTTCACCGAACGGTCGCCGATCGCGCCGAACAGCCCCTACTCCGCGAGCAAAGCCGGCTCCGACCTGATGGTCCGCGCCTACGTCGAGACCCACGGGTTCTCCGCCATCATCACGCGGTGCTCCAACAACTACGGGCCCTTCCAGTTCCCGGAGAAGTTGATCCCGCTCATGATCACGCGGGCGCTACGGGACGAGCCGCTCCCGGTGTACGGAGACGGTCTCAACGTCAGGGACTGGATACACGTTCAGGATCACGTCGATGCCCTGTGGACTGTGCTGACGCGAGGCACCCCGGGCGAGGTGTATAACATCGGCGGGGAAGCGGAGACGACCAACATCATCATCGTGCGGGAGCTCCTGCGGCTGCTCGGCAAAGCGGAGTCGCTGATCAAGTATGTCACTGACCGTCCCGGCCACGACCGACGGTACGCGATGGACATCGCGAAGATCGCGGCGACGCTGGGTTGGACTCCGCAGCGCGATCTGAAGACGGGACTCGCGGAGACGGTCGAGTGGTACCTCAGCAACCGCACGTGGTGGGAACGCGTCCTCAGCGAAGCGTATCGGGCGGCGCACGCGCTGTATCTGAACGGTTGACCGAACGGTCTGTGTTTCGTGTACTGGTCCTTGGCGCTGGCGGGATGCTCGCGCACGATCTTCGCGCGGAAGCCCCCGGCGACGTGGAGCTGGTCACGCGTACTTCGCGCGAAGTCGACGTCACCAATCCGGACGCTCTGAGCGCTGTGATCGCTCAGGTGACCCCCGACGTGCTGATAAACTGCGCCGCCTATACCGACGTTGACGGGGCTGAATCTCACCAGGAGCGAGCATTCGCCATCAATGGGGACGCGCCCGGTCTTATCGCGGCTGCACTGGCACGCCAACGTCGGCCCGATGCCGCCTCCGACGCCCTCTTGGTCCACTACGGTACCGATTACGTGTTCGATGGATCCGGGTCGCGACCGTACCGCGAGGAGGATCGGTGCGCGCCACTCGGGGTGTACGGCGCCTCCAAGTTGGCGGGGGAGTTGAAGATTGCCCAGGAGGGGCGTCGCTACGTCATCCTGCGCACCCAGTGGCTGTACGGGCTCCACGGCCGCAGCCTTCCCCGGACCATGTGGGAGCGGGCCACCGCGCGCCTCCCGACGAAGGTCGTGAACGACCAGACGGGACGGCCCACCTATAGCGTCGACCTTGCTCGGGCCACCTGGCGGCTCCTGTCGGTCGAGCGCCGGCGCGGCGCCGCGTCGACGCAGGGTGCGGTGCCGGAACGGATCCTGCACGTGGCCAATAGCGGACGCGCGACGTGGTATCAGCTCGCTCAGCGCGTGTTTCAGCGCGCCGGCACTCCGGAGCTGCTTACGCCCTGCTCGACCGCCGATTTCCCGAGGCCGGCGAAACGGCCGGTCTGGTCGGTCCTCGATACGACGCGATCCGAGGGAATCCTCGAGCGGCCTCTTCCCAGCTGGGAGGACGCGCTGGATCGGTTTCTTGACCAGCTCGCAGAGCACACCACGTGAGAGTCATCAAGACGGAGCTGGACGGCGTCGTGATCATCGAACCCCGCGTGTTCGAGGACAGCCGTGGCTCTCTTTTTGAGAGCTATCAGGCCGAACGCTACGCTGCCGCGGGACTACCGGAGCGGTTCGTGCAGGACAATCAGTCCCACTCGATCGTTGGCACGATCCGGGGATTGCACTACCAGTTGCGACACCCCCAGGCGAAGCTCGTCCGGGTCATCCGGGGGTCCGTCATCGACGTGGCAGTGGACATCCGGCGCGGCTCGCCGACGTTCCGTCACTGGGTTGCCGTAGAGCTCTCGGCGGCCAACCAGCGGCAGCTGTTCATTCCCGAAGGGTTTGCGCACGGGTTCTGCGTTCCGCTGGAGCCGAGCGACGTCGAATACAAGTGCTCCGCGTATTACGTGCCGGACGACCAGCATGGAATCATCTGGAACGATTCTTCACTGGCGATCTCGTGGGCGATTGCCGAGCCGCACCTCTCCGAGAAGGACAGGCTCTACCAGCCCCTGACAGACGATCGCACGGATCTGCCGACCTTCTGAGGGGCGGCGAGCAAACGACGGCAAACACTGGTACTCCCACCCAACCACTCCGCCCACTAAGTTCTTGTCCTGCGCAAGCCGACCCGGTAGCTCAGTTGGTAGAGCAGCGGACTTTTAATCCGCAGGCCGCGGGTTCGATCCCCGCCCGGGTCACTGCGTAACCACCTCGCGTCGCCGCACGTAGCCGACGGCTCGTGCATG
>Ga0066659_10001047_pt1 | contig 11553 bp, 15 predicted proteins | sample GraSoiAngelo_108_FD_75176 | JGI IMG/M metagenome (GOLD analysis project Ga0066659, IMG submission 75176) | Grasslands soil microbial communities from the Angelo Coastal Reserve, California, USA - 14_0903_09_40cm | ecosystem: Environmental > Terrestrial > Soil > Grasslands | place: USA... | reverse complement strand
TCGCACATGGTCGAGACAGGCAACCGTGAGATTGTTGAGAAGTTCTTCCAAGCGCTTAATGCTCACGACTGGGAAAGCATGGAACGGTTTCTTGATGCCGAATACGTGTGGGAAATGCCGCAGTCAGGCGAACGCATTCGTGGGCTGGCAAACAACCGAACGACGAATGAGAACTACCCAGGGCTGCCCAACGTTAAGACTCATAGGATCACCGGGAGCCCGGACAAGTGGGTCACGACGCCCAGCTTTACGATTCTCAAGATCACTGGTACGGGTGACGACTACACGACGGGGTCAGTCGCCACCTACCCGGATGGGAGCGTATGGCACGCGGTCGACATTTTCCACTTCCGTGCAGGAAAGATCCTCCACCACGTCGCCTACTTCGCGGCCGCCCTGGAAGCTCCTGAGTGGCGGGCCCGATGGGTGGAACGCTTCTAAGGCGTTCCACTGGTATATCCGCAGAAATCTGTCTGGCCCGCCTGTTGGAAGGCTTGCCGAACTGGTTCCGTGACCGCCTTGCGTGGCACATTTGATGGGAGTAACATTCGCGCGAAATGGTTTCACGGCGATTGCGGCAGCGGACGCCACGCCGTTACAGGATGGTGCAGCGCGCGGCGAGGGTCGATAAGACCCGGGATCAGATAATCCACGCTGCAGTCGCCATTCAGGCGAAGCAGGGGATCACAGAAACCAGCTGGGCGGCGATCGGAGCGGCCGCGCATCTTTCGACCGCAACCGTGTACCGGCATTTCGCGAGCCTCGACTCGCTGATTCCGGCCTGCGCGCAGGTCACGTTCGCCGCCGGCGCCCGCCTGCCGACCGCTACGGAAATCGAGAAGCTTTTCGCCGGGCTCTCGTCCACCAAGGAACGCCTTCAGACGTTGGTCGTGGAGTCATGCCGCTGCTATGAGCGCGGCGAGGGATGGCTCAACGCGTGCAGACGTGAGGCGCGAAATGTTCCCGCACTTGTGGTGGCTGTGCGGACCCAGGATCGCGCGCTGGATGTCCTGATTGCGGCCGCCGCGGGCCCGCGAGTGACTGGAGAGCGCGCGGCGGCAGTAAAAACGCTCATTGATTTCCCGTTCTGGAAATCGCTCGTCGATGCGGGCGTGCCCCGCCGGCAAGTGCCGTCAATCATCGCCGACCTCGCGTTCAGCCTGGTCGAGCAAAAAGAGAGGTAGACCATGGGCACCAAGACCAAAGACCGCGTCTACTCATTGGCCGACGGGGAGGGCCCCGCTTACTGGTTCGTCGGCGCCCTCTTGCAGCATAAGGCGGGCACGTTAGAGACAGAAGGGCGGTTGGCGTTGCTCGATCAGACCATGCCGCCCGGCTATGCCGTTCCGCGTCACATTCACTTCAACGAGGACGAGGCCTGGTACGTACTCGATGGCTCGATGACGTTCTACTGCGGCGAGCGGGTTATCGACGCGGCAGAGCGCAGTTGGGTATTCGCTCCCCGCGGCGTCGTCCACACCTTCAAGGTTGGGACCAAAGGAGCTCGAGCGCTGACATTAGCTTTTCCGTCAACATTCGCGGACTTCGTGGCCGAGATGGGCGAACAGGCCGCTAAGCTCACCGTACCTCCGCCAGGTCCGGTCGATGAGCGACGTCTGTCCGAGGTGGCGCACGAATACGGAATCGAGATCGTCGGACCGCCTCCGGACTAGGACCTCGGCCGCATCTCGGGACGCACTCTGCATTACGGTCCGGATTTGCGGTTAGCTCGGTTCGAGTTGGGTATCGGATTGGTGGGCCGTAGTTTCCGTAACGGGAACCGAATCGAAATCGTCGGTTTGACCGTCAGGCTCGGCGGGCCCGTCGATTGACATCGGCACGAGCGTCGATCGTAACGATCTGGATTCGGCGCTCTACCTAGTCGATACGACGTCGTATGAGTGGCCGATTATCAAGTGTCCCGAGGCGGTACTCTCAGTGAGGAGCCTGGGGCGTTCCCAGGCTCCCCTTTGGGGGGCTACCCCACTAGTCCTCATTGAGAACGAAATCAAAGTAACCCTTTGAGCCGCTCACCTTGATCTCCAAGCTCTTATCGAAAAGGGGGTTGGGCTGGTTGCGCGGCGAATTTGGAAATAGATACAACTGGGTGAACAAGATCGCGCCGTTTGGAGCCCGGACCATCACGTGGATGTGCTGCCAATATTCCCCGGGGATCACAGTTTCCAGCCGGTATGCGCCGCGCGCGTCGGTCGACTGGTGACCCTGGAGACGGTAGCCGGTCGTGTCGTAAACGCCGTTGCCGTCTGCCTGCCAGAAGTCGAGGACAGCTGCCGCGATCGGCTTGCATGAGCGTGTCAGTACATGCCCGGTAAGGCTGAATGGGGTGCCGACAACGCCTGGCTCGAGAAGCGATGTGCGCTCTGGCGATCCAGACTTGTGGTAGGGCCCTTCGCCCCGCTCAGGAGTTGTCCCGCCGTGGCAGATCGTGGGTGTGGCACTTGGCGCAGCGGTCGTTGGCGATGAGCTAGAGCACGCCGCAAGCATGACCAAGGCCATAAGCACCAGGCCGGTTCGCACGGCGCTCATTGAACACCGCATGGCTGTCGTCCGCACACATGCGTAAGTACGGAGACCCTGTCAAACATGTGGCGGGCCGTAGTTTCCGTAACGCGAACCACGCCACTCAATTGCCCGGCCGCCCTATCGCCCTCCGGAGAAAAAGCACGACGAGCGAGCGACAGGCTGACGCCTTAGGAGTCTAATGACCACCTAGCGAGTTTGACTCTGCCTCGCCAGGATTCGGCTGACCGACGCTTCGATCTCTTCGTCCTTAGCACCGAGCCGCCGCGCCGCTGACACCATGCGAGCAACCGCCTCGTCCAAGCGCTGGCGTCGCTCGGTTCGAGGGACGAATGCGACCTCGGCTACACGCGTGCCGAGCCATCGGCTGCAAACGACCATCCCACTCGCCTCTAGCTCCCGATATGCGCGCGCGACGGTCCCTGGCGCAATCTGCATATCAGCAGCCAGTTGTCGCACGGAGGGCAATGGGGTGTTGGTCCGCAACGTTCCGCTTTCGACCAGCTCGGTCACCTGGGCCCGTATCTGCTCGTAAACGGGCACGGGCGAGGCGATATCAACGGTGAGCTCCATGTCTCGAGCCTTAGGCGTGTAGCCCGCCTGGTGGGAATGACCTGGCGGTTTCGGCAATCCTGATCAGGCTAGCCAGACTCGCGATGGCGCCAAGGCCAGCCGCGAACCCAAGGATCGCAAGCGTCACTGCCAGTGGCCCGGTCCAGGCCAGGGTGCCTGGTGGCGAGCAGATGGAACCAAATATGATCGCCGCCGACAAGGAAACGCCGGCAAGAGGCACCAGACCAATCGCTACGCCGGCAGCGAGCAAGCGTCGCATCGAGGCCCGCCGGCTAGCTTCATCGGCGGTTGCACTGAGCAGGTCCGAATCGGGGCGCGCCCTCTCCACAATCCGTCGCATAGAGAGCTCGACCAGTAAAGCTCCGAGTATTAGCGCGGTGAGAGCGGGCCCTCCGTAAGACCACCCTGGCCACGGGCTGGCGCCGCCCATCGACCCATCAGTACACGCCAGCGTCAGCGACCTGCCATCCGTTCCACCTGCCAGGCCCGCGGCCACGACAGCAACTGCTGCCGCTCCAGCAGCCGCTCTCCACACCCAGATCCAGCGAGTTTGAACGTAGCGTTCGAAGCTCCTCCGGTCCAGCGATACACGACGAACCGTCCCCGACGGCGTGCTGGGCATCATCAACTCGCCCAGCAATAGGCCAGCGACATAACCACTGATGGCCAGAGGCGCAATGAGGAAGATTGCCCGCTGACCGAGACTGAATGCAGACGCTACGGCCAGGATGATTCCAATCAACCCGAAGCCCCAGCGCACGATTCGGCGTCGGCCGCGGCTTGGGTCTGGTGCTGCGGGTGGACTGGTTTTCCTGCTCCGGAATCTGTCGGCGGCTGCAATTCCCACGGCGGCAATGGCAACCAGGAAAACGAGGAACGGGATCAGCCTTATAGCCATTGTGCGCCAGTCTCCCTGTAGCGCTGTATCAGCACACTAGTACACTATCCACGGTGTGCATCGAAGTCAAGAGATTTCTCGAGAAGGGTTGAGAGCCTGGACAGCATCGCGCAACCTCCGGCTCCCGATTGCGCCGAGTGTGCGTTTACCAAAACAGTGGGCCGCGGTGGACTTGCACCACCTACCTCGCGGTAAGGGGGCTTGAGCGCTGCGCCCAATCCTCGCCTGATCTCAGGCCAGTTTCATATGGTGTCCGTCCGGCAGTACGCGAGACGAAGAGTTGACGGCCGGCCCTCGGCACAAATTGGTGAATGAGGACGGCCTCGCTGGCCAAGCACCATCCGGAGCTCGAGGGTGTTTTCGGAACACTGAGCAAGAGCCGACCGCGTGTCCATGGAGAACGCCTTCAGCCGGCAAGGACGCCAACAGACGCCGGAAAGCGCCGTCGTTGAGTTACTGAATGCCACCCGACAATTGGCATCCCTGCCTTGGACCATCCGATCGACGACCGGATGTCGAAGGCCAAGGACTTATAGGGTCAGACGTGGTGGGCCGTAGTTTCCGTAACGCGAACCGCGACTTCGCGGTTGTCGGAGAGCCGATCACGCTCTGACTCTGCGACCAGCGACGACTTCGGACTTCCTAACTCCGCCTCCCAGGTCCCCAGTCAGGTCGGAGCGCTGGAAGGTCTCTCAGCCCCGGGTCCGGCGGGAGCGAAGTGTCGCCATCGTCAGCGCTCCATGCCCTTCCGTACTGATCTGGGATTGCGCCCCAACCGAAATATGCAAGCGGTCTATCGGGAACCAAGCCAACAGTTTCAACTGGATCGATCGGTGAACCGCCGACCGTGCATAGATGGGCCCAGTCGTCACCGAAGTCGAAGACATAGATGAACTGCTCCCCGGGATTGAGTCGCGCGAGGCTCAGGTTTTGCTCGTCGACAATCGAATCGTCGTCGTCTAACTCGGGATCGATAGTTCCGACGCGAGTCCCGTCCCCCAGCGTGAATTCATGCAGGTGTGACCTGTCCCACCTCGCGAATGCGTCGTCAATCGCCGTGGCCAGTTGGGCGAATGAATGAACAGTGGCTGCCGCAAAGATGCGACCGGGGCGCGGCCAGCAGCGCTCGCCACGGCCCTCGACCAGTTCAACCTGTATAGAAATCCATCGGTCAGGTCGCGGGCGTGAAAGTCGCCGTGATGCACCGCGAGCTCGGGCGCCGGTGCGTCGCGATTGGGTTCTGAACTCCGTCATGGGCGCCGCCGGCGCCGCCCATACGCGATCGACCTGTGCCGCACAGCTCTCACGACCACGCGCTCATGCCCGGACGAGCCCTCCAGCGTGTAAACGATCCTGTAGTTGCCTACGCGGGCAGACCAGCGGCCTCGGAGCCGACCTAGTAACGGCACTCCGACCCGGCGAGGCTCGACGGCAAGCGCTTCAAGTGTGTTGGCGACCGCAACTCTGAGGGGTTCTGGTAGTTTCCGAATGTCGTCGTGGGCGCCGCGCGTGAATACAAGCTCAGGCAAGCCCAAGCTCGCGCTTGACCTTTCCCCACGGAATCACACGACCTGCTGCCACATCTTCGTCGCTTGCCGCCAGATCGGCCATAAGCTGGGCATCGCCGAGAATCTCCAGCGTCTCAATCAGCGATTCGTACTCGGCTTGCGACATCACAACCGCCGAGGGCCGGCCGTTTCGCGTGATTACGACATGCTCATGGACGCGCTCGATCTCGTCGAGGAGTTCGGTCAAGTGGGTGCGGGCCTCAGTGAAAGGCAGGATTTTGGCCACGGCCAAATTGTACAGTATTTTGATCAGTGGGGTCGTGGTTTCCGTAACGCCAACCCAGAAGTACAAGATCCGAGCATCGATTTGACCTGAATCCGGATGACAGAGCCATCCGCGCCTAGTGGTCCATTCTCCGAGGCACTCCAAGCAGACCTTACAGTTGGGCGGGTGAGCCACCAAGGCCTCGAGGGGTGGTTCCCCGAGTGCATCAACCGCGGTATGGGCAATCTTGGTGGCGTGGTGTGCCTCCGCCCGGACCACGTGCCCGCCGACCTACCATCCAAGGATGCACCTGGTCAGTTGTCCGAACTGCAACATCTCGACGGCCACTGGTGGAAGTCCTGCGTGATATGCGACGCGCGGATCCTCGCGGATCCTTGGTCTTGGGGCGTGTACGCGCTTTGCCTCTCATGTGCGTGGCTATACGAGAAGTCAGGAGCAGACTGGCCGACGACCGCCGACCCAAAGGCGCGGCGCATATATCCTGACGATCACCCTCTGGGCTGCGGGCCGGTGAGGATTGCACCGCGGCCCAGATAACGCCTCGAGCCTTCCTCCGAGTGACTGTGGTTGGGCCCATCGGTTCGCGTTATGGAAAGCGGTCGACTTGTGGTGGGCCGCGGTGGACTCGAACCACCTACGGCCGCGCTAGCGCAATTGAGAGCGTTGTGCGACACGATGGGGAATGCCGAGCGTGAGGCGGCCTGTTATGTGGCTTGACGCCCCGGTATCGGTAACGCAAAGGTGGCGTAGCCCGCCCGACATCTAAGGAGGTCACCATGAGCTATTTCACCGAGAAGGAGACCGAGTATTTGCGTGGGCAACGGTTGGGGCGGCTTGCTACGGTCGGCAGCGATGGCTCGCCGCACGTCGTGCCCGTGGGCTTTCGCCTCGACCCTGACGGGCATGCGATCGAGGTCGGCGGTCATGGCCTGAGTGCCTCGAAGAAATGGCACGATCTGCAGGCTAACCCGCGGATCGCTTTTGTGGTCGACGATCTCGAGAGCGTCAATCCGTGGACGCCGCGCGGCATTGAGATCCGAGGGCGAGCCGAATTGCATTCCGACGGTGGCCAGAAGTTCGGCTCCGGCTGGGACTCCGCTTGGATCCGCATCATGCCGCACCGCATCGTCAGCTGGGGAATTGAGGGAGCACCGTTTTCGGCCGGCAGTCGCAAGGCGCGTTCCGTCAACGGCAACTGATTTCGAGATTTAGTGGTGGGCCGCCGCGGACTCGAACCACCTACCTCCGCTTTATTCCAGGCCTGAGCGGAATGCAGAAGGCGGTCACTCAGATCCGCCACTCTGCGTCGAATCGGGGTGTTATCAGGCGTGATTGGTCTCAGGGTAGGAAGCCTCTAGTCAGGGCGCGGCACGGCAGTGCGTTACGAGCTCTGCACGGTAACGGGGTCACGACCGAGTTAGCATTCGGATGCGGTCCTACTTGTGATTGCGAGGAGGAGCTCATGGATGCATCCGACGTGGTCACCATCGTTAAAGATCAAGTCGATGCTTACAACACGCGGGACATCGACGGCGTCATGCGGTACTACGCTGACGATGCGGTCATTCTGGACGGCTTCGGAGCTGTCATTGCGGAGGGTCGCGACGGGATCAGAGCGGTGTACGAGCGCGTCTTCACCAACAACCCGGAGTTGCATGCAGACGTCCCAACGGCTTTCAGCGTCGGCAACTGGGTCGCGATTCATTCGATAGCGGCGAACTGGGCGATGCAGGACGGCTCCAGGCAGCAAATGCAGTGGATCGAGGTCTACCAGGTGAGCAACGAGAAGATCAAACGAGTCCAGCTCTTCAGGTGACTTGCCCGCTGCACTCCGCTCGTTGATTACCCAGTGGTGGGCCGTACCTTCCGTAACGCGAACCCACCGACGATGGTGGGGCTAGCAACAGGCAACCTATGAATTTGGCTCCGTCACTGCCACGCCCTCGCCAGACGACGTCGCCGCGCTCACGATCGAAGGGTGGACCTGACCATGGCTGAGCGAGGCCTCCCACCCTTGTTCACGCCGGATTTCTACCGAAACCCCTATCCCGTCTACAGCGAGCTGCGCAGATACGATCCGGTGCACTGGGACGAAGAGCATCAACTCTGGGTGCTGACCCGATACACAGACGTGGCGGCTGCACTGGTAAGCCCCGGACTCGTGCGTGGCGCAGGAGAGCTGACCATGGAGGCGGACGATCCTCTCCGTCGAGTCCTATCGCGAATGATGCTCTTCTCGGAGCCGCCAAGGCACACCAGGCTCCGATCGCTGGCCAATCGAGCATTCACGCCGCGGCGAGTCGAAGGCATGCGCGTGCGAATCCAAGCGATTGTCGATGAGCTGTTCGAGCGAATCGGCGGGCGGCGCGACGTCGATGTAATTGCTGACCTGGCTTACCGGTTGCCAGTAATCGTCATCAGCGAGATGCTCAGCTTGCCCCGCGTCGATATCGGCCTGTTCAAGCGCTGGTCGGATGATGTCATCGCCTACTCGGCCGGAGCGATTGACATGGAAGAGCGGGCGCGCACCAGTGTCACGGCCTTGTTGGCGTACTTCAACGCAATGGTCGGCCGGCTGCGCCGCCAGCCGGACAACACGATCATGAGCGCGCTCGTCGAGGGGCAGATCGATGGCAGCCAGCTAGATGAGGAGGAGTTGCTTGCGAACGCCATCCTGCTGCTGATGAATGGGCACGAGACAACGACCGACACCATCGGGAACGGCGTGCTCGCGTTGCTGCAAAACCCCGACCAGCTCAAGAAGCTACAGGCTCACCCTGAGCTCATAGTGAGCGCGACCGAAGAGATGATGCGGTATGACGGAGCCGTTCAGCTCCGGGGCGTGCGGTCAGCCCAGGAGCTCAGGATGGGCGGTAAGGAGATTGCCTCCGGCCAGACGGTCTACATGGTGGTAGGCGCGGCCAACCGGGACGCCGAACAATTCGCAGAGCCGGACCGTCTCGACATAGAGCGATCGCCAAACCGGCATCTTGAGTTCGGCCAGGGTATTCACTTTTGTCTGGGAGCTGCGCTTGCCCGCGCCGAATCGCAGATCACAATCCACTCTCTGCTGGTGAGGTGCCCCGGATTAGAACTGGGGACTGACCTGCTCGAGTGGAAATCCGTCCCAGTCTTTCGCGGCTTGAAGTCGTTGCCCGTTCAAGTATGAGCATGCCGAGGCGAGGTGAGTGGTGTCCCACGTTCCCACAATACGAACCCCGCCGAACTATTCGAAGGTACGGGCTTCGCCTGGACGATGGTTGCTACGGGCGCCAAACAGTTCGAAGTAGTTGCCGCGGTCAGACCGGTTCGAGCTTAAACACAGTGTGCTGTGGTGCGATGGCGGCGAACTCGGCGTCTGACGATTGCGGCGTGGCGCCAAAGTAAGGCCGCAACATCCGGCCGCTACCGAGACCGATCCTCGCTCGGAGGAACGGTACGCGTTCGGAGACGGGAACTTCCCTCAGGCGGACATCCTCGCGCACGGCACCCCGGCTCAGGGTCACCCGACCAGCCACACGCGCGTTCCTGACGGTGTTCGTTTCGCCGAAAACTGCGACCCAGTAGCGGTCACCCGACCGTTCCACGAGCCAGATCGGCGTCGAGTATTCCCTACCAGTCGTCCGGGTGCGAACCGTCACCAGCCGAATGGCCTTTGGTCCCATCCCGCCACGCACAAGGCGAGCAAGCAGCCCGTTCCCGACCCGCTTCCCCATCGTGTGCCTGTATTCCTTCAGGCGCCTAGTATCGCGCCACCGCAATCTCAGAAACTGGCACGACCTTACGTCCGAAGACGACCGAGAATGCCGACAGGTTGCCATCGCGGAGCCTGACGAAGCCGAACATCTGGCTCGAGCCAGGCGGCCAGCAGCACCGTCATAAGTCCCAGGACGAGCGGTACCACGGCCCCGGATCGGATGCCTCCGAAATAAAACATCACGAATCCTATCCCGCCCAAGGCAAGGGCTAGCACGGTGGCTCCGGCCACTCTGGCCGGACTGGGACGCAGCGTGATGTCGGGGTCTGCGGGCATCCTTGTGGACTCTATCGACTTGCTTCGCGACCCTGGCCCCACCTTCCCAGAGGGGCACACGCTCGGCCCCGGTGGCGTGGCGACTGTCTACATAACGAGTTTCGGCGTTATGCGGTCTGTTTGAGATCAGAAACAATGGTGGGCCGCGGTGGACTCGAACCACCTGCCTCCGAGTTAGACACGGCTGGGCGCTGTGCTAACGAGAGTGGAGCCGCGAGCGAAAGCCGTCGAGTTATGTGCTGCGCTCGAAGCCAAACGCTGAAGGGCTGGTGGTGGCCCCAGACATACCCAACTCGAATCCTGCAAGTTCAGAGAGCTCACCTTCGGCTTGAGGGGCGATATGCAGGCGCTCGCCGCGTCCGATTACTAATTGACCGCAAGGAACGCCTTTACTACATCGGCAAGAAGGTCTGGGGCGCTGACCATCGCAACGTGCTCCTGCCTTGGCATGACGACGATCTGAGCGTTCGGCAAAGCTCCGGCGATCACCTCCGTACCTACCCGCATGGCAGGTGAACTGGCACCGCCAAGCAGAAGAAGCGTCGGGATCCGAACGTCGGCCAGGCGCCCTGGATCGAGCTTGAAACTGATCTGGATGATGCTGTCGTAAGGGAGTGATCGGGCACATTGAAGCGCCTCCTGCCACATCGGCGTGCCGCGCCTTGCTTCCACGGCAGTGGGTGGCAGTCTGGGACCCTCGAGTAAGAATGTGGCCACCGCGTCGTCAAGTTTGGCCGCCCGAATGAGCCCAAACAATCGATCCGGCAAGTCAGAGGCGCGGGGCTCTTCGACGCCGGGAAAGTAAGGTGGCTCGTACAGCACCAACCGGCGAATCGGGAGTCCAGTCAAAGCGGCCTGGATTGACAGAAGGGCGCCTGACGAGTGGCCAAGCAGATCGGCAGTCCCGCCTGTGGCATCGATGACTGCAGCTATGTCGTCGATTTCACGCTCGGGGGTCTAGCCATTTGCATCACCGCTGCCGCCGCGACCACGGCGATCCATGACGCAGACAGTGGCCTGTCCCGAAAGCAGGTCCGCTACCTTGAGCCAGCGCCGATGGTCATAGAGCGCCCCGCCGACGATTACGAGCGTGCGACCCCGACCGACCCGAAGGTAGGCGATGCGCACACCGTCGGCAGATACCGTTGCCTGGATCCTGCCGCCTGTGCTCACGGATGAAGTCTAGGTTTCGACCAGTACGGCAGGTTTCGAGTTGTGTATGGAAGGATGGGCCGCCGTGGACTCGCACCACGCTCCTCCACGGGTCCCGCCGAATGTTTGGACTCAGCACTTGTGGATGTCCTCGGCAGCGACCAGAGTAACCGTGTCCGATATGCCAGCTCCCGGTTAGTCGTCCCGGTAGACGGCCAACCGGTGGAAAGGAGGTTTGACATGGGCGGTGCATTGGAGGCGGCTACCCGACAGTATTTCGATTTCGTCGACCGAAAGGACGCCGAGGCGATCATCGAAGCAGGAACGGAAGACATTCAAGCAGTCGACGAGATCTCTCGCCGATGGATGCGCGGCATCAATGAGCTTGGCACTTACATCCGAGACTTGTTGAAGATGGTCGAGGACGTTCACACGTCGATCAGCAATGTCCACGAAACCCTGCAAGGAGACATCGGGATTTTGACGTGCTGGATCGAGCAGGACTACACATTGGACGGAAAGCGAATACATGTCTCCGCGCCTACGACTGTGGCCTTCAGGC
>Ga0066659_10001046_pt1 | contig 11556 bp, 7 predicted proteins | sample GraSoiAngelo_108_FD_75176 | JGI IMG/M metagenome (GOLD analysis project Ga0066659, IMG submission 75176) | Grasslands soil microbial communities from the Angelo Coastal Reserve, California, USA - 14_0903_09_40cm | ecosystem: Environmental > Terrestrial > Soil > Grasslands | place: USA... | reverse complement strand
GGCCTGTTCACCATCCGCCGCTGTACTCACAGCGTAGCCGTATGCTTTGAGCAACTCGACAATCATCTCAAGCGTGGATACATCGTCTTCGACCACCAGGATGGTTCTTGTTGGCGCTGCGCCCCCACGAGACCGGAGGCAGCGCTCCACAGCAGCTAGCAAGGTCGCCTTATCTACTGGCTTAATCAAATACTCGTCGGCACCGAAAGCGGTTCCGATGCTAGGCTGATCCACGATGGTCACCACAATAACCGGTATCCTTGCCGTGCGTGGGTCATTCTTCAATTGCAGTAGAACCTCCAGCCCGTGAACCGGACTCATAAGCAGGTCCAAGGTGATGGCATCTGGCTGCAGTTCAGCGGCTATATCCGAGGCGCGTTCCGGCTGATCACATTTCAGGGTCTCATAGCCTGAAGACGCGAGTTGGGATTGGATGAGTTGCCCGGTCGCCGCATTGTCCTCAACGACGAGAATGCGCGGGGCGTTGCGCGCCCTGGGCACGACTCCGGAGGTCTGATCGGGTTGGCCCGGAGCGATCGCAACGAGAGGAAGAGAAAAATAAAAGCAGGTACCACCGCCGGGCTGGCTTTCGATCCCCAGTTTACCTCCGTGCAGTTCGACCAGGCGCGCGGTGATGGCAAGTCCCAACCCCGTGCCCTCCGTAGCGGTGCCCGCTTGTGTCAGGCGAAAGAACGCTTCGAAGATCCGCTGCTGTTGTTCGGGTGGAATTCCGGGGCCATCGTCGCGCACTTCCACCCTGACTTGGTCCTCCAGCTGACGGGCGGCCAGCTCAATCCGGCCACCCGTTGGTGTGAACTTGATCGCGTTGCCAGCAAGATTCATGAGCACTTGCTTAAATCGCATAGCGTCGGCGTGAACATGCAGATTACCCTCGACCTGCTGGAGTAATGCTTGCGATTTCTTTTCCGCCAGAGGGTAAAGACTGCTGATCACGTCGGCAAAGGCAGACGCGACCTTCACATCCTCGCGAGTAAGCTCCATTTTGCCAGCTTCGATTTTGGAAAGGTCAAGAATATCGCTGATTAGTCTGAGAAGGTGTTCCCCGCCGGTATGTATGTGGTCGATGTAGCGCCGCTGGCGGTCGTTCACCGGGCCGTAACGCTCATCGGCAAGCAGGTCGGAAAAACCAAGAACGGCGTTCAACGGCGTGCGCAGTTCGTGGCTCATGGTGGAGAGGAATTGATCCTTGAACTTACTTGTGCGTTCCGCTTCTTGCTTTGCGTGTATGATGAGCTCGTGCGTGCGCTTGTGTTCGGTGCTGTCACGCGTGACCTTTGCGAACCCGCGCAACCGTCCCGTGCCGTCGCGCAAGGCGGTAATCACCACGTTGGCCCAGAACCGTGATCCGTCCTTGCGCACGCGCCAACCCTCGTCTTCGTATCGCCCGAGCTCTGTGGCAACTTTCAGTTCATAGGCAGGCTTGCCTCGTTCCACATCCTCCGTTGGGTAGAAGCGGGAAAAGTGTTGGCCCACGATCTCCTGAGCCTGGTAGCCCTTGATGCGTTCGGCCCCCGCATTCCAACTGGCAACGACTCCTTGCGGATCCAACATCAGAATCGCATAATCCGTCACTTCCGAAACCAGCAGACGGAACCGCTCTTCACCTTCCCGCAGGGCCTCCTCAGCCTTCTTACGCTTGGTAACGTCCGTTGCCACGACCAGGCGGGCGTTTTTATCCCCATAGACGAAGGGATGCGAGGTAATTTCAACATCGATCAGAGTTCCGTCTTTCTTGCGATGTTTCGAGATGCCGGCGGCTTCCGTGTCCGGCGGCGCCTTCCCGGTGCTTTCGAGCAGTGTTGGTACATCTTCCGGTGGGTGAATGTCCTTCATCGTCAGGGACAGAAATTCTTCGCGGAGGTAGCCATAGTTCCGGACGGCAGAACGATTGGCGTCTAGGATGGCCAGGGTCTGCAGGTCATAAACCCACACGGGATGTGGATTACTGTCGAATAGCAGATGGTATCGCTCCTTGGATTGGCGAAGCGCCTCCTCCGCTCGTTTGCTCTCGGTGATGTCGTGGAAAACGACAACGCCGCCCTGCAGGGCGCCTCCCTCGCCTCTGAGAGGTCTGCCCGTAATACTAAGTAACCGGCCGACCGGCACTTGCGCGTTGCGGATAAAGAGTTCTACGGCGTCAACACTCTCGCCCCGCATGGCCCGCACCAAGGGCAGTTCGTTGGATGGATACAGGGTCACGGTGTCAGGCAAATAGCTGCCATACTGATCAGACCACTGGTCGGGAGTCGTGTCCGTGGCACCGATGCCCAAGACCTGCTCGGCGGCCGCATTAAAGAGGAGAAACTTCCCGCCGAATCGGCCACAACCACACCATCGGCGATACTTCCCAGAATCAGTTGCAGAAGTTCCTTTTGCCGTCTGGTTTCCTCTTCTGCCTGATTCTTTGCGGTGATGTCCCGGAAAACGAGCACCACCCCAAGCCCTTCGCCACTGTTCGTGAGAATGGGCGCCGCGGTATCTTCAATGTCGTATTCCCTGCCACCTTTGGATAGTAAGAGAGTGTGGTCGGCCAAACCGACGACCTTCCGTTCGCGAAAGACTCTCTTGACAGGGTTCTCGATGGGGCTCCGCGTGTTTTTGTCCACGATGTCAAACACCAGGTCCATGGACTTGCCCATGGCCTCCGCCCCTGTCCAACCAGTGAGCGACTGGGCGACGGAATTCATAAAAGTTACCGCGCCATTCATGTCCGTGGCAATCACCGCATCACCGATACTTCCGAGAGTGGTCGAGAGCAACTTTTCGCTTTTTGCCAGGGCTTGTTGTGTGTGTTTTCGATGGGAAAGCTCACGGATCGAGGTTGCAAAAACCAGTAACAGCAGCATCAGGCTTACTAGGTTTCCGGCCAGAACTATACGCCTCGTGCCGGTCAGTGCCTCCGCCATCTCTTGAGAGCGAACATCGCGGAGATTATTCTCCTGGTCTGCCATCTCCGTGAGTACCGCCCGGATTCTGTCCATCAATTGCTTTCCCTGGCCTCCGAGAACCACCTGGGTTGCGCCTGCCAATCCGCGCTTCCTGTGGAGATCGATCGTCCTCTGGAGTTCCGCCAATTTGCCGGCAATGAGTGGTTCGAGCGTGGCGATGCGCTTCTGCTGCTCCGGATTGTCGGAAGTGAGCTTCTTCAGTTCGTCAGTTACCCGATCGAGGTTCTTTATCGCTTCGTGATAGGGTTCCAGGTAGGCCGCATCTCCCGTGAGGAGAAAGCCGCGCTGCCCAGTTTCTGCATCAACGACTCGAGCTCTCGTCTCATCGAGTACCCTGCCGAGTTCGTAGCTGTGCCTCCGCGCCTGGGCGGTTTTTGCAACGCGGACCGTATCCCGGTACGATTCCCAGCCAACCAGCGGCAGGATGACCGCGGCCGCAAGGAATCCCGCGAGGATCAGGCTCCTCTCGAGTCGCCATCGCATCGTTACACCGCCTTGCCAGCTAGCTTGGAAATAATGGTTAGTTGAACTACCGCGCCGGCTGCAGCGGCACGGAGCCGAGGACGATTGTTTCGAATTCGTCGAGAATGGAAGCGTCCCACCAGCCGCGTTTTACTTCCTCCCTCATGATGGTAAAGGCGTTCTCCAAGGGAAGAGCCTGGCGATATGGCCGGTCAGTCGTTAGCGCGTCGTAGATGTCGGTGATTTGAAGGATGCGCGCGGTGAGTGGAATTTGCTCGCGTTCCAGCCCGTCTGGATACCCCGAACCGTCCCACTTTTCATGGTGGTGGCGAATGATCGGCAGGACATGGCGAAAGGATCGGAGCGGACTGCAAATTCGTTCGCCGATGATGGTATGTTGTTCCATGATTTTTCGTTCTTCCGGAGTCAGCGGTCCAGGCTTGAGCAGGATGTGCTCTGGCACGGCCAACTTGCCGATATCGTGCACCAGACCGCCTCGGCGCAGAGCTACGCGCAGGTCCTCAGGCAACCCCAGCTTCTCCCCCAGCGCAACTGAATATTTCGAAAGGCGGTCGCAGTGCCCTTCGGTATAGGGATCCTTCGCCTCGATACTCAGGGCGAGGCTGAACAGTACGGTCTCGGCGTTGTCCAGCTCGTCGGTGAATTGCTTCAAGCGCAGCAGGGAATACACGCGAGCCAGCAATTCGTGCTTATTCACGGGCTTGTTGAGAAAATCATTAGCGCCGCACATGATCCCGTGGATGCGGTCGGCGTCACTGTTCAAACTGGTGAGCAATATGACGGGAATCAAGCGGGTTTCCGGCTTGGACTTCATCGTCTGGCAAAGATCAAATCCGGTTGGACGGGGCATCACCACATCCAGCAGTGCGAGATCAATAGTGTCGCTATTCAGCTGCTCTAGCGCCTGCTGGCCATCCGCTACACAGACAACCTGATAACCCTCCGCGCTCAGCAGAGAAGAGAGCAGATCGCAGTTAGCTTCGCTGTCATCGGCTACCAGGATGGTTCCTCGGTGGCCTTGCGGAGCTGACACATCGCCTCCCTAACGATCCTCTCGATCGCACAAGAAGGCTTCGGAGGGTGCACTCTTGTCGAAAGATGGAACCGAATCTATCCGGCCCAGGCAACTGACAACCATCGCGCGAGGCCTATTCGAAAGTATCTCAAACTTGTAAGAGTTTCTCGACGCCGTCCCGTGCCATGCTACCAAGCAGTAAATAACGCGAGTTTGGCGGGGACTACGGGACTCGAACCCCTGAGCTCCCGCGTGACCGGCCGTTGTTGTATCCAACGGAATTGGCGCCGGGGCAATCCATGAATGGTCTGGCTTGCCTACCCGATGGTGGATGATTCATTCATGCGAGAGGAGCGGATAAAAATCATGGCAAGCTGTGACTGGTCCGCGTGTCCCCGATTAAAACAGCCGCTCCGGGTCCTCAGTGTGACTTTGTCGGTAGAGAGCTGCGGACCTTGGCATAACCCGGCTTGATTACGGAGTAGATGAAATCGCAACGCTGGCCATAGGGCAGGAAGGCGCTCTTCATCGCGTTGATAGTGATCTTTTCGAAGTTCTCCAGGGACAGGCCAAAAGTATCCTGAGCGGCCTCGAATTCTCGGGTCATGGTCGTGTCGCTCATCAACCGGTTGTCGGTGTTCAGCGTGACGCGGAATTTCTCCTGAAAAAAAATCTTAAAGGGATGCTCGGACAGACTGCGCGCAGCCCCCGTATGGACGTTGCTGAGAAGGCAAATCTCCAGCGGAATTCTTTTGTCGAGAATGTATTGCCCGAGGTCGCCCAATTTCACTGCCTTGCCGTCTCGGACGGCAATATCATCGATTAATCGTGTCCCGTGACCGATGCGGTGTGCCCCGCAGTACTGAATGGCCTGCCAGATCGATTCCTTCCCAAATCCCTCGCCAGCATGAATGGTGATGTTGAAATTCTGTCGCTGAATATAGTGAAAAGCTTCCACGTGCTTCTTGGGAGGAAACCCACCTTCCTCACCCGCCAAATCGAATCCCACAACTCCCCGCTCGCGAAAGTCAACAGCGAGTTCCGCCATTTCGAGCGACACGTCCATATTGCGCATGGCACAGATAATTAACCCCGAGGAAATTCCAAAGTCCTTTCTGCCTCGCTCCAGGCCCTTCAGGACGGCAGAGACCACCTGTTGGTGACTCAATCCCTTCCGAGTATGGAAAACCGGAGCAAAGCGGGTCTCAAAGTAGACCACGCCATCCCGGCTGAGGTCTTCCGCTTGTTCATAAGCCACTCGCTCGAGCGCCTCTTCGGTTTGCATAACAGCGATTGTGTGTGCAAAGCCTTCCAGGTACTTTGGCAGGCTTCCCTGGTTGGCCCCTTGGTGGAACCAGCGTGCCAGCTCTTCGGGATCTTCAGTCGGAAGTTGGTCGTATTTTAGGCTTCTTGCCAATTCAAGTATGGATTTCGGTCTCAGCACACCGTCCAGGTGTTCGTGCAACAGAACCTTGGGGAGACTCCTCAATAATCCGTGATCCAGTTTCATGGAGGCCTCCGGTTTCCTCGATCACTGCCACAGAATAAAACACTGTCGACCCGTGGAAGACTTGTCGTACAGTGCCATCGCTCGCGAATCTAGATTTTGGCGAAAATACTAGTTGGCGACTCGCCGTGCTTCGCGGAAATGATTGCGACCGCGCGCCATGACAACTTGCGGGCCTTCAAATCAAAATTCTGACAATAATTCTTCGATTTCGTATCAGCTGCTCCTGGCCTTCCGTTCGCGGTGACTCTACGGCAAAGTATATCGAAATAACCGCGGCTCAGATCCAGCTTTGAAGCTTTTCATGCTTTGACATCCGCCCCGGCCTAAAGTCCGGAGCGGTATGGCCCACCGGTAATCCAGTTAAGCCTGGACTGATCGTCGTGAACGCCAAGCGGAAGCCTTCAAAAACTCCGGCGGCTGCGAATGCCTCTGGCGGGAACTCCAGATACATGCGGGCGCGGTCCGTTTGACACCCAATCTCCGTCGGCCTATAGTCGTGCACCTTTTTATTTAAGGGGAAACTTCTTGCTCGAGCGCGTCTTTCATCTTCAAGAAAATCAGACCACCGTGCGTCGCGAGTTGCTCGGGGGGCTGACCACCTTCATGACCATGGCCTACGTTGTCGTGGTCAACCCGCGGATCCTCGCTGAAGCGGGCATGCCTGTTGACGGCGTTCTGTTCGCCACTTGTATTTCCGCCGCGGGGGCCACGCTCATCATGGGCCTTTGGGCCAACTACCCGATCGCGCTGGCGCCGGGCATGTCCCTCAACGCCTACTTCACCTATTCAATTGTTCTCGGCCGCGGCGTGCCCTGGCAGACCGCTCTCGGCGTTGTGTTCCTTTCCGGACTTCTCTTTCTGCTCCTGACGCTTAGCAAAATCCGCGAACAGATCGTCAACGGCATTCCCGATTGCCTTAAATACGGCACCGCCGCCGGCATCGGCTTATTCATCGCCTTCATTGGCTTGCGCAACGCGAATATCATTGTCGCCAATCCCGCCACCTTCGTCGGACTGGGCAAATCCTCCGACCCGCAAGTGCTTCTCGCAGCCGCTGGACTTATTCTCATCGCCATTTTGATGGCCCGCGGCGTTGGCAGCGCTATTCTCCTCGGAATCGTGGTCATCACGTTCGCCGGCATTCCTCTCGGACGCAGTCACTGGCCCGCACATTTTTTCTCGCTGCCGCATCCGTCCGGCACATTTCTGAAGTTGGACTTGCGCTCGGCTGCAAAACTGGGCCTTGGCGAACTCATCTTCGTGTTTTTCTTTGTCGACCTCTTCGACAATGTGGGCACGCTGGTTGGCGTCTGCGAGGAAGGCGGCTTCCTGCGCGACGGGAAGCTGCCGCGCGCGAGCCGCGCGTTGCTGGCCGACGCTTTCGGCACGCTGTTCGGTGCCCTCACCGGCACATCCACAGTCACTAGTTACATCGAAAGCGCTGCCGGAGTCGCGGCTGGTGCGCGGACAGGACTCGGCAATGTGGTCATCGCCGCGCTCTTCCTGATGGCGATGTTTTGCGCGCCGCTGGTCGCTGCGATTCCCGCTTACGCTACCGCTCCCGCCCTCATCCTCGTTGGGGCGCTCATGTGTAGCGCTGTTGCCCGCGTCAACTGGCGTGATTTCAGCGAAGCCTTTCCCGCCTTCCTCACGCTCGTGGCCACGCCACTGACCTTTAGCATCGCTACGGGCCTCAGTCTTGGCCTCCTGTCCTTCACCTTCGTTAAGCTCGGGACCGGAAGACACCGCGAAATCAGTCCGCTGATCTGGGTTCTCAGCGTGCTCTTCCTGCTCCGCTACGCCTTTCTTGGCGCGGAATAAGTTGCACCTGCCGTTGTTATTGGACCAAAACTCCGCCAGACCTTGGACCTGGTTTGCGTAACAATATTACAGCCCACTCCACATGCTATTCATGGCAAACAATTCTCGAATTTTGACGCTTGACAAGAATGAACATGGTTTGGGAAGGCTACAAGTGGAGCCGAACCCGCGATGAAATCGAAATGAGGCCGGGAATTACACCGGAACCCTGGTGGAGATGGCCGCAGCTATGTTATTGATTTCAAGTCCGCCGGAGCTTTGGCGAAGGACAACATGAGCAAAGCAATGAAAAGCCTGAATCGCCGTCAATTCCTGCGCACCAGTGCCGCAGCTTTAAGCTTGGCGACACTGCCTCGCGCGCAACAGGTTGGTCCTAAAGCGAAGCGCGTCGGCCTGATTGGATGCGGTTGGTATGGGAAGACGGACTTATTTCGGCTACTCCAAATTGCGCCTGGCACCACTCCCGTCGAAGTTGTCTCGTTGTGCGACGTGGACCGGCGCATGCTAGCGGAGGCGGTCGAGTTGGTTGCCGACCGACAAGATTCGAGAAAGAAGCCCCGCAGTTTCAATGACTATCGGGCCATGCTGGCGGAAAAGGATCTGGACATCGTGTTGATCGCGACTCCCGATCATTGGCATTGCCTGCCCATGATCGCAGCGGTGAAGGCGGGCGCGGATGTCTACTGCCAAAAGCCCATCAGCGTTGACGTCATCGAAGGCCAGGCCATGTTGGCAGCGGCCCGCAAATACAACAGGGTGGTGCAGGTCGGGACGCAAAGACGGAGCACGCCACACTTGATTGATGCCCGAGACAAAGTGATCCGCGAAGGCAAATTGGGGAAAGTCGGGCTAGTGGAAATCTACTGCTATTACCACATGCGGAACGAAAGTAATCCACCGGACACGGCTCCGCCCGACTACCTGGATTATGAAATGTGGACCGGTCCCGCTCCCATGCGGCCCTATAACCCGCTTATCCACCCGCGAGGTTGGCGGGCATTCATGGAGTATGGCAACGGCATCATCGGCGACATGTGTATCCATATGTTCGACATGACGCGTTGGATGCTAGAGCTGGCCTGGCCCAAGCGCATCAGTTCGAGCGGGGGAATTCTGGTGCAGCGCCGCAGCAAGGCCAACATTACAGATACGCAGATTGCTACGTTTGAATACGATGACCTAAAGATAGTGTGGCAGCACCGTACCTGGGGGGATGCTCCGGACCCGAAGTATCCCTGGGGCGCGACCTTTTACGGCGACAAGGGCACACTGAAGGCCAGCGTGTATAGTTACGATTTCAACCCTTCGGCAAAAGGCGAGCGTCCCATTCATCAAGACGTTGTCTACGAATTGGATCAGTATCCTGAGGACAAAACAGAAAAGGATCTCGAGAAACATTGTGCGCCGGCGATTCGCCAGCATATGAAGGACTTCATGGCCGCAGTGGCGTCAAGGGGAAGGTCGGTGGCCGACATTGAGCAGGGTTATATCTCCACTGCCAGTTGTATTCTGTCGAACATTGCCATGAACCTAGGGCGCACACTGACGTGGGATGCGCCAGGTCAATGCGTGGTGAGTGATGATGAGGCGAATCGAATGCTGCGCCGCGAGTACCGGAGTCCATGGCTACACCCGACCGCCGACACCGTCTAACCGGGGCGAGTTCGTCCAACGTAGGAGAGGCGATGCGACCTAGCGCTTCGCTGTCTTGCAGATATATTTTTCGAGCGGTTGTGCTGGCTATGACGAGCTGGGCGTGCACCGGTGTGCTGGGTGTGCCTCCTCTGTTGCGCGACGCACAGGCCGCCACAGCCAAAACGGGGGCTTATCTCCCGGCAACGAGAGAGAACTACTTGAAGTGGGCGGACGAACGGAAGCGATGCTGCGCAAGGATGTGCTGGAGGTGTGGTTCCCGCGAACGGTTGATAACGAGAACGGCGGATTGCGCTCCAATTTTGCGCGCGACTGGACGCCACTCGCGAGAGGTGACGGAAAATTTTCTGTTTTTCAGGGACGCATGACCTGGATTGCTTTACAGGTGGCTATGCGAAGGCCCGAGCTAAAGGAGCAGTTTCTGGCCATCGTTAACCGGGGCGTGAACTACATGAGCGACGTAATGTAGGACAAACAGTACGGCGGATTCTACTGGGGCCTCAGCGATAAAGGTGAGACCTCTTCGTACTGCACCGATGGAAAGTGGCGCTTCATCAAGGAGGACCAAATCGATTCCCAGTTCCACGGCGTATATGAGTTGACCGGCACAAATGGGAAAGCGACGTCTCAAGATAAAGGGCGAATCTGGAAAGCTGCATACCATGACGGTCGCGCGCTGCTGAATGTTACGGAGCGCTTGAGAAGGCTGGCGAGACCAGCACCAGGTGAGTTACCGAAAGGTGGACCGTGAGAAGCGCTGGATGGCAAAGTTTTAATACCTGCAGGCGTGCTCACTGAGTCTATCACTATCGATAGGACGTGCCAGAATCTTGAACTTGTGCGACCCATCCAACCGTGCGGGGTAAAGGTTTTGTCCCAGACTGTATAGGTTAACTTCACACTCCATCTTGAACTGCATTGGCGGGTGCGCGCCGTCTTTGGATTCAAGTACGCCCTGGCCGACTGTTTTGACTGCTGATTTGGCCTGGGAGCGGGTGGCGGCAGTGACTGTTAATGTAAGCGGATAGTCTTCGGTCCGCTGGTCCATCGTTGAGCGGGTTGTCAAATTGAAAGCCTGACCGGACGACAAGAGATAATAGGATGCTCCACGGTGTTGCTTCCCATCATGAATTACGACCTGACCGCCGACGACGAAAAAGGAATCGCGATGCACAACGATTGCCGCGCTCTCATCAATTCCGATCCCCAGCAGTTCTGGGTGTGCCGATATGACGGCACCGAGGTCAGCTCTGCGACCACGGGTGTTGACGTGCTGGTCGATAGCAGAATTGGGCAGCAAACCGAAGCCTGTTTCATGTCCGGGAGACATCATAATAGTGTTGTCGCCATTCGGGTTTCCAGCATTCCCCGGTGCGCCTCGAACTAGGAATGATCCCTGAATGGTCGCCCCGGCAGACCCGCCGCCTACCACACCACCCCGCGCGACGAGAGCCTTAATCTCCCTTTCGACGGCTGTGCCGAGGTAGGCGTCCACAAGCCTCCATTGGCGTCCACCTGTCACCCATACACCTGAAGCATGTCGCAGGGACTCAACAAAACCCGCAGAGTTTGCCTGCGCGCGGTCTCTTGTATGCAGAACGGCGATATGCCTTATGTCATACTCGTTCTGAAAAGACTGTCTGAGGTTGTCCACGTCGATTTCATTATCAGAAAGTGCTGTTGGGATGACTACGAAGTTGGCTTGTGGTCCGCCAGCCAAGGCCACGAAACGCTCTTTGACCTCATTCGTCACTGCACCGCCGCCTTGAATTATCAACCAGCCGTTGGTCGGGCCGACCGTTTCAGAGCCTGTTTCATCCTTTGCGGTGTATCCGTCTGGGCGGCTAATGGCCTGCAGATGCGCGATGGCAAGCGGGAAGAGCAAGAACGCGAATCCGAAAAAGCGCGATACGGTACTGTTCATAATGATTGCTCCTGACTATTCTCCACGATCGCCAAGGCACCGAGCAACTCACAATGATCTGGGACAAGACTGTCGAGGCAAAGACTTAGGGAACTGCGTCGAATTGTTCTGGAAGTTTGCTCGCAAGAGCGGCGGCGCTAAAACGTCAGTCGACCTCCGAGCTCAATCAGTCGCGCATTGT
>Ga0066659_10001043_pt1 | contig 11561 bp, 7 predicted proteins | sample GraSoiAngelo_108_FD_75176 | JGI IMG/M metagenome (GOLD analysis project Ga0066659, IMG submission 75176) | Grasslands soil microbial communities from the Angelo Coastal Reserve, California, USA - 14_0903_09_40cm | ecosystem: Environmental > Terrestrial > Soil > Grasslands | place: USA... | reverse complement strand
GCGCTCGGCCTGACGGTCGGGGTCAACGTAGGCACAGCGGGCACCTTTGTGTACGACCCCGAGTATGTCGATGAGACGCATCCCGACCCGCGCCTGCAGCACTTCCGCCCCGCGAGCAAGAAGGAGGCGTACGCCGCGGACATCACCTACGCGACCAACTCAGAGCTCGCCTTCGACTACCTGCGCGACAATATGGCGCGCGACCTTACCCAGTGCACGCAGCGCGATCTCAACTACGCAATCGTCGACGAGGTCGACTCCATCCTCATCGACGAGGCGCGCACGCCCCACATCATCTCGGGCCAGTCGGATGAGTCGACCGAGAAGTACTACCAGTACGCGCGGTGGGCGGCGCGCCTGTCTGAAGGCGAGGACTTCGAGGTCGATCTGAAGCACAAGTCGGCTTCGCTGACCGAGACCGGCATCGCCAAGATGGAGCGCTGGACGGGGATCAAGAACATCTATGACCTCGAGAACGTCATCGAGGCGCACCAGATCAACCAGGCCCTGAAGGCGAAGTCGTTGTTCCTACGCGATCGCGACTATCTGGTCAAAGACGGCGAGGTGATCATCGTCGACGAGTTCACCGGTCGCACCATGCCCGGCCGTCGCTGGTCGGATGGCCTTCATCAGGCCGTCGAGGCGAAAGAAGGCATCAAGGTGCAGCAAGAGCAGAAGACGATCGCGACCATCACGGTCCAGAACTACTTCCGGCAGTACGAGAAGCTGGCGGGCATGACGGGCACGGCGGTCACCGAGGCCGAAGAGTTCCACAAGATCTACGGCCTCGACGTCGTGGTCATCCCGACGCATCGGCCGATGGTGCGGGCCGACAACCCAGACGTCATCTACAAGACTGAGAAGTCGAAGTTCGAGGCCGTGATCGACGAGATCGTCGAGATGAACAAAGAGGGCCGACCGGTGCTGGTGGGCACTGTCTCGGTCGAGAAGTCGGAGCGGCTGGCGAAGATGCTTGAGCGACGCGGCCTCAAGCACAACGTGCTCAACGCGAAGCAGCACGAGCGAGAGGCGGCGATCGTCGCCGAGGCCGGGCAGCCGAGCGCGGTCACGATCGCCACGAACATGGCCGGGCGCGGCACCGACATCGTGCTGGGGGCGGGCGTGACGGACGTGGGCGGCCTTCACATCATCGGCACCGAGCGACACGAGAGCCGGCGGATCGACAACCAGCTGCGCGGGCGCGCCGGCCGCCAGGGCGACCCCGGCTCGAGCAAGTTCTTCATCTCGCTCGAGGACGACCTGATGAAGATCTTCGGCCCGGCGGCCGACCGCATCGGCCGGCTGATGGATAGCCTCGAGGTCGAGCCGATCGAGCACCCATGGGTTGCCCGCTCGATCGCTTCGGCGCAGAAGAAGGTCGAAGGCATGCACTTCGACGCCCGCAAGCACGTCGTCGAGTACGACGACGTGATGAACAAGCAGCGGCAGATCGTCTACGAAGAGCGGCGGAAGGTGCTCGAAGGCGCCGACGCTCGGGAAAACATTCTTGACTACGTCCGCGAGATCATCACCAAGGGTGTCGAGCAGCACTGCCAGGCACGTCACGCCGAGATGTGGGATCTGGACGGTCTCGTCAAGTACCTGTCGACCTATTTGCCGATTGCGCCAGGCTCTCAGATCCCCGACGAGGCCCTGACCAAGGGAACCGAAGGGCTGGTCGAGCATCTCTACGCATCCGCCACGGAGGCTTACGACCGCAAAGTCGAGGAGGTCGGCTCCGACCTGATGCCGATGGTCGAGCGCGACGTGATGCTGCGCACGATCGACTGGCAGTGGATGGAGTACCTGACCCAGATGGAGCAGTTCCGGGAAGGGATCGGCCTTCGGGCTTATGGCCAGCGTGACCCGCTCGTCGAGTACAAGAACGAAGCCTTCGAGATGTTCAACGAGCTGCGCGAGAGGATCGAGATGTCGATCGTGTCGGCGATCTACCGCGTCAACGTACAGCGCAACGAGCCGCCGCCCCCTGCACCGCCTCTCGTCAGGCAGATCACCGAAAGCGGTCCCGCCGAGCTAGATGGCGCAAATGGCGCGGGACGAGCTGCGGCGCAGCAGAGACGGGCGGCTCCCGTCGGCGCAGCCGCCGCGCCGGCTGGTGTCAACGCAGCCGCGGGCGCGCCACAACATAAAATCGGGCGCAACGATCCGTGTTGGTGCGGATCAGGTAAGAAGTACAAGAGGTGCCATGGCCGCTGAGCTCGAACCTAAAGAGATCCTGAACCGAATCCTGCAGCTCAAGGAGCACCTTTGACCTGCCCGCGAAGGCAAAGCGGGCGGCCGAGCTAGACCAGGAGCTCGCGCAACCAGGGGTCTGGGATGACCCCAGACAAGCGAGTCAGATGGCGCGAGAGGCCTCCGAGAATCGCGAGCTGGTCGCGACGTGGGATCGGCTCGAGCGGCGTGCGCGCGACGTTGTCGAGCTGGATCAGCTGTCGGAAGGCGACCCCGACCTGCGCAAGCAGGTCGCGGCAGAGCTCGCGGAGATTGGCAGCGAGCTGCGCGCCCACGAGCTCGATCTCCTGTTCACCGATCCATACGCCGGGCATAACGCGGTCATCACCATCTCGGTCGGACAGGGTGGGGTGGAGGCTCAGGATTGGGTCGAGATGCTCATGCGCATGTATCTCAAATGGGCGGAGCGCCGCCGGTTCGAAACCGAGGTCATCGACGAGTCACGCGGCGAAGAGGCCGGCCTCAAGAGCGCGACATTCATCGTCCGAGGCCCGCGCGCATACGGCCTGATGCGCTCGGAGCATGGAGTGCATAGGCTGGTGCGAATCTCACCTTTCGATCAAAACCATCGTCGACACACCTCGTTCGCGCTGGTCGAGGTCATGCCCGAGCTGGAAAGTGCGGACGAGGCCGGGATCGTGATCAATCCGCAGGACATCCGGATCGATACCTATCGGTCCACCGGCGCGGGTGGCCAGCACGTCAACAAGACGGATTCGGCCGTGCGGATCACACATCTGCCCACCGGGATCGTGGTCACTTGCCAGAACGAGCGCTCGCAGATGAAGAATCGTGAGATGGCCATGAAGGTTCTCAAGGCGCGCCTCTTCCAGCGCCAGCAGCTGGAGGCGGCGGAGCACCTGGATCAGATCCGGGGCCAGATCATGCCCGCCGAGTTCGGTTCCCAGATCCGCAACTACGTGCTGCAGCCCTACACGCTGGTCAAGGACGTGCGCACCGGGCTCGAGGTGGGCAACGCCCAGGCGGTGCTGGACGGTGAGATCGACCCCTTCATCGAGAGCTGGCTCCGCTGGCGCCTGGGCAGGGCCGGGGAGGTCGCGCAGGCGTCGTGAGTTTCGCCACGGCCCGGACCGCCCGGACTATCCGGGGTCCTCGCTAACCCAGAGTTCGGTCAGTCCGGACTGTCCGGTTGAATTCAGCCGCCGCAAGCCCCTTAGTTTCCCGCCGTTAGACCAGTGTTTGGCACTCAGGGAGGGGGTTGGACTGCTCGGGGGCATCGGGTATACTGCCCGCGACCTAGCCACGCGCGCCCGCCGGCGCGTAACGCCACAGCAAGAGACGCAGCTTATGGTTTTAACACCGGATTTCGACACTCGGCCGGTAATCAGCTTCCAGCACGTCCATAAGACTTACCCGACTGGAACTGAGGCCCTGCGCGACGTCAACCTCGAGGTGCCGCAGGGCGATTTCCTGTTTCTGGTCGGCCCCTCCGGCGCCGGCAAGTCCACGCTCGTACGCCTGCTGATTCGCGAGGAGAAGCCGACCAGGGGCAAGATCTTCGTCGACGGCATCGAGCTCGGCCGCATGAAGCGGCGGAAACTGCCTCACTACAGACGCAAGGTCGGGCTCGTGTTCCAGGACTTCAAGCTCTTGCCGAACCTGACCGTCTACGAGAACGTCGCTTTTGCGATGCGCGTGCTGGGCGAGCCGGACCACAAGGTCAAAGCGCGCGTCGCCGAAGCGCTCGACACCGTGAGCCTTTCCGGCAAGGAGCAAACGTATCCCGCGAACCTGTCGGGCGGCGAGCAGCAGCGCGTGGCGATCGCGCGAGCGCTGGTCCACGCGCCGCGCTTCATCATCGCCGACGAGCCGACTGGAAACCTCGACCCCGCGACGGCGTGGGAGATCATGCAGCTCTTCCTGCGCATCAACGCACGCGGCGCCACCGTGGTGATGGCAACCCACAACCGGGAGATCGTCGATCTCCTCCGCCGCCGCGTCATTGCGATCGACGCGGGGAAGATCGCTAGAGATGACCGGTCAGGCAGATATCACGATGATCTTGCGAAACCTCAAGTTCGCGCTCAATAGCGCCTGGCAGAGCTTCTGGCGGAACCTCGCCGTCAGCCTGGCGGCGGTTCTGTCGATCACGCTCATCCTGATCCTCGCCGGCATCAACCTGCTGGTCGGACACGCGTTCGCGCAGGTCCTCGACGGATTCCGGACGAAGGTCAGCGAGATCTCGATCAATGTCTCGGACGACACGCCGCTCCAAACCGTCTATGACTTCCAGGCTCAGCTTGCAGCCGATCCACGAGTCGTCACCGTGACGTTCGTGACCAAAGACGAGGCGCTGAGAGAGTTCAAATCCGACCCCCAGAACGCAATCCTGGCGACACAGATCGAAGGCAACCCACTCGACGCCAAGCTCGACGTCAGGGTCAAAAACCTCAATGACGTCGCGGCGATCGACGCCATGGGCCGTCAGTGGTCGGGTGTCGATCCGACCGACCCGACGAACTACCAGGGCGACTTCGTCAACCGGATGCTCGACCTGTCGGAGTGGCTTGCCATCGCCGGCGTTGCCCTGCTCATCGTCTTGATGATCGTGTCCGTGGTGATCGTGATGAACACGATTCGCACCGCCGTGTATCACCGGCGCAAGGAAATCGAGGTCATGAAGCTCGTCGGCGCCACGGAATGGTTCGTCCGCGGGCCCTTTGTGCTCGAGGGCATCATGACCGGCCTGATCGCCGCCGCGATCGCGCTTGCGCTGCTTGCGGTCGCATACGAGCCGGCGGTCGTGCAGTTCAAATCGGACGTCGGGTTCATCCCGCTGAGCTACGACCCCGCGTTCATCTCCAGCCTGGCGCGCGACCTCCTGATCGCCGGCGCGCTGCTGGGCGCGGTCGGCAGCTACATCGGCGTGCGCCGCTACGTGAGGATCTGAGTTGAAGGTTCGAATCGTCATCTCGGCCCTGCTGGCGACCCTCGTCTGGTTTCCGCAGTCCGCCCAGAACGTCTCCGCCATCTTCTGCTATCCGGGCGACCCGCCCGCGGTCTACCAGGCATGCGTGGCGTACAACGGGGGCATCGGCCAGCAGGTCCACAACCAGAACCAGCTGAAGAGCATCCAGAGCCAGATCAAGAACACGGTCGCTCAGATCAACGCGATCGACCAGATGATCGCCGGCCTTAAGAACCAGATCGCGGCCCAGGAGGCGTTGATCGCCAGGACGCAGGCGGCGATCGATGACCTCGGCCGCAAGATCCGTTTCGGGGAGGCTGCGCTCGTCCCGCTGGAGGCACACGCGACGATCCGCGACCAGCTGTTGAACGAGCGACTTCGCTACGTCGATTCGCACGGCAGCGTGAACTACATCCAGCTCGTGCTCACTTCCAGCAGCATGAACCAGCTGATGAACCGGTTGGTCGGTGCGCAGCAGGTCGCGGCCTCTGACCGAAGGCTGCTGGTGGACTTGCAGCAAGAGCATGTGCAGGTGAGCGTGGCCAACGCAGCCCTCCTGGAGAAAAAGACTGAAGTCTCGAACCTGCTCAAGCAGCAGCAGGAGATCGAAGCCGACTTGCAGAAGAATCTGGCGACCCAGGCCGCGGCACTCGCCTACGAGCAGCAGTTGCAAGCGCAGCTGGCGACACAGTACGCGCAGGTCCAGGCGGAGCGCGCCGCGATCGACGCCCAGGTGGCAAAGCTGGCCCAGCAATACGACGCGGCGGCCAGGAAGGCGGGCGGGGGCTCGGGCGTGTTCGCATGGCCGCTCCCGGTATGCGGCTTCTCCTGCATCACGCAAGGTTTCGGATGCTCGAGCTTCTACCTCGAGGTCTACGACGCCAACTGCCCCTGGCCCCACAAGATCCACACCGGGATTGACATCGCGGGTCCCTATGGCACTGACGTGGTCGCCGCCGACACGGGTATCGCTTACCTATATCCAGGAAGCGTTGGCTACGGCAACCTGCTCGTGATCATCCACGGCAACGGCTACTCGACCTACTACGGGCACCTCTCGCGTTACGCCCCTGGCCTGCGCACAGGCATGGTGGTGCCCCGCGGCACGACCGTCGCGTTCGAGGGCTCGACCGGCTGGTCCACAGGCCCGCACGTGCACTTTGAGATCCGCGTGCGCAACGTGTACCGCGATCCCTGTATCTGGCTCGGTTGCTAGTCTGCTGAAATGAATCGCAGCGCCGCCCTCCGGGGTGGCGCGCTCGCGCTGGTGCTCGTCATCGGTTTTCTAGCGGGCGCATATGTCGATCAGGCCTATCCGGAATTCGTTCCGTATCTCGGCCACCGCTCCGCTTCGCGCATCGACCTTACCGAGGTGCAGGAAGCGGCGCGCCTGATCCAGGCCGACTACGTCGACAGCAACATCGACACGAAAAAGCTTTCGCAAGGCAGCGTGCAGGGGCTGGTCAACGGCCTCGGCGATCCGTACTCGATCTACTTCGACGCCGACCAGTACAAGAAGCTGCAGGCGAGCTATCAGGGCCGCTACACCGGGATCGGCATCTATCTGAGCTTCAACACCGGCTATCCAGTGATCACAGGCACCGTTCCAGGCTCGCCCGCGGCAACCGCCGGCCTGAAGACTGGCGATCAGATCGTCAAGGTGGGCGACAAGGACGTCAAAGGCATCACCGCCGACGCCGCGACCTCACTGATCCAGGGGGCGGAAGGCACCAAGGTGACGCTGGCGGTCCTTCGTGGGTCCGACAACCTGACTTTCACCATCACGCGGGCGCAGATCCAGGTCCCGACAGTGCGCTCGTCGATGGTTGGCAATCGAGTCCTCTACGTGCGTATCTATCAATTCGGTGCGCAGACGTCGAGCGAATTTCAAACCGCATTGAACAGCGGGCTGTCGGGTTCGAGCGGCGTTGTGCTGGACCTCCGTGGAGATCCAGGTGGATTCGTCTCGGCGGCGGACGACGTGATCACCCAATTCGTCACGAGCGGGGAAACGTTCGAGACGAGGGGCCGGAATGGGACCGACCGGCACCAGGTCGGCTCCAAGCACACCGCGCCGGCTGCCCCGCTGGTCGTGCTTGTGGATGCCAACAGCGCGTCGGCCGCCGAGATCGTGGCCGGATCGCTGCAGGTTCACCACCGCGCCAAGCTCGTCGGCACGACAACTTTTGGCAAAGGGTCGGTGCAGGAGGACTTCGTGCTGAGCGACGGTTCCGATATCCACCTGACCGTCGAGCGGTGGTATCTCCCAAACGGCGAGACGATCGACCACAAGGGCCTGTCTCCCGACACCAGCGTGACGCTGGGCAAGCCATCGGACGCCTACGACGTCGCGCAGCCTTCACTTGGCTACGCCAACGACACACAGCTGAACGCCGCTTTGAAGCTGCTGGCGGGTGGGTAGACTGGCTAGCGCAAAAACGGGCGGTTAGCTCAGCTGGCTAGAGCGCCTCGCTTACACCGAGGAGGTCGTTGGTTCAAGTCCATCACCGCCCACATACGCCGCCGCAGCAAAAGTTGCTGCATTTGTTACCCGTGACGGCCTAATGCTGAGTCGGAAAATGCGCTTCAGAGTCGTGGGCGGCGCGTAACGTGGCGCACCCTCCCCGCGTTCAACCCGCAACTCCTGGCGCGCAGGCGGCTCAAAGAAAGGTAGGCGCAGCATGAATCGGGCTTTTCGGGCCCTCGGTCGCCGCAATGTCCTGATTGCCGTGCTCGGTGTGGTTGTCATCGGGGCCGGATCCGGAGTTGGGATCTACCTGCAATCTCGTGCGCATCACTCCTTGCCGCAGTCCGCGACGCGGAACCTGAACGCAGCGCCCACCGCCGTGCCGGTAGGCGTGACGACAGTTGCCGAGCCCAAGCAGGCTGTGACCCTGACCGTGGTCAGCACCAAGCCTGGGAATGGGAGCGCCGCGATCCCGCTCGAAAGCGGGATCACCCTCGCATTCAACCTGGCCGTCAACCCGGCCACCGTCAAGAGCTTCCTTTCGATCCAGGCCACCAACTCGCCTGCGCCTACAGTCGCGGGTGCAGTCGCGCAGGGCAAGGCCCCCACTGAGGTCGTGTTCAAGCCCTCGGCAAAGTTTGATTTCGGTACTTCGGTGAACGTCACGGTTCGCGGCGGCCTTACCAGCCTGGACGGTGCTGGGCTGAGCAATGACTACAGCTTCACCTTCACCACGATCGCCGACCCTCGATCCGTCCTGTTCATGGCCGGCTACGGGGAAGCGAGACTGGTCAATGGCCAATCAGGACGCCCGCTGACACTGACCATCCAGAAGGGCGACGCGGTTCCGCCGGGGATCGCCATCAAGACTTACCAGGCTTCAGCCAAAGACCTCCTCGCGGGCCTTGTCTACTCCACCAACGGTTACGCGAACAATCCAATCGACACGTCTTCGATGCGCCTGGTGGACAACGGTGGGACATCGCTCACCGCCTCTGGCGCCCGGACAACCACCATTGCCAATGGCGTCAGCGTCACGGTGAGCCAGCCCGATGGCATCTATCTGGTCGTCGCCGCCGACGCCAGCTCGCAGTACGGCGCCGTGTGGCTCGACTTCAGTCGGTACGCTCTCCTGCTTCGACAGGATGACCAGCGGGTCGTCGTGGCGGGTGAGGATCTGAACAGCGGCGCCACGACGCCCAGTTTCAAGATCACCTTCTACAACCTGCTCAATGGCGTTCATGCGAAGGTGTCGGGATCGTTCTCGGGCACCGCGGAGTTCCCGGCGCTGTTTCCTTCAGGTTTTGATTTCGCGGTCGCGACGTCTGGCGGCCAGGAAATCGTGGTGCCGGTGTCGGCTCCCGAAACCAACGCTGTCATCCGCGTTGCGGCCAACCTCAGCCAGCAGCCTCAGATCTTCCTGACCACCGATCGGCCTGCCTATCAGAAAGGGGAAGTCGTCAAGTTCGCGGGCGTGGTTCGTATGAGCAATGACCAGGCTTACGCCCTCAAAGGCGGTGCGAAGCTGGCCCTCTGGACGCAGCTGACCGACAGCAACCTGGCTCTCGCGACAGTCGCTGCCGATGGAACCTTCACCGGAACCTTCACCATCCCCGCGGCGGCCTTCACCACCGACGGGTCGGACGCCTGGCTGACGATCTACGCCGGCGCGGCGACGAATGACCGATTCAATCCAAACCAGCTCACCACGTCGACTCAGATCGTCGCGCTCGCCGCGCATGCGCCGACCTCGACTCTCACTGTGGCGCTCGACAAGCCGTCGTACATCGCGGGTGAGCCCGTCGTTGCCTCAATCACCGGTCTCAATGCCACAGGTCAGCCACTGGCGGGGGCGACGGTCGGACTGTCCATCTATTCCACCCAGCACACGGTGCAGCCGGTGGAGATGGATTCTTTTCCTGGCCGGACCACATGGGGTGACCCGGTCGTCGAGAACATCAAGGTGCTTCTCGACGCAGCCGGTCATGCGACATATCCGGTCACCGCGAAAGTGGGCCTGAAGGCTGCCGACCGCGAGATCACAGTCATGGTGTCATACGGCACCGGTAAAGCCAAAGCAGTGGCTGCGCGCACGGCGATCTTCTACCAGGCGGCGGACGAGGTCTTCCTCCTGCCGGCGCGCACGTCGTACGCGCAGGGCGACGTCGTGGTGGCGCCTTTCGTGGTCGAGGGCCGCAGCGGAGCAAGAGTTGCGAACCTCGCCATGGCCTACGAGCTCGACCGCACCGATTACGAGGGTGACACAGCGATCACGACGGTGGTGTCAAGTGGCACCGTCAGCACGAACGGAGACGGTATGGGCACGATCCGCACGCCTTACACGGGATCCTCCGCCTCGCTCACCCTGCGGATCAAGGGCAAGGATACGTCCGGCAACGTGTTCGAGGACGCAAAAGACATCACAGTCGGATGGCTTATCAACCTGCTGGACGTGGCCTCCGACAAAATCGCGTACAAGGTTGGTGACTCGGCCCATCTGACTGTCACCTCACCGGCGGCGTTCAATGTTCTGCTTTCTCTGGAGCGTGGCCGCGTGCACCAATACAAGTGGCTCTCGCTGGTGAAAGGTGCGAACGCTGTGACCATGGACATCACGCCTGATCTCGCGCCGGGTTTCACCATGGTTCTCAGCTACGTGCGAGAAGGCAGCTACACCAGCGAACTGTTCCCGGTTTCCGTGAACAACTCAGCTCGCCTGCTCAAGCTGACGGTCACCCCCGACCAGCCGAGCTACACCAAAGGCCAGACCGCTCACCTCGCGATCGCCGTGGCGGACAGCGCGGATGCGCCCGCCCAGGCGACATTGTTCGCGGACGGGTATGACGCTCGCATGTCCGCTTACAGGCTCGTCGACCAGGCGTCACTAGCGGCTGCCTTCCTGACGCCTAACCCCTTGGGCACCAATGCATCGAGTTCGCTGTTGGGCATTGGGACATTTGGCGGCGCCTGCGGAGGGGGTGGTAACCAGCAAGCTGCCGATGCAACTTACGCCGGCCACACAACCGTGTGGGTGACCAGTCTGGCCACAGACCAGACGGGGCATGCAACCATCAGCGTTCCGATCACCCAGTCCGGCGCCATCCGGGTGGTTGTGCTCGCGGGCACCGCCACGTCAGCCTGGGGCCAGGCGGAGATGGGCCTCAACGTCCCGTGAGATGCGCTTGGTCCTATCGGCGTTGGTGCTGTGCCTCTCTCTAGCGTGCGGAACGACGCCGCAGGGATCACCGCCAGCCGCTAACCAGCTGACCACCACTGTGCAGCAACTGCACGAAGGACAGGTCGTCGACGGGGTGCCCTGCCTTCGCGACGACCTGCCGGCGAACCATTTTCACGTCCACCTGGAGGTGCTGCTTGACGGGAAGGCTGTCACGGTACCGGCCGGCGTTGGGGTCGGAAGGCCGTGGGGGCAGGACCCGTACGGGTTCATCACGACGGGGAGCTGCTTCGCCTGGATCCATACTCACGACACAACCGGTGTGGTGCACGTGTTCACGCAAGTAGGCAAGTCATATTCGCTAGGCCAGATGTTCAAAGTCTGGGGCCAGCCGCTTGGCCTGAGCGGTGCCCTCGGTTAACGAGGCCCCCTGGCTGCGCTCGTCAACGGGCTCCCGTTCGCCGGCGACCCGCAAGCTGTGGACCTGAAGAACTTCGAGAACATCGTGCTCGAGCTTGGCCGGCCTCCCGCGACGCCGCCTCCGTCGTCATACGACTTCGGTACGATGCGCCGTTAGCGCAACAGGGCGGTGAGGGACGCCCCCGGCCGACTCCTTGCGGCCGATAGAATCATCGGCCGTGCCGAGGTAGCTCAGCTTGGTAGAGCACTTGACTGAAAATCAAGGTGTCGCCGGTTCAAATCCGGCCCTCGGCACCACCAGGCCGGCACCACCAGGC
>Ga0066659_10001040_pt1 | contig 11569 bp, 12 predicted proteins | sample GraSoiAngelo_108_FD_75176 | JGI IMG/M metagenome (GOLD analysis project Ga0066659, IMG submission 75176) | Grasslands soil microbial communities from the Angelo Coastal Reserve, California, USA - 14_0903_09_40cm | ecosystem: Environmental > Terrestrial > Soil > Grasslands | place: USA... | reverse complement strand
TACTTTCAAAGTAGCAAGCATTTGGCCTCTGTCGGCGCCGCCACCCCCTCCGCCTCCTCCCCCGGCGCCGCTGACACCAGCACTGCCACCGCCAACCATCACTACCAACGCCGTGTACAGGAACCCGAAAAGACGAACGAGTACAGCGAGGGTGGGGAGGGACAGATGTGCCGGACACCAGTGCTGTCGCCCGCCTACGATCTTGTTTCGACCGTGCCGTATCTTCCGAACGACACGCTTGCGCTGAACTTCGGCGATAGCCGCGATCTCCACGAAATTACGAAGGACCAGGTCCGGCGCTTCGCGGAAGCGGCGCGCATTCCGGTGCGTCCGCTTTGGAAGATCGTCACTGACACAACGGAGTGAACGTCCGAAAGCTGGAAGACATTGGAGCACCGTGACGCGCTACCGAAGGGAATACGTGCAGCGATTGAGAAGCAGATTCTCGGCGTGGCAATGGCTGTGAAGAAGCAATAGCAAGAAACGGGCAGAAACTGTTTGCAAAGAGTTATCCATGTGACAGGCGTTCCCTGGATGAGGAATTCACGGGGAAGGTGGTCAACGGAAGATGCTGCATCAGCTGCGCAAACACCAGCTTGCCTCGGTTCATCGATGACCCCCACGGAGTCATGCTTCGCAGGGTGGCAGAATCAGTATTCGCCGTTCAAATCGAGACCAAGAGAATTTGCCGCTTATGCGTTTCTCATCCATAATTGACGGAAGGCAAGAGGCAAAACGTTGGGACACTACTCGTTTTGAGCCACAGCCGAATCGCGAAAGATTTTGCAATATGTCTGCTATCCAGCGTAGTGCATATCTCCTTCTGTCTCCTGGGGGTAGCGCAAAGCGCTTTATTCGCAGCGCGCCTGGCTATATTCAAGCAATCGTATTCTCATGCCAACCATTGACACGCCGCGAGCCGCACCGTAGCATCGCTTTCACCGGCCGCAATTCTTGCTCTCGAGCGCCGGAGGAGAGGCCTCTCATGAGCCTTCGCGACTTCATCACCAAGCAGTTTATCGATGTCATCGAGTGGGTTGAGCCGGAAGAAGGCATCTTGGCTTACCGCTATCCCATGCAGGATCGCGAAATCCAGAACGGCGGCAAGCTGACCGTTCGTGATTCGCAGGCCGCGGTTTTTGTGAATGAAGGCAAGGTTGCGGACATCTTTGGCCCGGGACTCTACACGCTGAATACGCAAACGCTGCCCATCCTCACCTATCTCAAGAACTGGGACAAAGCCTTCAAGTCGCCTTTCAAGTCCGATGTCTATTTCTTCTCCGCGCGAATTCAGACTGACCAGCACTGGGGCACGCAGAATCCCATCTCCATTCGCGACAAGGAATTCGGCGCCATCCGTCTCCGCGGCTTCGGCATTTACTCCTACCACTTGAGCGATGCGAAATCGTTCTACGGCAAGATCAGCGGTACTCGCGACGTTTATCGCGTTGCTGATCTCGAAGGCCAGTTGCGCAACACCATTATCGCGAAGATGACCGATGCGTTCGCTGCTAGCCAGGTGCCCTTCCTCGATATGGCGGCGAATCAGGGCGCGCTTGCGGAAAAAATCAGCGAGACGCTCAAGCCATCCTTTACAGAATACGGGCTCACCCTGGACAGTTTTGTGGTGGAAAATCTTTCGCTGCCGGACGAGTTGCAGAAAGTGCTCGACCAACGTATCAGCATGAACGTGCTCGGCGACATGGGCAAGTTCACGCAATACCAGGTGGCGCAGTCCATCCCCATCGCGGCCGCGAATGAAGGCGGAGGCGCGGTAGGGATGGGTGCGGGTCTCGGCGCAGGCGTGGCCATGGGCCAGGCGATGATGGACGCCGTGAAGAAATCAACTTCCGCGCCCGCCGGTGGCGTGGCACCCGCCGCGGCCGAAACCAAATTCTGCAGCGACTGTGGCAAGCCCATCCCCCGCAGCGCCAAATTCTGTCCGGAATGCGGAAAGCCCCAGGTGTAGCCTCACCGCCTGCCATGAGCGGAGTCGAGTGGGTTGTCGAAGCTTTCGGATGCTCGTCAGAGTCGCTGCGCGACACTGCCGTCTTGCAGGATTTATTCAACGGCATCATCCGCGAGATGAAGCTCCGACCGGTCGGTGAAACGCAGTGGCATCAGTTTCCCGGCACGGGGGGGATTACCGGCCTCTGCCTTCTCGCCGAGTCGCACCTCGCGTGTCACACGTTTCCGGAGTATGGCTCGCTCTGCCTGAATCTCTTCTGCTGTGTTCCGCGCGCGGAGTGGGATTTCGAAACTGTTCTGCGGCAGCTCTTCGATGCGGATTCCGTTGCGGTCCGCCGGCTGCAGAGGCCCTACGAATCCAAATTGAAGCAGGCTGCCGGTGACTGAGGTGAATTCTCCTGCCGCAAGTCCGATGGGTCACTCGCGATGACCAAGCCGGTTGCCAACTGTCCGAACTGCGGCGCTAAGATCGTTTTTCGCTGGTGGAGCAGCGTGCAGACGGTATGCGATTTTTGCAAGAGCATCCTCGTGCGCACGGATGTGGACCTGAAAAAAGTCGGCCAGGTCGCCGACCTCCCGCCGAACAGCTCGCCCATTCAAATCAATACCGAAGGCAAATACGGCAACAAAGCGTTCGTTGTGGTTGGGCGCATCCTTTACGAGTACGATCAAGGCGGCTGGAACGAATGGCACGTCATGATGAACGACGGCACAAGCGCATGGCTCTCCGATGCGCAAAGTGAATACGCGCTGTCTTTGTTTTCGAAGGCCCAGAACCTTCCCGCAGTTGCGCAGGTCCAGGTTGGCCAGCAATTCAGTTGGAGCAACGAGCGCTATACCGTGAGCGTGATCACCCCGGCGCACTACCGCGGCGTCGAAGGCGAATTGCCGTTTCAATACTGGGACAAGACGGAGGTCACCTTCGTCGACCTGCGTACGGAATCCGGAAAATTCGCCACGCTCGATTACAGCGACCCCGAACCGGCTCTGTATCTCGGCGAATTCGTGGAATTCGACGATCTTAAATTGAAAAATCTGCGCCGTTTCGAGGGCTGGTGATGAGCGCGGGCACGCCGCCGATGTCCGGGCCTCCGAAGCCGCAAGCGAAGGCGCTGAATTGTCCGAAGTGCGGCGCGGTCATTGTGCTGCGTTCGTTTGGCCAGGCCGAAACAGTAGTGTGCGGGAGCTGTCGTTCGATCCTGGACGCCAAAGACCCCAACCTTGCCGTCCTTCAGCAATTCGAAGCCGCCACGCGTGAAGTCCAGCCGCTCATCGCTCTCGGCACGCGCGGTAAGCTGCGCGGCACGGACTATGAAGTCATCGGGTTCCAGCGGCGCAGCACCAATGTCGACGGAATTACCTACTACTGGCACGAATACGTTCTGTTCAATCCTTACAAGGGCATTCGCTACCTCAGCGAATACCATGGCCATTGGAACGACATCAGTATTTGCAAGACGCTGCCCACCGCGGAAATTGGCGGAGTAACGACGGTGAACTATCTCGGGGAAACTTACAAGCACTTTCAATCCGCAGACGCCAACACGGATTTCGTCCTCGGTGAATTTCCCTGGCAGGTCCGCGTCGGCGAACATGCCGCTGTCACGGACTTCGTCCATCCGCCGCGCGTCCTCTCCAGCGAAAAGCTCGACCAGGAAGTCACATGGTCCATCGGCGAGTACATGTACGGCCGGGAAGTCTGGGACGCCTTCAAGCTGCCCGGCGCCCCGCCCGAGCCGATGGGCGTCTATGAGAATCAGCCCTCGCCCGTCACTACCAACGTCACCGGCATCTGGGTGGCGTTCGCCGCATTTGCCGTTTTCCTCCTGGCCCTCATGGCTGGTTTCGACATGCGCGCGAAAAAAGAGCCGATCCTCCACGGGACTTATCAATTCAATCGCGCCGAATCGAAAGGTGAGTCCTCCTTCGTCACCGATGGTTTCGAACTTACCGGACACCCTTCCACCTTGGAAGTGAAGACCTACGCCCCTGTCCGCAACCATTGGATTTATTTGAACTATGCGCTCATCAATCAGGACACCGGACAGGCCTGGGACTTTGGCCGCGAAGTGAGCTACTACTCCGGCTACGACAGCGATGGTTCCTGGACCGAGGGCAAGCAGAATGACGCCGTCGTGGTCCCGAGCGTCCCTCCCGGCCACTACTATCTGCGCATTGAACCGGAGGCTGATCCTTCGCTTCCCGGCATTCCGTACACCGTCGATGTCACCCATGACGTGCCCGTCTTCGGCATCTATGGCATTGCCTTTCTCGCTTTGCTCGTGCCGGCAGTCCTCATTTCCTTTCGTGCCTACACCTTTGAGCGGTCCCGCTGGTCCGAAAGTGATCACCCGCCCATGGATTTCTCCAATATCTCCACTACTTCGGGAGACGACGAATAATGTTCCGAAAATTCTATCTTCTATATGGTGCCCTAGTACTCAGTACCGCTGCTTTCGGCCAATACCGCGGCTGGAGCCTCGATACTATCAATCAACTCAAAAACGTTCCGAAGTCCGTCCGCGATAATCCCGGCTCGTATCGCTCGGTTTACGGCGGCTATCACCATTACACAGGAGGCAAATAGGATGAACCTTGTTCCGCTCGGCAACGTCGTAGCTGCACTGGTCTTCGCGTTTGTCGGAATTCTCATCTTCGTCATCGCGTTCATGGTGATGGACAAGCTCACGCCTTATCATCTTTGGAAGGAGATCGTGCAGGAGCACAACACGGCGCTCGCCATTCTTGTCGGCGCCATGTCTCTCGGCATCTGCATCATCATTGCTGCCGCGATTCACTAGCCCATGGGTATCCTCGTGTTCATTTCCGTGCTGCTGGTCGCGGCTTGCGGCCTCATTTATGAGCTTGTGGCCGGCACGCTCGCCAGCTATCTCGTCGGAGACAGCGTCTTTCAATTCTCCACCATCATCGGCACGTATCTTTTCGCGATGGGCATCGGCAGCGCGCTCTCCCGCTACATCAACCGCGGCCTCGCAAATCGCTTCGTGTGGATCGAGCTTCTCCTCGGCGTCATCGGCGGGTTTTCCTCGGCGCTGCTGATGCTTGCGTTTGCCTTCACGCAGGGGTTCGAATTGATTCTCTACGCGCTGGTGCTGGTGATGGGCGTTCTGGTGGGGCTGGAGATCCCCTTGCTCATGCGCATCGTCCGCGACCGCTATCAGTTCCGCGACGTCGTCGCGCATGTGCTCACCTTTGATTATCTCGGCGCGCTTGGAGCCTCGCTGTTGTTTCCGGTTTTGTTGGTGCCGCGCCTCGGTTTGGTGCGCTCGGCGATGTTATTCGGCTTGATTAATGCCGGCGTCGCGCTCTGGAGCACTTTCCTTTTCGCCAACCAGCTTTCCGCTACGCGCGGTTTGCGCGCGGCGTGTCTCGTCGTCTTGTGTGCTTTGGGCGCGGGAATTGCCGAAGCAAAACAGATCACCGCCACGGCCGAAGACAATATCTACGCCGACGAGATTATTTTTGCCCGCGACACGCATTATCAACATCTTGTGCTCACGCGCTTCAAGGACGACCTCCGTCTTTTTCTCAATAGCCATTTGCAATTCAGCTCCCGCGACGAATATCGCTACCATGAAGCGCTCGTCCATCCCGGCCTGGCTGCTGTCCCGGCCCCTCGTAACGTCCTGATTCTTGGCGGTGGCGACGGCCTCGCCGTTCGCGAAATCCTGAAGTATCCGCAGGTCGCGAGCATCACTCTTGTCGATCTCGATCCGGAGATGACCAGGATTTTTTCCACGAACCCCATGCTGACCAAACTCAATGACAAATCCCTTCTTTCCCCGCGCGTGCACGTCATCAACGCGGACGCGTTCCCCTGGGTAGATTCGAACACCGACAATTTCGATTTCATCGTTATCGATTTTCCCGATCCCACGAACTATTCGCTCGGCAAGCTCTACACCACGGCCTTCTACCGCGCCGTTTCGCGTCACCTCAGCGCACAGGGATTCATTGTGGTGCAAAGCACCTCACCGATGTTCGCCCGCGACTCCTTTTGGTGCATCGCGCAAACACTGAAACAAGCCGGGCTGCAAACTTATCCCTACCACGTCTACGTCCCCTCCTTTGGCGAATGGGGCTTCGTCCTCGCCGGCACGCACGAATACGTTCCGCCCAAGTCGCTCCCCGCCGGACTCCGCTTCGTAAGTGTGGGCGGGCTTCCCGCGCTTTTTCAGTTTCCTCCGGACATGGCGCCGCTCCCCATGCCCGCCAACCAGCTCAACAGCCAGGTCCTGGTCCGCACTTACGAAAACGATTGGAAGGACATCAGTCATTGAAGCTGGGCCGTCGCACGTTCCTCGGTTGCGGTAGCGCGGCGCTCGTCGGTCTCTCCCTCAAGAGTGAGAAAAAAATCGAAGGCTCGTTCGTCAACGATTCTTTCCAGATGGGCCATCTGTTGCGAGACCGCGCGGGGTTCCCCGCGGCAAAGCGCATCAAAAAATTCCCGGTCATCATCGTAGGCGGCGGAATCGCCGGTCTTAGCGCTGCCTGGCGTCTTCGCAAGCGCGGCTTCACCGATTTCGTCCTCCTCGAAATGAACGCCCAGCCCGGCGGCAACGCCCGCTGGGGCGAAAACGAAATCACCGCGTATCCCTGGGCCGCCCACTATGTTCCCGTCCCCGGCCCAAGGGCGGAATATGTCCGCGAACTCTTCGAAGATCTTGGAGTCTTGAAGAACGGCGAGTGGGAAGAGCGCTATCTCGCCTTTTCACCGCAGGAGCGATTGTTTCTCTACGGCCGCTGGCAGGAGGGCATCGAGCCCGCCATCGGGCTAACGCCGAAAGACCGCGATCAGTTTCAGCATCTGGAAAATCTCTTCAGCGAATTTCGCAAGAGCGGATTCTTCACCGTCCCTCTCGAACTCGGGCGTTCCTCGCAGTTTCAGGATCTGGACCGCATCTCTTTTTCCGATTGGCTTCGTCAGCGGGGCTTTGATTCCCGCCTCCTGAATTGGTATATGAACTACGCCTGCCGCGACGATTACGGCGCGCTCGCGAGTGACACTTCCGCCTGGGCCGGCATTCACTATTTTTCCTCCCGTGAGTCGGAAGAAAAAGGCCCGCTCACCTGGCCCGAAGGCAACGGCTGGATCACCCGCCGGCTCCTCGAACGCGTCGGCGCCAATATCCGCACCGACCAGATGGTGCACCGCGTCACGCAGACGCGCCGCGGCGCCAGCGTCTTCGCTGGCGATACCGAGTACCGAGCCGAATTCGTCATTTTTGCTGCACCCACGTTTCTCGCTCCTTATCTTCTGGAAGATTTTCCGCGGCTCCACGATTTTGTCTATTCCCCTTGGCTGACCGCCAACCTCACGCTCGATCGCTATCCAGACTCCCGCGGCGCCGAACCTTCCTGGGACGCGGTCTTCCTCGATTCCCCCACGCTCGGCTATGTCGACGCCATGCATCAGAGCCTGCGCACCCACGTGGACCGCACCGTCTGGACGTTTTACTGGGCTCTCGCCGAAGGCGCGCCTGCGAAAAACCGCCAACTTCTCCTCGAAAAAGATTGGGCCTACTGGAAAGAGGCCATTCTCCGCGACCTCGAACGCGTGCACTCCGACATCCGCCGGTGCGTCTCCCGTATCGACATCATGCGCATGGGTCACGCCATGATCCGCCCCGCCGTCGGCACGATTTTTTCCGAAGAACGTCTGCGCCTGACGCGTCGGAACGACCGCATCCTCTTCGCCAACTCCGATCTCAGCGGGATTTCCATCTTCGAGGAAGCCCAATACCACGGCGTCGAAGCGGCCCAAAGACTCTTGCAGCGACTCCATGGTTAGCCTCGGAAACAATGCTCCTCCCATGGCAGCAATCCTCTCGGTAACCTTTCTGCGGCAGGTGACTCTCACAATTCAGGGGCCGGAAACGGCCTGGGATCTAAATGGGAAGCCCCGCTGGCTAAGATTCCAGCATCCAAATTAGATAGATGCACGTAAGATGATAGTGAAGGCGAAAGGCCCCGGGAGATCGGGAGGAAAGAGATGTTGATTCGCAAGGCCCCAGATTTGACCTACGCTGATATCACTCCGAAGTCGCTCTGTTTGGACCGTCGCAGATTTCTTCGCGCCATGGGGATCGTGGGCGCCACCGCCGTGGCCCGCAGGGGCTTGTTCGATATGGCATTGCCTCCTCAAACTGTCTTTGCCGCCACGCAATTCACCGGCCTCGCTAAAAGCCCCTTCAGCACCACCGAAAAACAAAATTCGCTGAACGACGTTTCTCATTACAACAATTTCTATGAATTCGGCTCCGAGAAATCGGACCCCGCGAAAAATGCCCAGAATTTCAAGACTTCCCCGTGGACGGTCTCCGTCGAAGGCGATGTGAAAACGCCTCGCAAGTTCACCATGGACGAAATCCTGAAACTGGCCCCGCTTGAGGAACGCATTTACCGCCACCGGTGCGTCGAGCGCTGGTCCATTGTTGTCCCCTGGATCGGTTTTTCCTTCAACGTTCTCGCCAAGCTTGTCGAGCCCACGCCGAAGGCACGTTACGTTGCTTTTGAGACTTTCTTCGACCGGCGCCAAATGCCTCATGCTGGAGGGGGGATCGATTTTCCCTACGTCGAAGGTTTGCGTCTCGACGAAGCTATGAACCCGCTAGCGTTTCTTTGCGTCGGCATGTATGGCGACGCGCTCCCTCCGCAAGACGGCGCGCCCGTTCGCATGATCATCCCCTGGAAATACGGCTATAAGAGCATCAAGTCTCTGGTGAAAATTCACTTCCAGGAGAAGGAGCCTCCCACTACCTGGAATCGCTACTCCAGCGAGGAATACGGCTTCTACTCCAACGTCAATCCTAATGTTGATCATCCGCGCTGGAGCCAGTCCAAGGAGCGCCGCCTCGGCGAAATCTTCATGCGAGCCACCGTGATGTTCAACGGCTACGGCGATCAGGTTGCCAGCATGTACAACGGAATGGATCTGAAGAAATACCATTAAGGTGGACATTCCGCGTGCGCGCACTGCTCATCAGCAAATGGACCAAAGTCGCCCTTTTTCTTCTCTGCCTGATTCCCTTCGCCGGTCTCGTCTGGCGAATCATTAAGAGCGATCTGGGCGCGAATCCCGTTGAATTCTTGCAGCACGCTACCGGCGATTGGACGCTGCGCTTTCTCGTCTTCACCCTATGCATCACGCCGTTCCGTAAGCTGCTCAAGCTCCCCGATCTCATCCGCTTCCGCCGCATGCTCGGACTCTTTGCTTTCTTCTATGTCTGCCTGCACTTTCTCACTTATCTCGGTCCAGACCAGTCCTTCGATTTATCCGCCATGTGGAAAGATGTAGCCAAGCGACCTTTCATCACCGTAGGCTTCACTGCTTTTGTGCTGCTGATCCCTCTGGCGATGACTTCTACAGCCGGCTGGATTCGCCGCCTTGGCGGCAAGCGCTGGCAGCTGCTTCATCGCTCCATCTATGTTGCTGCTGTCTGCGGGGTCATTCACTACTATTGGCTGGTGAAGTCCGATGTGCGCAAGCCGCTCTTTTACGGGGCGCTGGTCGGAATTCTTCTTTTGTGGAGATTGGGCGATTGGTTTTTCAAACGGAGAAGCCAGGCGCCCGTGCGTATCACTGCCCCAGGTGTCTCAGTGAACGGCTGAGGAATCTAGTGTTGACGGGGTGTCGCTGAATTCCACTCCCCAGAAGCGTGGCGCGGGCGTGAGAAATTCGACGCCCACACGCTGTCCTTTGTCCCCAGGGTCCCCCCGATAAACGACGCGGCATTCCAGCTCTTCCTGCGTCTCCGGATTGGTAATCACCAACATCTCTCCGTTGTTCACTTCGTGCTTCAACAGCAGCAGGCCTCCATGCGCGTTCACCACCACGGTCTCGCACGTCTCTTTGAATCTCTTCCGATCGTGCGCCCGGCCCTGGGCCTGCACACGCATCTTGTGAAACACTCGGCCGCTGCGCCGCGGCGTTGCTGAGGTGACTTCGCTCATACCGCCATCTTCGACTGCCTAGTCCCTACCGTCAATTGCCCATCCGGTCAGATGTTCCCCAACTGCAACGTGGCGGCCAGAACCTCGTTCGCCAATATTTGTCGGCCAAGACCAGCACTTGATTTCATAACCATGTCGGCTCCCTCGACCCGAGTAGACTGTGGTTGTTCGACGACCAAGGCTCGGGAGGAAGGAGCCGAACATGGATCAGGAAACTGGGGAGTACGGCGAACAGCGACGGGAGTTGAATTTCGAGGTAGCCCGAACCAGCGCAACATGAACGCCATATTCGTTCGCGACTGCGCGTTGGCCTCCGACCCAAAAGAGTATGGCGCGCAACTCTGTTTATGGTGTTGGCTGTTCGCAGCCGAGCGCTGTTCCTAGGAAAATCATGCCTGCATCGTCGCTGAAGGCCCCTGTTTTGCACCACGTGCTCTTGTCGTTCCCGTCGTATTTCATCTTCAGAGGAATCTGGTAGTGCACTCCATCTGGGCTTGTGGTTACCGCCAGTTCGTAAGGCTTTGGATTCTCAAGGTCTATTGGTGACCGGCTCAACATGCCTTTCGTTCGGAGAAAAGTGAGCATCTCCTCCCGAGGAGCGAAACGACCAAACTCATGACGATAGGAATACTCTTCGGTGTTTATGATCCGGAGGGCATTCACCAGTTTTGCAGTGGGAGCTTGTTCGTTCACCTGGGGAGGAATGGCTCTTCCCGTCGCAAGGATTCCCAGCAATCCGCATAGCAGCGCAAAGCACATGCTCTGCCTATGTCACTCCCGCGTCCATTATATATAGCTAAACCTAGACCGGCAGCGCAGGTTTCAAGACTCGGGAGCGACTCACGCGGAAATCGTACATCAAGTGGAATCCGTGGCTGGCCAGACACGAGTACTCGAGACGTCCGCCGCGACTTCCTAGAACGGGACGTGGTTCGCCAGCAGCCACGAGAACGCGTTTGCGCCGGATAGCAATTGCCCCATTCCGACAACCGGCGTTTCCGAAGAAACTCAAAGCCGCTGGGGGACAACGGAGCTAGTATTCTTAGCGCGGCAACTGCCCGTGAATGAGGTGGAACGATGCCGTTTCGCGATCTGGCATTCGCCGGCCGAACACTGCGAAAAAGTCCTATCTTTGCGCTCACCGCCGCGTTGACGATCGCCCTGGGCGTCGGCTCGAGCACGGCCATCTTCAGTGTCACCAATGCGGTTCTGCTGCGGCCGCTTCCATACAAGAGTCCCGATCAGCTTGTCATCATCCCCACCGACATGCGCAATCGCGGCGTCAAGGACTTCCCCTTTTCCAACGCAAATTTTATCGATTTGCGCGAAGCGACGAAGGGCGAATTCCAAGGCCTCGCCGGCGTCTTCACCTTCCCCAACACCTTGACCGGCGATGACGGCATGCCGGAACAGGTTCACATGGGCGTCGTGACGACGAACTATTTCCAGCTTGTAGGGGCGAGGATCGGGTTCGGTCGTGATTTCTCCGACGAGGACGGCCAACCGCAACCGCCCCCGCCTGCGCCAGGCGCCCAATCGGCAACGTCGCCTCAGCGACTGCCGATTATGGCGATCCTTAGTTACGAATACTTCCAGCGCCGATTCGGTTCGAATCGTGCTGTGCTCG
>Ga0066659_10001037_pt1 | contig 11574 bp, 9 predicted proteins | sample GraSoiAngelo_108_FD_75176 | JGI IMG/M metagenome (GOLD analysis project Ga0066659, IMG submission 75176) | Grasslands soil microbial communities from the Angelo Coastal Reserve, California, USA - 14_0903_09_40cm | ecosystem: Environmental > Terrestrial > Soil > Grasslands | place: USA... | reverse complement strand
TCCGCTGCCACGCGCGCCTGCATGCGAACATCAAACGCCGCCGACGGCTCGATCATCGGCAACTCGTCCAGCAACACGTGCACCGCGCGAAATTCGTTCACGCGCAACTGGCACACCGCGCACGTCGAAAGATGCTTCTCCATCTCCAGCCGTTCGCCTTCCTTCAGGCGCCCGTCCATATATCCCAAGATCTTGCTTTCCATCCGGCCACAACTCATGACGTCCTTCCCTTCCTGGCCCAACCTCTATCGCACCGCCCGTTGCGCCACGAGGGGGGCTAGTTCCACTCGCAGCGTTTCATACGCACGGAAGAGCAACGATTTCAGAGCGCTCTCCGAGCATTCCAGGATCTTCGAAATCTCTCCGTAGTCCAGCTCCTGATACTTGTGCAGCAACACCGCCGCGCGCTGCTTCTCCGGAAGCTTTTCAATGGCCCGCCGGATCATTTTCCGCCGGGTCTCCTCGATCAGGTGCTGCTCGATGTTCGGGTGCATCTCGGCCACATCCAGCTTCTTCTCCTCGCCGTCCTCGGCATCCGCCGTCAGCAGTGCATCCAGTGAGATTTCCATCCGCTGGTAGCGGTTGTCCCGCACCGAATTTAACGCCAGATTTGTCGCGATCCGGAAAAGCCAGGTAGTGAACTTCGCGCTCGGCACGTAGTCTTCCCGCGCGCGGTACACTCGCAAAAAAACTTCCTGTGCCAGATCTTCCGCCTGTTCTCGGTTCCGCACCATCCGATACAGGAAATTAACCAGTGGAGTCCTGTAGCGACGGAGCAGCAGCGCGAACGACTGTTCGTCACCCGCCTGCACGTCCAGCATCAGTTGGACGTCCGACCTGGCCATAGCCGCCACACTGTATCAAACCCATGTAGTCTCAGAAAGTTGCAATTGGTAGGAGTACTTGGGGGCGAAGATACAGCGAACCTAAACGTGGAATAAATACCTCATTATCAACAAACTGACAACCCCAGCAAATACCAGGAGCGCCATTCGCCAATGGGGCTCCCGGTTCACTTCCGGCAATAAGTCCGTGGCCGCCACGTACAACGTGACCCCTCCTGAAAGCGGCAACGCGTATTTCAATTGCCCCTCGAGGGAGCTCGTTAGCACCACGCCAGCCACCGTCGCCACTCCCAATAACCCGGCCGCCAGAATGGCGTTGCGCTTTCCCTGCCCGCTTGCCAACACCACCGAAGCCACCGTAAATCCCTCCGGCAGCTTATGCAGAAACACCGCGAAGAAGATCACCGCTCCCAGCCACGTGGACACCAGAAATCCAGCCGCAATGGCCACGCCGTCAAAAAACGTATGAATCGTCATCCCCACCAGCACGCTCGTCCGCGCGTGATAGTGGCTCACCTCTTCGCAGTGGGTCTCTTCTCCAAAATGAAAATGCGGCGCCAGCGTATGTTCAAACAGGTGCACAAGGAAGTAGCCAATCAAGACATACAGCAGCGCGCTCTCGCCCGACAGCCGCACGGACTCCGGAATCACTTCGACGAATGCCACCGCCAGCATGTATCCCGCGCCCAGCGCCAGAAAATATTGCAGAAATTTCCTCGGCCAATCCTTGTGAACAACAAAATATCCACCGATCAAATTCCCCGCCGCGGCCACGAGCCCCAGCCCCGCCGCCAGCGCCGTCCGAAATCCCAGATCATGTCCCATCGCCAGTAGCACCGGCTTCAGCCCGTGTTCACCCAGAATGCCTGAACAAGATCACATCCCCTTCTTCGACAACGTACTCTTTCCCCTCTAGCCGCACTTGCGCTTTCTCCCGCGCCGCCGCCAGGCTCCCCGCCGCCAGCAGATCATTCCAACGCACCACTTCCGCTCGTATGAAACCCTTTTCGATGTCGCTATGAATCGCCCCCGCCGCCTTCACCGCTGTTGCGCCCTTTCGAATCGTCCACGCCCGCACTTCCGGCTCCCCAGCCGTGAAGAACTGGATCAGCCCCAACAAGTCATACGTCGCGCGAATCAACCGGTTCAGCCCCGGTTCCTTCAATCCGTACGATGCCAGCAGCTCCGCGGCCTCTTTCTCATCCATCTCCGAAAGTTCTGCCTCCAGCCGCCCGCAAATCACCACCACGGCCGCATTCGTCCGCCCTTCTAACGAATTCAATTTGTGCCGCTCCACTGCCGTGTCCAGCTTATCCGCTTCGTCGTCCCCCAGGTTCAACACGTACAACACCGGCCGTGCCGACAAAAACAAAAATCCCCCAATCGACTTTCTCTCCTCCGGGGTCAACTCCAGCTCCCGCAACGCTTTCTCCGCCTCCAGATGCACCTTACATTTCTCCAGCGCCGTCTTCTCAATCTCCAGAATCGGATCCCGCTTCTTCTTCAAATCTTTATCCACGCGCTCCAACCGACGCGTAATCTGATCGTGATCCGAGAGCATCAGCTCCAGATCCAGATTCGTCGCGTCGCGCAAAGGATCAATGCTCCCCTCGGAATGCGGCACCGAAGGATCGTCAAAAACGCGAATCACATGCGCAATCACATCCACCTCGCGCAACTGTGCCAGCGCATCGCGCATGCGCTCCTTCTGCATCCCCCCCAAGTCCACGTAATTCACGGTGGCATACGTGATCTTCTTGGGGTTATACAGCTTGGCTAACTCCACCAGCCGCGGTTCCGGCACCCTCGCCACACCCACATGCGTCGCCGACGCCCCACCCTTCCCCTCAACATGCGCTTTCGTCAGGATCCGAAACAGCGTGGTCTTCCCAACCTGCGGTAGTCCAATAATTCCCGTCTGCACGCGAGCCCTTTCAACACGCTAATTTCCGCCTGCACAAACCCATCATCCTAGCACACCCCTCGCACCACCCATTGGCCTGGTGCGGCCATGCCGTTGTAGTGGAGTTTATCCTGACTCCCTCGGGAAGGCGGACCGCTCTTCGCCTTCACCCTGCTGCCAGATTCACATTCTTGCAAACGAAATGACATGTTCTCCCGTCATAATGTGGGACGCGAGCGAAGGACACGATTCCTTTTTCATGCCGCCAACAAGCATCACAGTCTTAGATCTCTCCGCCTACGTCGGCCTACTCGCCGTCGGCGCCCTCACCCTGAACATGCTCCTCGGATTGCTCATGGCCTTCCGCTACAGCCCTCACCGCTCCTGGCCCCATCGCCGATTCAATTATTTCCGGCTACACAACTGGATGGGCTACGTTGCCCTCGGCGTTTCAATCCTTCATCCGGCGATTCTGCTCTCTAGCAAGAATCCCCGCTTCCGCATTCTCGACCTCGCCTACCCAGTCCATTCGCCTTCCCAGCCCCTCGACAACACCATCGGCGCAATCGCTATCTATTTGCTAGCGTTTGTCGCTGTCACTTCCTACATACGCATCCGTCTCGGCCGACATCTTTGGAAGTCCTTCCACTTCTCCGTTTATTTCGCCGCCGCCGCTCTTTTCTGGCACAGCCTATTCACCGATCCCGCCTTGAAGAGTGCCCCCATGAATTGGTTCGATGGCGGCAAACTCTTCGTCGAGTCTTGCGTGCTCCTCATCGCCGCCGTCAGCCTGCTACGCCTTCGCTACGCTCGCAAGAAAGCCTGTTACGCCCGCCAATCCACGCCTTGACCGATACATACGGGAGTTTTGAACGCTTCTCTCTGGTGAACTTCCTCTCCAGGGTTACCTGCGCCACGCACATCTCTGGTATTGACCGCGGCTTCATTTCAGGTAGAGGAAGTAGCCTCCCCGTCTCTGCGCTAACTTGCCGTTCCCCTCCGCTAGGGTCCGCCTTCCCACGCGGACTGCTCTTCAACCGTCTGAACTGAACACTTTTCCACAGCAGCTGCGTCCAACAAACTGCTAATCTTTTGCATAGTTTCCCAGTCTGGAGCCAGACCGTGACTAAGGAATTTCGCCTGCCGCCATTCGACCTGCGCCTCGCAATGGACACCCTGGCGGCAAGAGATCCGCAACTCGCCCCACTGATCAAAGAAACTCAGGAGTTCCGCATCGAGACCGACGGAGCGGAAAGCCCTTACGAAACCCTTCTCGAAGCCATCGCCTATCAATCCATCTCCGGCAAGGCCGCCGCCACTATCTTCGGCCGCATCAAGGCCCTCGGCTCCAACGGCCGCCCGCCTTCGCCGGAACAGATGCTCAAGCTCCGCAAGCCCATCCTTCGCAGAGCCGGCCTCTCCGAGGCAAAAGCCCTGGCCATGAAAGACCTCGCGCAAAAAACAATCGACGGCGTCGTCCCCACCTTCGAACAAGCTGAAAAACTCTCCGACGAAGAGCTTGTCAAACGCCTCGTCGCCGTCCGAGGCATCGGCGCCTGGACCGTCGAAATGTTCTTAATCTTCCGGCTCGGTCGCCCCGACGTTCTCCCCATCCACGACCTTGGCGTGAAAAAGGGTTGGTCCATCACCTACGACAAAAAACACATGCCCAGACCCAAGGAACTCCTCGCCTTCGGCGAGCGTTGGCGCCCTTACCGCACCGTCGCCAGTTGGTACATGTGGCGCGCCTGTCAGCGCGCCGGCAGCGCCGCGGCGCGCAAGATCCGCCCCGCCCAAGCCCGCAGGCGCAAGCCCGCCAAGCCCAAACGCCCCGCCAGCAAGCGCCTCCCTCGGTAGAGACTGGGATTTAACGCGGCGCTCTTCGCTAGGCACGATCGGAACCAGTAGCGGGTTGTTGTGCAAATTTGGTGCGCTATGACCTTTTAGAATGAACCTGTGCAAAATGAAGGAATATTGTCAAGTCATCAACCTGGTTACCTGGCTTTTAGTGACCAGCACCTAAATCTTTCGCCATCAAATACATAGCCGCCAATCCCGCCAGCAGTACGCCGCTCTCCAGTGAAACCGAAGCCCGGTGCAATCGGCTGAACTCCGCAAGTAATGGGCTGTCTGCCACGGTCGCCTGGATTGATCCCATCTGCACGCGTAGCGCCGCCATCCTGGGGCTAACCGCATGTTGTGACACGACTGTGAGCAGCATCATCAGGACCACACACAGTGCCGCCGGCGTCGCAAGACTCGCGAACGTGCGCGTTCTCAACGAACGAGCCAGCAGAATGGCAATCCCGCACACCACTCCGATCATGTGCATCCGCCACAACCCGTACCCCACCATCGCCCCCGCCTGGTCCCGGCTCGCTAAAATCCGAAACGCCCCCGGCGCCACGACAAAGCTCAGGAACACGTCGCTCCCCAGCCACAGGCCCAAGCCTAGAAACTCGATGGTGCGCAGCAAGCTCGCCATTGGAGCACTATACAAGACCGCTCCTCTTGAACCAAAATGGTTCCATGCTGAAACTTAATGCTTGCCGCCTGACATCCTCTCCCACGGCGCGAGGCTCACCCCCAGGAAGCGCACCGGGTTGACATGTTTCCGTCCGCAGCTTTGCGACTGGGGGCGCGACGCCTGCGGGGTTACCAGCCGAAGCGGAGGAAAACGCCGCGGAGTGGAAATACTTTGGACTATGCCGCAGCCTTGAAGACTTGCCCCGTCGTAATTGTTTAATCTCACGACTGGAAGCTCTCCTTCGACAAGGAGATGAAAGAGGTGCTGCGAAGAGCAGGAAATTCGCAAATGACGGAAACCTATATCGAAGCCGGCCGCTCCTGCTCCGACCACCGCATCGCACTCCAGGCGGCTATCGTGCCATGTCGCGAAACCTTGTTTCCACTTGCTCCTAAATAACAAGTTCAGCACAAAAGTCGCACGACGACTGCACGTTCCCGACCGGTGGTGGGAGAATGAGAAGGAATGGTGGGCGACAAAGGACTTGAACCTTTGACCTCTCCCGTGTGAGGGGAGCGCTCTAACCAACTGAGCTAGTCGCCCGTCTTGCGTGGCCGCGACGCTTTGAACCGCCATCTATTTGTAACAGGAAGGACGCGGGTTTTCAACCAATGCCGACTGCCACCTCCCAAGTCGTCTCGCAGCTTCAGCGCTCCATCGCGCGCGCCATCTACGGCAAAGAAGAGGCCATCCAGCTCGCGCTGATCACTTTGCTTGCGCGCGGTCACCTGCTCATCGAAGACGTTCCCGGCGTCGGCAAAACGACTCTCGCTCAGGCTCTCGCAAAATCCTTTCATTGCAGCTTTCAGCGCATCCAATTCACCTCGGACCTGCTTCCCAGTGATGTTCTCGGCGTCAGCGTCTACAATCCCGAGTCGCGCGAATTTGAATTTCGCTCCGGGCCAATTTTTGCCAACGTCGTCCTGGCCGACGAAATCAATCGCACCACTCCGCGCACGCAATCCGCTCTTCTCGAAGCCATGAACGAAGCGCAGGTCACTGTCGACGGCAAGACCCTCCCACTGCCGCAGCCGTTTCTGGTGATCGCCACACAAAATCCCGTCGAACATCACGGCACCTATCCCTTGCCGGAATCGCAGCTCGACCGCTTTCTAATGCGCATCAAAATGGGCTATCCCTCGCACGAAACCGAAAAGGAAATTCTGCGCAAGCGTGTTGGCGATAATCCTCTCGATTCGCTCGACCCGATTGTGGATGTCAGCGATGTGCTGGCCATGCAGGACGCCGTCGCGCACGTCAAAGTCGACTCCAGCCTGCACGACTACGCTCTCGAAATCGTCAATCGCACGCGCAAGAGTGAACAGCTGGCTTTGGGTGTCAGCCCGCGTGGCACACTCATGCTTCAGCGCGGTGCACAGGCCCGCGCTTATCTCGATGGCCGCGACTATTGCCTCCCCGACGACTTCAAACAGCTCGCCGTTTCGGTTTTCTCTCACCGTGTTGTCGCCAGTTCGCGCCATGCCTCGTTGCAGAAAAAATCGGAAACCACCGATTCCGTTCTTCGCGATATCGTTGAATCCGTACCCGTCCCTTTATGATCGCCTGGCTGTGAGCGTGCCATCAACCATCGCGCAACTCTGGGCCAAGGCTGACCGCCCCGCCGTGCGGGCGTTCTTTCTCTCGATCACGGCACTCACGGCTGCACTCCTTCTGGCCCTGTATTCCGGGGCCGCCGCGGAACTGGGCCACTTCGCGCTCGCCAGCACTTCGGCGCTCGCCGCGCTGGCCATTGCCGGCTGGGTGGGAGTGACGCTCGTTCCCATCCTGGCGAAGCGCACGCCGCTTCGCTGGATCGGTTACAAAATGGAGTACCGCATCACCCTCGAGGGTTGGATCTATCTCGGCGGGATCCTTCTTGTCGCACTCGCGGCGCTGAACACCGGAAACAATCTCCTCTTCCTGATTCTTGCGAGCCTCATCGCACTCGTTTTGATGTCCGGCATTCTCTCTTCCATCACCCTCTCGGGCATCGAAATGCGGCTCGTATTGCCCGAACATATTTTCGCGGGCCAGCCGGTTCGTGTGATGGCCGAGCTGGGGAACGAAAAGTTGACGCTGCCTTCGTTTTCACTGCGCCTCGAAGCCACCAAGACAAAACAGGCCCCCGCCGCTATGCTCGAAACGCCGGTGTACTTTCCTTATCTTCCAAAACACGACCGCGTGCAGCAAACCATTCCCATGACCTTCCCGCGGCGCGGCATCTATCGTCAGGATGCTTTCCGCATCGTGACCCGTTTCCCCTTTGGCTTCCTGCGGAAAGCGCGCCAAATCAACTTGAAAACGGAAGCGCTGGTCTATCCATCCGTCGAACCAGGTGCTGAATACCTGGAAATCCTGCCCGGCCTGCAGGGGGCGCTGGAAAGCCTTACGAAAGGCCGCGGCCAGGATCTCTATGCGCTGCGGGATTACCTCCCCACGGACAGTGCGCGTCACGTGCATTGGAAAGCTTCCGCGCGCTCTGGTTCATTGATGGTCCGCGAATTCACGCGTGAAGATGATTGCCGCATCCTCCTGGTCCTCGATCCCCATCTATCCGAGGAAGAATCCTCCTGTCTGAGACCGGGACTGGCTGCGACGAATGAGCGTTTCGAGCGCGCCGTCACTATCTGCGCCAGCCTGGCCTGGCACTTTTACGAAAACAATTCTTTGCTGCAATTCCGGACTGCCGGCGTGGAAACTCCGCTAGCCCCCGCCGACGAAATCATTTTCGCCATTCTCGAGCACCTGGCGATCGCGCAACCCCTACCATCCGATCCCCACCAATCGCTCATGGCCGATCTAGCCGCCTCGCCCGAGCTTTTCAAAATCATCGTTACCAGCCAGCCCCACGGCTCCGTCCCCGCCTCGGTGTGGAGTTCTTCGTATGTCGTCTTCCTCGACGATCCTGTGCAGTAATGGGGGACGGGCATTCCAGCCTGTCCACTTCGTCCAGCAAAATATTGAGGAAGCGGACAGACAAGAATGTCTGTCCGACTGGAGCTGTGCGAGAATGAGCCAACAATATGATGCTAAACAGCAAGGAACTCGCTACATTTCGAAAACAACTGCTTTACTGGTTCCGCCGATTTCAGCGTGACCTGCCCTGGCGGCGGACGAAAGATCCCTATCGCATCTGGCTTTCCGAAATCATGCTGCAGCAGACCCGCGTTGCGGCGGCTATTCCATACTATGAACGATTTCTGCAGCGCTTTCCGGACGTGCGCATGCTCGCCACTGCGCCGCAGGAAGAAGTGTTGCGCTGGTGGGCAGGTCTAGGCTATTACAGCCGCGCGCGCAATCTGCAGAAGGCCGCGCAGGAAATTGTTGCCAAGTACGGCGGAGAATTTCCAACGCGCTTGAAGGATCTTCTCACCTTGCCCGGCATCGGAAACTACACAGCCGCGGCGATTCTCAGTATGGCCTTTGGCGAAAAACACGCCGTCCTCGACGGCAATGTCGCGCGCGTCCTTGCACGCCTGGGGGCCATTCGCGGAGACCTCCGCGAGTCACAGCGTTGGCAAGAGTTGCAAAAAACAGCGGATGGCTTGCTCGAACCGAAATACCCGGGTGATTGGAATCAGGCCATCATGGAACTTGGCGCAACTGTGTGCACTCCAAGATCGCCGCAATGTCTGCTCTGCCCCGTCGCCCAATACTGCGAAGGGCGCAGGCTGGGCATCGCCGAATCCTTACCGGAAAAACGGATAAAGCACACCACCGTGGAAGTCACTCTGGTCGCTGCCGTATTCGTAGATGGAAAAGGCCAAACTATTCTGTATCCACCGCCGAAGCGAACAAAAGAGAAAGCCTCGGCCGATCACGTGCCGACGCTGGTTTCAAATATGTGGCATTTCCCGACGCTCCCGGTGACCGCAGAGCCAGCCGGGTATCTCCTGGCGTTCCTGCGAAGGCGCATTCCCGGAGTGCAAAACCGCAAGTGGCAACTGGTACCCACCGGCAAAGTCCGTCACACGGTAACGTACCGCGCCATCACCGTCTTGCCCTTCCTCATCGACGTAAAAAAACTCCCCCGCATCACGGGCGCAAAGCAGGTTCCGCTCCGTGACATCTCCAGCCTGCCCGTTTCTAACCTTACTAGGAAAGTCGCCCGCGCCGCTTTGGCCGCCCACTCTCATTCCCGGCTAGCGCTAAAGAGTTATCCTTTCGCCCCGCCACCTTTGTGCGGTGCACCCCAAGTGCTACGATAAAAGTGAGCCATGGCTGCGTCCATCACGACTTCGAGTGACCCCGCGCTGCCGGCCGAGCGTTTCTTCCGCACGTCGCTTTCGCTCCTGATTCTTACCTCGACTCTCACGCTGGTGAGCACCGGGAAGCTGGATGTCATCACTAGCTTTGCGGCCCCACTCGCCGTGCTCTTTAAAGGCTTCCGCTCGTGGCATGGGCGCCCGGCCGAAATTTCACATCGCGCCGCAACCTGGTGCGTCCTCGCTTACCTGGCATTCTTCCCCGTGGACGCCTTGTTTCTCTCACGTTTCTCTGTTGGCAACTCGGCCAATCCGCCGCTATTCGCCGCGCTCCTGGGAGCGGTCCATTTTCTGATTTTCGTCACCATCGTACGTTTCTATAGCGCTGTCACGGACCGTGACGCGCTGTTTCTCTGCATGCTGTCTTTCGCGGCTATTCTTGCCGCGGCCGTTCTTACCGTCGATACCACTTTCCTGATTCTTTTTTTCATCTTTCTCCTGTTTGGTATTTCCACTTTCGTCGGGATGGAATTACGCCGCGGAGCCGTCGGCGCCGTCTCGCCTGCTCTCCATCTGCACACCGAGCGCGATCGAAAATTGAATCGCGCGCTGAGTCTTGCGGCTCTGAGCGTGGCGGTCGGATCCATCGTCCTTGGTGGCGTGCTGTTTTTCTTTTTTCCGCGTTTCAGCGCCGGATATCTCGGCCGCGCCAGCTTCAGCCCTTCGCTTATGACCGGCTTCACCGAAAACGTCGAGCTCGGTCAAATCGGCGAAATCAAAAGGAATTCCGCAGTAGTAATGCGCGTGCAAACGGGTAAGCCAGTCAGTTACGACCGGCTGCGCTGGAGGGGCATTGCGCTCACGACCTTTGACGGGAGGCGGTGGACTTCTTCGGATCACAAGCCGGAAGAACTGAAGCCCAAAGAGGATGGGTGGATTTCCACGGATTCGACACCCAAGACCGATTCGCATGATCCTGGCATGTTCTACACCATATACCTCGAACCGCTTGCCACCGATGCCATTTTCGTCCCCGGGAGAGTCACTCGTCTTCGCGGAAATTTTACCGGTGAAGGCGGAAACTCGTTTGCCGCGATGCGCCGCACTTCTATCCTTCGGGATTCCACCGGTACGCTTTTGAATCCTTTCCACAATTACAGTGCCGTACGGTATGCCGGTATTTCCAGCTTGCCTCCCCTCAATGCCGTCAAGCTGCGCGCGGCTTTGACGGACTATCCTCCGTATATCACCGCAACATATCTGCAGCTTCCTCCGCTTGATCCGCGCATTCCGGAGCTTGCCAAACAGATTACGAAGAATGCTATCACTCCTTTCGACAAGACCGTGGCGATCGAGAGCTACCTGCACAATCGTTTCACCTACACCTTGAATCTGATCGGTAAGCCGGGGGACGATCCGCTCGCTCATTTTCTATTTGAGACTCACGCGGGCCACTGCGAATACTTTGCTTCGGCGATGGCCATCATGTTGCGCACGCTCGGCATTCCTTCGCGCGAAGTCAACGGTTTCTTGCCGGGCGAATACAACGACCTGGGCGGAGATTACATCGTCCGCGCAAGTGACGCGCACAGCTGGGTAGAAGTCTATTTTCCCGGCATGGACTGGCAAACATTCGATCCCACACCGGCTGGTCCTGAAAATGAGACCGGCTTCCTGACGCGCCTAGGGCAGTACGCCGACTGGATGGAGATCACCTGGAGCGAATGGGTAATCGGCTACGACTTCGCACACCAACTGGCTCTGGCGCAGAACCTGCAGCGGGGCTCGCGAAATTGGAGCGACTCCGCGCGCGGCTGGTTCGAACGGAAGCAACGCGCGGGTAAGAAATGGATAAAATCGTGGCAGCTTCAGCGGGGCGTGCTGGGCTATTTGCTGCCGATCGCGCTGGTGCTTTTTCTGGTGGCCTTGCGATTCAATCTTCTCGCTGAACTGAGCCGCCGCGTCCGCTTGTTTTTTCAATTGCGCCGATCCAAAATAGTTCGCACCGATCCCCAACTTGCATCGCGGCTCTATGCGGAACTGCTGCGAATACTGGCGCGCCGCGGATTGATGCGCGATGTGTCGCAGACACCG
>Ga0066659_10001036_pt1 | contig 11578 bp, 11 predicted proteins | sample GraSoiAngelo_108_FD_75176 | JGI IMG/M metagenome (GOLD analysis project Ga0066659, IMG submission 75176) | Grasslands soil microbial communities from the Angelo Coastal Reserve, California, USA - 14_0903_09_40cm | ecosystem: Environmental > Terrestrial > Soil > Grasslands | place: USA... | reverse complement strand
CGCGGCTCTATCCCGACCTGGATGAGGCTCGCAAGGTGATGCGCGAGCTCCGTCAGGGAAAGAACTGCGAGACCGTCTTCGTCGCCAAGAACGGGATGCGCCTGCCGGTGGTCATCGCGGGCTCGATCATCCGCGACCCCGACGGACCGGAGCTCGGCTCCATCGGCTTCGCGAAGGACCTGCGCGAGATCCGTCGCCACGATCAGCTCGCCACACTCGGCGAGGTGGCGATCGGGCTCGCCCACGAGATCAACAACCCGCTCGAGGTGATCGTCAACAACCTGAACCTCCTCGAGGCGCACGTCGCGAAGGTCTCGTCGGACGACGACTTCGTGGTGGAGAGCGAGCGCCTCGAGTCGATCCACGACGCGCTCGGCCGTATCCAGAGCATCGTCAACCGGGTCTCCGAGATGGCACACGGCACCGAGTACGCGACCCGCGAGTACTTGCCGGGGACGCAGATGACGGATCTGCGTGCGCATCCGACGAGCGGGACGTCGACACGCGGCGCGCTCGCCCCGCAGGACGACCCGGAGCTCCGCGGCATCCGCATCCTCGTGGTCGACGACGACCTGGGGGTGTGCCAGTCGCTGCGCGACCTCCTCACGCAGGAAGGCTGCGAGGTCCTGGTCGCCACGGGAGGGCGCGAAGCGCTCACGCGGCTCGAGACCGTGGCGATAGATCTGGTGCTCTCCGACGTCGTCATGCCGGACCTCGACGGTTACCAGCTCTTCCAGGAGGTACGCCGGCGGTACGCGGGGCTGCCGGTCGTCCTGATGACGGCATTCCACTTCGACAAGGACCACGTCATCAAACGGAGTCGGATGGCGGGTGTCGACGACGTGGTCTACAAGAAGCCGATCGATCCGCCGCGCCTCCGCGAGCTGATCAAGCGACACGCCCGGCGGCCGCAGGCCGTGGCAGGCTGAACGATGCCGGGTGCGACGGCGGCCGGGGTGGACTCGCTCCTCGAGCGACGCTAGGACTGCCGCGTGGCGATCCGCATCACCCGCGTCTACACGCGGCGCGGCGACCGTGGAGAGACGGACCTCGTCGGCGGCGCGCGCGCGCGCAAGGACAGCCCGCGGCTCGAGGCCTACGGGACGGTCGACGAGCTGAACGCGACCCTCGGCGCGGCACGCGCCGTGAACGCCGCCGAGCTCGACCGGGCGCCGGCGTGCCGCGAGCTCGACGAGATTCTCCGGGGCCTCCAGAATGAGCTCTTCGATCTGGGCGGCGAGCTCGCCACGCCGGCCGACGCGTTCCGCCCGGGCATGTTCCGTGTCGGCACGGCAGAGGTGAAGGTCCTCGAGCAATGCATGGACCGCTGCCAGAAGGACCTCGAGCCCCTGCGTTCGTTCGTCCTTCCCGGGGGTGGGCGGGTGAGCGCGGCCCTCCACCTCGCCCGCACCGTGTGCCGGCGGGCGGAGCGCGACGTGCTCCGGCTCATGAGCGTCGAGGACGTCGGCGAGTGGCCGCTCGCCTATCTGAACCGCCTCTCCGACCTGCTCTTCGTCCTCTCGCGGTGGATCGGTCATCACCTCGGGGAGAAGGAATTCCTCTGGGAGCGGCCGCTCAAGCGTGAGGCCGAAGAACGCGCCCGCCGCGACCGCGCGGCGCGACGGAGCGACCCATGAAGCATCCGATCTACTTCAAGCAGCTCGAGGTCGGGCCGATGCAGAACTACGCATACCTGCTCGGGGATCCGACCACGCACGAGGCGGCCGTCGTCGATGCGGCCTGGGACGTCGACACGCTCGTCCAGACCGCCGAGGCCGACGGCTACCGGATCACGAAGGACCTGGTCACGCACTTCCACCCCGACCACCTGGGCGGCGACCTCATGGGGCACCAGATCCGGGGCGCGGCGGAGCTGGTCGCGAAGGTGCCGGCCAAGGTGGTCGTCCACAAGGCGGAGCTGCCGTTCGTCCATCGCCTGACCGGGCTCTCCGCCTCGGACCTCATCCCGGTCGAGGGCGGCGACGACGTGACGATCGGGAACCTCACCGTGAAGCTCCTCCATACCCCGGGTCACACCCCGGGCTCACAGTGCTTCCTGGTCGGCAACGCGCTCGTCTCGGGCGACACGCTCTTCATCGGATCCTGCGGCCGCGTCGACCTTCCCGGCTCGAATCCCGAGGACATGTACCGGAGCCTCACGCAGGTCCTCGGCGCCCTGCCCGACGAGACGCTCCTCTACCCCGGCCACAACTACGCCGACCGTCCGCGCTCGACGATCGGCGACGAGAAACGCAGCAACATGATGATGCGGTTCCGGAACCTGCAGGAGTTCCTGTCGATGATGGGAGGCACATGAAAGCCCTCCACGCGCTCGGCGACACACCGCCGCTCGGGCAGGTCCCGGCTCGCATGCTGGCGCAGGTCATCCGCGCCGACCGCTTCGGTGAGCCCACGAAGGCCTTCCAGACCGAGGAGATCGAGGTCCCGAGCGAGCTCCGGCCCGACGAGGTGCTGGTCTGGGTGATGGCGGCGGGCGTCAACTACAACAACGTCTGGGCATCGCTCGGCTCACCCGTCGACGTGATCAAGGGCCGGCAGAAGGACACCTACTTCCCGGATCCCCACCCGTTTCACATCGGCGGGAGCGACGCCTCGGGGATCGTCTGGAAGGTGGGCAGCGCCGTCCGGAGCCTCAAGGTCGGCGACGAGGTCGTGATCCACTGCGGGGTGTGGAGCCAGGACGACCCCGTCGTCCGCTCGGGCGCCGATCCGATGTTCGGGCCGAGCTTCCGCATCTGGGGGTACGAGACGAACTGGGGCAGCTTCGCGCAGTTCACACGCGCGCAGGCCCATCAGTGCCTCCCCAAGCCGCGGCAGCTCACCTGGGAAGAGGCGGCTGCCTACATGCTCGTCGGGGCGACCGCTTACCGGATGCTCGCGGCGTGGCCTCCGCACACGGTGCGAGCCGGCGACGTCGTGCTGGTGTGGGGTGGTGCTGGCGGGCTCGGCTGCCAGGCGATCCAGATCGCCCGGGAGATGGGCGGGATCCCGGTCGCGGTCATCTCCAGCGACGACAAAGTCGAGTTCTGCCGCCGGCTCGGGGCCAGGGGCTGCATCAACCGGAAGAAGTTCTCCCACTGGGGGATGCTGCCACATTGGAAGGACACCCAGGCGTACGGCGAGTGGCTGCGGGGGGCGCGCGCCTTCGGCGCGGCCATCTGGGAGATCGTGGGCGAGCGCAAGAGTCCGCGCCTGGTCTTCGAGCACCCCGGGGAGGACACGGTCCCGACCTCGATCTTCGTCTGTGATACGGGTGGGATGGTCGTCATCTGCGCCGGCACGAGCGGCTACAATGCCGTCGCCGACCTCCGCTACCTCTGGATGCGTCAGAAGCGCTTCCAGGGATCGCACTTCGCCAACGACGAGCAGGCGAAGGCGCTGAACGACCTCGTCGCGGCCGGCAAGGTCGACCCCTGCCTCTCCGAGACGTTCACCTTCTCCCAGATCCCGCACGTGCACCAGCTCATGCACGAGAACCGTCATCCGCCGGGGAACATGGCCTGTCTGGTGAACGCGCCGCGGCCCGGGCTGCGCGACGTCCCGCGCTAGACCATGCCGATCCAGCGGGTCTACACGACCGTCTACTACGTGGACGACTGGGACACGGCGGTCGCTTTCTACCGCGACACGCTCGGGCTGAAGCCGCTCCACGTCGAGCAGGGGTGGGCCGAATTCGAGGTCGGCACGGGCGGCCGGATCGCGCTCCACGCGCGCTCGACGGAGCATCATCCCGTTCCCGCAACGCACGTCTCGCTCGAGGTGCGGGACCTCGAGGGCACCGTCGCCGAGCTGAAGCGGAAGGGCGCGCGAGTCGCGGAGCCGGTCCGGCACGAGGAGTTCGGGGCGCTCGCCTCCGTCACGGATCCGTCCGGGAACCTGATCGGCCTCTACGAGCCGAAGTAGGTTCGGGAACCCCCGTTGCGCCATCGCTTGACGCGCACCCAGCGGGTCGCCCGGCCACGGGAGGAGGTGTTCGCCTTCTTCAGCGATGCCGCCAATCTGGCGGTGCTCGCTCCCGCCTCGGTCGGATTCCGTCTGCTGACTCCGCTCCCCGTCGGCATGTCGGCGGGCACGCTCCTCGATTACCGCCTGCGACTCTTCGGGATCCCCGTCCGCTGGCGCACCCGCATCGAGTTCGTCGAGCCGCCGGCATGCTTCGTCGACGTGCAGCTCGTCGGGCCGTACCGCCGCTGGCGGCACGAGCACACGTTCCGCGACATCCCGGGCGGCACCCTCATTGCCGACGCCGTCGACTACGAGCTCCCGCTCGGCGCGCTCGGCACGCTCGCGCACGTGCTCTTCGTGCGCCGGACGCTCGAGCGCATCTTCGACTACCGGCGCGCACGCGTGGCAGAACTCCTCGGGCCGGAGCTCGACGCCGAAGGGGGACAACCTACTTGACGCCCAGCCGGGAGGGGGTCTAGCGTCCCGGTTGTGCGAACATCCGGCCCCGGTGCCCTGTCGATCCCGAGGCAGCTAGCACGGATCGGGTGGCCCGGCATCTGGGTGCTGGCATTCGCGCTCGGAAGCAACGCGCTCGCGACCTGTGGAGACGGCACGCTCGAGCCCGGCGAGCAGTGCGATGACGGGAACACCGCGGACGGCGACTGCTGCTCGGCGCGTTGCCAATTCGAGGCCGCCGGCGCGCCGTGCGGCGAGCGGTTCGACCTCTGCGGTGTGAACGCCTGTGACAGCGCTGGAGACTGTGTCCGGACGGCCAAGCCCGATGGGCTTCCGTGCAACGACGGCAACGCATGCACCCTCGCCGACACCTGCGAGAGCGGCGCATGCGTGGGAGGGCCCCTGGCGCCCTGCGGAGCGGGTCCGGGGGGCTGCAATCCGCAGCTCGGTTGTTCACTCTCCGGCGGGCTCCGTCCCCCGTCGAAACCACGACGAAAGGTCCGGATTACGTGTCAGGACGGCGTCGTCGCCAACCAGCCGATCGATCCTCTCTGCGACGCCGATCAGGTCGCCGATGGCCGCTGCGTCTTCCTCTCCCGCTGTCCGCTCTGTGTCTTCGCGGGATGCGTGGTCTCGTGCTACGCCACACAGCGCGTCTCGCTCGTCCTCCCGGTGGGGAAGCACTACGTCATCGCGCGCCAGGGGGGCCGACCGGCCAAGGTGCTCTACCGCTGCCGCCCGCCGAACCGGGGGTAGTCATCCCCGTCCCCGACTCACCCGCCGAGGAGCTGGCGCGCGATCACCTTGAGTTCGAGGATCGGCTTCACCCCCTCGAAGATCGGGAGCACGAGGGCGTCGACGACGTGACGCGAGATGGGGAACTCCTCGGCGTAGCCCCAGCCGCCGTGCAGGAGCTGCCCTTCCTGCGTCACCCAGACCGCGACGTCGGAGGCGAAGAGCTTCGCCATCGCCGGCTCGAGTGACACCTTCTCGTCGGCGTCCATCGCGCGCGCGGCCGCGTAGGTGAGCTGCCGGGCGGCGGCCAGGTGGGTCGCCATGCGCCCCAGCTTGAACTGGGTCAGCTGGAACTCGCCGATCGGGAGCCCGAACTGCTTCCGCTCGCTGGCATAGGTGGCCGTCGCCTCGAGCGCGGCCTGGGCGAGCCCGGTGGCACGGCCCCCGGTCTGCAGCCGGCCTGCGGCGAATCCCTGCATCTGGAGGTAGAAGCCCTTCCCCTCGCCGGCCTGCTCGCCGATCAGATTCTCGCCCGGGACGAAGTAGCGCTCGAGGCCGAGCGTGAAGGAGTGCATGCCGCGGTAGCCGGGCGTGGCATCGGCCTTCCCGTGCAACACGCCGCCGTCCGCCTGGCGCATCTCGAATTCGTGGCCGGGGAACGGGTCCTTCGGCACGATGAAGAGCGAGAGGCCGCGGGCGCCGGCGGCCAGGTCGGGGTTCGTGCGCGCCAGGAGCGCGATCACGTTCGCCCGCCCCGCGAACGTACACCACGCCTTGGCCCCCGAGATGCACCAGCCACCCTCCACGCGCTCCGCGCGGCAGCGGACGGACGCGACGTCGGAACCGGTGTCGGGCTCGGTGACCGAGATCGCCACCATGATCTCGCCCGCCGCGATGGGTGGCAGCCATCGCGCCTTCTGCGCCTCCGTACCGCCGTTCAGGAGCGCTTTGGTCAGGATCTCCGGGCGCGTGATGAGACTTCCCGCGGCGGCGAGCGACGCGACCGAGAGCTCCTCGGTCGTGACGATCATCACCAGGTTCCCCATCCCCTGCCCGCCGTACTCCTCCGGCACCGACATGCCGAAGTAGCCGAGCTCGGCCATCTGACGGATGATCGGCTCGGGAACCACCAGGTCCTCGCGGTGGATGCGCTCGGCGAGCGGCGCCACGGCCTTCCGCGCGAACTGGCGCGCGGAGTCGCGCGCGAGGACCGCGGTCTCGGGCTCGAGCCAGGAGTTGTTCCCGCCGCGGGCGCGGATCACCTCGCGCCCGATCTGCCGGAAGTGTCCCTCGTGTTGCGCCGCGCGGATGGCGGCCGCGATCGCCGGCGCACCCAGACTTCCGGCGACCACGCTCTCGGGAACACCGAAGTCCTCGCGGTGGCCCTCGATGCGGGCGCGTAGGCGGTCGGCGACCTCTGCCGCGAAGGCGGCGGCCATGAGGTCCGTGGTCTCGTCGCCCGCCCCTGCCTCCCGACGTTGACGGGCGTATGCTGCCAGCGCCTCCGCCGCGGCCACCTCGGTCGCAGCGTAGGCGAGGCGCTCGGCGTGCACCTGGTGCTCGTCGATCGCCCTCCCCCCCGCGGTCGTCCGCCGTCCCGCCGCGAGTGCCTCCTCGAGGACCGCGCGCGCGGCGGCGACGATGCTGCTCGTCTCCTCGGGCATGGGGGCCTCTACCATCCGCGGCCGGTCGAAGGCCAGCCACATGCCTTGATTGCGGCGACCGGCGACACTATCGTAGCTGCCGTGACCGGGTACGATCTTCTCGCGGCGATGCGCCAGGTCGTCTGACGATGGCGCGCAAGCTCGACGCTCCGCCGGAGGCCGGTCCTGCCACGCGGTCCGGGACCCCCATCCAGCCCCTCTACACGAGCGCGGACCTCGCCGGCTTCGACACCGAGGACGCGCTCGGCCCGCCCGGCCGGTACCCGTTCACGCGCGGGATCTACGAGAGCATGTACCGCGGCAAGCTCTGGACGATGCGGCAGTACGCGGGGATGGGAACGGCGCGCGAGACGAATGAGCGGTTCAAGTATCTCCTCCGCCAGGGGCAGACCGGCCTCTCGGTCGCGCTCGATCTGCCCACCCAGCTCGGCTACGACTCGGACGCCCCCGAGGCGATGGGCGAGGTCGGACGGGTCGGCGTGGCGATCTCCTCGCTCGCCGACATGGAGACGATCTTCGAGGGCATCCCGCTCGGCACGGTCAGCACCTCGTTCACCATCAACGCCACGGCCACGATCCTCCTCGCCATGTACGAAGCAGTGGCCGAGCGACAGGGGGTGCCACGCGAGCGCATCGCGGGCACGATCCAGAACGACATCCTGAAGGAGTTCGGCGCGCGCGGCGCCTGGGTGCTACCCATCGAGCCCTCGATGCGGCTGGTGGTCGACGCGATCGCCTACTGCACCGAGCATCTCCCGCGTTTCAATCCGATCTCGATCGCGAGCCATTTCCGGGACGCCGGAGCGACCCCCGCCGAGGAGGCCGCCTACACCCTCGCCGACGGCGTCGCCTACGTCGAGGCGTGCCGCGCCCGCGGGCTCGCGATCGACGCCTTCGCTCCGCGCCTGTCCTGGTTCTTCTACACCTACGTCAACTTCTTCGAGGAGATCGCCAAGTATCGCGCCTGCCGGCGTCTGTGGGCTCGGCTGATGCACGAGCGCTTCGGGGCAGCGAACCCCGAGTCGCAGCGCCTGCGCATCGCGGTCGTCTGTGGGGGCCACAGCCTCACCAAGCAGGAGCCGCTCAACAACATCGCCCGGCTCACGATCGAGACGATGGCGGTTGCACTGGGTGGCGTGCAGTCGGTCTTCACGGCGGCCTACGACGAGGCCTTCGCCATTCCCACCGAGGAGTCGGCGCGGACGAGCCTCCGCATCCAGCAGATCATCGCCTACGAATCCGATGTCGCGCAGACGGCCGATCCGCTTGCCGGCTCGTACTTCGTCGAGGCGCTCACCAACGAGATGGAGGCGAAGATCACCGCCGTCATGGACGAGATCGCCCGGCGCGGGGGCATGGTCGAGTGCCTGAAGCGCGGCTGGGTCCAGCAGCAGATCTCACGTCGCGCCTACGAGTGGGAGCAGCGGGTCGCTCGCGGCGAGCAGAAGATCGTGGGCGTCAACTGCTTTCGCTCGACCGAGGAGCCACAGGACGTCGCGATCTACCAACTCGACTCTCGTCTCGAAGCCGATCAGGTCGAGCGCCTGAAGGCCGTGCGCGGCCGGCGTGACGCGAGCGCGGTCGATGCGGCGCTCGCCGAGCTGCGCCAGGCAGCCGAGGGCACCGAGAACCTGATGGGGCCGATCCGACGCGCCGTGCGCGCCTACGCGACGACCGGCGAGATCATGGGCGTGCTGCGCGCGCGCTTCGGCGAATACCGTCCCCCCACCGATTTCTGATCCAGGTCGTCGTCCGGCTCACGGGGCCACGACGGCGACGTCGACGGGGGCGCTCGAGACGGTTCCGCACAGGCGGGTGCGGACGACGGTTCGCAGGTGGAGGGTCCCCGCGCGCGGCACGCATATCTTGACGTGCTCCGTGAAGATGCCGTCGCCCGCCACCGGGTCACCCTCTTCCCCGTCGTCGCGCAGCTGGCCGACCTTCCGGAACTCCTCGCCGGCGTCGAGCTCGAGGCTGACCCGATCGATGTCGCAGTCGGTGGGGACGGCAGCCGACACCGTGAGGGTCCAGTCGCCGTCGGCCGTGACCAGGTTGGGGGAAACCATGGGCGGTGAAGCGATCGCCGCCGCCGTCAGGGTGGGAGCTACGGGGTAGGTGGCTCGCGTGAAGCGGACGTCCAAGGAGGCGGTCGGGTAGCCGCCGGCGACGACGGTGAGCCGAGAGACGCCGGTCGAGTCCCCCACGCCGCCCGCGTCATCCAGCACGACGTCGATGCCCGCGGCGCTCGCCACGGAGATCGTCTCGGTCGTGGGGTCGTTGTCCGTGTCGGGCGCGACGATGAGGACGCCGGGCCCGGCGACCAGTGTCGCCGTCAGGTCGGACGGCGGGTCGGTGATGTTGTCGAGCGCGTCGACGGGAACGAGGTGCACGCTCCGCTCGTCGCCGGGGCCATCGTCAGGCAAGTCGACGGCGCTCAGCTCTTCCCACAGTGCGCCGCCCGCGCCGCGCGCGAGCGGGACCTCCGCGTCCACCGAGAAGGCGGCCGGCGATGACGGACGTACGAAGCGCAGGCGCGAGAACGCCCCCGAGTAGACGATCGCCCGGTCGATCGTGGGGCTCGAGCCATCGGTCGGCAGCGCGAAGGGCGTGCCGACCAGGGCGTCGTCGACCGGGGGTTCGAAGGCGGGTCGGAGCACGTAGTCGAGCCGCGTATCGGGGGACGCCGGACCCCAGGCGCCCCGACCCGGGACGACGTCGTAGGGGACGACGTCCGGGAAGAACGGGAGCAGGGTCGCGACCCCGGGTCCGTTTGGCAGGCTGCCGAAGAAGAAGTACGGGACCGACGGCCCCACGAATGCGACCGCAGTGAGCACGACGCTCAGCCCGCCGGCGGAGGCGGGTGCGCCCTTCCGGACGGCCACGCTCCCTCGCGCGACGCCGTTCTGGAAGAACGCCACCTGCCGCCCGACGGGGAAGTAGGCTTCCTGGAGCTCGCGGGCGTTGTCCAGCTTCCCCTCGGGATCCGCGTTCGTCGGACCGATGAAGCCATCCCCGTCGAGATCGGCGAACACCGTCACCACCACCGGGATGCCATCCATCTCCGCTCCGAGGAGCGGGTTGCCCAAGGCCGTCACCGGATCTCCGTCCGAGGCGATGACCGTGAAAGGAATGGCGGTTCCGCCGAGAACGCGGCGCCCGCCGGCGACGGCGACGACGGGTGACTCTGCCGGCTCGGGGATGGTGGCACCGACGATCGGACTTCCCGCGCGGACGACCAGGTCGACGTCGCCCTCGATCGACGGATCGGCGGCGAAGCGGTCGCCGCCGCGTGGCACCATGAGCGGGACGCCGGGAAGGATCATGCGTGCCTGATAGGTCCCGGGATCGGTTGGATCGCCTCGGAAAATCGGGAACGCCTGCGCCCCCACGCGTGCGGGCAAGAGGCCGAGAAGGACGGCGCCGGCCAGCACCGTCAGGACGCGTCGTGGTGTCACCTGCCCCATGGAACCGCTCACGGGAGGAGGAAAACGATGGGGTTGGAGACGACCGCGCCGTGCGGGACAGAGGCGAACAGCACGGCGGTGACGCGCCCCGCGGTGAAGGTCGCGGGGAGCGTCACGCGTAGCCGGTCGGGGACGAAGGTGACGATACGGACGTCGGCCGGCGCCTCCGCGCCCTCCAGGTCGAAGGTCGGCACGTCGTCCTCGTCGAGGTGTCCGGCGAGGAGCGCGGCGCTGTCGCCCACGTGCGCCGTTCCCGCAATCGGGTACCGGACGAAGTGCGCGCCCTGGAAGATCACGAGCTCGAGCGGGTAGCCGACCTCGAGCGCATTCGGGAAATCGAACCTGCCCTCGAACGCCACCGCGCGCGCCCCTCCGACGACGGCGGGCGCCGCCGTGGTGAGGATGAGCGTTGGCGTGGTCGCCGCGGCGCGGACCTCGCGGGCGATCAGCCCGAGCGCAAGGCCCGCCACGATGGCGAGCGAGATGGCACCCCGCACCGCGCGCGCACACCCACCCACCGTGCGCATCCGTATGTCGTTCGGGTTCTTCATGAGCCTTCGGCCCGCCACGCCTCGCTCTCGCATAGGCAGGGCGCGTCGGTGGTGTCAAGGGTTTTCACACTATCTTCCTACCAAAACATACCCATACCACCTTGCCATAGCAGCCAGCACAGCAGCCTCTGTGCCGCCCCCTAACCCACGCGCCGTAGCCCGCACTTCGTGCTTGACAGTGGCGCTCTCCGAATGGGACAACGTGCCGCCGAACATGGGGCGCGGCAAGCGGACCGGGCTCCAAAAATACGAAGACGGGCAGGAAATATAACATGGTAGAGAAAGCAGGGCAGACGGTTCGCAACCTTCGGCAGAGGCTCGGCATGACCCAGGAGGAGTTCGCGCGCCGGATTCAGGTCACGCTGTCCACGGTGAATCGCTGGGAGAATGGCCACGCCGCGCCGAGCCACCTGGCCTGGCGGGCAATCGAGGACCTGGCGAAGCGCAACGGCGCCGACGACGAGCTCCTCGGCCGCACCGTGCTCATGGCCGGGGCCCTCTAGCGGACTGCGCTCGGCCTCTTTCCCTGGCCCGGCCAAAAATTGTAGCTAGCGGGGCGTGACCGGGAGCCCCTCGCCGTCGAGCGTCCAGAGTTGCGCCGCCCGTGAACGCCCATGACCGCCGGCCGACCCATCCGCGTGCTCGTGGCCAAGCCCGGCCTGGACGGCCACGACCGGGGCGCGAAGGTGATCGCCAACACCCTGCGCGATGCGGGGATGGAGGTGATCTACACCGGGTTGCG
>Ga0066659_10001027_pt1 | contig 11606 bp, 13 predicted proteins | sample GraSoiAngelo_108_FD_75176 | JGI IMG/M metagenome (GOLD analysis project Ga0066659, IMG submission 75176) | Grasslands soil microbial communities from the Angelo Coastal Reserve, California, USA - 14_0903_09_40cm | ecosystem: Environmental > Terrestrial > Soil > Grasslands | place: USA... | reverse complement strand
GAATCATGTACTGGATGAGCACGCGCAGCTTCTCGTCGTCGGCGGCCAGGCACTCCTCGGCGGTGCGCTCGCCCACCAGGCTCCGCGGGGCGGTGGCAAGAAAGGCGCGAATCGTGGCGAGGTCGGACAGATCGGGAGTCGCCCGGATCGGGCGATCGAGCTCCCGAACGGACTCGAGGTCGGACTGGCCATCGAGCGGGAGCTGGGCGCGCTGCATCTAGTGTCCCGTATAGTAAGTCATGTTAACTTAGCCATGGATATTCTCTGGAGGGAGAGCCATGGCCAACCGCGTTCGACCGATCGTGGTGAGCGAGCGGGATCGGCAGACCCTGGAGCACCTGCACCGGGCGCCGTCGACCCCGGGGGGACTGAGCCGGCGCGCCCGGGCGGTCTTGCTGATGGCGCAGGGCGTGCCCGGCGTGGAGATCGCGGAGCGGGTGGGGTATACGGTGGTGCAAATCAGCCGGTTGCGGCGGCGCTTCGCGGAGCAGGGCGTGGCGGGCTTGCACGACCACCCGCGCTCGGGCCGTCCGCCGACGATCACCGCCCGGAAACGCGCCCAGATTGTGGCCCTGACCCTTAAGCGGCCGGCGCCCGGCCTCACGCATTGGTCGACCCGGGACCTGGCCCGGAAGGCGGGCGTATCCCACGGCACGGTGCATCAGATCTGGCGCGCCCACGCCCTCCAGCCCCATCGGGTCTCGACGTTCAAGTTCACGACTGATCCGGACGCGGAGGACAAGATCTACGACGTCGTGGGGCTGTACCTGAACCCCCCGACGAACGCGGTGGTCCTGAGCCTGGATGAGAAAACCCAGATCCAGGCGTTGAGCCGGACGCAACCGCTGCTCCCCCTGCGGCCCGGGTTGCCCGCGCGCCAGACGCACGACTATCGGCGCCATGGCCTCACGAGCCTGTACGCGGCGTTGGAGATCTCGAGCGGCCGGGTGATCGGGGATTGCACGCCGCGGCACACCGGCGCTGACTTCTTGAGCTTCCTGAAGCGCGTGGCTCGCCGCTACCGCGATCACGAGCTGCACGTCGTGCTCGACAACTCGTCCACGCATTCGACGCCAGCGGTGCGGGCCTGGCTTGACGAGCATCCCGCGGTCCATTTTCACTTCACCCCGAAGGGCGCGTCCTGGCTCAACATGGTGGAAGCCTGGTTCGGGATCCTCACCCGCAAGTCCGTCCGGCGTGGCTCGTTCGACACGGTCCGCGCCCTGATTCGCCACATCGAGGCCTACATCGCCGACTGGAACAGTCATCCGACCCCGTTCGTATGGACCAAAGACCCGGCCGCCATCGTCACGAAGGCGGTCCGCCGTGGTCGTTAACATGACTTCCCAGACGCGACACTAGCGACCTCCCCGGACCAGCCTGAGCCGACCCGACCTTCGTGACCGCCCGGCTCGGGTTCCCGGAAGGCTCTGTCTTCCGTCTTCCGGGGCCCGACCCGCCAGTGGCCGCGGAGTCGGCTCGTCAGTTGTCCGTCGTCTCCCCATCGTGCACCGTGTCGAATCGCTCCGTCCGGCCCGCCGCCACGGGGACGGAGACACCGTCCCCCGTGGCCCGGATGGACTGCGCCGCGCCTACCTAACGGTCATCACGGATCGTTGTTCGTACGGAGCTACTCTGCAGGTCTGCTCGATCGATGCTGAAGGCGACCCACGATGGTTGGGGCTCGCGTCACCTGTCCAGCCGGTCGCACACGTCGATGTCGGACGACCGTATGACGGCGGGCAGGACGGGGCGTCCCGGCGCGGCGGGCCTGGGCTCCCGCGTCCGCACCCCTTTTCGCCTTTACCCCCGGAACGCCCCGAGGAGGTGTGCTACCGCGGGACGACCTGCAGCCAGCCTTCCGGGCACGCCCCGACGTACGGGTAGTAGACTCTAGCGCTCTGGCAGTAGTACCAATACGACGGCGCCGGCTGGATGTATACCGGGGCCGGCTCGACGTAGACAGGCGGCGGGACGTAGGCATACGGGCCATACGCCCAGTAGGGCGCTCCGAAGAACACCCGGGGGCCGACGAAGAACCGTTCGTGTCCTCGGAAGTGCTCGTGTCCTCGAAAATGCTCGTGTCCTCGGAAATGCTCGAAGTGCCCCCCGCCTCCCCCGTGCCCCCCGCCGTGATCGCCGCGCGCGGCGACGAGTTCCGCGCTCCCACCGAGCATCGTCACAACGACCGCCATTGCGATGCCGAGCTTCGTCAGCATGACCGTTCGCCTCCTGCGCAGCTCATTGTCCTCCCCCTGGACGCGAGCCGCCAGTCCTCCAGGGCGGGCCGTCCTGCCGGACTGGCGCGATGCGTCAGCGAGAGTTCGACCCGACCCGCGGACGATCGTGTTCGGACCCTCCGGCGGGATGACCTAGCCATTTTCCCGGCTCGGTCCCTAGCCAATCGGCCGATTCCCTCGGGCGCGGACATGCGGCACCCTGAATCCAGCAGTCAACAGCCTTGGGGGGAATCGAAATGAATGACCTGGTGCTCTCGCTCTCGAATACGCTCGCCGATGCGGTCGCGCGGGCCGGACGCGCGGTCGTGGCCGTCAACGCTCGGCGCCGAGGCTCTTCGACGGGGGTCCAGTTGCGTCCTGGGGTCGTCGTGACCGCCGATCACACGGTGAGGATGGACGATGAGATCACCATCACTCGCCCGGATGGGCGCCCCGTGCCGGCGACGCTGGCTGGTCGCGATCCTGGGACCGACCTCGCCGTGCTCACCGTGCCGGACGCCGAGCCAGCAGTTGCCGAGCTGGGGGACGCCGACTCGCTCAAGGTCGGCCATCCCGTGCTGGCGCTCGGCGCAGGGCCCACCGCGAGCTGGGGTGTGGTGAGCGCGGTCAGCGGCCGGTGGCACACCTGGCGGGGCGGCGAGATTGATCGGCTCCTGCGATTGGACCTCGTCTTGTATCCGGGTTTCTCGGGCGGCCCGCTCGTGGACCTCGACGGCCGGATCGTCGGGATCAACACCTCCGGACTGTCACGACACACGCCGGTGGCCATCCCCGTCGCGACGGTCAGTCACGTCAGCGACGAGCTCCTCACGCGCGGCCACGTCGCCCGCGGCTACTTTGGTCTGGCGCTGCATCCGGTTCGACTGCCGGAGACGCTCGCGCACACGCTCGGCCTCGCGAGCCGAACGGGACTGATCGTCGTCAACGTCGAGGCCGGTGGCCCTTCCAGCGCGGCCGGACTGCTCATGGGAGACGTGCTGGTAACGCTCGATGGCGCTCCGGTGGGAGAGACGGATGACGTACAGGCCGTCCTCGGCTCGCAGCGCGTTGGATCGACGGTGCGCGCCCAGATCATCCGCGCCGGGGCGTCGGCCCAGGTCGAGATCACGGTGGGCGACCGGCCTCAGGGGAGGAGGTGACCTGTTGGAGCAGGCCCTCGGCGCCGCCGGCTTCGCCCTCCCCGATACCCTCGCGGAGCTGGCTGAGCGGATTCGTCAGATCACGGTGCGGGTCCACGGCCGGAGCTCAGGGTACGGCTCTGGAGTCATCTGGCGCCCCGACGGCCACATTGTCACCAATGCCCACGTCGCCCATCGTTTCGCCACCGTCGTGCTTCCCGATGGGCGCGCGTTCCGGGCGGAGGTCAGTGGGTGGGACCCGGAGCGCGACGTCGCCATGATCAAGGTCGACGCGGGACTCCTCCCCGCAGCGGCGATCGGCGACTCCGCGAGCTTGCGGCCAGGCGACTTGGTCTTTGCCAGCGGCCACCCGTTCGGGGGAGCGAGGGCGCTGACCGCGGGCATCGTTCATGCGGTCAGCAGACGCGGCGGGTCGAGGGGCTCGCGCTGGGTGGAGGCGGACGTCCGCGTGGAACCGGGCAATTCCGGCGGGCCCTTGGTTGACGCCCGCGGCCGCGTCGTCGGAGTCACCGCCATGGTCGCGGGCGGCCTGGCCCTCGCGGTCCCCAGCGACGTTGTCGAACGGTTTCTTGGTGGCGCGTATACTGGCGCGCGGCTCGGCGTCACCGTTTGCCCTGTCGTGGGGCCGCGCGGGGACCCACCGAACGTCGGATTCGTGATCCTCGAGGTCGCGCCCGGAAGCCCCGCCGCCGAGGCTGGTCTGGTGATGGGAGACGTGTTGATCGCGGTTGACGACGAGGTGTTCCGTCGACCAGACGACCTGCTGCGAGCGGTCCAAACCACGAGCCGCGCGAACGGCCTACGTCTTGAATTCACCCGCGGAGGACGACGCCGGATCCGCACCGTCCTCCTCGGTGGAGGTCGTCACCCAGCGACCCTCCCGTGATCAACGTCCTCGTGGCCGCTGAATCTGCGATTGCGCGTACGGGCCTCGAAGCGCTCATTGGGGCCCACGACTCGCTGCGCGTGATCCAGACGGACGCGAGCCTCCCCCTGTGGCGTCGCGTGGAGGATGGTCGGGCGGAGGTGCTGGTGGTCGACCTCGACCGTCAGGCGGTTTCCCGAACCCTCCGCGAGCTGGCCCGCCTGCCGCGTCCGCCCGCGACCATTTTCCTCACTGATGACCTGCGCGCCCTGCGGACACCCGAGGCCCGGCGCGCCGGGGTTCGGGCCGTCTTGCCGCGCGGCGCAACAGCATCGGAACTCGTCGTGGCGATTGAGGCGGTGGCAGTGGGCTTGATCGTGTTGCACCCCGAGGGGGTCGAAGCCCTCCTGTCGCCGTCGCCCCTCCCCTCGGCGGCTGACGCAACCGGGGAGACCTTGACCGTGCGGGAGGCCGAAGTGCTGAATATTATCGCCGAAGGACTCGGGAACAAGGAGATCGCCGCCCGCCTTGGCATCTCAGAGCATACGGTGAAGTTTCACGTCGCGTCGATCTTCACGAAGCTAAAGGCGGGCAGCCGTACCGAAGCGGTCGCCATCGGCGTCCGCCGCGGCTTGATCATGATCTAATTGAGAATCGCACCGGCGGAAATTGCCTTCAATCCGCTCTGACACGGCGAAGTTGAGGTCACATCACGCGCAGGAAATGGCGCAAGGATATCTGACATGAAGAAAAGATCATTTCTCGTCACGGTCCCCGCCGCCGTCGCTCTGGCGCTCATGCTTTCAGCTCCTGCCTCGGTCGGAGCGGAGAGCGCCGAGAAGCAAGTGACTCTTCTCTGGTACGAAGCATTCACACGGCATGATGCGGCACTGCTGGGCAGCATCCTGGGTGAAAACTGGATCGACATTCCTTCGCCCCCCGAACAGCAGAAGGGGCCAGAGGGTGGCAAGAGGCTCCTGACCCAGCTCACCACCAGCTTTCCCGACTTCAAGGTCGTCGTCGAGGACGTGATCCAGGAAGGCAGCAAGGTCGTTGTCCGTTCCCACATCACCGCCACGCAGAAGGGCGCATTCATGGGTTTTCCGGCGAGCGGCCGGAGCATCAGCATCCAGGCGGTCGACATCCACGAGGTGCAGGCCGGTAGGATCGCGAGAACCTGGCACACGGAGGATTGGATGACCGGCCTTCGTCAGCTCGACTTGATTCGCCCCCACTAGAGATTCAGAGGAGGGCTTCATGGACCGCACGCTCCGCCTGTACGCCTCGCCATTGTCGGCGGCCTGCTTTCTCGCGGTGTTCATCGTTGCCGCGCCCGGGCACGCTGCGGACTTTGGTCCTGGATTCAAGACGCAATCGGTGGCCGTCGACGGGGGCAGCGTGAGCGTCACAGTGGGCGGGAGCGGGCCACCGGTGGTTCTGCTCCACGGCTATGCCGAAACGTCGCGGATGTGGAAACCGCTGGCGACGGTGTTGGCGCCACGCTTTACGGTACTCGCCCCCGATCTGCCGGGCATCGGTGACTCGTCGATACCGACGTCGGGTCTTGACATGAAGACTTCCGCCGAGCGCGTCCACGCAGCCATAAGCTCGTTTGGCTTCACGAAGGTGCGCGTCGTGGGACACGACATCGGGCTGATGGTCGCGTATGCCTACGCTGCGCTGTATCCGCAAGAGGTCGAGAAACTGGCGCTGATGGATGCATTCCTGCCGGGCGTCAACGGCTGGGAGACGGTCTACAACAATCCCGGGATCTGGCATTTCCGCTTCTATGGCGATACCCCGGAAGCGCTGGTGAAGGGGCGCGAGCGCACCTACTTCGAGCACTTCTGGAATAATTTCGCTGCCGACAAGACCCGCTCGATTCCCGAGGCGGACCGGCGCGCGTACATCCAGGCCTATTCGGGCCCGGGCCGGATGGCCGCCGGCTTTGCATACTTCGCGTCGTTCCCGAAGACGGCGGTAGACTTTGCGGAGCTGGCCAAGACCAGGTTGGCCATCCCTGTTCTCTCGATCGGCGGAGACAAGTCGTTGGGTGAGGCGCTAGGCGAACAAACGAGACTCGTCGCGTCGGACGTGACGGTGATCATCCTCAAGGACACGGGCCACTGGATTCTGGAGGAACGACCGACAGAGACAATCTCGGCATTGGAACGCTTCTTGTAGACCAGTATTTTGGGGGCGGGCGGCGAGAGCCAGCGCCAACGCCTGGGGTGAGAGGGGCGGTCCGAGAATGGGCGATCACACCCTTCTGCGGGCGGGGTCGTCAGGACCAGACCGCTGCGAGTCACAGAGCGGGCACCCCGGGTGGAGCACCGGGCCTCAACTATTAATAAATGCCCCCAAGAAGCGGGTGCGGATGCAGGTTCGCCAGCGTGGCCTGTGTTTTCCGCCGACTTGTTCTCCCGATGTACCGGGCCGCCGTTACGACGAAAGGGGCGATCAGCCCTCAGGCCCGAACGAGCGTGACCGCGATTCTGAGACTCCTCGCAGCCCGGGACAGATCCTGGTCAGCGGTTGCCAGACGGAGCCCCTCCACGTCGGCAAGGGCGAGATGAAGGGCATCCAGCGCCCGCAGCGACAACGTGAACCGGGCCAACCACCGGCAGGCGGCCTCGTAGTGTTGCCGCTGGACCGCGATGCGCGCGTAGAGGCCTGTCCGGAGATGGTCGAGAAATTGCTCGCGAGTGCGCGTGGCGTCCGCGGCCGACATCTCTCTCACGCGGACCTTTCGCGCGAGCGCAGAAAAGAACTCGACCTCGACCAAATCACTGACTGCCGGCCGCGGGTCGCCCCGGAGCGTCCGTTCGGCAGCTCGACTCAGGGCCTCGGGACAGTAGTACGGCACCAGGACGCTGGTGTCGATGTACATCAGTACCGCGCTTGCCGGCGAGCGCGGCCGACGGCCCGGCTCACCGGTTCACCTGTCACCCGAATCGATGCCCTGAAAAGGCCCAGTGCTGGGAGCCGACGCCCTGTTCGCTTCGGAGGCACCAGCCTGGCAACCTCCCGGCCGCGCCGGACCACCGATACCGGATGACCCGACGAGACCTCGTCAAGGAGGGCCCTGAGGTTCCTGCGCGCCCCCGCGACACTCACCGTCCTCATCCGCCGGAACCTCCTGTACAACTCGATTGTACACCAGGAGGGTATGCGAAAAGGCGGTTGACCACCAGTCAGTCGCGCCCACGGAGCGTGCACGGGAGTTACGCTGGGTCTCTCTCTGCGCGCCTTTTTGCCGACCGCACATCAGGCACCATGGTCCATGACAATGCCGTCAGCGATGCTTCGAACGAACCGACGGGCGATCGACCCGTTCGGGTCGAGGGCCGGATTGAAGACGGTCATCTCGAGGCCTACGGCCTTGCCCGAATCCATGAGGGTGCGCAGGACCGCGCTCAACTCGGTGGGGCTGAGCCCGCCGGGCAGGCGGTAGTCGACCGCCGGCATGACGGCATCGTCCAGGACGTCGGCGTCGAGGTGAATCCAGAAGCCCGCGAGCTTGCCGCGCCCGAGGTGGTCGAGCGCCTGCGCGGCGACTTCCTTTGCGCCGAGCGCCTGCACCGTGGCGAGGTCGTAGACCTTCATAGCGGTATTCCGGACGTCCCGGCTGCCGTAGTGAGCGGCCTCCTCCGCGTCGCGGTAACCGAACACGACCACGTCCTCTTCGGTGACCAGCGGCCGTCGACTCTCGATGTCGGTGAGCACGGTCGGGCCGTGGCCGGTGACGATAGCGAGGTCCATGTCGGAGACGGCGCCTGTCGGCGATGCCTCGGGGTGGTAGAAGTCCGCGTGTCCGTCCAGGAAGAATAGGCCATACCGGCCCCGACGGCGCAGGGCCAGCATGCTGCCGATCAGGATACTGCAGTCGCCCCCAAGGACGATCGGGAAGCGGCCACGATCGAGAACGCCACCGACTGCGTCGGCGAGCCGCCGCGAGAAGTCTCGGATCGCGAGAGGGTTGAGCAAGAGCGTGTCCGGGTCGCGGCGTGGGTCGTGTGACGGGACGGCCACGGCACTGCTGTCCTCGGCGTTGAGAGCCTCCCTGAGGCCGGCCGCGCGGAGGGCCTCGGCAAGGCGCTCGACACCGGTCGGGCCGACTCCGAGGGGAGAGGGTGCATCGAGGAGAGCCAGGGCGGAGAGGCATCAGTGTCTCCTTGACGTCTTCACGCCGCGCAACAGCGGGAGGATGCTACACCGCATCGAGGGTTGGCGCGCGACACATCTCGGACTCTTCCGCCACGTCTCAGCTCTTGAGCTGACTCGAGTTGGCGCGTTCCTGCGCCAGTGTCCGCAGTGCACGGAGCGTGTCGTCTGACTCCGGTCGTGTCGTGTAGTCAGGGTCGGCCTCCGCCGCTCGAATGGTTCCCTCACGGTCGATGATGAACCGCGCCGGGATCGGAAGTGTCCAGGAGGCGTCACCGTTAAATTTCTCGAGATCCAGCGGAAAGGTCCGGTACACGTCCCGAAGATACTGCGGCAAGAACGGTCAGCCTCCCGACGACACGCCAGCGAGCCGGACGGAAGGCACGAGCGGGAACAGGCGGGGGGCCACCGCCGCGCCGCACTGGACGCCGAGGGTGAGCCGGAGTCGGGTCCTCGCGGCGCAGACGACGATCTCCCGTGCGGGCGGTGGTATCACCGACCGGGTCCGTCAGGACCGGTCCTTGACAACCACAGGGTGCCGCGGGACCCTGCGCGTCATGGTCCGTCGCTCCGCGCCTTCCTGTGCACGACGTCCGGCGTGAAGTGTGGGATGTCCTGAACGGTCTCGGTGGGTTGTGGCCGAAAGCCCGGACAAGAGGAGGACATGTGATGGTGTTTCGTTACGGGGCGATGCTGCTTTTCCTTTGGGTCACCGCGATCGGCAGTCTGTCCGTGGCAAGGCCGGCGTGGGCGGAGACCTGGGTCGAGTCGAACGTCGACACCCGGACGGCTCTCGCGCTGCGCGTCGGAGAGGCGGGCCTGAAGACCTGGCTGCCTGCTCCCTGGCAGATCGACCCGGTCTCCGCGGGGCCATCCAAGGGGGCGAACCTTTCCGTCTTCTTTGTCGACCGATTGCTCACGCACGATGCGGCGGGGAAGGTCCTCGGCGCTGGGATCGACCGGATTGTGGCGTTTGTCATCCCGGCCAAGCACGCGCAAACGGGCGAGTCGGCGCCCTTCGTCATCCGGGTCTTCACCACGAATCCGCAGGGGGTCCCCGGCCCGTACAAGAACTACGTGCACGCGAGTATCCGTCGTGAACAGACGCAACAGGGAGCGAACCTCGAGCCCGGGACGGGCGGTGAGCAGTGGGAACTGCGGAACGCTGCCGGGGACCTCGTCGACTTGAGACTCCAGTACCAGCGCGGCGTTCCCGTGCGGACGACGGGGGAGTCGAGGCCTCATTCGGCCGTTGACCCGAGCTTCTTCCGCATCTACAGGGTCGACCAAGGTCTGGACGTCGTCAGGAGCATTCCGGCGGGCATCGACCGTGTGCAGGGCTATCAGTTCCGGGTGACCCTGACCGAGTTCCGTAAGCTGTTCGACGGGTCAGAGCAGCTCGTGAGTATTGCGGTCGTTCCCTGGTACCTGCGTCAAGTGTACCTGCCGTAGCGGATCGGCACAGGCGCGCTGGCCGCGGATGCCGAGCCCCGCTCTGCGCGCGCGGCATCTGGAGGAGGAGCGACCTGAGCGGGCTTCGAGGGACCGACCACGACGGGGGTGTATGTGTGTCCTGCGCAGAAAGGGACGGCCCGTCCGTGCCCTGCACGGCACGGGGGAACCTGCGGAGGTCGTGGCGTGGCGGTAGGCCATCCCGCCTCGGACCATCGCGGCCGTTGCGCCCGGCCCGCAACTATTCTCGGCTCGGTGGCGCGGCTGAACCTGTTGCGGCATGTGGGTGGGTGACGAGGAGGCGCGAGTGGCCGTCGTCCCGTCGTGCTTCCCGAGAGCCAGCCGAGCGCTCACCATGTGGCCGTGTGCTCGAACACTGCTGGGCTGCCTCGCGGCGACGGCGTGGGTCCTTGCCACCGCGCCCGCCCTCGGCCAGCGCGCGACAAGCAGTCCACTTGAGCACCTGCCGAGGAACGTCGAGGTGCTCACGCGCGCTGGTGAACGCGCCGACATCTCGCCCGACAATCGGCGTGTCGCGTTCATGGCGAAGAGCTTCGGCGACGCCTGGGTGATCGACCTGAAGACACGGGCCACCCGGTGCTTGACCTGCCACATTCCGGGGGCGGTGTTTCTGCGGGTGATGCACCTCGTGACGGGCGACTACCTCCTGATCGGCCCGGAGCGCTTCACGGACCCCCGCACCAGCCGCTGGCGGGAGAGCGAAATCTGGTTTCTCAGTAAAGAGCCGGGCGCTAGACCGGTGCGGCTGGGACAGCGGCTCCTCGAGGGCGCGGCCGTCTCGAAGAAAAGCCTGAAGATTGCGTGGTCCGAAGCGAGCGGGCAGAATCCTGATTTGCCGCGCGAGACGTCGCGCCTGATGGTGGGGGAGGTCGACGTCTCCGCCGGCTCCGTAACCCTGGCGAACAAGCGGGCGGTCTATGAGAGCAAGGACGCGTCCTGCGTGATCGAGGCGCAGGACTTCTATGCCGACGACACCAAGATGACCTTCACGTGCTACGAGCCCAACGGCAAGGCCTCGGTGATGGGAATCGACCTCAAGACCGGCGACGTCGTCAACTTCTCGCGCGCACCCAACACCTATAACGAAGCCGAAGGCATCTTCCCCGACGGCCTCCACACCTGCGTCGAGTCAGACCGCCAGGTCCAGACGCTCGGAGGGGAGGGCGGTTTTCGGCAGATCGACATCTGGAAGCTCCGGCTCGACGGCACCGGCAGAGACTTCGTGCGACTGACCCACTTCAACGACTACGAGGGGTGGAAGGCGTCCAACCCCGTCGTCTCGACGGACGGAAGGTTCATGGCCTTCCAGGCGGCAAAGACGGTCGACGAGGCCGGGGTCGGCCGCGGCATCCTACTCTACTGGTTCCGGGAATAGCCGCGGGCGCGGCGAACTTCGGTTTCCACACTCCCCGGGCCGTCCGGCGCCAGATCGGGGACGTGTCACAGTCTCCCGGCGGCGTCCAGGCGGCGATTGGGCGTGGGGCCGAACCGTCGGGGCAGCCGCGATGACGCCGTGACGGCGTCGCACGGCGCTGCGGTATCCTGTCCATTGAATGAAGCGCGTCGGCCTCGTGGTGGCGGCTCTCGGACTCGTGCTCGCGGGGTGTGCGTCGGCGGCGAGACGCTGCGATGGCGCCAGGAACCGTGGGTGGTTCTCGGGCTGGCAGAGCGGTGGCGGCAGCGTGTTCACCCTCGGGCTGCGACGAACCTGGGACGAATGCGCCG
>Ga0066659_10001025_pt1 | contig 11611 bp, 9 predicted proteins | sample GraSoiAngelo_108_FD_75176 | JGI IMG/M metagenome (GOLD analysis project Ga0066659, IMG submission 75176) | Grasslands soil microbial communities from the Angelo Coastal Reserve, California, USA - 14_0903_09_40cm | ecosystem: Environmental > Terrestrial > Soil > Grasslands | place: USA... | reverse complement strand
TCCACCGGAAGCGTGTGTATGTCGGGCCGGGGCACCATAATCTCCCGTACCTGGATTTGAGCAAGCTCCATCGCGCTGAGAATGAACTTTTCTTCACCGGGTGCGATCAGTCCTCGTTCGCGGGCCTGTTGAATTTGAATCTGGAGCTCTTCGGTCGAATGCGCAACCCCATGAACTTGCGCTGAGGTAACTCCCAAAGCGTTCACAATCGCGCCCGATATCCGGTCGAGCAAATGGATTGCCCAATGAAAAGTGTTTAGGAACCAATGGAAAGGCACGGCAACCAACAATGCGACGCGCTCAGCGCGGGCCAGACTGAGCGTCTTGGGGACCAATTCCCCGATTACGACGTGCAATGCGCTCAAGAGGGCAAATGCGCTGGCGAGCGCGATGGCATGGGTATAAAGCGCCGCGTGCGCTCCCAAACTGCGGGGCCATATCGCCTGAAATATCTTCGCAAATGTGGCTTCGCCAAGCGCGCCGATCGCCAAGCTTGTGAGCGTGATGCCAAGCTGTACTCCCGAAACGACGCGGTGCAAATCGCCGAGCAGTACTTCCACCACCCGCGCCCGCGCACTCCCCTTGGCGACCAACTGCCGGACGCGTGACAACCGCACCGCAACTAGGGAAAACTCCGTCGCAGCAAAGAAGCCATTCAGCGCGACCAAAGCCAACACGCCGATCAGGCGCACGGCAAGCATAGTCGGTTCTGTCCCCCAGCCGCATTGTAACAGCACTACCGCGGGCCGCAGGCAACCCTTGTGCGCACTGTGCGTCTTAATTCAGTGGATTGATAGCGCCGCACTCTGGGCTCGCCTGCCGGAACAAGATTCGGAGCCCTGTGAGATATTGACATTACGCTTTGAACGTTTTTAGGATATTGTTTCGGAGTCAGACTTCTTGAGGAACAATTCGACAAGGGAAGCGCCAATACGGAAACTCTTACATCCGAAAAGAAAAATCCATGATTAGCGTCAAGAATCTTTCCAAAAGGTACGCTCGCAACACGGCCGTTGACCATATTTCCTTCGAGGTCGACAAAGGCCAGATCGTCGGCTTTCTGGGACCGAACGGCGCCGGTAAGACGACCACGATGAGGATGCTGACGTGCTTCCTTCCACCCAGCTCCGGCACGGCGGCCGTTGCTGGTTTTGATGTCCTCGAAGCACCGCTCGAAGTCAAACAACGTATCGGCTACCTCCCGGAGGCGCCGCCGCTTTATCTCGAGATGCGGACCGCGGAGTACCTCACCTTTGTCGGCAGGCTGAAAGGACTGTCCGGGCCCGAGTTGCGTCAGCGCGTTGATGCGGTTTGCGACCGCTGCGCGGTAGGGGACGTAAAGAACAAGCTGCTTGGAAAACTTTCAAAAGGGTTCCGCCAGCGCGTCGGCCTGGCTCAGGCCATCATTCATAATCCTGACGTGCTCATTTTGGATGAGCCAACCGCCGGACTCGATCCCAAGCAAATCAACGAGACACGCGACCTGATCAAGGGCCTTGCCGGCGACCACACGATTATCTTGAGCACACACATCCTGCCCGAAGTCGAACAGACCTGCGAGAGAGTCATCATTATCAACAAGGGTAAGCTCGTGGCCACCGATTCCGTGAACAACCTTCAGAGTCGCGCGCGTGGCGCGGAACTGGTGTTTGTCGAAGTGGCCGGGCGAAACGGCGCGCTGGATTCCGGCAGGGTTCAAGAACGGCTCGAAAAGGTGGCGGGCGTAGGTCGAGTGGTGTTTAAGGAAAAGAAACAGGCAGCGGCCATCTTTGAGGTCGAGAGCCTGAAGGATAAATTCGTACGCGGCGATTTGGCTCGCGCCGTCGTGGAAGCGGGCTGGGACCTCAACGAACTTCGCACCGCATCAGTGAGCCTTGAGGAAGTCTTCCTACAACTCACGGGCGAAGAACCTGCCCCTGCGGCTGCAGACGCCCAGTTCAAAGAAGCCGGACGATGAGAAACATCTGGATCATTTGCCAAAGAGAACTGCGCAGCTATTTCGTATCTCCGATTGCCTACGTTCTCCTGGTCATGTTTGCCCTGATCTTTGGATGGTTTTTCTGGAACATGCTGGGCGCTTTCGTCTTTTACAGCATGGCCTCCCAAATGCGCGGCGAGATGATGCCCATGAACATCAATGAACAGATCATCCGCGGACTACTCGCCAATATGAACGTGGTGGGACTTTTCTTCATACCGGTCATTACCATGCGCCTGTTTGCCGAAGAAAAGCGAAACGGCACTATCGAATTGCTCGTAACTTCGCCCATCCGTGACCTTGAGGTGATCCTTGGAAAATGGCTCGCAGCCGTGGGGCTCTATGCCGGCATGCTCCTGCTGACGGGGCTCAACGTTGCATTCATCTTCAAGTACGGCAATCCCGACTGGAAACCGTTGGCCGTGGGTTACCTCGGGTTGCTTTTGCAAGCCGCCGCTTTGTTGGCGATCGGAACTTTTATTTCCAGCCTGACAAAAAATCAAATCATCGCTGGCGCGGCATCGTTTGGCGCGTGTTTGCTGATTTTCGTCCTCGGATGGGCGAGCGGCTATGAGACCTCGGCTTGGGCACAAGTGCTCTCCTATATGTCGGTGACCACTCACATGGAGTCTTTCACAAAGGGCGTCCTGGATACAAAAGACGCGCTTTACTACCTGACGGTGATCTTTCTAGGACTGTTCTTGACGGCGCGCTCGCTGGAGTCCCTGCGGTGGAGGTCGTAGGTGAATCTACAACTTCTCAAGGCCCGACAAACAAAATACGTTGCTTATGCAACCCTGTATATTGTGGTGGTGCTCGCGATCGTGAGCACTGCAAATATCCTGGCTGATCGCTACCACAAGACGTACGACAGCACTGCCAACAAACGCTACAGCCTTTCTGAGCAGACCGCGAAGATCGTGAAAGGCCTGAAGGAAGATGCAAAGATCACCTATTTTGACCAGGGCACGCGTTTCGAACGGGCCAAGGATCAACTGGATTTGTATGCGAATCTTTCCCGAAAGGTGCATGTCGAGTACGTGGACGCGGACAGGAAGCCGCAATTGGCCCGCGAAGCTGGAATCAAGAGCTACGGCACAACCCTCGTGCAAATTGGGACCAAGCGAGAAGAGGCCAAGGGCACGACCGAAGAAGACGTCACCGGTGCAATTATTCGGGCACTGAAGAACGGCGCTAGAACCGTTTGTTTTGCCTCCGGCAGCGGAGAGCACCAGATTGACGATACCGATCGAAACGGGTATTCGCGCCTGCGGGATCTCCTGGCCAAGGAGGAATACACTGCAAAGTCGATCAGCCTTTTGCAGAAAGCGGAAGTTCCTGGCGATTGCACGGTCCTCGTCGTCGCCGGGCCGACCGGGGATTACCTGCAACCCGCGGTTGATGGCATCAAGAAGTATGTTGAGGATGGCGGACGAGCGCTGTTTCTTATGGATCCTCCGCTAAAGATTGGACGTTCGGAAATTGCGGACAATGACGCGCTGGCAAGCCTGCTCCAGTCTTGGGGAGTAACCCTCAACAAGGATTTGATCCTCGACCTCAATCCGATCGGGCAATTAGCCGGGCTTGGTCCGCAGGTCGCGCTAGTAACCCGTTACGAACGGCATCCCATTGTCAACGACATGAAAGGCTCGGCCACCGGATTTCCCTTGGTGCGCTCCATGGACGTGAAGAGCGCGGACAAGACGACGGTGGAGAGGCTGTTTGATTCCTCGGACAGCAGCCTGGCCACCACCAGGTTGAACTCGCCGGAAGTGAACCCCAACGATCCCAAGAACAAAAAAGGGCCGCTGACCATTGCCGCAGCCGGGGCTTACAAGACTGGCAAGGAAAACTCGGAAGGGCGGTTTGTCGTTGTGGGAAGTTCGGCGTGGGCTGCAAATTCGTTTATCAGTTTCAATGGCAACCGCGACTTGGCGTTGAATGCCACGAACTGGCTGGCTTCGGACGAAGATCTGATCTCCATCCGCCCGAAAGACCGTGATGAACGCCGAATCACCATGACCCAAGGGCAGCTAAGGTGGGTGGGCATCACCAGCCTTGGCCTTTTGCCGCTAGGAATCGTAATCGCGGGAGTAACGATATGGTGGCGACGAAGATAGCTCGTACCATTCGCCTTGCAAAAACAGGTTCAGGAACGCCTCGATGAAAACTAGCAGTTTGCTGGCTGCGGCCGTCGTGCTGGCGGCGCTCACTGGCACGCTTTACTGGTCCAATCACCACAAGTCTGCGGAAAGTTCTTCCATAGAATCGTCGCCGAAGATTCTGACTGTTCAGCAGGCTGAGGTTACCGGACTTTCGATTCGGAAAAAAGGCAGCGATAGCGCGGTGCTATCGAGAAATGACGCGGGACAATGGCAAATCACCGCGCCAAAAACGCTCGCGGCGGATCAGGATGCGGTTTCGAGCGTCCTCTCGACGTTGTCTTCTCTGAACTCCGACCGGCTTGTCGAAGATAAGGCCTCCAACCTCGAGCAGTATGGTCTTGCTCAGCCGCCGACCGAACTGGAAATCACCAAGGCGGACAAGAAAATTCAACATCTGCTGATCGGCGATGACACGCCGACGGGCAACGGCGCGTACGCCATGGTTCGAGGAGACGCTCGCGTGTTCACGCTGGCGAACTACAACAAGAGCGCCCTCCTCAAGAGCGTGAACGACTTGCGCGACAAACGCCTTTTGACCTTTGATTCAGACAAAGTTTCCAGTATTGAATTGACGACCAAGAAACAAACCGTCGCGTTTGGGCGAAGCAAAGACCAGTGGCAAATCGTAAAGCCAAGACCGTTCCGCGCGGACCGCTCTCAGGTGGAAGATCTGCTTCGCAGCCTGCACGAAGCAAAGATGGAATTGAGCGCAAGCGATGATGAAAAGAAAGTGTCAACGGCATTCGCGTCCGGCACGCCATTTGCTTCTGCAAAGGTGACAGACCTCTCCGGCACGCAAGAACTCTATGTTCGCAAGAACAAAGACGACTACTATGCAAAGTCCAGCGCAGTTGCGGGCGTCTACAAAATATCGAGCGCGACTGGCACTGGACTGGACAAGAGCATCGACGATTTCAAGAACAAGAAACTCTTCGATTTCGGCTTCGCCGACCCCGATAAAATCGAAGTTCACGACGGTTCCAAGGGTTACTTCTTGACGCACAGCGGCAGCGACTGGTGGTCCAGCGGCACAAAGATGGACTCCAGCACGGTATCCGCACTCATTGACAAGATCCGCGATCTCTCCGCAGCCAAGTTCCCCGAGTCCGGATTCACCGCTCCAACCTTGAACCTGACCGTAACTTCTGACGGCGGCAAACGCATCGAAAAAGTGCAGATCTCAAAAAATGGCGCCACGTACGTGGCAAAAAGAGAAAACGAGCCCACACTTTACGAATTGACCTCTTCGGCTGCGACCGAACTGCAAAAGTCGGCCGCTGACCTGAAACCCGCGGCCGTTCCCTCTGTGCCCGCCACTAAGAAATAGGTGTAATGCCAAACGTCGCATCGTTAATCCACTCCGGAGCAGACTATCTAATTCAGCGATCATTGCTCAGATTCGGCGGGCACTCGGTTGCAGACCTGCAGCGCCTCCTCTACACTCAATTTTTGCCTAAATCGCGTGGGAGTGAGCTTGCGAATCATTCTTCGGATCTTCTCCTGGGTCTGCGCCATTCTGCTGATTGCGACCGCTGCCTTGGCGTGGTGGTTTGTCTACCGCCCGCTGCCGCAACTCGACGGGAGCGGCTCCCTGCCCGGTCTCCAGCGAGAGGTCACCGTCGAACGTGACAGCTGGGGCGTGCCGCATATTCGTGCCGCGTCGGTTGAAGATCTCGCGGAGGCCCAGGGCTTCGTCATGGCGCAGGACCGTCTCTGGCAGATGGATCTGCTGCGCCGCGTCGCCCGCGGGCAGCTTTCTGAAATCCTGGGACCCGGGACGCTTCTCATCGACAAAGAGTTTCGAACCAACGGCTTCGGCCGCGCCGCAGAGCGCGACACCACTCTTCTCGATCCTGAATCTCGCAAGATGATGGAAGCGTATGCGCGGGGCGTGAACCAATTTATCGAGCAGCACAGGAAGAATCTCCCTCTGGAATTCTGGCTCCTTCGTTACCAGCCCCGGCCTTGGCAGCCGTCCGATACGGTGGCTATTTCAGGCTACATGTATCGAACCCTGACGGACACTTGGGAAAGAGAATTAAATCGCGCTAAAGTCGTGGAACGCGCCGGGGCAGACCGCGCAAAGGATCTCTTCTCGGAAGAGGCCCTGATGGATCATTTCGTCGTCGGCGACCCCCAGGTTATCGATGATGGCTCGCAACGTTCTGCAGCAGACGCCGACGATGAGGATGATGACGACGACATGCAACCGGATACCGTGCTGAAAGCTGGCGGTGGGGTTTCGACCGGCGTCCTAGCAGGGGAAAGCGGGCCAGATCTGACCGCGGCTCTCTTGCAGTCCATTCAAGAGTTTCTTCAGGAATCAAAGGATGAGATTCGCCAAGGCCTTGGCAGCAATAATTGGGTCGTGAGTGGCGCCCATACGGCCACCGGGAAGCCCTTGCTCGCCAATGACACCCACCTGGAGCTGTCCATTCCATCCATCTGGTACGAAATTCATCTCACCGCGCCTGGCTGGAACGTCAAAGGCTTCACCCTGCCCGGCGCGCCGATGATCGTCATCGGCCACAACGACCGCATCGCCTGGGGCTTTACCAATAATGGCGCCGACGTTCAGGATCTTTACGTCGAAACGTTCAATCCGGCCTCCCCGGATGAGTACCGCGTGAAGGGCGTGTGGACGAAGGCGCAAATCATCGACGAGACGATCCACATCAAAGGCCAGCCAGACGAACACTTGAAGGTTACCGTGACGCGCCACGGCCCCATCGTTCATCGCGAGGGAGACAATGCCTACGCGCTGCGTTGGACCGCCACGGAACCGGGGGGGCTCGCTAATAGCTACAACTTGCTGGGCAAGGCGCGCAACTGGAAAGAATTCCGTGAGGGTATGAAACGCGTGTGGGGCCCGGGACAGAACGCGGTCTACGCCGATGTCGAAGGGAACATCGGATACGTTATGGCCGCGCGGGTGCCGATTCGAAAGAAGGGTCACGGCGAAGTACCCCTTCCCGGAGACACGGACGACTACCAGTGGACCGGCTACATCCCGTTTGACCAGCTACCGCAGGCGCTCAACCCCGAAAGTGGATTGATTGTCACCGCCAATGCGCGTGTGGTGGGCCCAAATTACAAACCATATCTCACGGATCGCTGGGAAGAGCCGTACCGCACCGCGCGTATTTACGATTTACTGCATGACCGTCATGATTTGCGCCCCGAGGACATGCTGAGAGTCCAGACCGATACGTACAGCTACCCCCATGTCTTCCTTGCGGATCAATTGTCGGCAGCGGTAAAAATAGCGAAACCCAAAGACCCACGCGCTCAAAAACTCATCCTAGGCTTGAAGGATTGGAACGGAATCACCGATGCTGGCTCTCCGGAAGTTTCCTTTCTTCATGCCGTGCGTCGTGCCGCCATCGACCTCCTCCTCGAACCGTTCCTTGGAAAAGAGATGAATCTTTATCAGTGGCGAAGCACCGCATTCCCGCAAAAAATCCTCACCGACCGGCCCGCGAAGTGGCTGCCCGTCGCTTATAAGAACTATGACGAATTGCTGGCCGCGGCGGCTGACGTTTCCGTAACCAATTTGGCCGAACAGACCAAGAGTGATCGCATCGAAGATTGGGCATGGAAGCGCTTCAACTCCTTGGACATGTTCCACCCGATTGGTCGCGAAGGTCTGTTGAAGCGATTTCTCAGCATCACGGACAAGCCCCAATCGGGAACCGTTTACAGTATCCGCGCGGCGACAAAGCATCACGGCCCCGCGATGCGCTTCGTCGGCAACCCCGGAAACTGGGATGAATCCATTCTGCTCATCACTGCGGGCCAATCCGGCCAGCCGGGTAGCAGCCATTACTCCGATCAGTTCTCCTACTGGTACGAAGGCAAACCCATTTTCGCGGCGTTCAGTGATGCTGCCGAGGCGAACGCACGAAAGCACACGCTCAATCTCAAGCCTGGTCCTTGATCTTCTACAGCGCTCATGCCCGAACTCCCGGAAGTGGAAGCGGTCGTCCGTACGCTACGTCCCCTCGTCCGGGGCCGGCGAATCCGCTGTGTTCACGTCTTTCACCGCATCGCCACGAAGCCGCAAGCCGCTTCGCATGTCGCCCGCCAAGCCCAGGGCCGCCGCATTCGCACTGTCGATCGCAAAGGCAAGTATGTGCTTCTCGTTCTGGACCGCGGCCTGCTGACGATCCATTTTCGGCTCGATGGCCAACTGCTATGGTTTTCAAATGCCAAAGAGTTGCTGAAACATGCCAACCAGCATGAGCACGGCGTGCACGTCGATGTTGCCTTTGAATTGGACAAGAGCGTCCTCGGTTTCGCCGATCGCCGCCACTTTGGCCGCGTTCACGCCTGGGAATCTGCTGTTGATTGCCCTGGTCTCAGCATGTTGGGAATCGACGCCCTGGCGGGCGATCTCACCTCAAGCCGCTTTACCCAATTGCTCTCCGCGTCCAAGCGCCCGTTGAAGGACTTCTTGCTAGATCAATCGCGCGTCGCCGGTATTGGCAACATCTACTCTTGCGAATCCCTGTGGTATGCTCGCCTCAATCCTCGCCGCCGCGCCAACACCCTGAGACCGCAGGAAGCGCGCCGCCTGCACAAAGCAATTGTGTCCGTTCTCGCGCGTGCCTTAGAATGCTGTCTGCATCCGGCGCCCGACTTCCGCAATCCGGAGTGGTGGTTCCAGGGCTTGGAAAATATTCTTCGCGCCTACGGCCGCGAAGGAAAACCCTGCCGACGCTGCGGTGAGCCGATCCGGCGCATTGCGCAGGGCGGCCGGTCAACTTACTGCTGCGGGCGCTGTCAGAAATAGGCGCTACTACACTAAAGGATACGGACTGATCGCGTGAATTCACCTGCTCCCAAGAAACCTGAACCGCAGAAAAAGCCCGATTTTGAGCGCTCGCTTGCCCGCCTGGAGGAGGTTGTTCGTCGCTTGGAAAGCCCGCAACTCTCTCTGGACGACGCGATGAAGCTGTTCGAAGAGGGCGTTGCGCTCTCACGCGAGTGCCAGAAGCAACTGGAAGAGGCTGAGGGGCGAGTGGAAATCCTCCTCAAGAAAGCGGACGGCAAGCTTGCGGCCGAGCCGTTCGATCCAGAACGGGAGAGCGAATCGTGACGAGCTCCCGCCGCCCACTCGCCGCCAATTCCCTTCAGCGATGAAACTTCCCCCATTCTTCGAAGAGGACCGCCTCACCGTTGATGCCACTCTGGAGCGGCTCCTTCCGTTGGCAACGGCGCAACCCTCTTCCATTCATACGGCCATGCGTTACAGCGTCTTCGCCGGCGGCAAGCGCGTTCGGCCCATGCTATGCCTAGAGACCGCCCGAATATTCTCGAGCGATGTCACACCCGTCCTTCATCCTGCCTGTGCCATCGAATTCATCCACACATACTCGCTGATCCACGATGATTTGCCCGCTCTCGACAATGACGATCTGCGCCGCGGCAAGCCGACTTGCCACAGAAAATTTGGCGAAGCCATCGCCATTCTCGCCGGTGATGCACTCCTCACCTTGGCATTCGAATCTATCGGCGCCACCCCTGTCCCTCCGGAACGCCGAGCTGCCATTCTTTCCGAAGTGGCCGCTGCTGCCGGGACCATCAACGGAAAGGTCGGTGGCCAGGTCGCTGACATCGAAGCCGAAGGCAAACCCGTCGATCCGCAGATGCTGGAGTACATCCATCGCTCAAAAACTGCCGCCCTGATCCGCGCCTCGATCACCGCGGGTGCCCTGTGCGCGGGCGCCGGCTCCGAAGATGTCGCGCGTCTGCGGCGATTCGGCGAGACTATCGGCTGGGCTTTTCAGGTCACGGACGACATTCTTGACGTCGAAGAGTCCTCCGCCGCACTTGGCAAGACGGCGGGAAAGGATATGGCGCAGCAAAAAGCGACCTATCCGGCAGTTTACGGTCTGGAGCGGTCTCACCAAATTGCCAATGATCTCGCGACCAAAGCCATTGCTGACCTCGCGCCATATACGGACCGCGCCGCGCGCCTCCGCGAAATTGCCGAATTCCTCGTGCTTCGCCGCGCTTGATCGTTCGAACGCCTCATGAAACCAAAAGCAGCCCGCAAACGGCTCGATCTTCTTCTCGTCGAGCGGGGCTGCGCCGACTCTCCTCAAAAAGCCATGGCCATGATTCTCGCCGGTGAAGTCCAGGTAGACGGCCAACGAGCGGAAAAGGCAGGTATGCCGGTCGGAAGTGACGCGCGCATCGAAATCAACAGTCGTCTGCAGAAGTTCGTCAGCCGCGGCGGCGTAAAGTTGGAAGGGGCGCTTGAAGACTTTACGATTGACCCAGCCCGCTGTGTTTGTCTGGATATCGGCTCTTCGAATGGGGGCTTCACGGATTGTCTGCTCCAGCATGGCGCCGAACGTGTGTACGCTGTCGACGTAAACGTGGAACAGCTCGACTGGAAGCTGCGGCAGAACTCTCGGGTTATTTCAATCGAGGGGAATGCGCGGGAACTGCGCGTGGAGGACTTTCCCGAAAGCGTCGACATAGTGGTGATGGATGTTTCTTTCATCGCGGTTCGCAAGGTAATTGCCCCCGCAATCGCGTTGGCAAAACCCCGCGCCGGCTTTCTCATCCTTATTAAGCCGCAATTCGAATTGCGCCGCGAGGAGATTGCTCCTGGCGGAATCGTGGAAGACAAAAAGTTGCACGATAAGGCGATCCTGATCGTTCGCGAATGCGTTGAATCCCTTGGCCTGGATTGCCTGGGAATCCGGCCGAGTCGCCTCCTGGGCGCCGAAGGCAATCAGGAGTATTTTCTCTACGCACGCAAAAAGTCCATGGAGTAGAATCGCAGACGAACATGCACCCCGGACAAACTTTTCAAACCATAGGCATCATCTCTCGCCCTCGCCGCTCGAATCTTGCCGTCGTTGTTCCACCGCTGCTGAAGTGGCTCGAAGCGCACGGCATACAAGCCTTCATCGACGAAGAGACGGCCAGTTCTTTGCCGGACGGTTCGAAAGGCCAAACTCGTCAGCGCGTGGCTGACGCCTCACAACTTCTGCTTGTGCTTGGTGGCGACGGCACCATGCTTACCGCCGCCCGTCTGGCCGCCCCGCGGGGAATTCCGATCTTGCCCGTCAATATGGGCAGTCTGGGCTTCCTTACCAGCTTCACGCTGGAAGAGCTCCACCCCGCCCTCGGTGACACCTTGGAGGGCCGCTTTTCCCTCAGCGAACGCGTCATGATCAGCGTCGAGCTCGAACGCGCGGGCAAAGTCATTGATTCTCAACGCGTGCTGAACGAAGTGGTCATTAATAAGGGTGCGCTCGCCCGCATGATCGGGCTTGAGCTCACCGTTGATGGCGATTTTGTCTGCCGCTACCGGGCCGACGGCCTGATCGTAGCTAGCCCTACCGGTTCTACCGCCTATTCTCTCTCCGCAGGCGGACCCATCGTGCATCCCACCGTGGAATCCTTCGTGATCACTCCCATCTGTCCGCACACGCTGAGTGACCGACCGCTT
>Ga0066659_10001019_pt1 | contig 11634 bp, 9 predicted proteins | sample GraSoiAngelo_108_FD_75176 | JGI IMG/M metagenome (GOLD analysis project Ga0066659, IMG submission 75176) | Grasslands soil microbial communities from the Angelo Coastal Reserve, California, USA - 14_0903_09_40cm | ecosystem: Environmental > Terrestrial > Soil > Grasslands | place: USA... | reverse complement strand
GGCCACCGCGTCGCGGATGACCCGGTTGTCGTCCACCACGAGCACATTGAGACCGCTCAGGGGTGAGCGGAAGGAGGGTGCCAATGCGTGTGCGGCGTCAGTCATCGCCATCAACTCCGCTCAGGCGTCGGCATAGGCTTCGACGTGACCTTCTCCCTCGACGAAGCGTGCCGGCCCTTGCCGTCCCCGGATCGCGGTGAGCGGGAGGTCGACCGACGTCTGACGGGCCAGGAAGTCGATGAGGAGCTTGATCCGACGTCGCCGGGGCATGACGGTCTCGACCGTCGCGAGCAGCCCCGCGAACGGCCCCTCGGCGATCTCCACCTTATCGCCCGGCGTCCATGACGTGGATGACACATAGGCGATGCCACGCTCGTCACAGCGGAGCTGGAGTTGCTCGATGACCCCGTCGTCGATCGGGACGGGGCCGCCGCTGCCGCAGAGGAGCTCGCGCACCCCCGGGGCCCAGATCACTCGGTGGAAGTCGATGAAGAGGTTCATGCGCACGAAGATGTAGCCCGGGAAGAGGGGAGCCGGTGGCCGCGGCCGGCTGGCCGCGATCGCATCCACCTCCACGATCCGAGGCAGGAAGGCATTGACGCCGCGCAGGCCCAGCGTTCGCTGGGCGTAGTCCTCGCGGCTGGGCTTCGTCCGGGCAACGAACCAGGCCTGCATCTCGGTGATCGAGTCGAATGTGGAATCCATGCGCCTCCGTGGGCGGCTGTGGATGGTGCCGCCTGGAACGGAGCCGGAATCGCAAGATGTATGCCGAAAAGCGGGGAGTAAATGCAGGTAGGAAGGGGGAGGAGAATCGCTCGCGGCGTCCACGGTTGCCAGACGTGACGGGAATGCAAGGATCGCGTCCGGACACGGGATTGCCCAGTATCCACGCTGGCCCGGGGGGATTAGCTGCTCGCTGTCAGGAAAGCTTTGGCAGAAATGCAAGAGTCGCCAGCGGACGCGGAGGCGGAGGTTTCCTCCACCAGCTGTAGGAAATCGACCCGACGATGTCAGGTACGGTCATTGCTCTGTGCCGCTGTCGCCGGCGGTTATTCATGTCGGTCGTGAACGCTACCCATCGTTCGGGTCTAGGCCGGTCCAGGCTGCACGGCATGACCAGCCTTTCGTTCCTCGCCCTTGCCGTTGGACTCGCAGTCCTCGGGTCTTCGGGCTGTGCGAAACGCCAGGTCGCGCCCCCGCCGGTCGCCCCGACGGAGTCGGTCGCCCGGGAGTACCACGTGCAGCCGGGCGACGTCGTCGACGTGAAGTTCCTCTATCATCCGGGTGAGAACCAGCGGCTCGCGGTCCGGCCGGACGGGACCCTGGCGCTCCCGATCACGGGGGACCTGACGGTGATGGGTCTCACGGTCAACGCGCTCGAGGAGCTTATCCGGACCACTGCCGCTCGCAAACTCCGCGAGCCGGTAGTGTCGGTGACGATCGCCGAGACGGCCGCGCGCGCCTATATCGGGGGCGAGGTCACCAACGCAGGCTTCGTCCAGCTCGGCAAGCCGATGGACGTGCTCCAGGCGATCTTCGAGCGGGGCGGCTTCAAGAGCGGCGCTGACATGACGAAGGTGACGGTGGTCTCGCGCTCGTCGGGCGCGCCCGCGACGCGGCTTGTCAACCTCGAGGCCGCGGTCGAGGGGGAGCCAATCGACGGCTTGATGCTCGCGCCCGACGACGTCGTCGTCGTTCCAAAGACCTGGGTCGCGACGGCCAACGCCTGGGTCAAGTCCTGGCTCGATGGCCTGACGCCGGAAGTCTTCAAGAGCGTCCGGATCTCGCCCACGAGCCTCTAGTTGAGACAAACACGGAGCGTCATGCTGGAGCTCACCAAAGGGGTCGCACTGCACGCGTTCGAGACACGCGGCGACCGCCATCGGTCGGCGGGGCGGATCGGCCTCCTGGCCGCCGCGCTGTGCGCCAGCGCGGCTCCGGCCTGGGCGGCGACCTTCTACGTGCGCACCAGCGGCAACGATGCCCAGAACGGGCGCAACCCAGCGACCGCCTTCGCCTCGATCCGCCGGGCGGCAAGCCAGGCCGGGGGAGGGGACACGGTCGTTGTCGGGCCCGGGCGCTATGCCGAGGGTAACATCACGCCGGTCGGAAATGGCCGTCCCGGGGAGGTCATGCGGTTCCTGGCCGACCGTGACGGGAGCGCCACCGGCGACCCGGCCGGCGACGTGGTGCTCGATGCGAGTGGCTTCGAGTTCGGCTTTCGCATTTCGAGCCGTCCCTGGGTGATCGTCAACGGCTTCACGGTGATGAACGCCAACGAGGAAGGGATCGCGGTCAAGAGCGGCTCGGATCACAGCGTGGTCGCCAACTGCATAGTCCTTTCCAACCACGGGCGGGGCGTCTGGATGCGCGACAGCCCGGGCGTCATCGTCTTCAACAACCTCATCTACGCCAACGGCGGTACCGGAATCGACTTCGCGGGTGAGGGGGACGGGTCGTCGGGTGGGGTCGCAGTCGGGAACACCGTCTATGGCAACGCCCTCGACGGTATCCGGGTCGAGGGTCTCGTTGCATCGCGGCGCGTCACGGTGGTGCAGAACGTCATCGCGCAGAACCTCGGCCGCGGCATCAACGTGAAGACGCTTTCGGTCCCGGGTTTCGTCGGGCAGTGGAACCTCAACATCGACGGGTACGGGTCCGAGGCGAACAAGGCCGCCTTCGACTTCGGCGGCTCACCGCTGCTCGTCGACCCGACGGGGCCCGACCAGACGCTCGGCGGCCCCGGCCATGGCGACGACGACTTCCATCTCCGTCAGATCCTGGCGGGGCAGACCGAGCAGAGCTCGGCGGTGGACGGCAGCCCCTTCACGGCGCGCTGGTTCGGGCTGACCCGCAGCTCGACGGAAACCGGGGGAACGCCCGACTCGGCCCAGGCCGACCTCGGCTTTCACTACGGGAACGAAACGGACCTGGTGTCACCCTTCAAGAAGGCGGTGGGGAAGAAGATCGCTCAGCTTCGCGGTCGGGCGCTCACCTGCCAGAAACTGGGGTCGCGGGGCGCCTCGCGGTGCGTCAACTCGTTGCACCGACTCCGTCGTCTATGCGGCCAACTGGCCGAGAAATTGTGCGGTTGAGGACGGGGTCTGGTACTTTCGTGGACCCTGAGACTAGATCGTTTTTGTGTCTTGCGGACAGCATGAAGTTAGGTCCATATTGCGCCTCTTGATGCGAATGAAGAGCGGACAGAACATCAACCTTCCTAGCCTGATAGCGGTTCTGCATTGCCGCGCGCTGACTCGAAGGGTGCTGGTCCGTCCGTGTTCGTGTTCGTCGAGCTCGACCTGGGCGAAGGGCCGGCGCAGCGTGCCGGCGACCACGCCTGCGTAGGGCGCGAGAGTTTCCACATGCGAAGAGCAAACGAAAACGGGCCGAGGCCCGGCCGGCGGAGCCACACCCGGACGGGGGATCGGCGAGTACGAACGCACGGCTGCGAAGCCGTCCACGCCCGCCGTACTTTCGTGTGCCCGACGCGTAGACCCTTCTTGTGCCTTGTCAGCGTTACTCGGGTCAGCGCATATCGGCACGCGCGGTGCGCGGCCGCCTTCGTAGCGAGCATCACGACGACGACCGAGCGACACGGCTTCACGCAGGCAGCGCGGCTCAGCTAGAAGCCGCCGCCCTCAGAAGTCGAACGCAGCGCCGGAAACGGGCGGAAGCCCGGCCGGCGGAGCCTCGCGCAAACCGCCCCCTCGATACCGTCTGGACGCAGTTCTTCCACGGAAAGAGAAACTATGGACCAAGCCGCTGGCATCTTCCGCTCCCCCTGGTTCTATCACCGTCCCGTCCTCGCCCCCGAGGGACGGTACGCGACGGTGACGGAGGTCGCGGAGTGGGCGCGCGCGCCCTACGACGATCTCCGACGGCACCTCATCGTGCGCCGGAACGGCGATGCGGAGCCACCCGCGGTGTTGATGCTCGCCGCGGCCCGTCACGGCGACGGAACGACGACCACGGCGATCATGCTGGGGGCGAGCCTCGCCACCAACGGACGCTGCCTGCTGATGGAGCTGAACTTCCGGCGGCCCGGTCTCGCCAGCGCGCTGGGGTTGACGGAGTACGTCGGCTTGAAGACGGCGCTCGACAACGGCGGCCTCGAGACGCTCGAGCGGGCGATCGTCCCGACGCCGGTCCCCAACCTCTTCGCGCTGCCGAGCCAGATCGACGGCAGCGATCGCACGCTTCCGGATGTCCGGCGTGTGGGTGAGGTGGTGCGACACCTGCGCGGGCAGTTCGAGCACATCGTGATCGACGCCGCCCCGGTGATCGGCTACCCGGACACGTCCCTCCTGGCCATGCTCACCGACGCCGTGATGCTGGTGGTGGCAGCGGACTCGACGCCGCTGGACTCCAGTCTGGCCGCGCGCCGCGAACTCGAAGTGAGCGGGGCGCGTCTCCTGGGCGCTGTGGTCACACGCCAGCGCCGCTTCATCCCCGAATTCATCGCACGCCGTCTCGGCGCAGCGTAAGGCCCCCGGGTCGGAGGTAATTGGATGAACGGCATCCTCTACGACATTCTTCACATTCTCTTCAAGCGGAAGGCGGTCATCGGCGTCGCCTTGCTCGTCGTCATCGCCCCCGTGGCGCTGATGGCATTTCTCCGTCCGCTTGTCTTCCGCGCCTATGTGCGCCTGTCGGTAACCCAGGCACGCGCGTACCCGCAGATCTCGTCGAGGGACGAGCCTCGCAACTTGCCGTTGGTCGATCTGACGCTGATCAACGCTGCGGTCAACAACATCAAGAGCGATGACTTCATCCAAAGCTCAGCCGAGTCGATTGTCAAGGCGGGGTTCCCGGCGGGCGAATCAGGCCAGTCGGCCAAGGATTGGTGGGCGCAGAAATTGACGACCGGCCTCGAGGTGACGCCCATCCCGAGTACGCCGTTGATCGACGTCGCCTACCGCGCCTACCCGGCACAGCTCGCGGCGGACCTCGTGAACACCATCGCCAAGCGCTACCTGCAATACCAGGCCCAGGCGATGGCGGACAACTCGACGTTGTACACGTTCTACGACGCGCAGCGCGCGCTCGCCGAACGCGAGCTGCGAAGGGCCGACGAGAACCTCTCGCATTTCCAGGAGAAGGCCAACATCTTCTCGCTGGACGAGCAAAAGCTACAGCTTGCTCGCGCGCACACGCAAGCCCTCACCGACCTCGATCTGAATTCCAACAAGGTCCGGGACGCCGAGGCCGAAGCGGTCGCGCTCATGGCGCGCTTGAAGGACCTGCCCCCGCAGCTGACGCTCTACACGTTCGGCGAGGATCCCAAGCTGGCCGCGGTCAACACCAAGGTCGTCTCGCTCGAGCTCGACCTCAACGGCTTGCGCCAGCTGTACACGGACGAGGATCAGCGCGTGAAGAACAGCGTCGAGCAGTTGGACCTGGCGCGCGGGCTGCTCGAGGCGGAGAGCGAGGCAGCACGGAAGACGCCCAACAGCGAGCGGCTCGAAACGAACCTCGTCTATCAGCAGATCATGGAAGCCGGGTTGCGAGAGCAGGCCACCGCGGAGGGGCTCCGTGCCGCGCGTGAGGAGCTGCAGCACAACGTCGAGCTTGCGACAGATCGCCTGCAGGAACTCAACCGACTCGGCTACAAGTACGATCGCCTGAAGTCGGTTCGCGATGCGAAAAAGGCCCGCTATGATCTGTCGTTGAGCCAGCTCGAGCAGGCACGCACGGCAGGCGCATTGGACGTGGCGGGCCTGACCAACGTGCAGGCCGTCAACTGGGCGACCGCCCCTGACTTGCCGGTCCCACGCGGACGCGTGCTCATGCTTCTCCTCGGAATCGTCGGTGCCTTCGTGGTCGGCGGCGCCAGTGCCTTCGGCATGGAGACGGTCTATCCGACCATTCACGCGCGGCGCGACGGTGAGATGCGCCTCGACCTGCCGGTCCTCGGCGTCATCCCGCAGCTCGACTGAACGACTCCTCTTCCTAAACGTACTCCATCCAAGCATGCGATCCCCTCGTCGCTCTGCCGTCCACGCCTTCAAGCACGTCTGGCATCACGCCGGCCTGGCCGGGTTCGCCCGTCGGCTCCGGGGCCGTCGGGGGGCCATCCTCCGCTACCACTCGGTCACCGACGACGAGGCAGCTACGCTCGGCTACCTCGACTCCGGCCTGATGGTCACCGCGGCGGCCTTCGAGAGCCAGCTCCGCTACGTGAAGCGTCACTACACCGTCGTGCCGCTCGACGAGCTGGTCGAGCGGATTCACGCCGGCCGGGCCCTGCCGCGTCGGGCCGCGGCGATCACCTTCGACGACGGCTACCGCGACAACTACACGCGGGCCTACCGCCTGCTCCGCGCCGAGGGACTGCCCGCGACGTTCTACGTCACGACCGGTGCCCTCGACGGCGGGCCGCCGCTCTGGACCGCCAAGCTCCGCTACATGGTGCGGACGACGACCCGGGAGCGGGTCATTCTACCGGGCGGTCTCGGCGGTGAAGTCGCGGTGCATCAGCCGGCCGAGCGGCAGGCGATCTTCACGACGCTGATCGTCGCCCTGAAGCACGTGCCGAGCAGCCGGCGCTGCGAGCTGGTCGAGGAACTCGCCGCGGCCTTCGGCGTGAGCGACTTTTCCCTGCTCGACGGCATCATGATGACCTGGGACGAGCTCCGGGAGATGAGCGCCAACGGCATGACAATCGGCGCCCACACGGTCTCCCATCCGAACCTCCCCAAGACCGACGTCGAGGAGGCGACCCGCGAGGTGTGCCAGTCGCGCGACATGATCGCCGACCAGCTCGGTCGGCCGGTGGCGCACTTCTCCTATCCGAACGGTCGCGGCGCGGCCCACATGAACGACACCGTGCGGGAGATCGTCCGGCGCGCCGGCTTCCGCTCCGCCGCCACCTCACTGCCGGGCTGCGTCCAGCTGGGCGCCGATCCGTGGGGCCTCCGGCGCGTCGGGATCTACAACCGTCACCGTGATCTACGCTCGTTCTCCCTCGACGTGGAGCGCGCGCGCCTGCGGACCGTATGAGCGTATCGGCCCTCACCCTCCTCGGTCCGGCACCCGCCCCGCGCACGCCGCGGTGGGTGCTCATCGCTGTCGCCCTGCTCGGCGTCGTGGTGCTGGGCGCCGTGTCCGCGGTGGGACTCCCGGCGACCGTCGTGCTCGGCCTGGTCGCGGCGGCGTTCCTGGTCGTCCTCCGCTACCCCTGGGTCGCGATCTCGCTCTTCCTCACCACCTTCCTCATCAACTACCCCGCGGCGGCGCGCGGCGCGGGACCGATCACGATCAACAACGTCCTCGGGCTGGTCCTCCTGGCGCTCCTGGCATGGAACTTCCGGCAACATCGCGACCTCTGGTACGTGACGGATCCGTTCATGCGGGTGCTGCTCGTCATCGGGATAATCTTCATCTTTGGCACGGTGGTGTCGTGGTACACCCTGCCGGATCATTGGGTGGAGGACCCGCTCACCAAGCCCGCATGGGGGGCAATCAAGACCACCCAGACCGACTTCACCGGCCGGTTCATGTTCCAGTTCTTCTCCCGCATCGCCTTCGTCATTTTCGTCGCAGAGTTCGTCCAGACGCCGCGACAGCTCAAGTGGATCTGGGTCACCTGGCTGGGCTGTATCCTCGCGGCGGTCCCGCCGTCGCTCATCGGCTACGCCCAGTTGCACGAGGCCGACTTCCGTGTCCTCACCAAGGTCGTCAACTGGGCGGACAACGCCAACCGCTTCGCCTTCGGTCTGCTGCTCGGCATCGCCTTCCTGTACTACCTCGCCTCGACGGCGCGCTCGTGGTGGCTGCGGGGGGTCTACGCGCTCGGCATGGCCGCCCTCGCGCCGCTCATCCTCCTGTCGGCCTCGCGCAGCGGGTTCCTGGGGATGAGCCTCCTGAGCTTGCTCATCGCGTGGGGCGCCTTTGCCGGCACTGGTGAGCGGAAATCGTTCGGGGAGAAGCTCAAGCGCGCGAGCATGTTCCTCGGTGTGGCGGCGTTCGTCGGGGGGTTCACCTTCTTCTTCATCCTCTCGCAACCCATCCGCGAGCGCTTGCTCAACCTGAACCCCTTCAACCAGACGGCCGGCCCGGCTGCACAGGAGCAGGAGGGGACTAGGTCGAACATACAAAGAGCCGCGACGCTGCGGGACAGCGTTCACATCATCGCGGAGCACCCCTTCGTCGGCGTCGGGCTCGGCAACTTCCGCTGGGTCCACAAGGTCGAGTACGGTCTCTTCAAGCCGCCGCACAACTCCTACGTGTGGGCGATGTCGGAGGGCGGGCCGTGTCTCGTCCTTGCCTACCTGACGTTCTTCGCCATGCTCTGGCGACGCTTCAGCAGGCTCCGCCCGGCATACGCGAACCATCCGGTGATTCCCTGCTTCCCGCAGTTTCTCCGGGTGTACATGATCCTCTTCATGTTCTTCTCGGCCTTCGCGGATGTCTGGCTGGAGGAGCACATCTTCATGCTGACCGCGGCGACGATCCTCCTCGAGCGGTGGCTCAAGACGGGAGCGGCCGCCGCCGTACCGGCGACACCGAGCGCCAGCGGCCCCGCGCCGCTACGGGGCCCGGACGATGACGGCGAACCCGAAGAGGACGAGTCCGGAGTGAGCGCGCTCACCCTGCCGATCGACGCCGAGGCTGCCCGGGCCGCCTTCGACCTCGACGACGCGCGCGACTCGGCCTGGCGACTCCTCGCCCGCATCGAGGAAGTGGGGCATCAGCTCCAGTGCCTGCGCGAGATCGGCAAGCTGGTCGACGCGCACGAGCAGACGCAGGCTCGGACGGATCTCGTGCCGGTCGCCGCGCCCGTCCGGGAGCTGCGTGAGGGGCTCGCTTCCCTGCGCACGATCGGTGCGCTCGTCGACCCGCTCGGTGACCCGCACGATGCCGCGCGGACCCGCTTGCTGGCAGCCTGACCCATGGCCATCCGGATCGAATACTTCATCGACCACCTGAAGGTCGGCGGCGCCCAGCGCCACCTGGTGGAGCTGTTCGCGGGCCTCGACCGCCGACGCTTCGTGCCGCAGGTCTGCGTGGCGAAGGCGGGCGGGGCGCTCGAGCCGGTCCTGCAGGCGATGCGCGTTCCGGTGCGGGCGTTCGGGGTGCAGTCGAGTCTCGCCCGACCCTCGACGCTCGCGAACCTCGTGCGCACGGCGCGCCGCCTCCGCGCCGAGAAGGTCCAGATCGTGCACGGCTACCTCTACGAGGGAAACATCCTCGGCATGCTCGCAGGGCGCCTCGCCGGTGTCCCCGTCCGCATCGCGAGCAAGCGCAGCCTCGATCGCTACCCGCGCCGCTCCCAGCGGCAGGCGACGCGGCTCGCCAACCGTCAGGCGCACCGCATCGTGTGCAACGCCGAAGCCGTTCGCCGGGTGGTGATCGAGGAGGAGAGGCCCGCGCCCGGTAAGCTGGTCGTCATCCCGAATGGCATCCGGGTCGACGACGTGCCCCCGGCGGCGCGGCCGGCCGGCGTGCCGGCGCATGCACGGCTGGTCGGCACCATCGGGCGCCTCAGCTGGAAGAAGGCGTACGAGCACTTCCTCGACGCCGCCGCCCGGGTGGGGGCCGCGCACGACGACGTGCACTTCGTCATGATCGGCGACGGTCCGCTCCGCGCGGCGCTCGAGCAGGACGCCGAGCGACGCGGTCTTCGCGAGCGCGTCCACTTCCTCGGCGAGGTGACGGACGTGCGGGGGCTCCTCCGCGGGTTCGACGTCTTCGTGATGTCGTCGGTGATCGAGGGCATGCCGAACGTGCTCCTCGAGGCACTCGCCGTCGAGCGCCCGGTGGTGGTGACGGGAGTCGGCGGCATGCCCGAGATCGTCGGCCATGGGCGGAGCGGGCTGATCGTCCGCCCCGGGGACCCCGCCGCCCTCGCGAGCGGCATCCTCCGCCTGCTAGAGGACCCCGCGAAAGCGGCGGCCCTCGCTGCCGAGGGGCGCCGGACGGTCGAGTGCCGGTACACCGTCGAGACGATGGTCGACCGCTACACGGTGCTCTACGACGGGCTCACGACCGCGTACTGCACGCGCGGCATGGCGCCGGGCGACGCGCGCCGCGAGGCAGCGCGGCTCGCCGCGGGGCAGTGGTAGGCATCGTGGCGACCGCCCTCTTCGTCGCGACGCTCGTCGTGCTGGTCTATCACTACGTGGGCTATCCGCTCACGCTCGCCGTCCTCGCGCGCTTGCGGCGCGAGGCCCCGGTGCGGCCCGGGGCGGGGACACCGTCGGTGACGCTCATCATCTCGGCCTACAACGAGGAGAGCGTCCTCGGAGCCAAGCTCGAGAACGCCCTGTCGCTCGACTACCCGAAGGATCGGCTGGAGATCATCGTCGCGTCGGACGGCTCGACGGATCGGACCGCGGAGATCGCGCGGGGCTTCGTCCCCGCCGGTGTGGTGCTGCACGAGTACCGCACCAACCGCGGGAAGAACGCCGCCCTCAACGACAGCGTGCCGCAGGCGCGCGGGGACATCGTCGTCTTCACGGATGCCAACGGCATGTACCGCCCCGACGCGCTCCGCCGCCTGGTGGCGTACTTCGATGATGCCCGCGTCGGTTCGGCGTGCGGTGAGCTGGTGTACCTCAACTACAGTCGCAACCCGGTCGCCGAAGGCTACGGAACGTACTGGCGGTTCGACCAGGTGCAGAAGCGGCTCGAGAGCCGCTGCCTGACGCTGCTCGGTGCCAACGGCTCCATCTTCGCGATCCGGAAGGCGCTCCACCGCCCGCTGCCGAACACGGTCTGCAACGACATGGTCCTCCCCATCCTCATCGCCGCCGCCGGCCACGCCGTCGTGTACGCTCCCGACGCGGTGTCACACGAGGCGGGCTCCGCGGACCTCCGTGAGGAGCTCCGTCGCCGCTCGCGCATCATCGCGCGCGGCATCCTCGGCGTGCGGGCGGTGTGGAGCGAGGTGGTGGGTGCGCGCCGCTGGCTTCTCGCTTGGGAACTCTTCTGGCGCAAGCGCGTGCGATACGCGATGCCGTTTCTCCTCCTGGCGCTCCTGGTGAGCAGCGCCGCGCTCGCGACGCCCTGGAACCTCCTCTGCCTGGCGCAGCTGGCGGTCTACCTGGCGGCGCCGGTCGCTGCCCTGCTGCCCGAGGGACGGCTCCGCCGTCTCGGCACTCCCGCGCTCTACCTCGGGGTCGGGACGCTCGCCGCGCTGCTCGCCTGGGTGCAGCTGGTGGCGGGGCGGGACTTCAGCCGGTGGGAGACCGTCGCCCGCCCCCACGAGCAGGGGATGCCGTCGATGCGAGGTACGACGTGATCCACGCATTCTCGGTCGACGTGGAAGACTGGTACCAGGTCTCCGACTTCGAGGAGATGGTCGAGTTCTCCGCCTGGGGCTGGTACGAGAGCCGGGTCATCGGCAACACCGAGCGCATCCTCGGCATGCTCGCCGAGGCGCGGGTGAAGGCGACCTTCTTCGTTCTCGCCTGGAACGCCGAGCGGCATCCCGCGCTCCCCCGCATGATCGCGGCCGCCGGCCATGAGATCGCGACGCATGGCTACGCCCACCGGCTCGCCTACGACATCGGGCGCGAGGCGTTCCGCGCCGACGTCGAGCGGTCGAAGAAGCTCCTCGAGGACCTGACCGGCCGCGAGGTCCTCGGCTACCGGGCGCCCTCGTTCTCGATCACGGCCCGCTCGCTCTGG
>Ga0066659_10001018_pt1 | contig 11637 bp, 14 predicted proteins | sample GraSoiAngelo_108_FD_75176 | JGI IMG/M metagenome (GOLD analysis project Ga0066659, IMG submission 75176) | Grasslands soil microbial communities from the Angelo Coastal Reserve, California, USA - 14_0903_09_40cm | ecosystem: Environmental > Terrestrial > Soil > Grasslands | place: USA... | reverse complement strand
CATGGCGATCAGCTGCGCAGGGCCTCCGGCGCTCGACGTTCGGGCGGACTCGCGCGTGTCGGCCATCATTCCCGCCGCAGGTAGAACGTCAGCGCGACGATTAGCACGGCCAGCGCCGGCAGGATCGCCAGCGCCACCGCCGCGCCCATGCCAAGCTGCCCGGCCGACATGCCGATGTCGAACGACCACGTCGAGAACACGTGGGTCGCGTTGGCCGGCCCGCCGTGAGTGAGCGCGTAGATGAGCTGGAAGTCGCCGAACGTGAAGATCACCGAGAACATCGTGACGATGACCAGTACGGGCTTGATGACGGGCAACGTGACGTACAAGAACCGCTGGACCCCGGAGGCGCCATCGATGGCGGCCGCCTCGTAGAGATCGGCCGAGATCGTCTGGAGCCCGGCCAGCAATGTAATGCCGTAGAAGGGCATGCCGCGCCAGGTGTTGACGACGATCAGCGAACCCATCGCCAGGGTGGAGTTGCCGAGGAACGAGTAGCCGCTGGTGATGACGCCACCGTGGACGAGCAGCCAGTTCACGACGCTGAACGTGGGATCGAGGATCCACATCCAGGCGACCGTCGACAACGCCGTCGGGACGATGAAGGGCAGCAGCAGGGACGCGCGGACGAGGTTCCGGCCGCGGAACGCCTGGTTCATGACCAGCGCCATCCCGAGCCCGCCCGTGAGCTTCAGCACCGTCGTGACCGCGACGTAGACGAGGGTGTTACGGACGATTTGCCAGAAGACGCCGTCGTGCGCGAGCGTCACGAAGTTGGCGAAGCCGACGAAGGTGCCCTGGCTGGCGACCCGCCGCTCCTCGAGGCTCAGGAAGATCCCGTAGAAGAACGGGTAGGCCACGAACGCGAGCAGGAAGAGGACGCCGGGGCCCAGCATGAGCCAGCCGAAAACGCCTTCCCGCTCGAGGAAACCGCGCAGCGTGAACCGCCGGCCGGCGAGGGGAGCGGGGCGCGCGAGCGTCGCCGGCCGAACGGACATCGCGGCTACTTCGCTTTGTAGATCTGCTTCAGCTGAGCCGCCGCCGTTGCGACGACGTCCTTGGTCGAGTCGCCGCGGCACGCCTTGGCGAACATGTCGACGACGACGTATTTCGCGACGCTCTCCGACATCGCGTGGCTCGGCGGCCCCGGCCACCCGTGCAGGTGCGTCGTCTTGAGCGACTCCTTGTACGGCAGGTAGCGGGGCTCCGGATTCCACATCGGGTGGTTCTCGTACGCGGTGAGGAACGGCGCATAGTAGGCATCACCGGCGGCGAGCCAGCGGAAGAGCTGCTTGTCGTCGTAGAGCCACCGGAGAAAGGCCTTGGCCGCCGCCTGGTCGGGCGCGTGAGTCATGAGCGCGTGCGACGCCGCTTGCATGATGTGAAAACGCCCCTTGGGCCCTTGCGGGTTGAGCGCGTGGTCGGTAACCTTCGCGATGTCGGGGAAGTCCCGCTTGGCCACGACGAGGATGGACGACGCGTTGTTGGTGCACGAGATCTGCTCGCCGAGGAACGCCTTGTTGTTGCTCACGTCGGTCCACGCCAGCACGTCCTCGAGCATCGTCTCCTTGTAAAAGCGCCGGCAGAAGTCGACCGCCTTGGCCGTCTCGTCGGAGTCGATCAGCACGGTCTTGCCGTCCTTGTCGACCTCGCGACCGCCGTAGGACCAGAGCAGCGGGTAGAGCCAGCCGTGGTTGTCGCCGAAGCCATGCCCGAGCTCGAAGCCGAATGGGTGCCCCTTCTTCTTGAGCAATCGTCCGGCCGCCAGCAGGTCCTCCCAGTTGTCGGGGAACTTGGTGACGCCGACCTCCTTGAACCAGTCGGTGCGGTACACCTCGAGCTGGCCGATGTTGCCCCACGGCAGCGCCTTCCACTTCTTGTTCACGACGACGGCGGGGAAGACGTTGTCGTGCCACGGGCCGATCTTCTGGCCGATCTCGGCAGCGACGTCGCTGAGGTCGACGAGGCTCTGATCGAACAGCCAGGGCCAGTTGACGCCGGTGCCGACCATCTCGGGGCCCGACTTGGTCTCGGCGATCGTCGTGAGCCGCGTGAGCATCCCGCCCACGCTCACCGCCTCGTAGTTGATCTTGATCCCCGTGAGCTTCTCGTACTCGGGGGCCAGCGTGTTGGCGAAGAAGTCGTCGAAGGGCTTGATGAACGAGCTCTCGCGGACGACGGTCATGGCTTTGGGCGCGGCGGCGGCGCGGTGAGGGGCGAGCGTCGCACCGGCGAAGGCGCCCGCGGTCACTGTCAGGAAGTCGCGACGAGTGTTCATGCGATCCTCCGGGTCCGAGCACCGGGCTGCCGGACTGTGATTTGGGGACAGTAGGCGGGTCGGAGAGGTCTGTCAAGGCCCGGCGGCTTGACACCCGCGGGTCGCGCGCGTATCACCCGTCGTACCGGCCGGCGCCTCCGGTCGAACCAGGAGGACACACGATGCGCGCGACCTCGCAGCTCCGACAGCTCCTGAACTCCGGCAAGACGCTGTTCGTTCCCGGGTGCTACAACGCGCTCAGCGCCCGCATCCTGGCCGACGTCGGCTTCCCGGCCGTCTACATGACCGGCTACGGGACCTCGCTCTCGCTGCTGGGGATGCCCGACGCCGGGCTGGCCACGATGACCGAGATGCACCTGAACGCCCGCTACATCGCGAATGCCGTGGCGGTGCCGGTGATCGCCGACGCCGACAACGGGTACGGCAACGCGATCAACGTGATGCGGACGGTGCGCGAGTACATCGGCACCGGTGTGGCCGGCATCCACATCGAGGACCAGGTGATCCCCAAGCGGTGCGGCCACGTGGCCGGCCGCCGCGTGATCCCGATCGAGGAGGCCGTCGGCAAGTACCGAGCGGCCGACGCCGTGCGACGCGAGCTCGATCCGGACTTCGTCCTCGTCGCGCGGACCGACGCCCGCGGCGCCACCGGTGGCTCGCTCGACGAGGCGATTCGCCGCGCCAACGCCTACCTCGAGGCCGGCGCCGATCTCGCGTTCGTCGAAGGCCCGACGAGCATCGAGGAGGTGCGCCGGGTGTGTCGCGAGGTGAAGGGCCCGGTCTTCTACAACCAGACCGGCGTGTCGCCGCGCTTCAGCCTCGCCCAGATGCAGGAGCTCGGCATCGCCGTGACGATCATCCCCGGCGCGACCTTTCGCGCCACGATCGAGGCGGTCTACGATCTCGCCGTGGCGCTGCGCGACGAAGGGCCGCTGGCCGAGGAGCGCTTCGCCGAGCGGTTCAAGCGGCATCCGCTCGGTGACGTGCACACCTTCGCGGGCTTCGATCGTGTCCGCGAGTGGGAGGCGCGGTACCTGCCGCCCGAAGAGCTGGAGAAGTACACCGACTCGGTCGGCCATCAGCCGACGCGCACGTGACGGCCTCGCGCGCGAAGAAGCAGATCGTCGCGATGGGCGGCGGCAGCTTCAGCGTCGAACCGGAGGGCTCGGCCCTCGACGCATACGTGCTGGCCCTGACCGGTAAGCCCCGTCCGAAAATCTGCTTCGTCCCGACCGCCAGCGGCGACGCGGCGGTGTACATCACGAAGTTCTACGAGGCGTTCGGCGATCGAGCCGAGGCGACGCACGTGGGTCTCTTCGGGCGCCCGCGAACGGACATGGAACGCGTCCTCACGAGTCAGGACATCATCTACGTCGGCGGCGGGAACACCGCGAACATGCTGGCGGTGTGGCGCGTGCACGGCGTCGACCGGATGATGCGCGAGGCCTGGGAGCGCGGCGTGATCCTCACCGGCGTGAGCGCCGGGATGATCTGCTGGTTCGAGTGCGGGGTGACCGACTCGTTCGGGCCGCTGACCGCCCTGCGCGACGGCCTCGGCTTTCTCCCGGGCAGCGCGTGCCCTCACTACGACGGCGAGAAGGACCGGCGCCCGACGTATCAGGGGCTCGTGCGCGGCGGATTCCCGGCCGGGTACGCCGCGGACGACGGCGCCGCGCTGCACTTCGTCGACACCGACCTCGCGGTCTGCGTGGCCTCGCGCCCGACGGCGCGCGGCTACCGGCTGCGCGCCGAGAGCGACACGATCGCGGAGACGCCGCTCTCGGTCCGGCTCCTGAGCTGAGGCGCGCTTGTGAGCCGAGGCCCACGGCTCGAGAAGAGCGCGCGCCGGCTCGGGCCCCCGCGGGGGCCGCGCATCGACCGAGTCTCGCCGAAGTAGTCGATCACCCGGTCGATGCGCCGCACCGAGTCTCGCTTGAAGGGCGTGAACCGTTCGAGCATCCCCCTGGTATTCATGCCCATGGACGTACTCAACTTCGGTGCCATACCCGAGGCGCGCGTTTCCGCGAGGTTGGCCACGCGCCGCCGCGCGAGCGTTTCCAAACGGAACACCACGTTTCTCGACGAAACGGTCGGCCCGGTCAGGCTGCGAGTCGCGGTCAGGCCGAGCGGATGTGCGCGGCCATCCGATCGCGGGTCGCGGCGTCGGGCAGCTTGCCGACGGCCGCCTTGAGATTGTCGACCAGGTGCTGCGGCCGACTCGTTCCCGGGATCGCGCAGGTGACGGCCGGGTGAGCCAGGATCCACTTCAGGAAGAACTGGGCCCAGCTGTCGCAGTCGAACTCGGCGGCCCACGGCGGCACCGGCTCTGAGCGCACGCGCCGGAAGAGGTCGCCCTCGGCGAAGGGACGGTTGGCGAGCACGGCGACCCCGCGGTCGCGGGCCAGCGGCAGGATGCGACGCTCGGCCTCGCGCTCGCCGAGCGAGTAGTTGACCTGGATGAAGTCGAGGGCTTCAGCGCGCAGCACGCGCTCGAGCTCGTCGTAGGCGCTCGCGGTGTAGTGCGTGACACCGAGGTAGCGGATGCGCCCGGCCGCTTTCCATTCTCTCAGCGTGCGAAGATGTGTTCGCCAGTCGAGCAAGTTGTGGATCTGGATCAGGTCCAGCCGCTGGGCGCGCAGCCGCTTGAGCGACTGCTCCATCTGCGCCACGCCGGCGTCACGTCCGCTCGTCCAGACTTTGGTGGCGAGGAACAGCTTGTCGGTGATCGCGAGCTCCGACGCCAGATCGCCGACGACCGACTCGGCCGCGCCGTACATCGGCGACGAGTCGACCACGCGCCCGCCGAGCTCGACGAGGCTCTTGAGCACGTCCTTGAGCGGTCCGCGCTCGCTCGGCGAGCCGCCGACGTCGAACACCCGCCAGGTGCCGAGGCCGACCACCGGAATCATCTCGCCGCAGGACGGGACAGGGCGACGTAGCGTGTGAGACGCGGCACCGGCCCCGGACGGCAGCGCAGCGGCCGCCGCCATCAGGCCCAGAACTTCCCGGCGCGTGAGCCTTCCGATACGCCTCTCATCGGCTTCTCTCATACCACGGACATACCACGACAGCCCGTCTATGCGGCTCATTCAGAGCCCGAGACGTCGAGCCGCGGGCGCGGATCCATCGCCCCAATCGGTCAGCTCTTGAGGGAAATCCCTGATTGACAACGGTGCGGCAATACCAAGAATGGCCGAAGCATGGATAAGTCCGTCAGCCGAGCAGCGGGAGAGCAGCATGGTGCCGTGGGGCAACCCGACTAGCTACACGTTCAGTCGGGCATCCGTCCTCCTGAACGCGCCGGAACGGTCGGGCGTGTATGTGCTCCATTCGAAGACGACGTGGGTCTACATCGGTGAGGGCGAGAATATCCGCGAGCAACTGCTCCAGCATCTGGACGGGCCCAACGCCTGCATCTCCGTGATCCCGGACCTGACCTTCAGCTACGAGCTCATTCCTTCCCCGAGGCGAGCCTGGCGGCAAGACGAGCTGGTCAGCGGACTTCGTCCGATCTGCAATCCGTGGGGGCGCTGAACCCGACCCCATCGATCTTGCCGGTCAGCCGGTGAAAATAGATGTCCAGGCCGTTCACGCTCACGACCGAGAACAGCGGCCCCAGGTACACTCGCACCGTTGCGTGCGTGATTTGCGCGTCGTAGGTCTGACTGACGATGACGCCCGGGATTCGTAACGCCCCGAGCAATCTTCCCGCCCACAGGCGAGCCAGCGTCCGCATATCATGCGCGGTATCAAAAAGCTGGCCAACACGAGCGGGCAATAGAATCGTGCGCTTACCAGATCGCTGATCGAAGCGACGGGCCTGGGGCGTGTAGAAGTGACAGGGTAGCGTCAGATGCGATACGGGGGTCGCCGCCGGGGCTTCTCCCGGCCGGGAACTAGCGATCGATCCCGTATTCTTTGAGCTTCCTCCAGAGCGTGGTGCGTCCGATCCCGAGCGCTTCGGCGGCGCTCGAGTGGTTGCGTCCGAAGCGCTCTAGGGTCTGGAGGATGTGCACGCGCTCGGCCTCGGCGAGCGTCGTTTGCCGCGGTAGCTGGGGCGAGGGGCCGAGCTGCAGGCCCGCCGACACGTGCGGCGGCAGGTCCGTCGGCTCGACGATGTCGCCGCGAGCCAGGATGGCCGCGCGCTCGATCGCGTTCTCCAGCTCGCGCACGTTGCCCGGCCACGCGTAGCGGAGCAGCCGCTCCACCGTCTCGGGGGCGAGCCGCAGCTCGCGACCCAGCTTGCCGCCGGAGCGCGCGAGGAAATGCTCGGCCAGCGCCGGAATGTCCTCGCGCCGATCGCGGAGCGGCGGCAGGACCACCTGGATGACGTTCAGGCGATAGAACAGATCCTCGCGAAAGCTCCCCTGGGCGAGCAGCGCCGACAGGTCGCCGTGGGTGGCCGCGATCACGCGCACGTCGATGGTGGTCGACTGGGTGGCGCCGAGCCGGCGCACCTCACCGCTCTGCAGCGCGCGCAGGAGCTTGACCTGCAGCGCGGCGGGCATCTCGGCGATCTCGTCCAGGAATAACGTGCCGCCGTCGGCTTCCTCGAAAAGGCCGAGCTTGGAGACCGCGGCGCCGGTGAAGGCGCCGCGCATGTAGCCGAACAGCTCGGACTCGAGCAAGGTCTCCGGCACGGCGCCGCAGTTCACGGCGACGAACGGGCGCGCCGCGCGCGCGCTCGCGTGGTGCACGGCCTTGGCGATGACCTCCTTGCCGGTGCCGGACTCGCCCTGGATCAGCAAGGTGGCGTCCGTAGGGGCCACGCGCTCGACGAGATCGAGCACGGTGTGCATGGCCGGCGACTGCGCGATGAGCCCGGGCAACCCATAGCGCTCCCGGAGCTGGGCGCGCAGATTCTCGTTCTCGCGGCGCAGCGCGCGCCCGGCCAGCGCCTTGTCGATCCGGTGATAGAGCTCGTCGGGCTCCTGACCCTTCTCGAAGTAGTCGAGGGCACCGAGGCGGATCGCCTCCTTGGCGGACTTCCACTCCGCGTACGCGGTCAGGAGGATCACCTCGGTCGCGGGAGTCTGCATCTTGGCCGCCCGCAGCACGTCGAGCCCGTCGCCGTCCGGCATGCGGAGGTCGGTCACCACGAGATCGAACACCTCTTCCGCGAGCCGCTTCGTGGCCGACGCGACGCCTTCGGCTTCGAGCACTCGGTGACCGCGTTTCTTGAGCAGCAGAGCCAGAGTGCTCCGCGCCGAGGGCTCGTCGTCTACCACCAGCAAGTGCGCCATCGTCATACGGCCGCGAGCGGAAACAGGAGCGTCACCCGCGTTCCGCGGCCGAGCTCGGAGTCGATCTCGATCCGCCCGCCGTGAGCGCCCACGATGCGCTCGGCGATCGTGAGCCCGAGCCCGCTGCCGTTCGGCTTGCCGGTGTAGAACGGCTCGAACACGCGCGGAAGGTTCTCGGCGGCGATCCCGGCGCCGGTGTCGCTGACCGAGAGCGCGACGTCGCCGTTTCGCCGGTTGACCTCGAGCGACAGGCGACCGCGCCCGTTCATCGCCTCGACGGCGTTGAGCGCGACGTTCCACAGCACCTGGGTGACCTGGTCGCGGTCGAAGGCGAAGCGCGGGACGGCCGGGTCGACCGCCACGCGGACGTCCACACGCGGCGCGCGCGAGCGGTCCTCGCGGATCAGCGAGCTCACGTGCTGGACCACCTCGCGGATGTCGCCCGGCGCACGCCGGGCCTGCTGGGGGCGCGCGAACTGGAGGAAGTCGGACAGGATCCGGTTGAGCCGTCGCGCCTCGGTCCGGAGCGCGGCGAGCGTCGACGCGCGCTCGTCGGGCGTGAGCCCGGTCTCCTCGGTCAAGAGGGCGGTCGCGTTCAGGATGGCCGCGAGCGGATTGCGGATCTCGTGGGCCATGCCGGCGGCGAGCTCTCCCGCCGTCGCCAGGCGCTCGGCCTCCCGCAGGCGCGCGTGGAGCCGCTCACTGTCGCTGCGGGCCCGCTCGAGCACCATGATGATCACGGCGAAGGTCGAGAGGAAGTACAGCAGGATGAACACGGCGTGCACCGTGAGGTAGCTGGTCGAGCCCGGAACCATGCTCACGAACTGCGTCGCGATGCGGTGAACGCCCCAGAGCGTGAGGAATCCGGCCAGGAGCCGTTCGCCGCGAAAGCGGGTCATGCGGCTCTGGAAAGGCCAGAACAGGAAGCCGGCGGCCATCTGGACGACGCCGAGCGTGATGCCCACGGCCCGCTGAGTCTCGTCGACGCTCACGTCGCCGGCCAGGGTCAAGCCGACCGCGACGGCGGTGCCGATCAGAACGTCCCGCGCGTTGAGCCGATAACTCCAGCGATGCGCGAAGGCGGCCGCCAGGGTGAAACCGACCGCGGCCACGGTGGTCAGGTCGGTGACGAAGCTCGGATGATCGACACCCAGGACGAGCACGTCCACGAGCTTGAGGCCCTTGGACAGCGTATAGGCGCCCCACGCCAGGAGCAGGTACTGGAAGAAGCGCACCCGATGTGACGAATAGAGGTACGCGAAGATCAAGAGCTGAACTGCGAACGCGACCGTCGAGACGAACGTCAGGATCAGCGGCGCCGGCATCACGACCTCCAGTTCAGTCTACGCTGTATGGCAAATCGCATGCCACGCGCTGGCCCGCGTCGAATCAGGAGAAATCGACCCCCGAGCGTTCCTCTTCGAAACGCCGTTCCACTGCGGAACCGATCAGCCGACACGCGCCCGCGCTCGCGCGCCGGGTTTCAGCGTGAACCCGGCGTTTCGGCTTGGAACTCGCGCGAGAGATCGCCGGGTACGCGTCCTCAATGATTTCATCGAGTTCGAGTCTGGCACGTCCCCTGCTCTAGCGCCTGATCGGCTCGAACAAGACGACGAAGGAGGACGAAGAACATGAAGCGTACGACCGCACTGGCAATCTTCTTGGGAACCGCGCTGCTCGCGGCTGTCGCGAGCGCCTCGCCGAAACCGTCCGAGGACATCCAAGCGCCGCGCACCAGCGAGCTACAGTCGCCGCGCCAGAGCAACGAGGACATCCAGGCTCCGCGCGGTTGAAACGGAGCCGGGCGGGCGAGGCTTCTCCTCGCTCGCCCGGCGCGGAGGCGCGCGGCGCCGGCAGTGGCGCAGCATGATGGCATGATGGATGCGAACGAGTACTTCCTGATCACGGCGACGGCCAGAGATCGCATCGACGATCTTCTTGCATCGACCGAGATCGCGATCGAGAGGGCCGCGATCTCCGATCGGCGCGGCCCCACGGAGGCCGCCCACATTTGTAACGTGGCCGGGTGTGCGCTCGAGCACCTGCCTGTTTAATCGGCATCGCGGCGCGCTCACGCGAAGGCGCGACTCACCCGACCGCCGAGCGAACCGTCGTTCCTGACCGCACTTAGCGCGACGATCTCGATCTGGTGGATCGTTGGCACGCGTCGTGCTCGAACGATCGAGCACGAATACTCGTGCTCGACTGGTAGCGGGCCGACGGAGCCCAGGCGGGAGACAAGTGATGACGGATTGGTGGCGCGATCTCGACGACGAAATCGTCAACTCCTTTATCGGTTACGAGTCAATGACGCCCGGAGAGCTGAGTCAGAAGATCGGGATGTCGACCGAAGCGGTGACTTCACTACTTGGACGTCTCGCGCAGGAGGGGCGCATCACCATCGTGCGAGTCGCGCGAACGTCCGGCTAGCGCGGACACGATATTCTGCGCAGCTTCATCGAGCTGTCGGGTCGCCGCCGCGTCTCCTATCTGACCGCCGGCGGTCCTGACGGTCGACCGGCGCTCCTGATCCACGGCTCGGGCATGACCGCCCGCTCCTGGGTTCGCCAGCTTCAGGAGCTGGGCGGCGCGCTCCGCATGGTCGCGCTCGATTTGCCGGGACACGGGGAATCCGATCCGGCGCCGGCGGCGAGCGTCGAGGCCCACGCCGCCGCCGTCGCCGACTTCTTGAGCGCGCTCGAGAGAGGCCCAAGCGTCGTCATCGGTCACTCGCTCGGTGGCTCGATCGCGATCGCGCTCGCCGCGCGGCGGCCCGACCTCGTGCGAGGCCTCGTGCTGATCGCGAGCTGCGTGAAGCTTCCGCTCGTGGACAGTGTCGGTGAACGGCTCGTCGCGTATCTGCCGGGGCCGTTGCGCCGGCTCCTCTTCTTCTCGATGGTGAAGAAGGTCCTGTTCGCGCCGGAGGCGCCTGCCGACGCGGTGACGATCACGATGCAGGAGCTGCGCGCGTGTCGGCCCGAGACGATCCTGAACGACGTCCGCGTCGCCCGGGCGATGGATCTGACCGAGCAGGCGGGCGGTCTCGACGTCCCGACGCTCGTCCTGACGGGAAGCCGGGACCGCCTCACGACCCCGGCGTTGGCCGAGCGGCTCAGCGCGCTGATCCGAGGATCGCGCCTGCGCATCGTCGACGGCGCCGGCCACATGGTTCCGCTCGAAGCGCCGCAATCGGTGAACCGCGAGATCGTCGCGTTCGTCGAGTCTCTCGATGCGCCACCGCGCCCGGCCAACACCGCCGATGGGCGCAAGCGTCCACTGCTTCGGCACGTGCTCGATCGGCTCGCGCGCATCGCGCGCCGGCGCTCCGGCTCGGTGCCGCGTTGACGTAGCGCCATCCGCGCGATCGATCGGGCTTTCTGCCTGAACGGCTCGAACACTTCGTCAGTCCGCTGACACGCGTTGCACCGACGAATCGCCCGGCGGTGTCCCGGCATCAACAGGGGAACGGGAGGATTCTGTCTCATGTGGATCGTTCGACTGGCGCTTAACGCGCGCTCATGCCCGGCATGTACGCGCAGGTGAAATTCAGCCTCGCGCCCGTGGACGCCATGTGGGTCGTGCCCGCTACCACGCTGCTCGCGCGCTCCTCCGGGCCGCAGGTCGTCGATGTGCGCCGTGACGGCACGGTGCACTACCTGGCCGTGCAGCTCGGCCGCGACCTTGGAAATTCGGTCGAGATCGTCGCCGGGCTCAGCGGCAGCGAGCGACTCGTCGTGAGCCCGCCGGACGGCTTGAAAGAAGGGATGCGCGTCGCGGCCGAGGAGACCAAGCGCAATTAGTAGTTGAGGTGCTCTGGGCCACCGAGTACTCTTCCGGCCGGGAGAGCGCCTCGGTGTCCACACCTGATAACCGCCCCTCGGCCGGCGGGGCCCCAGCCCCGCGACGCCCTGGAGCGCCGACCACAGCGCGCACGATGTTCGAGAAGATCTGGGCCCGGCACGTGGTGGCCGAAGGTCCGGGCGGGCACGTGCTCCTCTATATCGACCGCCACCTGCTCCACGAAGGCACGACCGCCGCGTTCGGGCGGCTGGCGCGGAGCGGGAGGACGGTGCGCCGCCCCGACCTCAGCTTCGCGACGGCCGATCACTACATTCT
>Ga0066659_10001017_pt1 | contig 11646 bp, 6 predicted proteins | sample GraSoiAngelo_108_FD_75176 | JGI IMG/M metagenome (GOLD analysis project Ga0066659, IMG submission 75176) | Grasslands soil microbial communities from the Angelo Coastal Reserve, California, USA - 14_0903_09_40cm | ecosystem: Environmental > Terrestrial > Soil > Grasslands | place: USA... | reverse complement strand
GAGATGGTCGCGCGCGCCGACCCGAGCCTGATGACGATCATCGGGCTCCAGGCCGGCGTGGCGCAGGACATCGAGAGGTACGGGAGCGAGGAGCTCCGCCAGCGCTACCTGCCGCGCTTCGTGTCGGGGGAGCTGCAGGGCTGCATGGATCTGACCGAGCCGCAGGCCGGCTCCGACCTGGGCGGCATCGTCACCCGCGCCACCGAGGAGCACGGCCGCTTCTTCCTCGACGGGGAGAAGATCTTCATCACCAACGGCGGCGCCGACGTCCACCTGGTCCTCGCGCGGGACGGTGCGAGCTTCGACCAGTCGCGGGGGACGACGAACGGCTTGAACCTGATGCTCTGCCCGGTGACGCTGCCCGACGGCCGGCGGAACGGCGTGCGCGTGGCGCGCGTCGAGCGGAAGATGGGCATCCACGGCTCTCCCACCTGTGTCATCGAGCTCGAGCACGCCGAGGCGTTCCTCCTCGGCACGCGAGGCCAGGGCTTTCGCGCGATGCTCGACCTGATGAACAACGCCCGCCTCGGTGTGGGGGCGCAGGCGATCGGCGTGGCGGAGGCAGCCTACCGGGCGGCGCGCGAGTACGCCGCGCAGCGGGTCCAGTTCGGCACCCCGATCGTCCAGCAGCCGCTCGTCAAGTCGATGCTGACCCTGATGGCGATCAACCTCCAGGCGGCCCGGGCGCTCCTCTATCGCACCTGCGCCCTGATCGACATGACGGAGGCGATCCGGCGCTACCTCCATTCCGAGCGCTCGGCACGCGACCCCGGGCGCATCGCGCTCCAGGAGGAGCTCGAGCACAACACGCAGCTCATCCGGTTCTTCACGCCGCTCTGCAAGTACTACGCGACCGAGATCAGCAACCACGTGACGCGCCAGGGCATCCAGGTGCACGGCGGGGTCGGCTACATGGCAGAGTCACCCGCCGGGCACTACCACTCGGACTCGATCATCACCACCATCTACGAGGGGACGTCGGAGATCCAGGCGGGCTTCGCGCTGAAGGAGATGGGGAAGGGCGCCCTCTTCGCGACGCTCGAGCGGACGCGGACCGACCTCCAGTCGCTGAGCGACGCGCAGGACGACCTCGTCCGGCTCGTCTGCGACGGCATCAACAAGCTGACCGGCACGGTGGGTGCCCTGATGGGCGACCCGCAGTATGCGCTCCTGAACGCCAAGCGGGTGTGCGAGATGGTGATCGACGTCGTGGTGAGCGCGGAGCTCCTGTTCCAGGCCGAGGGGGGCAACGGCAAGCGCGAGCTGGCGGCCAGCTTCATCCACCGGCACATGCCCGCCGTCGAGGTGAACGCCCGCCGCATCGAGAGCGGCGACGCGACGCGCATCAAGCGGTACGACCGGATCCTCGGGCTCTAGTCTTCCTACACCGTGCGGAGTGGCTCGCGGGTCGTTTTTCGGCTAGAGCCGCGGACGCATGCGAACGCTCGTCGCCCTCCTGGGGGTGGTCGCGCTGGGGGCCGCGGGATGCTCGGCCCTCCACCGGAGCGGTGGTCAGGGGACGGGGAGACGGTTCTACCTGACGGTCGGAACCTTTCCGGGCAACAAGGTACTCGACGCCTGTGCGCACGGCTACCACATGGCGTCGCGGTTCGAGCTCCTGGACGTCGCCCTGCTCCGCTACGACTCCGGCGTCGGGTTCACCACCGACGACGCGGGATCGGGGCCGCCCAGCCACGCGGCGGCGTACGGCTCGCAGGACCCGAGCGGCTGGGTGCGGACGGGCGGCAGCTCGCGCTTCACGGACACGGCGGATCGGCAGGGCTCGGCGCTCACCAATTGCGCGGCGTGGTCGACCAGCAGCCCCGACGGCTACGGGACCGTCGCTTACCTGAGTGATCGGTTCACCGTCGGCGACGGCGCCGCTGCCCCGCTCTGGAACGGCGGCTCCGAGCGATGCGACGTTCCGCATCACGTCTGGTGCATCGCGGATCAGCTCGTGGACGACGGGAGGCTCCCCGATCGAACGCGGGATCGACGCGGGCGTCGCGGGGGAGAGGATACTGGAGAGGAGTGAGGGAGCAGCAAGCTGAAACTTCGCCTTCCACCTCCATCCTCCCCCCGAGCACCAGGTCTACCAGCTCTGGCTGATCGCGGAGGGCGTCCGTCCCAGCGCCGTGTTCTCGCCCGATCCGATCGGGTCGCCCTGCTGCACGACCACTCGCTGCCCGAGCGTCGCGGGGTCCCGCTCTTCGCCATTACCCTCGAGCCGTCGGGCGGCGTTGCTGAGCCGACCGAGCCGAGCGGGAAGATTGCCCTCCTCGGAGGCGGCTCGCAGCTCGACGTCCGGCGCTGAGTGGTGCGCCCGCGGGGGCCTCCTCCGTCACCGCGGCCAGCGGCGCACCGCGACGTCTGCCAGCACGAGGACGAGCACGATCGGAATCAGCACGCCCTCGAGTGGGACCACCCGTCGGGTGACGCCCGGTCGCACCGCGAGGATCTCTGCGGGCTCGGGATCGACGCGGCCGCCCGTCAGCACCGCCACCTGCTCGAGCAGATCGCGATTGGGAGCGGCCGTCCGATACTCCCGCGTGCTGGCGGATCGGGCGGGGACGATCAGGTCCATCGGCTCCCCGGGCCCACTGCCGGTGCGGAGCCAGACGGGGTGATGGCCGGGGGTGAGACGAGGAACCACCGCGCCGAAGCTTCGGCGGCCGGTCTGACGCAGCACCACGTCGCCGACCTCCTCGAGACGCAGGACGAGCGACGCCGGCTCCTCGGCCGCGGCCTCGAGGCGGATGACGGTGTGCTCGCCCTCGCGCTCCGCGACGAGACGCCGCTCGCCCGGAAGGCCCGGGGGGGCCGCCCAGAGCACGAGCTGGGTCCAGAGCCGTGCAAAACCTTGCCACTGCGGCCAGGCGGCGGCGCCCGCCTGGAAATCGACCGGCAGCGCGGCGACGCGCCCGAGCTCGTACTGCCAGGTGGCGAGGACGGGGTCCCGCCGCCCCGCGATGTCGACGTAGAGCCGGACCTCCGCCCCCGGGCGCGCGCGCGTGACCGCCCAGCGCGCGACCGGAGGGAGCTCGCTCTCCCGGATGCCCGAGAGCATCGGCCCCAGCTCCCCGATGTGGGGCGCCGCGCCGTCGCGGTAAGGCGCCGTGTCGATCAGGCGCCGGGTGTCGCTGATCATGAGCTGGGGGAGGGCTTCCAGGTGCTCGACGTGGTGGAACGCGCCGCCGGTCGCGCGCGAGATCGTCTGGAGGAGCTCGAGGTTGACCGTGTCGTCGCCGATCCGGATGGTCGTGACGGTGATGGCGTCCGCCGCGAGCCTGGCGGTGAGCTCCACGTGGTCCTCGGCGTGGCGGTTCGTGTCCCCGTCGGTCAGGAGGATCACGTGCCGCACCCGCCGTCCGGAGGCGACGAGATTCCGGCGCGCGATGTCGAGCGCATCCTTGAAGTCGGTCCCGCCCCCGTACCGGAGGCGTGCGATCTTCGTCGCGAGCGCCGCGTGGCTCGTCCCGGCGGGCAGGAGCGGCCCGATCTCGTAGGGCTGGGCGTCGAAGGCGATCGCGGCGACCAGATCCTGCGGTGCGAGCTGATCCAGCACCGCGAGCGCGGCGCGCTTCGCGTACTCCATCTTCTCGCCGTAGGGCAGATCGCCGCTCGCGTAGCCCATGCTGTTCGAACGGTCGATGAGGAGGTAGAGGGCGATCGGCTCGCGCTCCGCTGGCTCGGGGCTCTGGGACGCGAGCTCGACCGGGAGGACCTGCGCGAGCGGGCTGCCAACGTACCCCGCGTCGCCGAAGAGATGCCCCCCGCCGGTCGCGACGAGCGCGCCGCCCCCGGCGACCCAGCCGGTGACGGCGGCAAGCGCCGCGTCGTCGAGTTCCGCCCGTGCCACACCGTCGAGCACGACCGCGTGGTAGTCGCGCAGCGCGGACGCGCGCGCCGCGAGACGGGCAGGGGGGATCGTCTCGACCTCGAGGCCGCGGCTCGCGAGCGCCGTCGCCACCGCGGGCGCGTCGTGCTCGGTGACGACGAGCACGTGGAGGGGGCGCGTCACGCTGATCGCGGAGGTGACGGGGCCGGGCGCGGGCAGGGCCGCCGGGAGGAGGAGCCGCGCCTCGACCAGGTACTCTCCGCGGGCGGGGACCCGGAACGGTGTCGCGACGACGCTCGGCCCCGGCGGCAGGTCGACGGGCAGGGGAAGCATCGCCCGACCGTTCACGCTGAGCGCGAGCGCACCTGAGACCGGGGCCGCCGCCCGGTTCTCCAGCACCGTCTCGAACGGCAGGACGCTCCGCGCGGGCGCGAGCGCGGGCGCGAGGAGCCGACGGATGACGGCGGGTGGAAAGGCCGCGGCAGTCGGTACGACCGGGAAGACCGGGATCCGGGGCTCCACGAGCGTCGCTTCGGCGAGAAGACTGCCAGCGGTCTCGTTCCCGTCGGTGAAGAGGAGGAGCGCGGCCTGCTTCCCGGCGGGGCAGAGGCTGGCGGCGCGCGTGAGGACGACGGCGAGATCGCTCTCCTGCGTGTCGAGCTCGTCGAGCTCCTCGTCCGCGGCCGGAATGAAATCCTCGACGGCACGTCGGCCCCCGGTCGGATAGGCCTGGACGTGCGCCTGGCCGGCGAAGGCGATCGAGCCGAGGACGTCACCCGGGGCGAGAGCCGGCACCATCCGGCCGAGGAACTCGCGCGCGCCATCTGCGGCGGCGCGGCCGACGCTCGCCGAGACGTCGATCCCCGCGATGAGACAGCTTCCCGCCGCCGGGCGCGGCGTCTCGAGGTAGAGGCCGGCCAGCGCGAGCACGAGGGCGAAGGCGGCGAGCGCCCGACACCAGGCGGCGATGCGCAGACGACGCCCGGGGCTCGTCGGAACGAGGAAGAGCGGCACGACGAGGAGCGCGAGGAGTGCCATGGGTACGACGACATGGAGCACGCCGAGGCCGAAGGGGAGGGTCATCGGCCGAGCCTGCGGCGCCAGGCGATCCATTCGCCGCCGAGAAGCGCGGCCGCGGCCAGGTAAAGCCACCAGCCCACCTCGTGCCGTGCCAGCGGGGGCCCCGCAGACCGCGCGTGCCCGCGGGCTGGCCACTCGCCGCCGCCGCTCCGCCCGATGTCGGACTCGCGATCGTCGAAGAGGTTCACCAGCACGAGGCGCTCCGTGCCCGGGGGGCCAACGCGATAGATCCCCCGGCGCTCGGCGAGGAGTACCGGCGGGTCGCCGGCGATGCTGAGGCCCGCCCCGGCCGCGGGTCCGCGCACGGGCGGAGACAGTGCGCCTCGCACGCGAACGGGGACACCGGTCGCGATCTGGAAGACCGTCTCCTCCGGCTGCCCGAGCCACCGGAGCGTCCCGAGCGTCAACAGGAGGAGTGGCTCGTGGTCGGAGGACGCGAGCGGCGGGGTGAGGTCGGCGGCGAGACAGGCAACGCGACGCCCGTCGCGCTCCCCGGCCACGAGGAGGGGAAAGGCGACGGTGGCCGCGGCGGCGGTGACGATCGGCACGCCCCAGTCCGTCGGCGCGAGTGCCCCGGCATGCGTGACCTCGAGCGCCTCGAGCGGGCCGAGGCCGCGGAGCGCCGGGTGATCGGCTTCCCAGTCGACCACGGTGGCGGCCTCGACCATGCGGTAGGCCGAGCAGAGGGCACTGCCGGGCGGTGGCGCGACAAAGAGGGCGTTGGTCGCCGTCGGAATCTCCGCCGGCACGACACGATCGAAGAGCGCGGTGCGCGGGCCTTCGGGTGGCGCGGCCTCGTAGCGGGTGGGGGGCATCACCTCGAGGCGGGCGCCGGGGATCGCGGCCGTCACCTCCGCGAGGTCCGCGGCGAGCGCGCGCGATGCGGTGACGAGCAGGAGGTCGAGCCGCTCGGTCGGGGCGATGTACGTGACCGCTTCGTCGTCGATCGCGAGCGCGTCTCCCGTTTCGAGGGTCAGCGCGACCTCGCCAGCGGCCGGCGGGTCGTCGAGCAAGACCTGCTCGGTAGCGTGGGGTTGGAGAACGAGGTCCCGTCGCGTCCAGAAACGCTCCCCGACCCTTGCCTCGAGCGCGGCGCGGCGTGCCAGGTGGCTGTAGTTCCGGACCGCCACGGTGGCGGTCGCCTCGCTCGCCGTCGAGAAGGGCGGCTGCTCGACCGTCACGCCCGCGATCGCCAGGTTGTCGTCGGTGTGGCCGACCTGCACGTAGTCGACGCCCGCGAGATCCGCGGGCGCGAGTCCGCTCTCCTGGGGCGGGAGATCGGTGAAGACCGCGACGCTCGCGCCGGGCCGGTCGGCGGCCGCGCCGAGTGCCAGCTCGACGGCCGGCGCCAGATCGGTCGGCGTGTCGAGAGGCTCGAGCGTCTCGAGTCGATCCTGCATGCGGGCATGGTCGGCGGTCCACGGGATGACGACGCGCGCGTGCGCCCCGGCGGTGACGAGCATCGCCTCCTCGCCCGCCCCGAGGTGCGCGACCAGGGTGCGGGCGGGTCGGCGGACGAGGTCGAAGCGCGTGCCCTCCGCCTCCCGTGTCTGCATGCTCGCCGACACGTCGAGCACGAGGACGAGCGACGCGCCCGTCGCCGGCGTACCGCCCTCCTCCACGTAGGGCCGGAGGTAGCCGCCGGCGAGGGCGATCAGGAGGAGGAGCTGGAGCACGAAGAGCAGGTCGGCACGGAAGCGCTGCCGCTCCATCGGGCGCGGGGCGATGCGCTGCCAGAGGAAGAGGCTTCCCACCGGGATCGTGTGGCGGCGGCGATCGAAGAGGTAGAGTGCAACCAGGATGGCGACGGCGGCGAAGGCCAGGGCCCCGGCGGGGTTCGCGAGGCCGATGCCGATCATCGCCGTCTCACGAGCCCCAGGCGAGCGAGGTCGGTCGTCACGAACTCGGCGACGCTCCGGCCGGTGGTGAGGTGGGCGTAGGTGGCCTCCGACCGCGCGGCGAGCGCCGCGAGTGCCGTCATGTGGTCACGGAGGAGGGTGTGATAGCGGGCGAGGGCGGTGCGCGTCAGCACGACGGGGTGGGTCGCGCTCGACTCGACGTCCTGGAGCATCCCATGGCTGAACTCGCGCAGCGGGTCGAGCTCTCCCGCTCCCACGACGTGGAGCAGCACGACCTCGTAGCGGCGCGCGCGGAGCGCGCGCACCCCGCGCTCGACCTCGAGAGGGTCCATCATCAGGTCCGAGATGACGATGGTGGCGCCGGGCTGCGGGTGGCGGAGGGCGTACGCCTCGAGGGCGCGGTCGAGCGCCAGCGAGCCTCCCGGTGTCGCCGCGGCGAGCTCGTCGACGATGCGGAGCGTGCTCGCTCGCTGGCGGTAGACCCGCGAAGCCGCGCCGGGAAGGACGGCCAGCCGGACGGCGTCGTTGGCGGAGAGCGCCAGGTAAGCGAGCGCCCGCGCCAGCTCGCTGGCGACCGCAAATTTCCGGTCGCGTGCCGGGACGCCCATCGAGGCACTCCCGTCGACCAGGAGGTGGAAGAGCACCTCGCGCTCCGCGGTGAAGCGGCGGACGAGGAGTGCATCCAGTCGGCCGTAGACGTTCCAGTCGAGGTGGCGCAGATCATCGCCCGGGGCGTAGGCGGTGTAGCCCTCGAGCTCGATTCCGGACGGCTGCGGATGCCCGGGGAAGCGGCGGTCGCCCGTCCGCTCGCCCATCCCGCGGCGCACGTGGAGTGCGAGCCCGTCGTAGGGCGTGAGGTCGATTCCCGGCGCTCCCGTGGTGGCTGCCCTCTTTCGTCGGTGCCGGAGCGCGCGTAGCATCGCGACCCTCAGCCGCGGCGGCGCTGCCCCGCCGCCAGGACCTGGGCAACGATTTCGGGCGGGTGGATGGAGGCGGCCTCGGCGGCGAAGTTGATGACCAGCCGGTGAGGGAGCGCCGCGGGCGCGACCCGATCGATGTCCTCGACGGCGACGTGTACGCGTCCCGCGAGGAGCGCCAGGACCTTGGCGCCGAGGATGAGGGCCTGGCCGCCCCGGGGGCTGGCGCCGTAGGCGACGTAGCGGGAGACCGTTTCGGGGACCTCGCCGTCGCTCCCCGGGTGCGTGAGGCGCACGAGATCGGCCGCGTAGCGCTCGATGTGGGGCGCGACGAGCACGCGCCGCACGAGCTGCCGCAGCTCTTCGACCCGTGCCGGCGCCGCGTCGCGGGCGAGCACGGGCTGCACGGTGGGGAGCTCGGCGGCGGTCGTGTCGCCGAGGATCCGCTCGAGCTCGGGCCGGGAGGGGTACTCGAGCGCGACCTTGAAGAGGAAGCGGTCGAGCTGCGCCTCGGGGAGCTGGTAGGTGCCCTCCATCTCGATCGGGTTCAGGGTGGCGAGGACGAAGAACGGCGACGGCAGGGGATGAGTCGTGCCGGCGACGGTCACCTGCTGCTCCGCCATCGCCTCGAGGAGCGCCGACTGTGTCTTCGGCGTGGCGCGGTTGATCTCGTCGGCGAGGAGGAGGTGCGCGAACACCGGCCCGCGGACGAAGACGAACTCCCGCCGTCCGTCGAGCCCCTCGTTGATGATGCGGGTGCCCGTGATGTCGGCCGGCATGAGGTCGACGGTGAACTGGATGCGGTTGAAGCTCAGGTTGAGGGCCTCGGCGAGCGAGCGGACGATGAGTGTCTTCCCGATGCCGGGGACGCCCTCGATGAGCGCATGCCCGCCCGCGAAGAAGGCGACGAGGATCGTCTCGATGGCGGCCTGGTGGCCGATCACGACCTTGGCGACCTCGCGCCGGACCGCGGCGAAGGTCTCGCGGAAATCCTCGACGGCGGCCGCGGCGACATTCGGCGTCATGGCGACACCGCGCCCGCACCGTGGGCGAAGAGCCGGCGGACGAGGGACTCGTAAGCGGGCGGCACGGGCATCTTCGTGAGCGGTGTCTCGGACCGCTGCCCCGCGGCGAGCGCGGGCCGCTCGTCCTCGGCCGCGGGCGGCGGCTCGCCCGAGGGGGGGGCGGGCATGGGATAGGAGCCGCGTCCGGGAGCGGCCAGGGCGAGCGCGAACGTCTCGCCTCCGCCCGCGCGCCGGCCAGTCGGGGGTCCAAAGAGGTCGGGGGACGTCGCCGTCCCCGCGCCCGACGCTGCACCGTCGGTGCCCGTCTGCTCCGGCTCGCCGTCCGCACCGCTTCCGCGCTCGGGGGGCGACGCCTCGCCGCGAGCCTCCTTCCCCTCGCGATTCCCCCGGTTCGTGCGACGCGCGGCGCGTGCGACCCTGGCGAGCTCCTGACGCGACCCCGAGCCGACGGACGGCACGGTGCCGGTGCGCCCGGCGTCGGCGTCAGACGTGGCGTGAGCGTTCCCCTTGGGACCGCCGCGACCCGCATCGGCAGAACGCGTGGCATCGCCCGGCGGTTCCCAGGAGGGTCCCCAGACGCGCTCCCGGATGTGCTCCTGGAGCCGCGCCAGCAGTGAAGGTTGATCGCCCCCAGCACCAGCACCCGGCGCGGCGGGCGGCGCGCCGGGCTCGCCGCTCGATCGCGAGCCGTGCTCGGCCGCCGGCGCTACCAGCACGCGATCGGGCGTCAGATCGGTGGGCGCGAGGTTGCCGACCGGCTCGGTCAGGAACGCGACTGCCGGCGGAGCCGGACGGAGCCGCGGAGCGAGCGCGAGCGTGGCAACGAGGGCGGCCGCGGCACCGAGAGCTGCCGCGAGCGGTGCCAGCGGGAGCCGGCGCGGAACGAGCCGTTCGGGCCGCCAGCGGGTGAGGCGCCGCACGTTCTCCTCCAGCAGCAGCGGCCAGAAGAAGGCCCCCTGCCGCCCCGGATCGCGACCCGCGATCTCGAGGAGGGTCGCGAGCCGGCCCTCGAGGCTCCCCCGGCGATCCGCCCAGGCCGCGGCCCGAGCCGTCCCGAGAAGGCGACGACGGGCGTCACGGCCGAGGAGGACCACGGCCAGCACCGCGAGCCCTGCCACTGCCGCGCCGCCGTAGGCGAACAGCCGCACGCTGCCGCAGAGCGCCAGGAGCAGCCCCACCGTGGCCGCCGTGCCGCCAACCGCGACCAGGAGATAGAGCCCGCGCTGCGCCTCGCGGAAGTTGTGACGCCGCCTCACCCTGCCGAGCTGTCGCCGGATGGCGTCGAGCGGATGAGAGGTCGAGCGTCGCGACATGGGCCAGCCCGGCCGGACAGTAGTGGAAGCCGCCGGAAACCGTCAATTCGGGGTGGACCGCGGTGCCGCCCCGAAGCAACGCGGGCCCTGATGGCATCTATGCCCTACGGCGTGCAGATGATTCTCAGCGAGTCGGCATCCCTGCCGCCGTTCGTCTGTGTCACGATGCTCTTGAAGAACTTTCTCGTCGGATGGCCGTTGTGGATCGGGATCACGACGTAGGTGTCGACGCACGAGTCCTGGGCCGTCACCGCGGGCGTGAAGGTGAGGGTGCTCGTGTGGGACCCGTCGGCCGACGACGAGCCGAGCGAGCTCAGTGTCGCCAGGATGGCCGCTGCGTTCACCTTGTCCTCGGCCCGTCCCACGTCGGGAAGAGGACGCTTGAGCTGGTAGGTCGCGACGTCGGGGCTCTGGCACTGCGCCCCTCCGGCGTCGGTGAGGCGCGGATCGTTGTTGTTGATGCAGACCATCAGCTGGACGACGCAGGAACCGTTCGCGGCGCCGTCGAAATCGGCCGCGCTCCCGTCCGCGATGGTGAGGGTCGCCATCCGGATCGCCAGCGCGTCCACGGGGGCGTTCACGAAGAACTCGGAGGTACATTCGGTCGTCCGGTTTCCCTTGCCGGGGATGCAGCGGCCGACGCCGCTGTCGGTGCAGCGCAGGGTCGGGAAGTTGGTCCGCGACTGCGCGTCGTTGACCACGTCGGCGGTGGCGAGGAGCGTGTCGTGGGTCTGGTCGGCGAGCCAGTCGTTGATCTGATCGCCGTAGTGGGGATGCCCCACCACCCCGTCCTCCCCGCCCGGGATGACGTTCTTCGCCCGGACCGGTCCGGTCGGACCCATCTCGACGACGCTCCGCCGGTTGGGGCCGCTCCCGAAGGCGAGATCGCTCTCGGTGGTGGGCCGGAGACCGAAGTTGGCGACGTCGACGGTGAAGCGGCCGCCGTCGGTCGGGTATCCCGGCGGGAAGGGTGCGGGCTGCGGCGGGAGGCTGAAGGCGCCTCCGCCCGGAACGTGCGTGGCGTTCAGGGCCCCGTCGAGGAAGCTCTTGAAGATCACGTAGTGCACCTTGCCCCAGCGGTAGTCGTCGACGTTCTGGGAGAGGGCATAGGCGTCGGTGAAGCCGGAGCCGCCGAGGAGGTCGAGCGCCTGCTGCAGGCTCTTCACCAGGATGATGTCGCGTTCGTTCGCCGCGGAGAGCGAGACGCTCGGGTCGTCGAAGAAGTTGATCCCCGAGGCGCCGACGCCCGTGAAGGGCACCGCGTCGAGGAGGCGGAGGAAGCCGCGCAACGCGCTGAGCGTACCCTGGCGGAAGCTGATGCCGTTGGCGGCGAGCGTCGCGTCGAAGGTGTTCACGACCAGGCGACCGAGCGCCACGTTGTAGATCGTGGTCGCCACGCTGTCGACGAGATCCTGCGCCGTGGGCACCCCGGGATCGCCCGCAGTGTCGAAGCCGGCCGGGGTGTTGTAGGTCCACGCCGCGAGCCGGGCCTTCGCGTCCAGGATGCGGGAGCTCACCAGTGATGAGAGCGCCGGCGGGGCGCCGCCGGCCTGGGCGTTGGTGACCGCGGTCACGAAGTAGCCGGCGAGCCGGCGGCCGTCGAGCTGGTTCACG
>Ga0066659_10001016_pt1 | contig 11646 bp, 9 predicted proteins | sample GraSoiAngelo_108_FD_75176 | JGI IMG/M metagenome (GOLD analysis project Ga0066659, IMG submission 75176) | Grasslands soil microbial communities from the Angelo Coastal Reserve, California, USA - 14_0903_09_40cm | ecosystem: Environmental > Terrestrial > Soil > Grasslands | place: USA... | reverse complement strand
TGAGGCGACGACGCGGAGCGCCCGTTCCTGCTCAGCTCGCTCGAGGGCTTTGAAAAATCTGCTCATGGAAGTAGTAGCTGGCGCACTGACTGGATGACCAGCGCGGCCGAGTTGGCTTTGAGGGCGAGAGCGGCGATGGCGCTCCCGATGGTCACCATGAGGGTTCCAACGCTCCACCGAACCAGCAGCCGGGCTTTCGCACTGGCAGCGCCTCTCACTTTCCCCGGAGACCGTACGCCGTCCTCCAGATACTCGATGGCCTGATTGACGATAGTCCGATCGATGCGGCGCTTATTGTCGGCGTACCCGAAGAGCAGGCAGTGGTCGCAAACGGTATTGATGAGTCTTGGAATCCCGCCCGAATAGGCCACGATGCGGTCTACGGCCCCGTCGACGAACACACTCAGATCCCGGGCGCCCGCGATGCGTAACCGGGTTCGGATATAGGCGCGAGTCTCTTCCAGCGTGAGCGAAGGGATCTGGCACCGCAAGCCTACGCGTTGCCTGAGCTGCCAAAGCTCGGGCAGATTGAGCTTGGTCTTGAGCTCAGGTTGCCCGACCAACAGGATCTGCAGGAGCTTGCTCGTCGGAGTCTCGAAATTCGAGAGTAGGCGGATCTGCTCCAACGTAGAGACGTCAAGGTTCTGGGCTTCGTCGACGATGAGGACCGTGTTCTGGCCCACCCGCTCGCGCTCGATGAGGAAATTATTCAACGCGATGAGTCGCTGCGCACGCGACGGGCCTCGCTGGGGGACGCCGAGGTCCTCGAGGACGTACTCGAGGAGCTCGTCGAAGGCCAGGGTTGAATTGAAGACGAACGCGATCGCGGCCTGCCCGTTGAGTCGCTGACGAAGCGTGTGCAGGAGCGTGGTCTTTCCCGTGCCCACCTTGCCGGTCAGGACGATGAACCCCTTCCTCTCCTGGGTCCCGTAAACGAGCTGGGCGAGCGCCTCTTTGTGCCCGGGACTCATATAGAGGAACTTTGGGTCCGGGGTCGCATTGAAGGGCCTCTCCGCTAAGCCGTAGAACGTTAGATACATGCCAAAGTCCTCACGACGCGACCCGGGCTAGGAGCCCGACAAGGCGCTCGTTCCCGTTGGCGGCGATATAAGCGAGGCCGACGATTGCGACGAGACCGACCAAGGCCGCGCTGGCGGCGAGACGCATGCGCCATCCTCTTCGATAGAGATCCGTTCTGGTCACGATTCGAGGAATGCTGACCAACACGGGCACCTCGGTGAACGCTCGAAGCTCGTCGACACCATGGAAGGAGGTGTCGATGTTCTCGCGCAGCACGACGGCCCCTACGGCCACGCCGACGGCAGCTGCGAGCGTCATGAGGAGGAGTCGAACGCGATTGGGCGCCGCCGGCTGGGTGTTCGGGACCGCCGGGTCGAGCACCCGGAATTGTTCACCTTGCTGACGCTGTTCCATGCTTTCGGCGAGCTGGGCTTCCTCGTAGCGCTTCAGCAGTGAGGCGTAGAGCTCACGGGTGCTTTCGTAGTCGCGCGAGAGTTCTTTGAACTCCTGTTCCCGTCGCGGGACGTTGTCGACTCGTTGCTGGTAAGTCCCGATACCCTCGCGGAGACGACCTTCTTCGGTTTTGAGGACCTTGAGCTCTGTCTGCACCTCGCTGAGCGCCTCCTTCAGCCGGAGCACATACGGCGTGACGGGCGAGACGGGCGGGGGCGGTGGCGAAGATGCCGCCGCCGTGGTCGGGTTCGCCGCAGGCTTGGGCGCGCGCGCTTTGGCGGCGGCGAACTCCCTCTCGAGCGCCGCGACCTCGGCCGCCAGTTTGACGACGTCGGGGTATCTGTCCGTAAATTGCGAGCGAGCCGTTTCCAGATCCTTCTTCTTCTGTGCCAGCTCCTGTTCCAGCCGCGTCGGCTCCGCGACGCCGAGCGCGGGCAGCCCGGCCACTGGCCCGGCCAACGGCGCGTACGCCGGGAATGACTCGACTTCCGCCAGTTGGCTCGAAAGCGCCTGACGGCGTTCCGCGGCTCGCGTCTGGCTGTCGGCGTTCTGGCGAAGCTGCGCATGGAGGCGGTCCAGGGTCGCCAGGTTCGTCTCCATTTGTTGGGGTAGCTCGCCCAGATGGCGACGCTTGAACCCGCTCACCCGCTCCTCCTGCTCGTCGAGCCGTTTCTTCGTTTCAGCCAGTTGCGCTTTGAGAAACTCCGCGGTGCTGCTCGCCTGGCGCTCGCGCGCCTTCATGTTCGCCTCGTTGTAGAAAGACGCGAGCGTGTTTGCGACGAGCGCGACCGTGGTCGGCTCCCTCCCCTGATAGCTGATCGTGAAGGCCACGGTCGCCTCGCGCAGGCCTCTGAGCTCGGCGCTCTTGAGTTCCAGCTTGATGTCGCCGCGCATACGCCCGATGGCCTCTTCGAGCGTTGCTTCCTTGCGCAGTTCGGCGTAAAGGTTGAAGCGATTGATCAGAGCTTCCAGCCTGGAACGGCTGAGGACTTCCTGACTGATGGTCTGAAGCCGAGTCTCGAGCGCACTGGTCACCGTCGACCGCACAAAGGACTCGGGAACCTGCTGACGATCAACGAGCACCGTCGCCGCAGACCGATAGATGTTCGGCAGGAAGATGATGAGGCTCACGCCGGCCGCCAACGGGGCGGCGAAGGCCAGGATCGCTAACCACTTCCGCCGGCTCCAGATCGCCAGCACCGTATCGAGCGCCGACTGCTTCCGTGTCTCTTCGATCATTTTGGGTCGGTCACTCCTTAGCCCGAGCGGCCCTCATGGCACCAGGACGACATCGCCGTTGCGGACGTAGAAGTTGTCTTGTTCTGCAGCAACCTTGTTGTAGTTGAAGGGAATGCGCTTCATCGTCGCTCCGTCCGGGCGAAGGATGACGATTCGGGCGCGCGAAGCAAACTGGGTGAAGCCGCCTGCCAGGGCGAGGACGTCGAGCACGGTCGCCCAGCTCTTCAGCTCATAACGACCCGGCTTGGTGACCTCGCCGATGACCGAGACTTTGAGGCTTCGAATGTCCGAAACGATGACAGAGACCTCTGGGCTCGGTATAAACTCCGTGAGCTTCCGAGTCAGGACCTCGCGGAGCTCGAGCGCCGTGAGTCCTGCCGCCCGCACGTCGTTCACGAGTGGCAGCGAGATCATGCCGTCCGGCCGGACGGGCACCGCTCGGGTCAGGGCCTCGTTCTTCCAGACCGAGATCTGCAGCATATCTTCCGGGCCGATCCGGTACGTTTCCGCCGAGACGGCTCGGCCGGTGTCGGACTCCGCCGAAACGGCCGGCGGTGCCTGAGCACCGGCGGGTGCGACGTCCATCAATGCAGGCTCCAAGAGCAGACCGGCGACCAGTAGGTAGACAGCGGTATGCCTCATGACGTGTGCCTCACAAGGCGGAGCGAGCGGATGATCGCTCCGCATTGAGCCCGGCCTGTTTGATTTTGTAAAGCAGAGCCCGGTAACTGATCCGCAGCGCCCGTGCCGCGCGCACGCGATTCCAGCCCGTTTGCTCGAGCGTTTTGGCGATCGCTGCGCGCTCAGCGGCCTGGGACGCCCGTCGCGAGATTTCTTTGAGAGAAGGCTCCAAGGTCGCTGCCGAAGACTCTGAAGTCGACAGGGAGGGTGAAATGGATCGCCCACCGTTCCCGGCCGCGTCAGGGAGCGCGATTCTGGACATGAAGGGATCGTCGAGGACGATCATGCGCTTCACCAGATTCTCGAGCTCGCGAACATTGCCTGGGTAGCGGTGGCGCGTCAGCCGGTCCATCGCCGACATCGGAAGCCTGAATCCGTCCCGTCGGTACAGCTTCGCGTACCGTTCGACAAAGTAATTGGCCAGGAGCGGAATCTCGGCGGCACGCTCGCGGAGTGGCGGGACAAGCACATGAATGACGTTGAGACGATAGTAGAGATCTTCGCGGAACCGGCCTTCCGCAACTGCCCGCTCCAGATCCTGATTTGTGGCCGCGAGGACCCGAACATCGACGCTCAACGTCGACTTGCCGCCGATGCGCGAGAACTCGCCGTCCTGGAGGACGTGGAGCAGCTTGGCCTGGAGCGCCGAATGGAGGTCGCCGATCTCGTCGAGGAAGATTGTGCCGCGATGCGCCGATTCGAACTTGCCGATCTTGAGCTTGTGCGCACCGGTGAAGGCGCCGCGCTCGTAGCCGAACAGCTCGCTCTCCAAGAGCTCGCGCGGCATCGCCGCGCAATTGACCTTCACAAACGGTCCTGCCCGCCGCGTCGAAAAGTGGTGAATCGCCCGGGCGACGAGTTCCTTGCCCGTGCCGGTTTCGCCGGTCACGAGGACTGTGACATCGACGCGGGCGGCCTCTCGGATGATCTGGCGCGCTTCGAGCATCTTCGGGCTTCGCCAGAGCTCCATCTCGTGTCGAAGCCGCCCACCGAGCTGTTCCGGAGCCGGCCCGAGCGCCTCGGCCTGCGGCCGAACAAGCTTGTCAATCGCCTGCTGTAGCTCGTCGAGACTCAGCGGCTTATGGAGCACAGCGTCTACTCCAAAACGCGCCCCGGCAAGACCGTCCTCAGCCCGGTCAGAGACGGCAATGACCGGACCAGAGTCTCCGCTATGCAGCTTCAGACATTCCATGAGCTCCGCGGCGTCTGTTCCGCCGCCGCTCAGATCGACCAGAGTGAAGCTGAAGCTCCCGCACGCGAGCGCGTCCTTTGCTTCGCCTGGGGACGAAGCGGCCACGCATTGATATCCTCTAGCCTGGAGAAAGCCGAGCAGACCCAGTTGCGTTGCAGCGTCGACTTCAAGCACTAGAGCTTTTCGTTCAGTCATCGGCTGCGTCTTCACCCCTCGTGATTCTCTGGCTGCGCTGTGAATCGCGTGAGTGTATGGGCAAATGCTGTACCAGGCGACGTCAGGGGTCAGAAGGGCGGCAGATGTCAGTGATTTTTCACAGGAACCTGCGGCCGGATCCTGATGCAGCCGACCTCACTGTGGTCAGCCTTGAAGTGGGTAGTCCGGGACCCATGATGAAATGTTTTACACTTCCGGAAGTTGCACAGGAGGTGAAGCAGAGTTGGCAGACCGGCGCCCTCGACGTAGATGCCGGATTTCCGTTTTTGCGCAAAGAACTGCATCTTTGGAATTCTTGCGAATGGAGTGATCTGCTCAGAAACAAAGGTGGATGTCACGAGCGACGCGCTTTGGCATGCGCCATGCGTACGAATTTCGTCGGGTGGTAACGGACTCTGAAAGGAGCTCACCAAGGCAGAAGATGCTTGGTATCTCGATTCTGATCCTTTGCGTAGTAGCGTTGGCTGCGCCGGTCGCTGCGGCGTCTGCAGGATTTGTCGTGACTGATCCCGGGACCTTGGTACTGCTCGGGACAGCCTTGGTTGGTGTGGGCGTCTGCACACGACGGCTCTTGCTCAGTCGGAAAAAGGGGCTCTAAGAAACGAGCGTCCGATCGCTTGGCCAGGCCGGCCTGACCTGCCTCGGCGACCGCCGTCGGGTGTGGCCAGGCGGATGCTTCCGCGCGGCCGAGACTCGCCGCCGCTACGCCCCAGAGGCAGCCGTTGCCTTCGGCTCAAGAGGGACTGCCTCGGGCATCGTCTCGGAACCGTGCAGGCTCGTCGAACGATGCTGATTCAGCATTTCTCAGTCCTGAAGGGTATCGCTTTGCCGATACCGAAGCCCCGCCTGCGCGGACGTGCCGCCGGCGGGTGTCGAGGGGGCCTTGTAGGTGACGTCGGACTGTGTGGTGCGCAGATCGAATGGCCTGAGTTACCGCGAACTGCACAAATCTGCGCAGCGCCTTTCACACGCGCGGTCGATGGCAGCACGCCCATAACCGAGAAAAGTCCTATTCCGGAAATATCTTCGCGATTGAGCTCGGTCTGGCGTTGAGCTTGCAATTCACCGCCCGGCGTATGCCGGATCTCTTCTCGAGCGAGCCGCGTGGCTTCGCCGGAGGCGGGTGGCTCGTCGACGAACCGCTATTTCGTTTTCTCGTCGACTTCGAGATTCAGAAAGCTCAGCGCCTCCGATACAGCATTTCACTCGTGTGTTTCGCGATCGAACCGGCCTCCACCGGAAACGGAGAGTCCTCTCCCGTCAACCTCGCGGAAAGCATCACGCATTACCTCCGGGGCACCGACGCAGTAGCGCTGTGGACTCAGGGCTGGCTCGCCTTGCTGCTCGTCGACGCTGAGACAGCCCACATACCCTCGATTCTCGACCGGCTGACGGCACGCCTGCAGACAACTGGGTGGAGCGCCGGTGGATCTAGCTATCCGCGAACGGCTGCGCGGGCCGAAGACATGCTCCATCAAGCCGCCGATTTGTTGGCGCGAGCGAAGGAAGAGGGCGGGAACCGGCTCTACGTCGCGTCCTGAGGCTTGTTCCGACGCGCGATGCGCGCGAGGGCATCGCCGAAGTGCTTCAGGACCTCGGGCTTCTCCACGATCTCGGTGACTCCGAGTCGACGAATCTCGGCGAGCTCGCCCTGCGTCGCGAGACCCGTCATGATGATGACGGGCAAGTTGGGATCGGTCGAGCGGATCTTCCGGAGCACACCGACGCCATTGAGAGTCGGCAAGCGGACGTCGAGAACGACCGCATCCGGACGTTCGCGCGCGAGATACGCGAGACCGTCCTCGCCCGTGTGCGCGATCGCTGTCTCGTGGCCGTCGGCCGCGAAGGCGTCTGCCAGCACCTCAGCCACGTGCTCGTCGTCCTCGATCAACAGGAGTCTCATGGCTGTCTTCTCGGTTGATCCTGCGCCATCCTACCACTCCCGGAGTAGGAAAATATTTTCTGCGTGACACACATCCCTAGGTAGTGGCATACTCACTTCCCTTCAATCGAAGAGGAAGGTGTTTCCGGAAAGAGCTGAGATTTTGGGGGCTTAGGTGGGCGCGGATCAGATCAAGTCAGCGGATAGGCCGCTGACGCAACATCATGTGAAAGATTTCGTCAATAGCCCTCCCCTTTTCGAGGGACACCCCCGGATGGCGGCGATTCGCGCCGTCATCGAGAGCATTGCCGACACCGACACGACCGTTCTGATCCGAGGTGAGAGCGGTGTGGGCAAGGATCTCATCGCCCGCGCCGTCCATGTGGCGTCCACGCGCCGCGAGGGGCCCTTCGTCAAGGTCAACTGCGCCGCCATTCCCCAAGGGTTGCTCGAGTCCGAACTCTTCGGCCACGAGAAGGGCGCCTTCACGGGCGCGCATCGCCGCAAGCCGGGCCAGTTCGAGTACGCGAACAAAGGGACGATCTACCTCGACGAGATCGCCGAGCTTCCTCACGCGCTACAGGCGAAGCTCCTCCACGTGCTGCAGGATTTCCGGTTCTCGCGCGTCGGCGGGCACGGAGTGATCAACGTCGATGCGCGGGTGATCGCCGCGACTAATCGTGACCTCGAGGAGGCGATGCGACGCGGTGAGTTCCGGGAAGACCTCTACTACCGGCTCAACGTGGTCGAGATCCGCGTGCCGCCGCTGCGGGAGCGGCGCGAGGAGATTCCGGGGCTCGCGTCGTGGTTCCTCGCCAAGTTCAACGCGCAGTACGGGCGGCAGAAGAAGCTCCCTCCCGAGACGCTGGCCCGCCTGCGCGAATATCCATGGTCGGGCAACGTGCGCGAGCTCGAGAACGCGATCAAGCGGCTGGTCGTGCTCTCCGACGGTGAGCAGGCGGTCGAAGCGCTGGTCGATCGCCGTCTGCACACTCCCGTCGAGGCTCCGAGGCCACTGATCACCGAGAGCCTCCGGGAGATCGCGCGCCGCGGCGCCCGAGAGGCCGAGCGCAAGGCTCTGGCCGAGGTGCTCGAGCGCGTGCGCTGGAATCGCGCCGAAGCCGCGCGAATCCTCAAGGTCAGCTACAAGACCCTGCTCAACAAGATCTGTGAATGCGGGCTTACCCCGCCTTCGCGTCGCGAGCGCTAGACCTCCGATTTCACCCGATCAGAGACCTGACGCCGTGACGGCGACGCGGAAGCTCGCCTGATGCCAGGCGTCGTCCTCAAGACGCTGACCAAGCGCTACGGTGATCTCGCTGCCGTCGAGGGTCTTTCCCTCGAGGTCGGGCCGGGCGAGCTCGTGTCGCTTCTCGGGCCCTCCGGCTGCGGCAAGACGACGACCTTGCGACTGGTCGCGGGCTTTCTGCAGCCCGAGTCCGGCGAGATCTGGGTCGGTGATCGGTGCCTCTCGTCGCCCTCCGGCGTCGTGCCGCCCGAGCGCCGCCGGATGGCGATGATCTTCCAGAGCTACGCGCTCTGGCCCCACATGACCGTCGCGCAGAACGTGGCGTACGGTCTCCGCTTCAAGCCCGGCGTTTCCCGGAGCGACCGCGACCGTCGAGTGGCGGAGATGCTGCGCGTCGTGCAGCTGGCGGGATACGAGCCGCGATATCCCGGCGAGCTCTCGGGCGGGCAGCAGCAGCGGGTCGCGGTGGCGCGCGCGCTCGTGGTGGAGCCGGAGATCCTGCTGCTCGACGAGCCTCTGAGCAACCTGGATGCAAATCTCCGTGAGGAAATGCGGTTCGAGATCCGGCGCCTTCACGAGGCGTTCGGCATCACGACGCTCTACGTGACCCACGACCAGGCCGAGGCGATGGTGATCTCGGACCGGGTCGCGGTCCTGCACCGCGGGCGTGTCGAGCAGGTCGGGACGGCCCAGGATCTGTTTCGGCGGCCGCGTACGCGGTTCGTCGCCGAGTTCATCGGTCGGACGAATCTGCTCGACGCCGTCGCCGCAGAGCCGGGGGTCGCGGTACGTGGCGCGTTGAAATTGCGCCTGGCCTCGCGCGAGCCGACTTCGACCGCTCCGGTCGTCGTGTCCATCCGTCCCCACGAGATCGAGCTCGTGACAGGAGAGCGCCCGGCGCCGGCCGGCGCGAACGTGCTGGCCGGTACGGTCCAGCGGACGAGCTATCTGGGAGACGCCGTCGACTATCAGGTCTCGGTGACCGGCACGGATATCGTCCTTCGCGTGACAGCGCCGCCGCCGGCGCGCGTCGGTCCCGGCGATTCGGTGATCTTGGCCGTCGCCCCCGAGGCCTGTGTTCCCCTGACGGGCGGCGCCGCCGGTGAGGAGCCGGGATCCGCGGGATAGAGTAATCTGGTCGCGGACGGTGCACGAGGACGGGATCGCACGTGGACGAGTTCTTTCGAGTCGCGGTCGAAGAGGCCGAGCGTGGTCTGGCCGAGGGCGGTATCCCCATCGGCTCGGTGCTGGTGCACCGCGGTCGCATCCTCGGACACGGCCACAATCGGCGGCTGCAACGCGGGAGCGCGGTGCTCCACGGCGAGATGGACGCTCTGGAGAACGCCGGCCGGCGATCGGCGCAGGTCTACCGCGAGTGCACGATCTACACGACCTTGTCGCCCTGCGCCATGTGCAGCGGCGCGATTCTCCTCTACGGCATCCCGCGGGTCATCGTCGGCGAGAATCGGACGTTCCTCGGCGAGGAGGAGCTCCTGCGATCGCGCGGCGTGGTGGTCGAAGTTCTTCAAGATGCGAGGTGCCAGGAGCTGATGGCACAATTCATTCGGGCGCACCCGGCGCTCTGGGCGGAGGACATCGGGAATGGTGACGATCGAATCGACCGCTGAAATGGCCGCGAAGGTCTACGAGACGATGGAGCGGAATCTCGCGATCGTCCGGCGCCGGCTCGGGCGGCCGCTGACCCTGGCCGACAAGGTGCTGCTGGGGCACGCGGACGACCCGGAGCACCAGGAGATGGAAGCCGGGAAGAGCTACCTCTTCCTTCGCCCCGACCGGGTCGTGCTGCAGGACGTGCTCGGCCAGACGGCCATGCTGCAATTCATGCAGACTCGCCGGCAGAGAGTCGCGGTGCCGACCTCGATCCACTGCGACCACCTCATTCAGGCGCGTGTCGAGGGCCAGGCCGACCTGCGCGAGTCGCTGGCCGAGAATCAGGAGGTCTACGATTTCCTGAAGTCGGCAGCGGCGAAGTACGGCGCAGGATTCTGGGGGCCGGGCGCCGGGATCATCCACCAGGTCGTGCTCGAGCAGTACGCGTTCCCGGGCGAGCTGATCATCGGGACCGACTCCCACACGCCGAACGCCGGCGGCCTCGGCGCGTGCGCGGTCGGCGTCGGCGGCGCCGACGCCGTGGAGGTGATGGCCGGCCTTCCCTGGGAGGTCCTTTATCCCCGTCACATCGCGGTCTACCTGACCGGCAAGCTGAGCGGCTGGACCGCCCCCAAGGACGTGATCCTCTACGTCGCCGGCCAGCTCACCGTAGCCGGCGGCACGAACGCGATCGTGGAGTACATCGGCCCGGGCGCCCGGACGATCAGCGCCACCGGCAAGGCCACGATCACGAACATGGGCGCCGAGCTCGGCGCCACCACCTCGATGTTCCCGTTCGACGACCGGATGACGCTGTATCTGAAGGCCACCGGGCGCGGCGATCTCGTGCCGTTCGCCGAGCGCTATCCGCAGCTCCTGGCGCCCGACAAGGAGGTCGAGGCCAACCCCGAAAAGTACTACGAGCGCGTGGTGAAGCTCGACCTGTCGACCCTGGAGCCGTATATGGTCGGCCCGCACTCCCCCGACCGCGCGCGTCCGATCGGCAAGCTCGCCGCCGAGGTGGCCGACCCGAAGAACGCGTTCCTCGACAAGATCTCGTCGACCCTGATCGGCAGCTGCACCAACTCGTCCTACGAGGACATGAGCCGCGCGGCCGACGTCGCCGAGCAGGCCAAGGCGCACGGTTTGAAGACGGCGGTGCCGTTCCTGGTGACGCCGGGCTCGGAGCAGGTGCGCGCCACCATCGAGCGCGATGGGCAGATGCAATCGCTGAAGGACATCAACGGCGTCGTCCTCGCCAACGCCTGCGGCCCGTGCATCGGCCAGTGGCGGCGCTCCAAGGAGGCGTCCGAGGTCCCGAACACGATCGTGACCTCCTACAACCGCAACTTCCCGCGGCGCAACGACGGCCAGCCGACCACGATGAACTTCATCGGCAGCCCCGAGATCGTGACCGCCCTCGCCATCGCCGGGAGGCTGTCGTTCAACCCGCTCACCGATTCCCTCACGGGCGCCGATGGCAAGACGTTCAAGCTGTCGCCCCCGAAGACGGCGCCCGAGGTGCCCGCGCGGAACTTCGATCGCGGGCGCCCGACCTATGTGACGCCACCCGAGGACGGGAGCGCGATCACACTGAAGGTCGACCCCAAGAGCGAGCGGTTGCAGTTGATGGAGCCGTGGCCGGCCTGGGACGGCCAGGACTTCAAGGACATGCCCGTGCTCCTGAAGGCCAAGGGCAAGACCACGACCGATCACATCTCGCCCGCGGGCTCGTGGCTTCGCTACCGCGGACACCTCGACAAGTTCAGCGACAACATGTTCATGGGCGCGACCAACGCCTACACGGGCGAGGCCGGCAAGGGCAAGAACGTCCTCACCGGGCAGACGGGACAGTCCTTCTCGGCGATCGCCCGCGACTACAAGTCCAAGGGCGTCAAGTGGGTGGTCGTCGGCGACGCGAACTACGGTGAAGGCTCGAGCCGCGAGCATGCCGCCCTCTCGCCGCGCCTCCTCGGGGCCGCCGCGGTCATCGTGCGAAGCTTCGCGCGAATCCACGAGTCCAACTTGAAGAAGCAGGGACTGCTGGCGCTGGCGTTCCAGAACCCGGGGGACTACGACCGTATTCGCGAGGACGATCGGATC
>Ga0066659_10001011_pt1 | contig 11662 bp, 8 predicted proteins | sample GraSoiAngelo_108_FD_75176 | JGI IMG/M metagenome (GOLD analysis project Ga0066659, IMG submission 75176) | Grasslands soil microbial communities from the Angelo Coastal Reserve, California, USA - 14_0903_09_40cm | ecosystem: Environmental > Terrestrial > Soil > Grasslands | place: USA... | reverse complement strand
TCCGAGCTAGATCGGCCCTTGTCGCTGGAGCTTTAGGATTGAGACGAGTGAGAGGAAGAGGCAGACTGCTAGACCTGTGAATACGTAGACCCATGAGTCCCAGAGTCCTCTCGGGCCTATGATGGGGAAGTAGTAGAGACCGCGGGGTCCGTAGAACTGGGCGATGCCGAAGAGCTCGTCCGCCGTAACTGAGAGTGCTCCGAAGCCGTAGCACGCTGCTCCGAAAACGATGATCCACCCTATCCGGTTCATAGGTTTCGCCTTTGCAAGGTCATTGGAGAAACAGTGCTTCTCATCAAGATAATGTGACTAATGATACTAGCTCTGACGTTCGAGATGCTATGACCTAGTTACGTAAAGCGTATCGTTCATTGGATAAGGAAGGTCTTCGGCCGCCATTTTCTCTCTTCACGAAAAGTGACGGCGCCCCTGTCGCGATTCAAGTTACGGCCAGTGGCCGACAGCAGACTGTCATGGTCGAGAAGGGACGGAGCCCTCGAATGGATACGGGAAAGGTCCCTAGGATAATTGCTTATTGGTTTTTTTTGCAGAGCGGCTGGTCCATGGGTAGTACCCCAAAGTTCCTAGCGGCCTCCGTCTCCCCGCAAGCATAGAATGGTAGTGAACGTCTCATCGTCTTGGGCATATGTCTTCAGAAGGTCGGACGCGCTAGTTGCCACAACGCTTCCTCTTTCCTCATTGATGTCATACAATCTGAAACCGTTTGATAGAAGAAGCTCCAAGTAATCCTTGGGACCCCCGCCAGATCGTTCGAGCCCTCCGGGCCAAAACATAGTGACCAACTTGAGATTGGAATTACTCTGAAGGATTTTTTGCATTCCCTCAAGAGCTGCCTGTTCGGCACCTTGAATGACTAGTTTGATGAAGTCGATTCTCCCAGTGAAGCCATCGAAAAAGTCGTTGAGAGCTACTGCTTCAAGGTTGAAAGTCCTACGGCCGTCCTCTGAGTCGTATATCCTATTATCGCCCTTGTATCTTGAGGATACATACAACTTCGCTGTTCCCGTCTTACTTGAGACTGCTTTTCGAACAAGGACAACATTCTGAAAACCATTTACCCTGACGTTCCTTTCAAGCCAACCGAAATTCACAGTATCAGGCTCGAACGCGAAGACTCGACCGTTCTCGCCTACTAGTTTTGCGCAAAGTAGCGTGAAATATCCAATGTTAGCGCCAACATCGAGGACGGTGTCACCGGTTCTAACATGGTCTCTTATGACCTGAGTTTCTAGGGGTTCGTAAAGACCTGTGAGGAAGAGGTTCAAGTTGTTCGTGGGATTAACATACATTCTGTTTCCTTCGACAACTCTTCGAGCGAGATAGAGATGAGACATGACAAACGTGGGAGGTCCTAATTTGTGTCTCGTGAAGAACTTGGTTTGCAGTCTGAGTGGGCTGAGGTGCATATCTCGTTCCAAACTAAAGTTCCCCCTCATAAGGCCCGTTGAAGCCTCTTCTCGACTGTGAAACCCCTTGAAGGCCTAGGGTTGCGTGTTAGAAGCCTCGCTTAGTTCGCTTTCATCTTATTGTAGATCGCTCTGCCAATCTCCGAAGCAATAGGGTCGTAACGATACCTCAGAGGGGTTCACTCTGGTCCCGCGTTTTGGTCGTTTGGGAACAAAGAATCTAGAAGCGGGGATTCTGAACAACAAAGTGCGTAGAACGCTGGTTTCGGTAGAAATTATAAAGCCAGTTCGGTCGGGTTCCCGAAGACCTTGACCGAGGGTTACACAGAGGTAATTACTCAATTGGATTGGCAACACGATTTCGAGAATATGCGGTGTCTTTCGTTCAAAAAGAACGCCCTTCCTTGAAGAGCTGGCCGTGAGATGAACGCCGAAGAAGAGTCTCGCGAAATATCGGCAGCCGAGCTTAAGTCCTTCTACGGCGACGGCAAGCGCGATTTCATTGTGATTGACGTTCGGGAACCGGAAGAGTTTCAGGACTGGAGAATTCATGGAAGCTTCAACGTTCCGTTAGGTGACCGGTTTGTATCAAGGGTCAGGGCGATTGCCGAGGACAATCAGGTGATTGCTGTGTGCAGGTCGGGAGTAAGAAGCCTTTCTGCGGTCGACGAACTCGGAGAGGCTGGTTTGTGTGCGAAGAGTCTGAGAGGAGGGATGATAGCATGGAGTAACACTTTTGTTAGCAACGATGTTCAACTTTCAGGCAACGCATGCAGCCGGGTAGTACAGATCAGAAGGTTATCAAAAGGATGTGCCAGTTACATCATTACTGACGGGAAGGAGTGTGCTGTAGTCGACCCTTCGTCAAGAATCGATGAATATACTGCAATCGCGTCTAGAGAAGGGTTCCGTATAACCCATATCCTTGATACGCATAAGCACGCAGATCATATCTCCGGCGGCAGAGCACTCGCCTTAGCAACTGGGGCCAAATTGCATCTTAGCCCCTTGGATTCCTATTATTTCGAGGGATACCTACCACTTCTAGACAGAAGCAAGGTTAGATTCGAGAACAGCGGTGTTGAAATCGAACCGATTCATAGTCCAGGCCACACGCCCGGCAGCATGAGCCTTCTCATAGACGACCGCTTGTTGTTTTCAGGAGATACGCTGCTCCTTGATGGGATAGGAAGGCCAGATCTTCAAGGCTCGTTGGAAGAATCGGCGAAACAACTCTATTGCACGTGCCAGGAAATGTTCGATGATCTAGACTCTGAAACCATGTTACTGCCGGCTCACTTCGGCTCGAACGTAGACCTGATGGGAACTGCTCCAATCACGGCACCCATTTCTAGCGTCGAGGCGCGAATAAAGAAGAAAGGATTCTCTGATTCTGATGCGGTCAGGGCACTCTGCCGTAACCTACCTAAGCCCGCAAACCACGAAGCGATTCTCAAGATCAATAGTGGGCAGGATAGCGTAGATTCCTCGCTCGTCGACCTGTTAGAGGAGGGACACAACAGGTGCGGCCTCTCGGCCGAGGCTCTGTGAGACAATCGATGAGAGTCTTGATTGCCGGTGTAGATGGATACCTCGGATGGCCCTTGGCACTCCATCTTGCAACGAGGGGTCACGAGGTCTACGGGATTGACAATTTTTCGAGACGCAAGAATGTTGCTGAGATGGGCTCATGGAGCGCCACGCCTATTGCATCGATGGGAAGGCGGCTGGATGCCGCGAGAGATCTGCTCGGTCTTCGTATCAAATTCTTACGCGCCGACCTTCGAAGATATAGAGATGCGTTATACATTCTACGAGAATCGAAGCCAGATGCGATCGTTCATCTGGGTGAACAGCCATCGGCCCCCTATAGCATGATTGATTGGAAGCATGCCTCTTTCACGCAAGAGAATAACGTCATCGGAACTCTTAATCTGATATGGGCAATGAAGGAATCCTCCCCACATGCGCATCTTGTTAAGCTTGGGACGATGGGTGAGTATGGGACTCCTAACATGGAGATACCCGAAGGATTTTTTGAGATAGAATATCGGGGACGGAAGGATAGACTTCCGTTCCCTCGGCAGGCGGGATCCTTCTATCATCTGAGCAAGGTCCACGATTCAGCCAACATCGCGTTGGCCTGCAAGATTTGGGGATTAATGTCCACCGACATAATGCAAGGAGTCGTCTACGGAACGAGAACTGACGGTATCGTGGATCATCGACTTCACACTCGGTTCGATTTCGACGAAGCGTTTGGGACGGTAATCAATCGATTTTGTACTCAGGCCGTCATAGGATATCCACTCACTCCTTATGGTAAAGGAAGGCAACGCAGGGGATTCATCGCGCTAGCGGACTCAATACAATGCCTCACAATCGCGGTCGAGAATCCTCCTGGTCGGGGAGAGTATCGCGTCTTCAATCAGCTAGATGAAATCTATGGGATCAATGAATTGGTCGATATGGTGGTCACTGCAGCCCATCGATTGGGCATCAACGCCGAAATAGAGTCGATCGAGAATCCAAGGGTCGAGATGGAAGAACACTTCTACAAAGTAGATCGTTACAACCTCAGCAAACTTGGATTCCGCCCGACTCGATCTATAGCTGAGGAACTAGAAATCATGTTGAAGGACCTCATAAGATACAAAGCACGTCTTCAAGCTAAGAGACACGTGATAACTCCGAGAGTTAGGTGGAGAGGAGATCTGTCGGCTCCCTTGCCTACGGAGTCGCACAGAACGCGGCTAACGCCGGAACAGAGAATCATTAGTGTCGTTCGCCAACGCCTAGGAGGGTAGACGACTCCAAGCCCACAGGTTTCAGGAAAAACCCTAACATCACTTGTTTCAAGTTCAAATCGCCTTTGTAGAAGAGGCCGGCTGGATGCCAAAATTTGAATGGAATAGGATGCTAACGCCTTGAAGATCTTTGCGGCTGTCCCCGCAATCGATCTAAGGGAGAAGCCAACAGCGACTACAGCCTGGTGGGGTCTTTTTCGGGCACTAAGCGAAGCTGGCCACCAGATGCTAGTCCTGCCATTCTTGGGAAAAGCTGTGGATTCACCTTGGTGGCGGTGCTTGGACAATCCTAGCCGGAGATTCTCTGCCATTCTGTATTCGGAAGCAAGGAGGGCCTCGGATTTCGCATTCATCAAGTCCATCTACCTGGAACAGCATAGGTTGCTCAACCCGATACCTCGGCAAATCCTAAGTCGAAAGTGGAGGGCGTGTATAGAGAAGACCTTCGTTCAAGAAGGCAACATAGACATAGCCATTTTTTTCAATGTCCCGTTTAATCTTCTTTCCGATCTTCCATCGTATATCAAAAACCGTTTCCATGTGCCATCAATCTATTTTGATGCCGATCTGCCGGTCTCGCTTCCCTCCTATGGGGGCTTCCATCTATCGTACTACCTGGGTGCGAATCTGTCGCAATTCGATGGATTCCTCACCACCTCAGAGGGTTCTAAAAGTGCATTGGTTGACATGGGAGCCCATAACATCGCGGAAGTGCACTGGGGAGTTGATCCTCGCCTATATTCGCCGGTGGACGCCGACAAGGATACTGATGTATTCTTTTATGGAGCGACTAGCCGGTTTCGTGGCGAATGGCTGAACAAGATGGTTCAGCAGCCTGCGCTCGATCTGCCGAACAGAATTTTCGCAATTAGTGGAAGGGTGAAAGAACGTTATGAACATGTCAATATGCTTGGTTTCCTTGGTTTCGACTCATGGAAGCGACAGATCAGCGCCACCAAAATTTGTTTGAATATCTCCCGGACTCCTCACGCGACGGTCGGCGGAACTAGCACTACTAGACTCTTTGAACTCGCTTCCATGGCTGCGTGCGTGGTCTCGAATCCCCATGAAGGGTTGGAGAATTGGTTCGAGCCGGAGAAGGAAATATTCATTCTGAAGGAAACGGATCGACCTTCCGAGGTTTACGAGTGGTTACTAGGATCACCCCAACTCATGAGGGAAATGGGGCTTCGAGCCAGAGCTCGGGTTTTAAGAGACCACACGTGTGATCATCGAGCAAAGGATATTGCAAACTTTGCCTCCAAGCTATTGTAGAAGACTACAATTTCAAGATCGAGGGCCCTGATGTCTGAGGAATAATGGATAGTCAAGAATCTTGCGAGAACCAATCCTCAGTGGTATCATGCCGCGTAGAAGAGTTTTGATCGAAATACTGTATTTCGTTTCATTGCCTTGCGTCTATTCATGGATCACCGTGATCAACCCCTTCCTCTCAAACGGAATGCCAACTGGCTGGGACACTGCAGCGTACTTAGCGTGGACAAACACTTTGAGGACTGGAGGACTAAGCTATGTTCAGAGTCCTGCCTTCATACAATACAGCGGCTTGAACGTTCTCCCTGGTTTAATGTTGCTTTCGACTGTTGAACTTGCCCAGTCGACCCTACTCGGCTACATCATCTTTCAGCTAGTTGTCCTAGTCCTGTTCTTCATTTCTACTCTCGTCCTGTCGTTCCGGCTACATAATTCTGCAACTTACGCCATGTTGTCTTTCTTCATTCTCGCAACAAGTTTTGCATTCTTGAGATCTTCTAGGGATCTTTATGCAAGTCTTCTGTGTGTCGCTCTTCTACAATTCGCGCTAGTAGCTCTTCTTGACCTGAAGAATTCTCCCAGGCTCTTGCCCAGTCTTGCCTTGCTTCTTGCTACTAGCCTAATGCTGTTCACCGACGTTGAAATAGGCGCGTTCGGGATAGTCGTTTTGATTCTCGCCGCAACTTCATTGACTTCCTTCAAAAGACTACCCTTGCGAAAGGCGTTGCGTTTGCATGTGCCCATCGCTGCGGGCGGTTTGACGGCGGTTACGTTGTGGCTTCCGTTCGCTAGCAGTTATGCTTCTATTTCCACGATCAATTCCGTAAGAGGCGGGAGCGCCGATTGGTCCAGCACTTTCGACGAGCTCGGCGGACCGTTACTAATACCAATCTGTATTGTTGGAATTGGGATCATACTGTATGAGTGGAAGCGAGGAAGCAAGAACGCCTCGTCATCTACTCTAGCCGCATGGCTTGCGACTTTCGGGGTCTTCTTCCTTCTTGTCTTGGTCCTTCGACCAGGTCTCCTCTACAGGGTTGCTTTGCTGCTACCAATGTACCTTCTAGTGTCTGAGGCGATGAGAGCTCTGTACCAAAGATATGCGCAGACGAGGATTTCGGTTAGTAATTGGCGAATCCCAATGCTAATTGCACTCATTGGCGCCGGCGCGATCGTTTCAGTCTCATCAGTCTCTACTTTCGCTTCGCAGACAATGGCCTACCAGACTTCTCCATATCTTTCTCAGCAAAACTTTCAGGTACTCTCAAATTTGACAAGTGTCTTGCACTCGATTGACTTTTCACCTTCCGCAACTTTGTGTTTGATCTATCCTCAACAGCGATTAAGTCAACTTCAAGATGTGAGTGTTTGCACAAACTTCTACGACAACTGGATATTCGCCACAGTGGGACCGCACCTCACATACTATGGTACGCTAGAGAATCTCACGGCTAATGTCCCAATCAACTATGTATCTTCAGACGAAAGGATGACATATTCGTTTTATTGGAACTTATTCCAACGGGAAAGAACAATTTCTTCGCTCAATGTCCTGATTGTTTCATTCATGTACGCTGGAAATCATTTGACTTTGGATAATCTTACAAGCCCGGTTAATGGCGTCTACGGACAAGCTGTGAATCTCCGTGACCCCCTTCCACACGGTTGGGTTCCCTCTTATTATGCCGTGACCCAGTCTGGTGGTTACTTCGCTTCAACCAACTGGTCTTATTTCGGGCATGTCCTGGAATCCTACTCTCCAACACCAGTGTCCCCCAGAAACAACTTCAGCGTTACTTTTTCTTTATTTGAGAACGCAGATGGAAATTATAGTCTGGACGCGAGAATGATGGATTATGACCCAAGTAATTCGCCCATAGTAGTTTCTATCGATAATCGAAACCTGTTCGCATTTGTTTACTATGGAAGCCTGCAACCCCAGATATTTTCTGGAAACGTTGGATTGCTAGGTCGAGGGTATCATACGATAGAATTCAGTACCCTTCCAGATATGCCTCATAACCTTGACTTGGACGGAATAAGGTTGTCGCTTTCACAGAGGGCGATGCTGATCGCGCCTGAGCTAATGCCATCTGATTGGCAGGTCGTTGACGGAAACGGCAACGTCACCGAAAATTCTCCGAACAACAATCTAACCACTGTGTCTGGAACCCCCAGCTCGCAGAGTGGATTGCTTGGCGCGAAAAATCTGTTTAGTCAACCGAAGGATTTCAGCGGGTCCAAGTTTGTGGTCGTCAAGATCAATGCCACATCTAATTCCATCATTCTCTGGGTTACCGACTCGAATGGAAACGTCATTCGTTACGATGCCGACAACTTTTCCCCCGGAAATACCATCCTGCTCGTTTTCCCCATTGCGATGTACGCGTACAGTTTCATTTCGAGCACTCCACCGAACTTCTCCTCGATCGATTCCATAGAGTTGGGGGTGAGCGGTGTTAACCAAGCCAAATTGTCTTTTTCGTTTCCACCGGTCAATCTTGCTTCGGAGCCCATTCCATGGACTATCCTCTAGTATTCTCCCAGTCATCTTCGTCAAATGTGTGCCACTTTCCCATATACAGAAAAGATCTCATCCATCATTTTGTGCCAAGAAAAGGTCTCGCTCCATTCGAGAGCCTTTCGAGACCACGCCTTCCAGGCCTCATTGGAAATGACGACTGATTGGAATCTATCTGACAGTTCGTCAGCGTTCTTGCCAGAGTAGAGCAGGGCGCCACCCTGAAGGTATTCCCTCGAATCCAGACAGTCCGCAGCGATCACCGGTGTTCCGCATGACATGGCTTCGAGGGTAGGCAGACCGAATCCCAAGTAGGAAGGCCATAGCAGCGCGTCGACTGAGTTGTACAGGCCGGGCAACGAGTTCTCGTCGACGTATCCTGTGAATGTGATTCTGTCTGCCAGTTTCCTTTGGCGCGCAAGGTTCTTGAGACTGCTTTCGTCTCTGCCCTTTCCAGCTATGATCAGGGTTGCCGTCGAACCCTTACTGAACAAAGCAAACGCTTCAATAGCGTCTCTGATGCCTTTCAGCTTGTTGAGTCCACCTAGATATAGGAACTTGACATCACTGTTGATGCGTCTCTCGCCTTCAGGTTTGAAAGTCGAATGGTCAACGCCGTAATGTACGGGATTCATTCTTTCGGAAGACAGTCCTTGATGTTTTGTTAGCAAATTTCCGTAGAAGCGAGACGATACAATTACTTGATCTGCGAACTTCGCGTTGCCCATGTGCAGCAGTTGGTTGGCGTATACGAGAGGGGAATTTCTAAGAAAGAAGCGTGGAATGAGATCGTGAAGGGTTACCACGATTGGCTTCTTCCTAGCAATCATAAGGCTTCGAAGACCGTACTCCGATGTGGCGTGGTAGATCTGAGCATGAATTCCGCGCAATTGCGAAACCGTTTCCATTTCACGGAAGACATAACTGGCGAATGTTGTAGGTGGCGAAACGGAAACGACTGATTGCTGGCTTAGCCTGTCTCGGGAATGGTTGACCAACTCGTAAGCGTATCTGTCCAATCCTCTTCCGGAGACTTTAGTTGCGACATTTGGGAAGGTCACATAGCATATTTTGGTCATCAATCGGCTGTCTATCTCTCGTCAATTTCGCAGTGAAAGGCGGTGGTCCGGTCTTAAGGCAGTCCTTCTCAATCCAAATGGCAAGATTCCGATGCCTCGCTTGAGAGCATCGGGCTGGCAGAATCTATTCAACACACGCGGCTACCGCAGTCATGCCCCAATCACGAGACGTTAGATTACGGGTTGGTTGAGAAGATGGATGAAGAGAGAACAATTTGAAACCTGAAATCCTGAGCAGAAGTTTCATTTCGTCCGGGTAGAAGTATCTCATCCGGTGAATCTCCGAGAAATTACTTGTTCGACCTTTACTTGTGACAGCCAACCGATACCTTACCGTGCATAGACTGTTTGTTGCATCTAAGCTCGGCTCTGCCTGCCGTTTTACGGTTATTCCATTCTGGTGGACTGTCTTAGTTCGCAGAGATGGTTTGACAGATATTACTGCTAAGCCGTTCCAAACGTCCAGGATCAACAATCCTCCGGGACGCAGATGTTTGTGCATTGAGCTTAATGCGGCCAGTATCTGCTGATGATTTGACAGATATCCGAGTGCGGCAAACATGCATAAACACGCGTCGAACTTTCCCATTGGTCGGTAAAGTCTCATATCGCCATGTCTAAACGAGATGTTACGGCTGATTGCCGAATTTTTGGCTTTCGCCTTTGCAACCTTCAGCATGTGTGGAGAAATATCGATTCCACACACTGCGAAACCTTGTTTGGCGAGAGGAATTGCGTGGTTGCCTGTACCGCAAGCCACGTCGATTATTCGCCTAACCGGAATCGAAGAAAAACGGTCGAATAAATTTCTGAGGTAACGGACTTCTTTCGCGTAGTCTTTATCTTCGTACAACAAGTCGTAGTAGTTGCTGTATTCTTCACCAAAAGCGACCATGGGTGATTTTCCCATCGTTAGGTTCTATCGGTCCAGAGCGTATCTGGTTACTATGATATTGGTGTCGCCGGGATAGAGTGGAGCGTCCCATGGAAAAATGTCCCCTTTCTGGACTGCTTTCCACCGACCGACGTCGCTCTCGACCATTTCCTTCACGAGGTTATCGAAGCTCTTTGATGGTTTCCAGGCCAAAGTCGAGCGCGCTTTTGAGAAGTCACCTCCGAGATCGTGGACATCTAGGGGTCGCATTAATCGCGGATCTCGTCTTAGATGCTTGTTCTGGTCCAAACCTACCAACGAAAAAGCGCTATCCAAGAAATCCTGGACAGAATGGGTCTCTCCGGTGGCTATGACGTAATCATCTGGCTTGTCTTGTTGAAGCATTTTCCACATGCTCTCCACATAGTCGCCTGCATAACCCCAATCTCGCCGAGCATCCAGATTGCCAATGGAAAGAATATCTTGAATGCCTAACGATATTTTTGCACATGCGTTCGTTATCTTCCTCGTAACAAATTCAAGACCGCGTAGCGGTGATTCATGATTGAATAGAATGCCATTACAAGCGAAAATTCCATATCCCTCTCTGTAGACCCGTGTTGTCCAGAACGAGTACAGTTTGGCGACTGCGTAGGGACTCCTAGGCTCGAACGGTGAGGTTTCGTTCTTCACGATGGGTGAGGAATTCCCATACAGTTCACTTGTCGATGCTTGATAGAACAGCGCATCCTTTGCCACTAGCCGTAGGGATTCTAGGATTCTCGTTGTTCCGATAGCGGTTATGTCTCCAGTTGCAAGGGGTTGCTCATATGAAGCGCCAACAAAGCTCTGTGCAGCGAGATGATACACCTCGTGCGGATTCGACACATTCAATGCTTCAATAATGGAGCTCATGTCTGTCATGTCCATCGAAATCAACTTCACACGGTCGTAGACGCCAAGTGATTGCAGCCGCCAGAAGTTTGGAGTCGAACTCCTTCTGAACGTTCCAAATACTTCATATCCCTTCTCTAGCAAGAACTTAGCCAAGTATGCTCCATCCTGGCCAGTGATTCCTGTAATTAGTGCTCGACGCAATCTGATTCCCTTATTTCCTTCTGAAAAAATCGATTACGTTCTGGCAGACATAGGAAACCTCTTCCTCCGTTAAACCGTTTCCAGACGGAAGGTTGATTCCTCTCCTTGAGATATCATCGGCAACAGGAAAGTCTTCGCCGGCGAATCTGGAAGCGTAATATGGCTGCTTATGCACAGGATAGAAGAATGTTCGGGTTTCAATTCCCGCTTTTTCTAAAGATTGCATAAGTTCATCTCGCATAGATGGCTTTTTGACTAATATTGAGTACATCCAATAAACATTCTTCGCCCATCGTTCCTCAGGAGGCAAGGCGATGTCTTTCCCCGCCAAACTTGATAGAAGCTCATTATACAGTCGTGCGCGGCTTCTTCTAGCCCTGACCATGTCTTCGATTCGCTCCATCTGCGCGAGACCCATAGCGGCTTGTAGTGAACTCATCCTATAGCCAAACCCCAGTTCCTCATGCCAGAAGTGTTTTCCGCCTTTGCCGAAGGCGTGAGCACGTAGCCAGCTCATTCGCTCTGCCAGATCGGGATCATTGGTCGTGTTCATTCCCCCCTCCCCGGTAGTGATAATCTTG
>Ga0066659_10000999_pt1 | contig 11730 bp, 8 predicted proteins | sample GraSoiAngelo_108_FD_75176 | JGI IMG/M metagenome (GOLD analysis project Ga0066659, IMG submission 75176) | Grasslands soil microbial communities from the Angelo Coastal Reserve, California, USA - 14_0903_09_40cm | ecosystem: Environmental > Terrestrial > Soil > Grasslands | place: USA... | reverse complement strand
GGCCGCGCCTTCGGATTGGCGGGCGCCTACGAGAGGATCATCGGCCGCGTCTACTTTGCCGTCAATCCAGAAAACATTCACAACCGCCAGATCGTGGATCTCGATAAAGCTCCGCGCAACGCCCAAGGGGAAGTCGAGTTTTCCGCAGACCTCTATCTCTTCAAACCCAAGGACACGGCCAAGGGAAACAACGCCGTGCTGTTCGAAGTCTCGAACCGCGGCGGAAAAGGAATTCTGCGCCTGGTAAACGGAGGAAATTCTTCAGACCCAAACGCGGAATTCGGAGACGGATTTCTGTTGCGCGAAGGCTACACGATTGCCTGGCTCGGCTGGCAGTTTGATGTCGCGGATCAAGGACAAAATCTCCGTCTCTCCGCTCCCGTTGCTCATGATCCAGGAGGAAAAGAAATTCGCGGCCTGGTGCGTTCCGATTTCACGCCATCCCAAAAGAGAGACGACATGCCTCTGGGACATATCCTGCTGGGCCCCGCTGGAGGAAAAAGTTATCCGGTCGACGATCCGGCCAGTCCGAAAAACGTCCTCACCGTGCGCGACGCCCCCGATGGCCCGCGGCCGGTAATCCCTCGCGGGCGGTGGAGCTTCGCCCATTCCGTGGAAGGCCAGCTTGTGACCGATCCTCATTTCATTCACTTGGAGGGCGGTTTTTTGCCCGGCAAAATTTATGAGGTCGTCTATGAAGCGAAAGACCCCGTGGTCGCAGGCGCCGGGCTGGCTGCGGTCCGCGATTTCCTTTCTTATCTTAAATACGATCCCCAGGCCACGGCTCCGGTCCGCCGCGTCTATGCGGTGGGAATATCGCAGAGTGGCCGCTTCCTCCGCCATTTCCTCTATCAGGACTTCAACGCCGATGAGCAAGGCCGCCAGGTCATGGACGGTGTCATTGCGCATGTGGCTGGCGCCGGACGCGGCAGTTTCAATCATCGTTTCGCGCAGCCCTCGCGTGACGCGCAACCCCTGTCCAGTATCTTCTTCCCGACGGATCTGTTTCCCTACACCGACCTCCCCAAAGTCGACCCGGAGACTGGTGAAACCGCAGGCCTTCTCGATGCTGCGAGCAGGTCGCACACAGCGCCAAAGATTTTCTTCACCAATACTTCCTACGAATACTGGGGCCGATCCGCCTCCCTGATTCACACTTCAGCCGACGGTTTGAAAGACGCGGCGCCTGGTGAAAATGCCCGCATCTATTTTCTAGCCGGGCTACAGCATTTTTCCGCCGTCTTTCCGCCGCAGAAGGCCACGACTGGCTCGCCGGATTCCACCGCCCAACAAAGACACAATCCGAATCCCGTCCAATGGTTCTGGCGCGCGCTAATCACCGACATGGACCAGTGGGTGAAAGATGGAACGCCACCACCGCCGAACAACTATCCGAAAATTGCAGACAGCATGCTGGTTCCGTTGAGCAAATGGACGTTCCCGAGAATTCCTGGCGTGAATACACCTCATGAGGTCTGCCTCGCATACCATCTCGACTTCGGTTCGCAGTGGAAATCAGGAATCATTTCCAACGAGCCTCCCAAAGTTGGAAAAACATTTTCCGTTTTGGTTCCACAAACGGATGCCGATGGTAACGACTTGGGGGGCGTGCGCTTGCCGGAATTGCAAGTACCTCTCGCTACGTACACCGGCTGGAATTTGCGGGATCCAAGCATCGGCGCTCCCGACCTGCGTCTCAGCTTCCTTGGTTCCTTTATCCCTTTTGCTCGCAACGCATCAGAGCGCGAAAAATCCGGCGATCCGCGGCCGTCCGTCGCCGAACGGTACGTTTCGCGCGAAGAGTATATGGGCAAGTTTGCCGAGGCGGCCATGAACTTGATTAAGGAACGTTTTCTGTTGCGGGAAGACTTGACGGCAGTGCTCGAACGCGGCCGGCGCGAGTGGAATGAAATCGCCAGTCAGAAATGACTCTGCGGATTCCCAACGCAGGGAGTGCCGAGGGCAAATCTTGGAAATTGAATTGGAGCGTCACGCGTCTCTTGAATGAGGACGGAACTTTGTTTTTCCCGCGCGACTCAATTAAGATTCAAATCCGCGGCTGCCGTCTATTTTGTTCATAGGCCGGCGCTAGACGCAGACATTTTTCGTCGCCCTGAGTTCCAGCATGATCGAAGACTTATCGCGTTACCATCACCCGGTCGGCAACCTGTTTGCCCGCTCACGCAACTCCGTCGACTGGGACCGGTACCGACTGAGCGAGGAGCAGCTCGAATTGTTCCGCGAAAATGGATACCTAAAAGGCCTTCGCATTCTGAGCGACGAGCAGGTGGAAGCTCTGCGCACGGAATTGGAACAACTGATGGATCCGGCGCACGCCGGCCGGCATTTATTCCACGAATACCATTCCAACGAATCGACAGATCCGAACCGCGTCGTTTTTCACGCCCTGGGCGCTTGGCGCGTTCTGCCCGGCTTTCACGATCTGCTTTGGAACCCCGCTTTTTTGGTGCCAGCATCGCAGTTATTGGACGGTCCAGTGCGCTTCTGGCACGACCAGCTTTTCTGCAAACCAGCACGGCATGGCGGCGTGGTGGCCTGGCACCAGGACTATTCGTACTGGACAAGAACCACGCCGTTGGCCCATCTCACTTGCTGGATTGGCTTGGACGATTCAACCCGGGAAAACGGTTGCTTGAACTACATTCCAGGAAGCCACAAATGGCCCGACTTGCCCAAACCTGTTTTGACCGGGGAAATGGATGGCCTCCGCGACACTCTGCCCGAAGAGCTGAAAGATAAATTCGAGCCTGTTGCCATTGAGTTGAAAAAGGGTGAAAGCTCGTTTCACCATGCCCGAACGATGCACGGTTCGCGCGCGAACGATACGCCCGCGCCGCGCCGCGCCACCGTTATTAATGTCTTTCGTGATGGCGTCATGTCGGATTCTAATGAACCACTTCTCGCGGGCGTTCCCGTAATTCCTCGCGGGGACCGGATGGGCGGGCAGTTCTTTCCCCTGTTGTTCGATCGCCAACGAGTGCCGGCAACTACGGGAGAAAGGCAAGGAGCATAGTCGTGAATCAGCCGGGTTATGGCTCGAACAAGAATTTGACAGTGACGGTAACGTGGACGGCGACGGGCTTGCCCCTTTGCGTGGCGGGTTCGTATTGGTATTGCTTGAGGGCATCCATAGCGGCGTTTTGCAAGGAAGGCGGCCCCGTGAGCACCTTCATCGTTTTCACGTGTCCCGAAGGGTCCACGACGGCGTCCAGCGTCACGTTGCCCGTGGCAAAGTCGCGCAGCGCTTCTGGCGAAGCAGTCGCACGGACCGACTTGATCAGTTTTGGCGGGACGATAGTTGCTTCCTCTGAAGAAGGCGCTGCCGAATCTGGAGCGGCTGTGCTCGATGGACGCGGCACAGTGCGCTTCCCGACGGAGGCGGCAACCACGGATTTTTCCTGCACCACCGTCGTAGCTACAGCCGCGTCACGGGGTGCGGGCGGCTCGGGCGCGGCGCGTGAGGAAGGCCCCGCCCCTCTCGCAGGCGCAGGTTGCACCGCGTGCTGGGAAGCTGCACTCAGCGGAGGTGTAGGAGCGTTGCTGGCCCGTGTTGTCGTGCCGGAATTAGAGTGTGCGTCCGGGGTCGTCTGAATCACGGAGCTCACCGTAGGACCAGGGTGAGCGGCGATGCTGGAGGAGGCCGCGGCGGCAGAAATTCTATTCGGCTGCGGCAGCCGGGGAAGCCAATGCAGGTACCGTGCCGCGCCTCCCGCTGCGAGCAATAACGCAGCAGCAACAAGTCCGATCCGCAGCACTCCCGATCGGCCGCTGGTGGCAACTTTCTGCTTGGATTCCGAAGGAGCATCGTGAGTCACCGCGGGCGCGGATGAATTCTCCGCCCCGGTCTGCGTTTGCAGCAATTTCAGTTGCTCGCGCAGCGCCTCGACTTGCTGCTTCAACGCCGTCACTTCGTATGCGCTGGGAGCGCGTGCCGGCATGCTTGGTTCGCCAGCGATGGCTTCCGCACCTTGCACCAGCTGGGCCGCTTCTTTTTGCTGGGCGTTTGCCGGCGAGAGTTCCGGCATTTCGGGAAACTCGATGCCCCAGAATCCGGGCGAAGGCTCGCTGAATTCCACTTCGGCGTAACAACTCGTCGGCCGGAAGTCGCGTTTGCGCATTACCTGTGCTACGACTTCGCGGTTGGTTCCCTTGTTGGTAAGAAACAGCAGTTGCCCGACGGTCACCGCTGCGGAGAGCCGAATCACTCCGCCATTCTCAAAGACCAGAACCGTGCTCGCCTCTTCCGTAAACAGCTCCCGCTGGCTGCCGCTTTCTCCTGGGCGCGCGCCGGTCGCGATCACCGGCACTTCGTGAGCTACCGGATTCTTCATTGGAGAGTTCTGAGCGCTTGCCCTGGGCGTTGTCGAAGGGTTCGCCGGCGGCGAGGCAGTCGGATGACGGGTGTGAATTGCGGTGGCCAAAATAGGATTGTCCCTCGTGTGCCTGGACGACGCATCCCCAGAAAAAGCCCAGGCTGCGAAGGGCCGTCCACGCGACGGCCCGGACATCTCTGTATTTTTGCAGCAAGCGAGCCCGCCGGCCATAGTACAAACGTACAGTGCAGTGCAAGCTGACCCAAAGGACAGCACGTTCGAACGACATCAGCGGGACGGCACTTCAGACACCGAGATCGAGATGCAGATCGTTGCCGTGTGTTGTGAGCTTTGCCCGTGAAGACTCTGCGTGCGGACAACAACAATAACACACAAGCCGCGCTAGTCATGCATTCGATTGTTACCGACGCCATTGTTGACGAGCGGTAGCTAAAGGCGAGTCCCGCAGATAACGGTGAATAGCCGAAGTGTCCTTCGGGTAGGCAGAAAAATACTTAACGCAGAGTTGACGGAGAACACAGAGGACACAGAGTGGAAAAACCACGAAAAGCTCCTTAAGTTATTTGCGCGACACGACGCTAGTGGGTTGGTTCGAGGATGAGTTTCTGGACGCGCCAGTTCAAAACTTCGGCGACGTAGAGATCGTTTTCGGAGGGGCAGGCGATTTCGTGAACCCAGCCGAATTGGCCGAGTTGCTTGCCGGATTTGCCGAAGACACCGAGAACTCTTCCGTCGAGAGACAGTTTGTAGATGCGGCCGGGGAAACCGTCGGAGCTGTAGAGCACTTGATTTGGCCCAGGCGTGATGCAAATGGTCCAAGGAGCGCCGGGCGCCATGGTACCGGTGGTGGTGGCGGGCTTGTTGCCGATGGCGGGGCGGGCGTTGGGATCGACGGGAACGTCGATGGTGAATTGGCGAACGAATTTTCCATCGGTGTCGAAGACCTGGATGCGGCGGTTGCCGCGATCGGCGACGTAAATGTTGTCGTGCGCATCGACGGCGATGCTGTGCGGGGTGTTGAACTGGCCGGGCTGGTCGCCGGGTTCGCCCCAGGACTTGAGCCAGTTGCCGTCCTTGTCGATTTTGGCGATGCGCGAATTGACGTAGCCGTCGCTGATGTAGGCATTGCCTGCCGCGTCCCACGCGACGTCGGTAACTTGGCGGAACATGCCATCGACGGGAGGCAGCGGCGGCTTGACGTGCTTGAGTGGCTCAGTGCCTTCATCGGAGGCTTCCTGCTTGCGGCCGAAGACCATGACGACGCGACCCTCAGGATTGAATTTGATGACCATGTCGGAGCCTTTGTCAGTGACCCAAATGTTGTCGTCCTTGTCGACCTTAACGGTATGGGCGAAGGACCAGGCGTAGAGATGCTGGCCGATCTCGCGGAAGAATTTTCCGTCGGGGGCGAACTCGAGGAGTTGCGCGGCGCTCGCTCCATAGGCAGGACCGGTGCTATTGCCTCGCGTGAATACGAAGATGTGGCCTTTGGAATTCACGGCGACGCCCGTAGCTTCACCGAGATGGAGGTCGGGCGGAAGTTTCAGGAAGTCGGGGACGGAGTGGAAACGGATTTCGGGCGTTTGTTGGGCGAAAGCAGGGATGGCGACAAACAGGGCTGCAAATAGGATGGAGCGTTTCATGGAATTCAACCTCGTGATTTTGTTCGTTCGCACCCGCATCATACGCGCGTTTGAGAAATCAGTCGCCTACTAGAAATTTGTATTGGGCTTCGGTGAGGGGAACGACGGAGAGGCGGCCGATTCGAACGAGCGGTGAATCCTTGAAGAGTCTGTTGGATTTGATTTGCTCCAGGGTGATGGGCTTGGCGAGTGGTTTTCCGGCTTTGATCTTGACGGCAGGATTCTTGGGGTTGGAGGCGTCCAGGGAGACGACGGAGGCAGTGCCGACGGCGCTCTTGTGGTCGCCGGTTTCGTAGATGATCAGCTTGTCGCCGGGCATCATCCCGCGAAGATTCTTCACGGCGACAGGATTCGAAACGCCGTCCCACACCGTGACCTTGTCGCGCTGGAGATCGGCGAAGGAGTATTCGGAAGGTTCGGTTTTGAGCAGATAGTCTGAAGACATCGGCACACACCTCTGTGGTTTGAAGCTCCCTATTCTACATGGCGAGCGACCAGGTTACTTCTTCTTTGCGGGAATGGGCCGGGGTAGAGTTCGCCGATTCCGAGAATGATCGATGAGTACGGAAAGCCGCTTGAGTTTTGTTTCTTCCTTTTTTGCGCTGACGACCCAATAAGTTGTCAGCCTCTGGTACCAGGGAGCTTGCAAGCGGAAGAATTCCCAAGCGGGCTTGTCTGCGCGAAACTGCCTCTCCTGTTCACGAGTGAACTTAGCGCTCTCGCGTTGTTCGTAAGAGTAGATGCCAGATTTTCTTGCACTACGTGCGGCAAAAGCCTTGAGACCGGCGGGATGCATCAGACCCGTTTTCTTAAGCTGCTTGACGCGTTTGATGTTAACGGCGCTCCAAGTGCTAGTGGGCCTGCGCGGAGTGAAGCGAATCGTGTAGCTGGTTTCATCGATGCTTCTCCGAACGCCGTCAATCCAACCGAAGCAGAGAGCGGCGTCTACTGATTCCGGCCAGGTGATACTGGGTTTTCCCGAATCTTTTTTATAGAAGCCCACGAGCAGTTCGGGGAACTTGTCGTGATGGGTTTCGAGCCAGGCACGGAAGTCAGACGGCGCCGGAAAGAAAGTTGGTTTTGGCGGCATGGGGTCCAATCAAATTAAGTCAGCAAATCGATGCCTGAAAGATTAAGGCTGACGAACGGGCGGGGCAAGTTCTGGTGCTGTACAGGAAAAAACGCACAGCCTGAAGGCTGTGCCGCTTCGGAGATGAGCTCGCAACAGGCAACAGCGATGATCATGACGTGGGTGTAGGGAGAATCCCTCGCGAGGTCGACGGAACCAGGTTGAACACCATGGTGTCTAAGTTAGCTGCGAGGTGAAGTAGATGCGTGGAACGCGTGGCGGGCGTGTGCTTTTGGTCGGCGCCTTGATGGGAATTGGTCTCGCTTTGGCCGGTTATGTGCCGTACCGGACCAATTCTCTTTCTCTTTTGGACGCGCATTTGACAGTGCCCAGGCCTCCCATATCACTTCAACCTAATCGCTTCCCCTGTCTTGCTTCTCGATCTAAAGAAGGAGGCAGAAGACGCGGCGTTGTATTGCATGGTCCTGGATAGCAAACAAGGGTGACGTAATACGCGAAAATTGTGGAAAGTAATGGCAGTCAAAAACTAGACCTGGATGCTCTTGATCTCGTGACCAACCACAAGTGCGGGCTAAAGAGCCGCAAGAATTGCCATGTTCAGTCAGCATGCGTAGTTCCTCGCATAGACTGAAATGACGTTTTAACCGTCCCCGTCTTCTCGATGTTAATCCGACTTTTAGTGCGTTAGCTCTGGCTTGGAAAGGCGCACAGCTTGAAGGCAGTGCCACCAAGGCAAAGGCAGCCAGGAATGTCTGTCTTACTGGGAAGTGAGTTCGCGGGCGGCGGAGGCGAAGATTTTCGTGTGGGCGTCGATGTCGGCATCGGTGGTGGCGGGGGACATGAGGGCCATGTTGTGGAACGGCGTGAGGAGGACGCCGCGGTTGAGGGCGTAGAGGTGGAGGAAGCGTTCGAGTTCGAAATCGGCGGCAGCGGCGGATTCGCCCCCATTGCGGGGAGGTTTCGAAGCGAAGGTGTATTCGGCACGGGCGCCGAGGCGGATGACGTTCCAGGGGAGGCCGGTGGCGCGGAGATTTTCCGCGACACCATCGGTGAAGCGCTTGGCGAGGGGGATCATACGTTCGAAGACGGCGGGCGTGAGGACGTGTTCGAGCGTGGCACGCATGGCAGCTAGCGAGAGCGCATTGCCTGCCAAAGTTCCGCCGATGCCGCCGACGTCACAGTCTTCGAGATGAATGCGGGCGCTGATGCGCTGGGCGACTTCTTCGGAGACGCCGAAGGTGGCGCCGGGAATGCCGCTGCCAATGGCTTTACCGAAGACGAGCATGTCGGGATCGAGTTTCCATTCGGCGGTGCAGCCGCCGGGTCCGGCGCAAATGGTGTGAGTTTCGTCGGCGATAAGGAGCGAGCCGTAGCGGCGCGCGAATTCGCGGGCGGATTTCCAGTAGCTGTCGTCGGGGAGAATGATGCCGACGTTGGTCATGGCGGGCTCGGCGAGGACGCAGGCGACGTCGTGATGCTTGAGCGCGTTTTCGAGCGCGTTGAGATCGTTGAATTCGACGACGCGGGTGGTTTCGGCGGGATTGACGGGCGGACCGATATTGCCGCGGCGCGGGCCGACCACGCCGTATTCGAGCCTGGCAAAAGATTCATCCACGGTGCCGTGGTAGCAGTAGTGGAAGACAAGGATTTTTGAGCGCTGCGTGATTTCACGGGCGATGCGAATGGCGAAGCGATTGGCGTCGGTGGCGGTGAGAGTAAATTGCCAGTAGGGGAGACGGAAGCGGCGCTGGAGATCTTCACCGACCCAGAGGGCGTCTTCGGTGGGAAGCATGAAGGTGATGCCTTCTTTGGCGCGGCGGGCGACGGCTTCGGCGACGACATCGGGAGAATGGCCCGTCATGGCGCCAGTGTCGCCGAGGCAGAGGTCGATGTATTCGCGGCCGTCAACGTCGGTGAAGTGCGCGCCTTTCGCGGATTTCACAAAGATCGGGAATGCGCCGGCCCATTTTTTCATCCAGTTCATGGGGACGCCGCCGAGGAGAGAGGATTGTGCGCGATTGTAGAGAGCAGCTGATTTGGGGTGATCGGCGAGGAAGCGGGAATCTTCACGTTGTTGCAGGGATTTCAGTTTATTGCGGTCGATGGTGATCATAAATGCAGTTCGCGATATCCAAGAACATGTCGGAGTAAATTACTAAATAACTGAAAAGCTTTTCAGTCCTTTGGGATAAATGGGCTTGTAATCGTCTTCTTCAAAGTCTCGATAGCCAGCCTTCAATTCCCGCATGTTTTTGCCAACAGCAAGAAGAGTTTTGATTTTTTCGAATGCAGATTTGGGATTGTCGGTATGAATAAAAATGTTCATTTCGCCGGACCCAAAGTCGTGGCCATCCACGATATCAATATCTCCCAATCCATCCCTAATCGCTTCCTCAAGCGATATCAGGCGATCATAATCGGCAGTCGAGGCACCGAGCCACTGCAGTACGAGCTGATATTTCATATAGGAGCCTTCATCGGAGGTCGCGGATGATTTCGCGGGCGGCGTTGGCGCCGGAAGCGCCGGTCAGGCCGTTGCCGGGATGCGTGCCGGAGCCGCAGAGAAAAAGGCCGCGGATAGGCGTTTTATAACGCGCCCAATCGAGAATGGGACGCATGGTGAAGAGCTGATCGAGTGCGAGCTCGCCGTGAAAAATGTGGCCGCCGGTGAAGCCGTAGGAAGTTTCGAGATCCTTGGGGGTGATGACCTGTATGCCTTCAACCAGGCCGGGAAGATCGGGCGCGTAAGAGGCGAGAGTCTTGATGACGGTGTCGCCGAGTTCCTTGCGGCGGGTGTCCCAGTTCCCTTCTTTTAATTTGAATGGCGCGAATTGCATATAAGCGGAGAGGATATGCTTGCCGTCGGGAGCGAGCGAAGGATCGAGAATCGTTGGAATGGTGACATCGAGCCAAGGGGCTTTCGAGAATTCGCCGTACTTGGAGGCGTCGAAGGCACGCTCGAGGTAGTCGATTTCGGGGCCGATGTGAATGCGGCCGGATAGCGCCTTGAGAAAGCCCTCCGTCGCGTCCAGCGCAGTGAAAGCCGGCAGACTGCCGAGGGCGAGATTGACCTTGGCGACGGTGCCATTGGCGCGGAAATTTTTCATGCGGTTGGCGAAGGTGGGGTCGAGTTGCGTGGGATCGACGAGATGGAAAAAGGTGCGTTTGGGATCGACGCCGGAGACGACGGCTTCGACGGCGATTTCTTCGCCATCGGCAAGAACGATGCCGGTGACCGCGCCGTCTTTGACGAGAATGTGGCAGACTTCGGCATCGGTGCGGATTTCAGCGCCGGCCTGTTTCGCGGATTCGGCGAGAGCGCGCGTGAAGGAGCCGAGTCCGCCGCGCGGAAACGCGGCAGGGCCTACGGGATGGGCATCGGCGGCGGCGCGCAGAAGGAGGACGGCAGTCGATCCGGCGGACCAGGGGCCAAGCGCGGCGCCAAAAATGCCGCGCGCGGCGATGACGGCGCGAAGGAGTTCGCTTTCGAAAAATTCGGCAACGAAGTCCGCAACGGCCATGGGACCCCAGCGGAGCAGATCGAATATGCCGGACTTTCCAAGGATGCGAACGCTACGGCCCGTCTTAAGGAGGCTCCAGAGATCTTCGGGAGTGGGTTTATCGATCGCGGGAGGCGTGATGGAAGTGAGCTGCCTAAAAAAGCGGGCGGTTTTTTCGAGCGACAAAGCAAATTGGGCGTACTTGGCGGAGTCCTTGGCGGAGATGCGGGCAATTTCGGCGGCGGTTCTGGCGACGTCGTCGTAGAAAAGGAGCGCCTTGCCGTCAGGCGTCGGAGCAAAGACGCGCGGATCGGGATAGAGAATTTCACAATCGAAATTATCGAGTTGCAGATCGCGCGCGACATCGGCGCGGAGCGGACCGAGCGTGTGCGCGAGAGTGGAGGTGCGGAAGCCGGGATGAAATTCCTCGGTGATGGCGCCGCCGCCGACCATTTCGCGGCGTTCGAGGACGAGGGGCTTGAAGCCACCCCTGGCGAGATAAAAAGCGGTGATGAGTGCGTTGTGCCCGCCGCCGATGAGAACCACGCGCTGTCCGATGGGCATGGTCAGTTGGCCGCCTTTGACGCGGTCGCAGTCCAGCGCGAAGACCCGCCTTTCCATTCTTTAAGGATGACCTGGCTGGCGATGCGGCCGTTGGCGCCCATGATGCCGCCACCGGGGTGCGTGGCCGATCCGCACATATAGAGGTTGCGGATGGGCGTGCGGTAGTAGGCCCAGCCGGCGACAGGACGAAGGAAGAAAAGCTGTTCGAGAGAAAGCTCGCCCTGGAAAATATTGCCTTGCGTGAGGCCGAACTCGCGCTCGAGATCGAGCGGGGTGAGCACCTGGCGGCCGATGACGATGTCTTTGATGTTGGGGGCATACTCGGCGATGGTGTTGATGACGTTGTCGCCGAAGGCTTCTTTCCGATCGTCCCAAGTGCCTTCGGCGAGTTTGTAGGGTGCGTACTGCACGAAGCAAGAGAGAACGTGTTTGCCGGGAGGCGCGACGCTGGGGTCGGTGAGGCTCGGGATGACCATATCGATGTATGGCTTGCGGGAGTAGCAGCCGTATTTGGCGTCGTCGTAAGCGCGCTCCATATATTCCATGCTCGGAGAAATGGAGATGGCGCCGCGAAGATG
>Ga0066659_10000998_pt1 | contig 11734 bp, 9 predicted proteins | sample GraSoiAngelo_108_FD_75176 | JGI IMG/M metagenome (GOLD analysis project Ga0066659, IMG submission 75176) | Grasslands soil microbial communities from the Angelo Coastal Reserve, California, USA - 14_0903_09_40cm | ecosystem: Environmental > Terrestrial > Soil > Grasslands | place: USA... | reverse complement strand
GCGGATTTGATCCGGTTCGTCCTGTATTCGCTGCCGGTAATCGAGTCAGAAGATGCCGGGCGATCGAAACGACAAGAGGATAGCGAGTTAAGTCCCATTTCCTCCCGCGCGATTTGGCCTGAAGGCTCTCAACTACGACGCGCCGCTCCTACGGGTTGATCGCTCTCGCGAGGGTGTGTTAATCCATTTAGAGGGTTGCGGTCTTGGCGGAACCGCTGCCAACAACTCAGCCCAAAGGAGAGCAAGACATGTCAGCTCGCACCGTCCGATTGCATCGGGTGCTCAGGGCCAAACCCGAAAGAGTTTATCGCGCGTTCCTTGATCCGGAGGCTATGGTCAAGTGGCTTCCGCCAAACGGTTTCACGGGCAAGATTCACCACATAGACCCCAAGGTCGGCGGAGCCTACGAGATGTCCTTCGCGAATTTCACCACGGGCAAGAGCCACGCTTTCGGTGGAAAGTTTCTTGAGCTGGTGCCGAACGAGCGCATTCGACACACGGACAGTTTTGACGATCCGAACCTTCCGGGCGAAATGCAAACGACCATCACGTTCAAGCAGATATTCTGCGGAACCGAGTTGAACATCGCGCAGGAAGGCATACCCGAGCAAATCCCTGTCGAAGCGTGCTATCTGGGCTGGCAGGACTCGCTCGCGCTTTTGGCGAAGCTTGTGGAAGCGGAAATTCCGGACCAGCCCTGAGCGCGGCTTGGGAAAGGTCAACCCTGACGAGAAGCAGCATAGCGCTGTTGGTATTGGCGTTGCCTCAACTCATCGTTCCGGCCTTGGGACAGCAGCCGCCAACGGCACAGCACGAGCAAAAGACCAAAATGCAAGAGAAATCCGGATACACTCCCGTCAACGGCCTAAAGCTGTACTACGAATCCCATGGATCTGCCAACGTGGCGTCGCCTCCGCCGGTGTTGCTGCACGGCGGCGGTGACACGATCAATACTTCATTCGGCCAGATTCTCCCCGAGTTGGCGCGCAACCGGCAGGTCATAGCCAGTAGAACAACAGGGCTACGGCCACACTGCCGATATTTCTAACCGCCCCTTCAGCTTTGAGCAGTCAGCCGATGACACCGCGGCTCTGCTCAAGTACCTGAACATCCGACAAACCGACTTCTTTGGCTTCAGCAACGGCGGCACGATTGCCCTACAGATTGCGATCCGGTATCCGCAGCTCGTGTGAAAGCTGGTGGTAGCTTCGGGTTTCTTCAGCCACGAGGGCGGTGATCCGGCGTTCTGGAAGGGCTTTGAGACTGCGACGCTCGACAACATGCCGAGAAAATTGCGTGACGCCTATCTCGAAGTCGCTCCCCATCCGGAGGACCTACAGAAGATGTTCGAAAAATCTGTCCAGCGGATGCGGAACTTTAGGGACATTCCGCCGGAGAAAATTCGCGCGATAGCCGCACCGACACTCATTGTGTGCGGCGACTCGGATGTGATGCGTCCCGAACACGCGGTCGAGGAGTTCCGGCTTCTGCCGCATGCGCAACTTGCCATCCTGCCCGGAACCGACCACATGAAGGTAACTTCGCGGACCTCGTGGCTGGTGTCAATGATCGAAGAGTTTCTTGGCGAGCCGAAATAGCGGGCCCGCCCCACGCGAGAAATATTAAAAGACCCGCACTGAATCCGCGCATGTCAGTTAGGGATCACTGGGCGGGACCCGCCCCATCCGAGCCCGGCTGCTCGCGCGATCAGAAACAACCCCGCGCCGACGCCGACGGCTCCGATGGCTCGTGCCACGCGCTCATCGGCCGGTGCGAGACGTTCAGGTGAACACGCAACCGGCGTGCATCAGCCGGATCGATTTGGGCGCAAGGTGCGGGTGCAACCTTGCGCGATAGCTTACAATCTCTTTCTTAAATTTCAGTCAACATCGAACGGTTTTATCCGACGAGGCTTGCCCGCTCTATGAAACTCAAATTCGCGATGTTCGTTCTGCTCTTCCTCTTCCGTGTTAGCGCAATCTACGCGGCGCTGCCGAACTCCGGATGGGTTACGCTGTTCAACGGCAGAGACCTGAGCGGCTGGAAAACCAACGGAGACGAGAAGTGGGTGGTTGAAAACGGCACGATTCTCTGCCAAAGCGCGGCCAATAAATATGGCTATCTGACAACCGATAAAACCTACCGCGATTTTGATCTCAGGCTGAAATTCAAAGGAGAGGCCAATGGAAACTCCGGCGTCTTCCTGCACTCACGGATCACCGGAATGAGTCCCGACCACGGTCCCGATATCGAGGGCATGCAGGTTGAAGTCGATCCCACTCCGGGCAAGCACACTGGCGGGCTTTACGAGAGCGGAGGCCGCGCGTGGGTAGCGATGCCCTCGCCAGAAGCCGAGGAGGCTTTGAAACCGGGCGATTGGAACAATCTGGAAATTTCTGTGCACGGCAATCACATCGTCACTCGACTTAACGGAACCAGAGTTTCGGATTTTACCGATCCCTCCCCAAGATTTTCCGACGGCGCGATTGGATTGCAGGTTCACACCGGCGGAGGCGTCAAGGTGAGATGGAAAGATATTTACATCCGGGAGAAGTAGGGTAGTCTTCCGCTGGCCGACCAAGGTTTGTCGGGACTTTTTATGAGAGGACGGAATCGTCGAGGATTTCTTCAAACCTCCGCCGCGCTACTCGGAGCAGGCGTGAGCGCATTTGCCGGCCTGGCTATGGGCGCGTCCCTCCGACCCGGTTCTGGCGATCGGAGTCCAATCCAGACCCCTGCGCTTGGGAAAGACCAGAGCAAGAGGCCACTGCGCTTGGGCCTGATCATTTCCATCGGCAGTGATCCCGATTCCGCCATGGCGAAAGTGCGCTCGCTCGAGTTCCCGACCTCGCAGATATTCGCGGATGGAATTACGGAAGGTCTCGACACGAAACTCCGCAAAGCGCTCGAGAAGCACGGAATTGAAGCGACGTCCGTCGTGGTGGGCGGCCCCGGTAAAGAAGTTTGGGATTTTTATGAAGGCCCGTTGACCATTGGCCTGGTTCCCCGCGAAACACGCGCTGCGCGCATCGCTTACATCAAGAAGGCGTCTGATTTCGCCGGGCGATGCGGCATCCCCGCCGTTCAGACCCACTGCGGATTCATTCCCGAGAACCCCAACGATCCGCTCTACAAAGAGGCAGTTGTAGCGATTCGCGAGGTGGCGAATTACTGCCGGCGCAACAGTCAGAATCTACGTTACGAAACCGGCCAGGAAACACCGATTACTCTGGTCCGCACGATCCAGGACGTCGGCACTGATAATCAAGGCATCAATTTCGACCTCGCCAATCTGATTCTGTACGGCAAGGCCAATCCAGTGGATGCGATCGAGCTGCTCGGTCCTTATGTACAAGGTATCCACGCTAAAGACGGGCTCTGGCCGGCCAATCCCAGGAAGCTGGGCGAGGAAGTTCCTATCGGCAAAGGCAAGGTGGACTTTCCTCGCATCATTACACGCTTGAAAGAAATCAAGTACAGCGGCGCAGTGACCATCGAGCGCGAGATTTCCGGTCCGCAACAGTTGGAAGACGTACGTGCGGCCAAAACCTATTTAGAGAAGTTGATCGGGTCCTAGAAGAGGAGAGGCGATGACAGACGAGCCAAAGCAAGATTCCGATTCATCCGCAAAGTTCGACCGCCGCAAGTTTCTGGGCCTAGCCGCTGGGGGAGCGGGCGTGATGTTCATCAAGCCTCAGCTGGTGTTTGGCACCGACGCCAACTCCGCCATACGCGTTGGGCTGCTCGGTTGCGGCGGACGCGGCACCGAAGATGCATCAAATCTCGTTGACGCGGGGGGCGCGCGTGTGGTCGCGCTGGGTGACTTGTTCCAGGACCAGCTCGACGCCGCCCGGTCGCACTTCGACCAGTTACAGCAGGCGAAGGGATTCCCGGCTCTCGATTCTTCCCAGCTTTTCCGCGGCCCGAAGGCCCACGAGCAGATTGCTGCTTCGAAGGACGTTGATGCGATCGTCATCGCCACTCCTCCGTACTTCCATCCGCGGCACCTGGAGGCGGCAGTCGTCGGCGGCAAGCACGTTTATCTGGAAAAGCCGGTCGCTGTGGATGTTCCCGGCGCTTTGAGAGTGATCGACATTGGCAAGCGCGCTCAGGGAAAGCTGAGTCTCGATGTTGGCTTTCAAATTCGCGATTGCCCTCCGTTCGTTGAATTGGTCAACCGCATTCACAACGGCGCGCTGGGAACGATCGTCTGCGGCGAGGCGTATTACCTCGCCGGATATCTCGACCGGCCGGCGCGCCCCAGTGCCTCGCCAGCGGAGCTTCGCATCCGTAATTGGGTCTACGATCGGGCGCTTTCCGGTGACATCATCGTCGAGCAGAACATTCACGTTGTGGACATTTGCAACTGGATTTTGCAGGCGCATCCGCTGAAGGCCAGCGCCAGCAGCGGACGAAGAGGCCGCCCGGCGGGCGATGGCGACGTAAGCGGCAACTATCACGTCATCTTTCACTATCCCAGCGACGTCGATGTAACTTTCAGTTCCACGCAGTTCGCCAAAGGATGGTGGGATGTGACTGAGCGCTTCTTGGGCACGAAAGGTACATCGCAGTCCCCATATTCCGGTCCGCTCGGCATTTGGGGAGATGACCCCTGGCAATGGCAAGGCGCGGGATCGAATGCATCAGGACCTCAGAACTTTTCCGCCGCCGGAAAATTCACCTCCAATCTCGAGCTTGCTGATCCGGAGAAAAAGAAGGCGTTCATTGCCAGCATAGTCAGCGGGAAGTTTCACAACCAGGCTGAAAAGGGCGCTGAGTCGGCGATTTCGTGCATCATGGCCCGTGTGGCCGCCGACCGGAAACATGAAATCACCTGGGAGCAGACCATGAAGTCGAAGGAAGTTTACGATCCCAAGATTGATCTGAATAAGCTGGCGTAGCAATTTCTGGAGGTGCGCGATGGGCAGTGCGTCACGACGCGAGTTCTTGAAGGCTTCCCTCACCGCAGCCACACTCGCGGCTGGCGTGAACGCGGCAGGGACAACTTGCTTACGTGCCGAGCCTGCGGCCGGTGTTGGTTCGATTCGCAAGGGCCTCGTCTATAGCATGGTCCCCCGCAGCTTCAGCCATGCCGATCGCTTCAAAATGACACGGGATGCCGGTTTTGAAGTTGTGCAGGCACCGACCACTCCCGATCAGCATGAAGCCGAGGAGATGGAATCGGCGGCGGAAAAGACCGGCATTCGCATCGATTCGGTCATGAACATGGACCATTGGGAATACCCATTGTCATCCAGTGATCCGGCGGTCGTCGAAAAGAGCCTGGCAGGCATGCGCACCTCGCTGCACAACGCGAAACTCTGGGGATCGGACGTTGTGCTATTGGTCCCCGGTGTCGTCAACTCGCAAACGTCCTACCGTGATGCGTGGACGCGCTCGCAGGGGCAGATTCGCAAATTGATTCCACTCGCCGCCGAGCTCAAGGTCGTGATCGGGATCGAAGAAGTCTGGAACAAGTTCCTGTTGAGCCCGCTCGAAATGAATCAGTACATCGCCGAATTTAAGAGTCCGTGGATCAAGGCCTGGTTCGATGTGGGCAACGTTTTGCTTTACGGCTACCCGCAGGATTGGATTCGCACCCTGGGCAGGAGCGTCGTTAAACTTCATATTAAGGACTTCAAGCGCCACGAGGATGGATATGCCTGGGTCAACCTAGGCGATGGCGATGCAGATTGGCCCGAGATCCGCAAGGCTCTGGCCGAGATTAATTATTCCGGCAGCGCGATCGTGGAACTGAAAGAAGGAGATGACGCCTACCTGGGCGATGTAAGCCGACGGCTCGACCGGTTGTTGCTCGGCCGAGCCTAATGTCCGGTTGCTAGCCTGTGTTTGGAAACGGACCGCTATCTGTATGGTGGGGGCAATCCTGTGGAAATCATAAAGCACAAGGCCGACCCATCAGTTGCCTGCACCTGAAGGACATCGACGGCGCGAAACTCAAGGGAGCGCGCGAGCGGAAGCTGAACTTCCACGGTGGGTCGGGCAGGCGTATTTGCGCCGATGGGCAAGATGCGATTGACTTCGCCACCATCCTGAAGCATCTTCAGGAGGCGCATTTCGACCGGTGGGTTGTCGTAGAGCAGGAGGTTCTCGAAGGCGGAGAGCAATCGCTGCAGCCGCTGGTGAATGCGAGTGCCGGCCCCGAATACTTGCAGGGCCTCGGCATCCAGAACCAGCACTGCATGAGCGAACCTAAGTTCGATCTCGAAAAAACGTTTCGCGTATCCCTCCTCGACGAGATCACGGACATCCGCGTCAATCGGCCGGAAGTGATCGAAGAGGAGGCGCAGCGCCGGCAGCGGCGCCCGAAGCTGACGCGCGATGGCAAGCTTGTGCTGGCTGCGATCGATCACCCGGCGCGGGCGGTCACGAAGATTCTTGACGACGATCTCGCAATGGGCGACCGGCACCAGTTCCTGGGCCGCGCGCGGCGGGTACTGGAGGATCCGAACCTCGACGGCGTTCTCGGGTCGACCGACATTCTCGAGGAATTACTGATCCTGAGCAGCATCGAGCGGAAGCAAACGGGAAAAAGTTTCCTCGACGGCCGGGTGCTTTCCGGCAGTATGAATCGCGGGGGCCTGGCGGGCACGGCGTTCGAGATGGAGGACACGTTCACTGGGATCAGTGCCGCGCGGCTGGCTGCGCTGCGGTGTGATGCAGGAAAGATGCTCTATCGCGTCGATTCGCAAGATCCGTCGTCCGGGCGAACGATCACGGCTTGTGCGCAGGCGATCAATTCTCTCCGCGAACACAGGCTTGCGGCGTTCGTGGAACCGTTGCCGGTCGTGAAGAAGGGCAGCGGGTACGCCAACATGAAAGACGCGGCGAGCCTGATCCGCCAGATCGGCGTGGCGTCGGCGTTAGGAGACTCCAGCGCGCACGTCTGGCTGAAGATCCCAGTCGGTGACGACATGGCGCGGATCTGCCGCGCGACCACGCTGCCGATCCTGCTGCTTGGCGGTCCAGCGCGCCAGAACCCCGTCGACACGCTGCGCGATTTCGCGAATGGTCTGGCGGCAGGACCGAGGATCCGCGGCGCGATCGTCGGAAGGAATCTTCTGTTCCCCGGCGAAGCCGATCCGCTGCCGATGTGCTGCGCGCTGACGGCAATGGTGCATGAGGGCGCGACAGTGGAAGAGGCGGCGCGAACACTGGGACAAACAACGGCCGCAGCGCGGGGATGAGGGGCACATGGACGTCTGGGTCTTAGGCCGGATCGGCTACGATCTCTACGCGGTAGAGCACGACATCCCTCTGCCGGAAGCGAAGACATTCACGCGGCACCTGGGTGGTTCAAGCGCGAACATCGCGGTCGGCTTGGCGCGGCTCGGGGTCGAGGTCGGCATCATCAGCGCCGTCGGCGATGACCTGATGGCCGATTACCTGCTGGGTTTCCTCAAATCCGAAAACGTGGACACGCGCTTCGTGCGACGTGTCGCGGGGTATGGTACGTCCTTGTGTTTGACCGAGATTTCCAAAGCGCACGGGTTCCGGCAGGTTTTCTACCGGCACAGGCCGGCGGACTCACAAGTCGTGTTCGGAAGGGAAGAGGCCGCCGCGATCGGCGGCGCGCGCATGTTTATCACGAACGGCACAAGCTTGCAGGAAGGTCGTTCCCGTGACGCGACCACGCGAGCACTCACCGCCGCTGCGCAAGGCGGCATGCAGACGGTGCTCGACGTCGACTACCGCCCCAGTTCGTGGAACTCGCCGCAGGAAGCCGGAGCGGCCGCGCGAGGCGTCCTGGGGAATGTCAGGATCGTGATCGCGAACGAAACCGAGATGGACCTGCTCACTGCGACCGGCACAACCGCAGAGAGAGCCATGGCGGTCCTGGATGCTGGTCCGAACATCGTTGTTTGCAAACTGGGCGGGAAGGGCGTTGTGGCACACACGCGGGAAAGGGCCGAGTTCGTGCCCCCGCAGCCGGTGGAAGTCGTCAGCACCATCGGCGCGGGAGACGGATTCGCGTCCGGATTCTTGTACGGCGTGCTGAGTGGACGCACGCTCACGGATTCGTTGCAGTTGGGGAATGCCGCCGCTGCCGTGGTGGTCAGCCGTGTGGGTTGTTCCGACGCGATGCCGTATCTGTACGAATTAGAGGCGCCGTCGCGGGGGGCGACGGCCAAAAGCGGTTAGCGTCTGGATGGCAATGCGCAAGAGATCCAAGAACAAAATCATTTTGCGCCAATCAAGTCACTGCGAGGAGACAGGCCTGTTTATGCGGGCTCTCAGAGCCAAGTCCTGCTTGGCGTTTGTTCTGTTTTTGTCGGCACTCATTGGTCAGGCACAGGGCAATGTAGCGTCGCCGAACACTGCCGGACTCGATTCGGCAGTGGAGAAGCTGAAGGCGATCACGCTGCTTCCGCTGCCCCAGTGGCGGGTGAAGGATGACGCCGGATTTCGCGGCGAGTTGGCGTCGGTGGACGACTCTGCGTGGGCGACGTCGCCGGTGGGGCAGGCGTCGGAGTGGAGCACCGGGCCGCGCTGGTTTCGCGACACCGTGGAGATTCCGGCGGAGCTAAACGGCTACGACGTTCGAAATATGGAGGTGCGGTTTCGCGTCCGCATCTACGGCGAGAACCCGGTGTTACTGCGGATCTTCCAGGATGGCAAGCAGATCGCGATCGGTAACGACCTGGATCCGGTGGTGATCGCCGATCATGCGCAACCGGGGCAAAAAATCCTCATTGCGATCCACGGCGAAGTCCCGGGCGGGCGCACGGGGCTGTACGCCGCGCAGCTTGAATTCTATGCCGCGCCGGGGCGTCCCGATGCGCACCTGCTGATGCAAGAACTGGACTCGGCCAACCGGGTGCTCGGTGGCAATCCGAATCCCCAGGGTAGGAAGCAGGTGGAAGCGTCGGTCGCGGCGCTGGACTGGTCAACCCTGGAACGCGGCGATCAGGCCAGCTTCGATGCTTCCGTGCGCAAAGCGCAAGCGCAACTCGATCCGGCCAGGGAATGGCTGAGCAAATACACCATTCACGCCACCGGCAATTCGCACATCGATATGGCGTGGTTATGGCCCTGGACCGAGACGGTCGGCATCGTGCACGACACGTTCCACACTGTGCTGGCGTTGATGCGCGAATACCCCGAGTTTACGTTTACGCACGGCTCGGCTGTCACCTACGAGTGGATGGAAGAGAAGTATCCGAAGATGTTCGCCGAGATCAAGGAACGGGTCAAAGAAGGCCGCTGGGAGCCCATGGGAGGCATGTGGGTGGAACCGGACCTCAACATGCCCGATGGCGAATCGATCGTTCGCCAATTGCTGGTCGGCAAAACCTATTTCAGGAACAAATTCGCCGTCGATGTCCGCACCGGTTGGAATCCCGATTCGTTCGGCTATAACGCGCAACTGCCGCAGATTTACAAGAAGTCGGGTATGGATACGTTCGTCACCCAGAAGATCTATTGGAACGATACGACGCGATTTCCGCTGAAGATCTTCTGGTGGGAAAGTCCCGACGGGAGCAGAATCCTCGGATATCTGCCGCACAACTATGGCAATCCGATCGAGCCAGTGGACATGGCGCAGGATTTGTCGGATTACACGCGCCTCACCGGGTATCCCGAGCTGTTGCACCTGTATGGCGTCGGCGATCACGGTGGCGGTCCGACGCGCAGCATGCTGGAGACGGCGACACGCTGGGAGCAGAAGGACCTGGTGTACCCGAGACTTGAAGTCGGGGCCGCCCAGCCGTTCTTCAACAAATTGTTCCAGGCAGCGCCGAAACTGAACCTGCCAGTTTGGAAAAGCGAGCTGTATCTCGAGTATCACCGCGGCGTGTACACCAGCCAGGCACGCACCAAGTGGAACAATCGCCGCAATGAAGAGATGCTGCTGAACACGGAAAAGTTCTCCTCGATCGCCAGCCTGTACGGAGCGAACTATCCGGCGGAGGATTTGAACTACGGCTGGAAGAAGGTTTTGTTCAACCAGTTCCACGACATTCTGTCGGGTTCATCCGTTGCGGCTGTCTACAAAGATGCCGACCGCGACCATGCTGACGTGCGGCGGTTGGAGACGAAGAATCTGCAAGACGCACTCAACGCTATCGAGGGGCGGGTGAACACCACCGGTCCCGGCGTTGCCGTGGTCGTGTTCAATCCGCTCGCGTGGGATAGAACCGCGCCTGTCGAATGGGAAGCCTCGTTCCCGTCGCTGGTCAAAGACGTGGAGGTGCGCGATGCGGGTGGAAAAGTGGTGGCATCGCAGTTGCTCGGCAAAATCGAGCGTAATGCGCGCGTGCTCTTCATGGCCGATATCCCCGCGCTTGGCTACCAGGTTTTCCATTTCGTGCCCACCACGGCGACACGGAAAGCCGCGGACGTCGCGGGCGACACGCAGATCGAGAACGAATTGCTGCGCGTGAAGGTGGATCCGAAGACCGGGTGCATGTCGCTCTTTGACAAAAGGAACCAGAGGGAGGCCTTCGAGGCGGGGAAGTGTGGCAACCTGCTGCAAGCCTTCTACGACCTGCCGCATGAATACGACGCGTGGAACATTGACGCAAATTTCGAAGACAAGAAGTGGGACATTGACAAAGCGGAAGACGTGAAGGTCACCGAACGTGGTCCGGTGCGGAGCACGATCCGCGTAGTCCGAAGATTTCAAAACTCAACGTTTGTCCAGGACGTCCGAATCTATCCCGGAGTCGATCAGGTGGAGGTCGTGAACAATGTGGACTGGCACGAGAAGCACATCTTGGTGAAAGCCGCGTTCCCGCTGCCGGTCCGGAATGAAAACGCGACGTATGAGATTCCTTATGGCGCGATCGGTCGGCCGACCGGCCGCCGGAACGCCTTTGAGAAAGCGCGTTTCGAGGTCCCGGCTCTTCGCTGGGCGGACCTGTCGGATGCGCAGTATGGGGTGAGCATCCTGAACGACAGTAAATATGGCTACGACGGTAAGGACAACGTGCTGCGACTGTCGTTGCTGCGTTCGCCCGCATATCCCGATCCGCACGCCGACGAAGGCAAGCAGCACTTCTCATATGCCATCTATCCGCACGCGGCCGGATGGCAGCAGGCGAACACGGTGCGGCATGGATACGAGTTCAACTACCTGCCGATCGCGTTCCAGACCACGGCGCACGACGGATCGCTGCCGCCGTCGCATTCTTTCGTGAAGATCGAGCCGGCAAACCTTGTGCTCACCGCACTGAAGCAGAGTGAAGCGGGCGACGGAGTCGTGCTGCGGTTCTACGAAAGCAGCGGACAGGCCGGGACAGCGCGCATCCAATTTCCGGCCGGGGTACGCGAAGGTCGCGAGGTGAGCCTGATGGAGAAGCAGGAAGGCGCAATAGCAGGCGCGGGCAATGAGATCACCGTGTCGTTCGGCGCCTGGGAGATCAAGACGCTTTGGCTGCCCCATGCAGCCGCGCCGATACCTACTGGTTCACACTGAGCCGATATATCTCTCCGGGTTTCACCCTGACTTCAGTGCTGTCCGGTTAAAACTCGAACAGAATCAGCTGGCTAGAGTTATCGAGTAACTCAGAACGGGAGTCGAAGGCTTCAAGTACGCATGAAATGGGCATTTTCTCAAGCAGGGTGGTGCTGAAAATCTGTAGAATTTGGAGATCTGGATCGCCGTCTCGGTTTATGTCCTGGTGGCGATCATCCGCAAGCGCCTCGGGCTGGAGATGTTGTTCGACCCAAAAGTGCTTGCCCAGATGCCGACGCCAGCCGTTGCCCGGCT
>Ga0066659_10000994_pt1 | contig 11748 bp, 9 predicted proteins | sample GraSoiAngelo_108_FD_75176 | JGI IMG/M metagenome (GOLD analysis project Ga0066659, IMG submission 75176) | Grasslands soil microbial communities from the Angelo Coastal Reserve, California, USA - 14_0903_09_40cm | ecosystem: Environmental > Terrestrial > Soil > Grasslands | place: USA... | reverse complement strand
GAAAAAATCACGCGCACGAGCGACGCGGCTTTCAAATGCCTCTTTTCCTTCGCGCCGAACTAGCGAGTCGGGATCTTCGCCCGCCGGGATTTCTGCCACGCGCACGATCAAGTCATTCTGGAGCAGCGCATCGAGCGAACGCTCCGCAGCCTTCTGACCGGCTGCGTCAGCGTCGAAGCAAAGAACGACTTCATTTACGAAGCGTTTCAGAACCCGCGCCTGATTTTCTGTGAACGCGGTTCCTTGCGGCGCGACGACGTTCGTGATTCCCGCTTCAAATAAACTTATCAAATCCAGCTGGCCTTCACACACAATGGCGCAGTTCGCCTCGATCAGCGCGCGCTTGGTTTTGTGCAGACCAAAAAGCACGCTGCCTTTTCGGAAAAGCGGCGTCTCAGGCGAATTTAAATATTTCGCCGCGCCCTCCGCATCTTTCAAAAGGCGGCCGCTGAATGCGATCACTTCGCCGACATCGTTGCAAATCGGAAACATGATCCTGCCGCGAAAGCGATCGTATGCACTTGAGCTCTCAACCGGCCCGCTCTCTGTATTATCTCTTGTTTTTGAGAGGCCACTCGTAATGAGGTCCCGAGTATGGTAGCCCTGCGCGCGTGCCCAGCTGCCAAACGCGTCCCATTCGTCGGCGGCGTAGCCAAGCTGCCAATTTTTGGCGATTTCCGCCGTAATCCCGCGCTGTTTTAGATATTTTCGCGCTGGTTCCCCGACATCTCTTTTCAACAGGTTCTCATGAAACCATTCGGCCGCGTCGGCGTGCAATTTCAGCAGTGTCCGGCGCGCCTCATATCGTCGATCTTCATCCGCCGCGCCGCGCTTCTCTACCACTGTAATTCCGGCGCGCCCCGCGAGCTTCCGCACTGCCGATGGAAAATCGGTATGCTCGTAGTCCATGACGAACCGAAAAACGCTCCCGCCCGCGCCACAACCGAAGCAGTGAAAGGTCTGCCGGCTCGGGCTGATCATGAAAGAAGGCGTTTTCTCCTGATGAAATGGACAAAGCGCCTTGAAATTTGCTCCGGCGCGTTTGAGCGGAAAATACGAGCCGATCACTTCGACAATATCGTTTGAGGCAGCAATCTGCTCGATCGTTTCCGGAGGGATTGTTCCCATGCGCGCCTGATTATTTTTGCCTCGTTTGCCTTTTGAAGCGATGCCAAACTTACGCAGTGCCTGTTTATGTCCAAGCGATGAAAAAGAGTTTATCGATCTTGGCGCTGACCTGGTGCCTGACGACGATAACACCCGCGCACGCGCGTGAAGTCATCCACAAAGGGGATGTTGTTGTTGTCCCGTTACGCGGCGAAGTGGGCCCTTCGCTCCTTGCGTTCCTCCGCCGGGCAGTGAAGACAGCCGAGAGCAACGAAGCGTCCGCGATCATTTTCGACATGAACACATACGGCGGCCGCCTCGATACAGCGACCGATATCGTGAATGCACTTAATCAAACCAAAATCCCGAGCTACACATTCATCAACACAAATGCCGGGTCCGCTGGTTCGCTTATCGCCATTGCCACGCAACGCATTTACATGGCGCCGGTGAGCGCAATTGGCGCCGCCGCACCGATCCTCCCGAGCGGCGAGGATTTGCCCGCTACCGCGAAGGAGAAGGCGATTTCGTATTGGTCTGCGCTCATCCGTGGTTCTGCGAGTAAGAACGGGCACAATCCGGATGTCGCCGAAGCGTTCATCAACAAGGACAAAGAAGTGAAGATTGGCGACCGCGTCGTTCACCCGAAAGGAGCGGTGCTCACTCTCAATGCTCAGGAAGCAACTGAACGGATCAACGGCAAACCATTGCTCGCAGAACGTGTCGCCGATTCGGTTAGCGATCTGATCAAAAAAGCCGGCCTAAAAGGAAACAAAGTCACGATCGAGCCGACTGGCTTCGAGCAAATCGCGTTTTGGATCACTGCGCTTGCGCCATTGCTGCTGCTAGGAGGAATTCTCGGCGCGTATCTGGAATTTAAAATTCCTGGTGTGACGTGGCCGGGGGTTATCTCTGCAATTTGTTTCGCGCTATTCTTCCTGGGGCATTATCTGGCCGGCCTCGCCGGCTGGGAAGTCGTCGCGTTGTTCATTCTCGGAATGATTCTGGTCCTGATCGAGATACTTTTCTTCGCGCACAGCACGATTGTTTTTGGTGTTGTCGGCGTTTTCCTCATGCTCGCTTCGCTGCTGTGGACGATGATCGATCGTTATCCGGGTCAGAATTTCTTCCCGACCGGCAAGATGCTCGCGATGCCGCTGCTTAACATGTTTATCGCGATCGTGGGATCGTTCATCATCATCGCCCTGCTCGCCCGCTATTTACCGCGCACGAGCATTTACCGGCGATTCGCCTTGATGGATTCAAATCCACCCGGCCCATCGCTCGCCGGCGTTCCGCGACAGTTCACAACTGCGCTCGCACTCACTCCAGGAATGCAAGGTACCTCGGTTACGGTTTTACGGCCGAGCGGCAAAGCGCGTTTCGCCGATCACGTGGTCGACGTTGTCACCGAAGGTGAATTCATCGGCCCCCAAACACCTGTCACCGTCATCCAGACCGACGGAATGCGCGTCGTAGTAAAGAGCGCTCAAATCTGAGGAGAAGAATCGCCAAATAAGCCTCTAGCCGCCGGCGACGACACGGATCAATTCAACATGGTCGCCTTCGGCTAATGACCGTTCCGTCCACTCATGTCGATGAACGGCGAGGCCGTTGTGCTCGACCAAAATCGATTGCGGCGGCAATTGATAGCGATCGACTAACTCCGCGATCGTCTTTGCCTCGCGCACATCAACACGTTCGCCATTGAGTGAAATCGTCACGCTCCGCAAAGGGCCTGGTCCCAATCTTTCCAAACCGGCTCGAGGCCGCGACGGCGAAGGATTGCGGCGATTTCCGCTGGGGAACGTTCGTCGCTGATCTCAAATTGGCCGGTGGCGAGTTGATCTTCGCCGTCTTGGAATTCGGGCGCGACGATGCGGCCGCGTACCGTGCGATGCAAATGTGCGCCCCCGCGTCGGGTGTAGCCGCCCGGCTCCGTGTGACTGCCGGCACTCATCATCGTTACCCCGATTAACACCAGTGAATCCCGCAGGGGCGCGCACTCGCGAGTGCTCAACACAATGCCGAGCTGCGAGAAAGTGATGCGTAGCGCGCAAACTAATTGCGCCAATTCGCGGTCAGTCATGGAAAAAAGCGGACGAAATTCGCCGGCCGCGGGACGCAAACGCGGCAGGCTCACAGTAATTTGCGCCTGCCAGCAGTGTTTGAACAGATGTTCCAAGTGCGCTGCCAGCGCGATTGCTTCGTCCTGCCAGCGCGACAAACCAATCAGCGCGCCGATGCCGAGTCTGCGAAAACCGGCCGCATAAGCGCGCTCGGCGCAATCGAGCCGAAAATCAAAATCGCGTTTCGGTCCGGCGGTATGCATTTCTGCATAAATCCCGCGATTGTAGGTTTCCTGATAAACCACGAGCCCTTCCGCGCCCGCTTCCACGATCGGCACGTAATCCTCCGTTTTCATCGGGCCCACTTCGATCGAGATCGACGAAAAATCAGGACCGAGCGTACGAACGCATTCGGCGAGATAGTCGCGGCCAGCAAATTTTGGGTGCTCGCCCGCGACAAGCAGAATCTGACGAAATCCCTGACGCGCGAGATGCTGCGCTTCGGCGACGACTTCATCGACATTGAGTGTGACGCGAAGGATCGGATTATCGCGCGAGAAACCGCAATACCTGCAATTGTTAATGCATTCGTTGGAAAGATACAGCGGAGCGAACAGACGCATCGTGCGTCCAAAATTCTGTAGCGTAAGCGCACGCGAAGTTTGCGCCATCGCTTCGAACTCTCGATCCGATTTCGGAGCAATCAGGTGCTCGAATCGGTTGACTAGCTCCGATTTCTTCAGAGCCAGATTGTCCAGGGTTTCGACGAATGACATCACGATAATTTCGTGCCCATGCCCGCGTTCGCAAATGCCAATCGCGTACAAACAAAAGCGGCGTCCGATATTCCGGACGCCGCTTTAGCAAATCTGATCGTGGATCTTTAGAAGGCGAAATTTACGCCGGTGCGCACCATCCCGAAGTTGTTCTTCGGTCCATCGACGAAATTCCAGCTGAAATCACTGACCCAGCCAATGTGCGGAGTGAAGCGAACTTCCATGCCGCCGCCGACCTGCCCGATTGCCCGCGACTCGGAACCGGTTTGTTCAGTGCGGATGATTCCGTCGTTCACGACAACCTTCGTGCTTTCGCCGCCACCAAAGATTCCGCCGGCTCCTCCAAAAAGGTAGGGCGAGAAGCGCGTGCAGGGAATCGGGTAGCGCAGCGTCAGGGTGCCTAACACGGAACCCACCGCGCGGCTCTCATGTCCAGTATGGACGTCGAAGACGCCATTATTAAGATCAATGAAGACATCCTCAAACGCGCGCCTGGCATCAACCGCCCACCCTTCGATACCAACACCGAAGTAACGGTGGAAAAAGTACTTGAGATCAATACCACCGCCGAAGGCATGATCCGATTCAATGTAGCGATCATCCTGCCAGTTGTTTCCTGTGAAAACGTAAGTGCCCCACAGACCGACGTTAAACTCGTTGTCTGCGTACCATTGCGGACACGGTGGCGGCGCCACCTGTTTCATTTCTTTTCCGGAATAAGTTTCAGTCCCAGCAAACGCTGCCGAAGTGAGTGCAGCGATGCATAACAACCCCAACACTGGTTTCTTCATTTATTTCTCCTTTGGTTAAGTCTCTCCTCAGTTCCTAGCTCCAAACACTCCTTCGGAGCACACGCTAGCTAATAACGAAACTCGCCATTACTGCGGATGCCCCGACTTTTGGGCCGCCGAAAGGAAATTGCAAGGATTTTTTAGTGTAAGGCGCTGCCTTACGGGTGAAGCTCCGCGCCTGTATTTGCGTCAGTAATAACAAACTTTTCGTGATGAAACGTAGGATCGCCGCGAAAGGTGAGCCGGCTCGCGTAACGGCGTTCCAATTCCACCAACAATTCTTCATCTTCTTCCTTCAACCGTTTGAGCACGCCTGGATTCAGAATCACGCGGATATCATGAATACTGTCCTGATACTTGCGCATGACAGTATTGAGAGTCCGATGCAATTCTACGCTCGTAGTCATGGAAGTTTTTACGACGCCGCGTCCGCCGCAGTAGGGACAATTCTCGTAAATCGTGTCGCTCAGGCTTTCCTGCGCTCTTTGACGAGTCATTTCCATCAAGCCGAGTTGCGAAATGGGGAGGACATGCGTCTTGGCTTTGTCGCGATTGAGCCGTTCCTTCATCAAGCTGAAGACCGCCTGCTGGTCTTTGCGGCTCTTCATATCGATGAAATCGGCTATGATCAGCCCACCGATATTGCGTAAACGAAGCTGTCGCGCAATTTCATCTGCGGCCTCCAGGTTGGTTTGCAAGATAGTCTTCTCCACGTCGCGCCCGCCTTTGTTTCGACCCGTATTCACGTCAATTGCGACCAGCGCTTCCGTCTCGTCGATCACAATATAGCCACCGCATTTCAGCCAAACTTGCCTATGAAAAGCGTCATCAATTTGCTTTTGCACGCCGTACGTTTCGAACACCGGCATCGCGCCATCGTAGTGGTGCACGCGATTCCGGGCGCGTCGGGAAATCTGGCCGATCATTTCGATCATTCGTTCGGTTGACCCGCGGTCATCGCAAAGGACTTCGTCGATTTCCTCAGTGAGAAAATCGCGCACTGTCCGTCCGACCAAATCCGGCTCCTCAAAGAGACGGCAGGGAGTTTGTTCCCCGCGAATGAGCTGCTCGACCTGGGCCCACTGATCGAGAAGAAAACGCAGATCCCGCACAAAATATCTCGCGCGCTGGCCTTCGCCTACCGTGCGAATAATGACTCCAACGCCGTCGGGAATTTCCAATTCCCGGACAATCTTGCGCAATCGCTCGCGCTCCTTCTGGTTTTCAATTTTTCGCGAGATACCGCTACGATCGCTAAACGGCATCAGCACCAGATAGCGCCCGGCAAAACTGAGATTCGTAGTTACCCTTGGTCCTTTTGTGCCAATGGGCCCCTTGGTTACCTGAACAATGACATCCGAACCGACAGGATAAATACTCGGGATGTCTTTTACCGTGATTCGTTTTCGCGGCCGCTTGCTCCCACGGCGATCAATTTCCTCAATGCCGCTGTCCAGCGCGGCCGGAATTGCGTCCCAAAAGTGGAGGAACGCATTTTTTTCGAAGCCGATGTCAACAAACATCGCCTTGAGCCCCATCTCGATATTTTTGACTTTACCCTTATAAACGCCGCCGACGATATTCCGTGAGCTCTTACGCTCGACACTGTACTCCTCGAGCCGGCCATTCTCGAGCAGGGCAACCCGGGACTCGAGTTTTTCCACGCTGAGTATGAGCTTTTTGCCGGTCTTGCGTGAAGAAAGACCCAAAAGTTTTCTTACTTTGTCTATCATAAAACGAAATAGGTTGTCTGATCAGAAGCAGAACTGACCAAATGCACTGCAGCGAAGGTTCTGATCGGGTGTTCATCGTGGTGGTGTTCCACGCCGGCGGTTAGGTGGCGGAGGAGGAGGCGCCTGGCGCGGATGCATTCCAAAGATCCGTTGGAAGAAATTGCGGGGAGCTGGCGTCGCAGCAGGGAGTGCACGGGCCACCGCAGGACCTTGCCGACGCACTTTGCCCTGAGTATCTGCCTCCGGTTCGACATCCGGCGATGCATCCGAGCTAGCCATCTGCGCTGTGGCAGTTTGCGAATCGCCGGCGTCTTCTTCGTCGTCGCTTCCAAGATTGCCGCCCGTGTCGTGATAAGCCACTGATTTGATCAATTGGAGCGGATTCGCCTTATGTGCGGGTGCGAGCCAGGCGACCTGCATATCGTACTTTCCTTCATCCTGCGCGAGCGTGCGTTTGAGAATGCGTGTAGCGATCGGGCCCGCGACCTCGCCGCCGTGCCCAGAGGCGCCCTGCACCATCACTGCGACGACATACTTTGGATGGTCATACGGCGCGAAACATGCAAACCACGCGACATTTTCCTCGTGGCCACGGTCGGTGGCCTGCGCAGTGCCGGTTTTCCCAGCTACCACCCAATCTTTCAAGCGCGCGCGGCCGCCGGTTCCTCCATCTTCGTTAACAACTTTCCAAAGGCCTTTACGCACAAGCTCAATTTTTTCAGGTGAGATTTCCTGACGTAAGTCCGATCTCACTCGGGGCGTCTCAGGCACTGCGACGTTGCCATGCTCATCCAGCACAGGCAAGCCGTCCTGCTTCAAAACTCGATCCACCAGACGGGGGTAATAGCATACGCCGCCGTTCGCGATCGTCGCGTAGGCCATCGCCAATTGCAGAGGCGAGACAAGCGTATAGCCCTGGCCGATCGAAACATTGGCCGTTTGTGCCTGCGACCACCTCTCCTGGGGATGGTGAATTTGCATCCACTCAGGTCCGGGCATGTTGCCGGTTTGTTCACCTGACAGTTGAAGGCCCGATTCTTGGCCGATGCCTAACATTTTGCCAACCGCGTCGATCGATTGAATGCCAGCCGCGTTACCATACTGATAGAAAAAGGAGTCGCACGACACCTTGAGGGCATCGGCGAGTCCGATGGTCCCGTGCGTATAATGTTTTTCCGCTACCCAACATCGGAAAAAGTGATCGCCGTAACTCACGCCGCCACCGCAGCTGTATTTGGCGCCTGAGAGATTTTTCGTGCTGCTGCGCAGACCGGCGAGTGCCGTGACGAGCTTGAACGTCGAGCCCGGCGGCAAGCAGCTGATTGCACGGTTGACCAGCGGATCGCCCTCATCTTTTTGCAGCGCTTGCCAATCCTTGGCCTTGATGCTGGGAATGAAAGTATTTGGATCAAATGATGGAACAGTAGCCATCGCCAGGATGTTGCCATTGTTTGGATCGACAACCACCGCACCTGCCCGGCTCACTGCGCGCAGCGCCTCCTCCGCAACCGCCTGAATGCGCGCGTCGATCGTCAGGAAAACATTGGCACCTTGCTCCGGGGGATCTTCGCGCAGGACGCCATCAATGGTACCCTTTGCGTTGCGCCGTAAATAACGCACCCCGGGTTTCCCGCGCAGATATTCGTCCATGATCTTTTCGACGTTCGATTTCCCCTCAAAGTCTCCCTGGTAAAACGTGAATTTCTTTGCGTCCTCTTTATCGACATCATCCGGCATACCAACATAACCCAGAAGGTGCGAGGCAAGCGCGCCATAAACGTAAGAACGCACGGGTTTGAGCGCGAGTTCCACTCCCGGCAACCCGACATCATGCTCGGAAAATTTCGCCAAAGTTGGAAAATCGATGTCTTTGACGTACGAAAACGGAACTTCGGTATCGTTGCGATAGTGTTTTTGCAACTTGCCCGCATTGTAATCGCGCGCGAGATCAAGGTCGTTAAGGCGTGGGACGACGCCACTATTGACGATCTTGATGATGTCCGGTTCCCTCAGGTCTTTCGGCATTCCATTGATGGTTGCTCGATACTCGGTCACGGGCGGTTGACCAAAGCGTTCGCGATAGCCTTTGACCATTTCCGGCAGATAAAAATCGACCTCATAACTCGCCCGATTTTGAACGAGAGTTAGTCCGTTCCGATCTTTGATTTCGCCGCGCACCGAGGGGATGCGCACCGTCGCCTGAGAGCTACCACGGAGCTGGGAAGTCCATTCCTGGCCATGCGCTACCTGAATCCACCAAAGCTTGAGGCCCAGAGCGCCTATGCCCATCAGCATCAACAGCCCGAGAAGTTGAATCCGCGCACGCGAGGTAATACGGCGTCTGCTCATTCAAGCCGACCCCTTTCAGGTTGATAGGAGTAGGCAGTAATCCGTCCGATCCATTGGAGAAACCAAAACAGGATCGGGGCCATCGCCATGGCAATAAGACCAGGCCCGCCGATCTGCCACCAAATTTCGCGGGTGAAAATAAGAGAGCCGCGACGAAATGTGATCATCAAATATTGCGCCAGAACTATTAATGAGGTGAAAACACCGCTCAGGATACAATGCACTTCCCATCGACCGCGTGCAAAAAGCGGTCTCAGGCCATGCATTACTCCTGCCAGCACACCGTAAATCAGTATCGATGATCCGGTTGAAATTTCAACTTTGCCCCCGATCACCTGCACGGTAACGGCATCCAGTAAAACTCCTGCGTACATGGCCAGCGCCAGCATGAGAGGAAACGGCAGGGCCATCGCGCCGTAAAAAACAATCACAGGTACGATGTACACGTGCGCGTTGAAGAGCCATGGCAGCGCTGGAATAAAAAACTCCGCGATCTGCGCCACCAGCACCAGTAGGAGCAAAACAAAAAAGAAAATCATTTTCTGCCAGTTACTACGAACACGTCCTCCAGATGCGACAGATCGACGGCGGGGGTGAGCTGCGCTTGCCCATCCAGTTCTCGCACACGGAAAGTTTTCACAACACCGATCAGCAAACCCGACGGGAACACGCCGCCAACTCCTGAAGTATAAACTTTTTGGCCAGGCTTCAGATCGGCCTGTTTTGACAAAAAATTCAGATTCAAAAACGGGGTGAGTCCGGATGTCACGCGCTCGCCAGATACGATCCCCTGTTCTCGGCTTCCTTCGACCTTTGCGGCGATCCGGCAGTTTTCATCGGAAACCAGCAATACAATCGAGACGCTGTCGCTCACGGTCGTTATTTTTCCTATTAAACCTTCGTCTGTCGCAACAGGCATGTCGATTTCGATGCCATCTCTCTTGCCACGGTTAATTGTGACCGTTCGCCACCAGGTCGATGAATCACGCGCGACAATTTCAGCGGCGATTAACTTAAAGACTGAGCGCTCGCGATAATTGAGCGCATGACGCAAGCGATTCACCTCGTTCTCGGCATCGCGCAGACCCTGGTTAGTTGCTTTCAGCTCTCGATTTTCCACCTGTAAGCCAGCATTTTCGTGCTCCAGTTGGTCGAGCGACTTCAAGCCTGTACGCACGGATGTAAGCTGTTTTTTTAATCCAGAGCCGCCGGTGAAAAATGGTGCCAGCAACTGATAGACGCCAGACTTGAACTTCTGCGTGGCCGTCGGGCCAAAGCTGAGAAAGTATCCCAGAATTGCGCCGAAAATCAGCAGCGCGATGATGTTCGTGCGGCTCATCGCAATCGCGGATTTCGGATTGAAGTTCGTGGACTAAGGAAGGTCGACATCTGCGGAAGCACCGACATCAGTCCGCAATCCGAAATCGCCAATCCGGAATTCTTCCTAACGCCACTGGCGGTCTGCCGAGGCCACTTGACGCAAGAATTTAAGTTCATTGAGGCATTTGCCAGTCCCTTCCGCCACTGCGCTGAGCGGATCTTCAGCAACATGGACAGGCAAACCCGTTTCTTCGCTCAAAAGCTTGTCAAAGCCCCGTAGCAACGCGCCGCCGCCTGCCAGTACCAGGCCGCGATCGACGAGGTCCGCCGAAAGCTCGGGCGGACACCGCTCGAGAGTGATCCGCACGGAATCGACAATTGTTGAGATTGGTTCAAGCAGCGCTTCGCGCACTTCCTGGGAGGTGATCATAAGCGTCTTCGGCAGACCGGCGACCAGGTCGCGTCCCTTAACTTCTACGCTCGTCTCCTTTTCGCTCGGATATGCCGACCCAATTTTAATCTTTATCTCCTCAGCTGTGCGTTCCCCGACCATCAGATTGTAGGCGCGCTTCATATACTGCACGATTGCTTCGTCCAGCTCATCCCCAGCGACGCGCACGCTGCGGCTAAACACGATTCCGGACAGCGAAATCAGTGCGACCTCGGTCGTGCCCCCTCCGATATCGATGATCATGTTGCCGGCTGGATCCTGCACCGGAAGGCCCACTCCGATCGCCGCTGCCATTGGTTCTTCGATCAAATAAACTTCGCGCGCCCCGGCATGCGTCGCCGATTCACGCACGGCGCGCTTTTCCACTTCTGTGATCCCGGATGGCACTGCGATAACGACACGTGGTCTCGCCTTTACTCGACGATTGTGTACCTTGGTGATGAAGTGCCGCAGCATGGCTTCCGTCACTTCGAAGTCCGCAATGACGCCATCTTTGAGCGGTCGCACTGCGACGATGTTTGCCGGTGTGCGACCGAGCATGCGTTTGGCTTCGTCACCGACAGCCAGCACTCTGTTGGTGCCGGCCTGCACAGCAACGACAGATGGCTCGCGCAGAACGATCCCTTGATCCTTTACGTAAACAAGAGTGTTTGCCGTGCCCAGATCGATCCCGATGTCGCTGGATAACCAGCCGAAAAGTCCGTTGAACATGAATTATTTATTAGCAGCAACTTCCAGCCCGGGAAGAAGCGCGTTCTTCCGCCCGAGGCGGCCTATCTTCATACGAACCTACCCCACGAGCGCGATTCGGCCGGCTGAATCGCCGTAACATGAAACAGAGAGGGACGCCGTCAAGCAGCATTTCTGTTGGGTAATAGAGTTTCGGAGCAGTGGAGTGCGACCGGGAGGGCTTGCCATTTACCCGATAACTCCTTTACTCCATCACTCATGGGAAGAGTAATCGTCGCCCCATCAATTCTGGCAGCTGATTTCTCACGACTCGGTGACGAAATCCATCGGGTGGAGGCCGCCGGCGCCGATTGGATCCACTGCGACATCATGGATGGACATTTCGTCGATAACATTTCCTTCGGGCCGGAGATTGTCGGACGGGTACGCGGCCTAACAAGTCTTCCGCTGGATGTTCATCTT